>Ga0265797_10001229_pt1 | contig 45488 bp, 45 predicted proteins | sample P2T30metagenome_FD_192433 | JGI IMG/M metagenome (GOLD analysis project Ga0265797, IMG submission 192433) | Plant litter microbial communities from East Loma Ridge, Irvine, California - P2 T30 | ecosystem: Environmental > Terrestrial > Plant litter > Unclassified | place: USA: California...
CAAAAACATACAACAGGCGGGATTCCCAGATGGTCACCCACTCTAGTACTAGTCGCCCGGTTCAGTGCTTATGTATGGCAGAGCGGACGGGATGCCCAGTTCTCACTGACCTATGGTCGTATGTGCTAAGCTGATCTAATTGCGAATGTAAGAAGAGAACCATACAACAGGACTGGAGTGCAAAACGATATCAATGGTCTCGTCCAGGCGATTGAGAACAAGGGAAGCACGGAAGTTGGGGATTGATGATGCGACACCGGCAGCGAGCAGAGCAAGAACGGATTCTGGTACCGCATCGGTCGCAACGAAGAGAAACTGCGGTGCTCAGGATGGTGAGCAAATCTTCAAGAAGGTTAACAGAGGATGGTGAGGATGCAGTCAGCGCGATAGGCGCAGTGAGTTCTATGAGTAGGTTGCTTTCGTCTCAGACAATTGCATTCTGAATGCTATTAGATTTACATAACTGAAGAAGATAATATAATACGAGAAACTGATACGAAAAAGAACAGGAAGCCTGCTTGATCTGCCTCGACTTGAGGTCGGTTGGGGATCGTCTCGTCACTCCTTTGGTCAATCAGATGACTAGCAGAGTCTGAGAGTACCATCGCTGCCGTCGCAGGTCTGCCAGTTGTCGATGAATTCGCAGGACCAGTTGTCCGGGTCGTTGCCATCTCCAGAACCGGAGTAGGTTGTGCGGTACGGGAATCTGCAGTGCCTCCTGGTGAATTGGATGCCATTGGCCTTTTGGTCGGACACAAACTTGGTGCCCTCAATGGTATCCGGCGCGTTGTTCTTCTCGACCCAATCGACAAGCATATCGACGATGTTTGTCTCCGCGCCCGAGGCAGCCTTGCTTTGCCCGAACATCCACGCACCTGCGCCTGAGATGCCGCCTACGCCACAGTGCGCCATGCCGCTGATGCGGAAGTAGCGGAAGAAGGCATCCAAGTCGCTAGCGGAGGCGGAGAGCTGCGAGGCGACGTTGAGGTAGTAGCGCTGCGAGTTTGCGCCAGAGGTAAGCGGGTCTGCAAGACCATGGTACAAAAGTAGCTTGCCACCGGCGTCGCGGAAGGAGCTCAGATCCGCGTTGAAGGAAGACGGGTAGCCCATTTGCTTATCGAGGCTCAAAGCGAGGTCGTAGTCATCGGAGTCAACGGCAGTGACGTCGAAGGAGGAATCGTTGTGAACGGCCTGGAAGAAATCGCGAGCAATTCCTTGCACACTTCCGGAGAGCTGGCCGAGGGTGAAAGCATCAACCTGGGAGCCAGGGAGGAGGCTGGGGTAGCGCAGCGAATCGTCAACGGTCAATGGCTTGAAGATACTCTCCACAGTCTCGATTTGCTTGGCGGAGAGGCAGTTGCTGTCGTCGTTTACGCTGCAGTCGAGAGCACTTGAGTTGAAAGAACAAATGGTAGGGTCTTCGATAATTCCATCGGCCACGCCATCGAGCGCTTCATCACAGTCTTCCTCGATTTGAGTTTGTACCAGGATCCATTGATCCTTTGTGAGGTATGTGTCGTCTCCCTCTGTGCCAGTGAGCTGGATGAACCTAGCACTCCAAGACTGTAGGTTTTGGAAATCCGCCGACGGCGCTCCAGAGATGATACCGTCAAAGTCGTCCGGGTGGTATTGAGCCGAGTGCAAGCCCTGTTGGCCGCCAGCAGAGCAGCCGATGTAGTACGAATACGCCGCATCCTCGCCGTAAAAGGCGTTCACCACCTCCTTGCCAATCTCAACAGAAGCGTGGCGGGAACGATCGGCCCAGTCGACAATCTTTTCGTTGGCATTCAGCATCCAGGTGCCATCAAAGGAGGAGCCGTTGTGGCCAGCGTTGTCGCCGATGGTGGCAAAGCCAAGGCTGGAGATGTACTCCATGTCGACGTAGTGGACGCAGCCGTTGAGGCCACCATTGTCGGTGCTCATGGTGCGGCCATTGTAGTCGTCGGTAGAAGAAGGCAGCCAGACTTCGACGTATGTCTCGCTCTCGCCGCTCGTCTGCACGTTCATCTGCACCTGGCAGATGCCGATTTCGGGAGTGAAGGAATCACCGCAGTTGGAGTTGGCTTGACCATTTGGGGTGTCGACTGCAACGTTGGCCTCGTGAGTTGTGCAGGTCAGGCTGTTGAGGGCCCAGTTGGTGGGTGAAAAAGTAGTGCACAGAGATGCGCAGTCGCCCGTGACTACTGCTCGCTGTTGCGGTTCGGCGACCATGGGTTCCGCGGAAGAGCCGAAAAGAGAGTCCGAGGATAAATCTGATAGAAGGGACATGTTTGGTGATGACCTTCGGATAACGAAAGACTTGGGTTAGGAGTGGAAGAGAAAAGACAAAGTGGATGGGGAAAAGGAAGTGTTACAGGACTGGGATGAGCAGTACAAGTACCTTGTAGCGTTTGAAAATGTCAATCTTGGTTTGTTGCCATGTCTCAGGTGATGATTGACGTTCGGAAGTTTAATTGACGCGTGTCAACGGCCTGTGCTGGGTGTTGGAAGAGGCATGTTCACTCACATCCCAGCATTCTAGGGGTCGATGAGAGCATGCTGCTCACGTGCATTGCGAGAGATTGCTGTTGACATTGAACGTATGTACCTAGGCAATGAAGCCTTCGAGTGTGGCATCGTTGGTGAGTTTGTGCATGTTGGTCGAGTGCCATGAATAGATCGAGATATTCTTTCCTGATCATATGTCGATCGCCAAGCTTGCGCCCGACAAGGCCGAGAACGCAATGCCGTGCGATTAAGGCTTCATCCGCTCCCGCTGCAGCCAGCCGCAAGCTTCCAAACAACTCTCCCGCATGTCCCGCCAGGCAATCTGGCTTGCAAATGAGATGTCAACTTTGACCAAGACATTTTACGATGCAATGTCGTTGGGCGAGATGAAGAGATCGACCGTCAGGACACGGAGATCAACGGGTTCTGCGCTCTCTCGTATGCACCAGCCAGCTTGTGACTTGCGAATCATTTCTAGGGATCAGCATCAGGTGACGGTGACTTGCTGCGGAGATGCATTCCCAGCACCGACGGGCGACAGCCGTGTACTGCGGACTCTCTCGACCATGATAACAATTTAATCTGTGATCGAATCTGCAGCAACGTGGACTGCGGCACAAAGGCAAAACTCGAAATCGAATTTGGCTCGAAGCAGTATCGACATCATTCGACAGTCCACGGAAGGAGAGCTTGAGACCCGTCGTTTTTATCAGCCTCATCATTCCTGGGAACACCTCTATGCTTGGAGGGCCGCCTGAGCTCCAAGAAGCAATCCGATTGTCACAACATCTTGAGGGGTCTTCAGACTCTCGACACTTGCTCAGCAGAGACACGAGACTACACACGGGGTTCAAGATCTGCAATAATAACCATGACTTACAAACAAACAGAGACTCCGACTCAGATTCGCAAAAGCGACCGACGCTCTCAATGAGAACACTCGTTGGTAGTGCCTTCATATACTCTCAGGTATGTATGGCACAGAGTGTACAAACTTTTCACTGCTTATTACAAATTCGATATTGATGGAGTCTCTAACGACAACAAGATAATCCGTCCGAACCTATCAACAGACCCGTGGACGACCATCCGAACAGGAGAGAAGATATTGCCACAGGCTATGTTCATCCAGCATGTTTTGCATTGCGAGGACGCTTTCCCCAGAAGCGTCAAACCAACCCTACTCGTACGCATCCTGAATCGTCAGGGAGTAAGACGCAGTCGAGTCCAGCGGCCAACTAGCCGTCTCGCTGTCGTTCGCCGCAGTAATCGTACCACTAGCAACACAAGTCCTCGTGCCCGAGCGGATCTCCGTGACCGTCCACCGCACGGATTGCCGAGCCGGGAAGTACGCGGCGCGAACGCGGAAGTTGAAGTGGGCGTAGGCGACACCAGCGCTCCTGTCGGTGTATGCATTGTACTCGAGGTCGTCGTCGTTGCCGGGAGCAGTCACCCAGTTGCCGCCGAGGCCTCCGCCAGCGACTGCCAGGTTCCAGTACCCGTCCATGACGATCGAGTTCTCGAGGTTGAGCGGCGGTAGACCTCTGAAGCAGAAGTCGAAGATGGAGCCGCGAGCTTCCAGTTGCTTGGAGGCATTCGCCGTTTCGTCCTGGATGGGGATGAGGTTATCGGTGATGTCCTTAATAGGGTCATCTTTGATGTCGCTTCTGGCGGGGACAATGGGGTTGTAGGCGATGTCCTTGAAGGGGTCGCCGATGCTGGTGGGTAAGCCGGTTTCTTTCTGGATAGGAGAGGCCAGTGTTGAGCAAGCAAAGGTTGCAAGGAGCGCCGTGGAAGTGACGAAATGCATGATGGAGTGAATTGTTGATGGAAATGCAGGTTCAAAGAGCGGACTAGTGCAAGGGAATGATTGTACGTGTCTAAGTGAGTGAGGATGGAAATAACAATGATGGCGGCGAAAATCCGACGTTTTATGATCGAACGAAACGTGTTGACGGACGTCCAGAAGTTTGTTCGGGTTCACGAAAGATCAAAACCCCGTGACACCGTCCATTCGTGCATTGGATACCATGTTCAGATTCCGAAATTAATCGAACCCTCTCGTCGAGACGAGTTCACATTGTAAGCGCTTGCGACAGATGAGTTGACCGCCTTACAGTTTGCACGCTTTTCGAGCTGAACTCAGTTGGACTCTAGGAAACTTTGATACGATATGACATGCATCCACGAGCTCCTGTCAGACGTTCCATGTTCGAAGAAACGGTTCCTCCAGTATGCAATACTTCCACTTCCAAATGCTATGTGTTAGACCAATAGGCAGGATGTGGGTATAGAGCTCTCTTTACAATCCCGCGAAGCTAACTCTCTACTTAGGAAACATGTATCTAATGCCACCATCATCACTGCATCGCCCAGCGTTTCAATTTTTACCAGACACATTTAGCTCGGAGTAGTGTACAACGTATACGAAACTCTATCAGAGCCGCCTCTTAACCTTATTTACGCAATACGCAACTTTATCCAGTCCTCGAACAACTTGATCGCAAACAGTCATCACATCCTCATCTTTTGTTCATGGACGCAGGTTATCTCCCGCCCCTGTCATGGCCGTGAGAGCCACAACGAACGATTGTGTCGCGTAAAGGCCTCGCAAGCGATTATAAGAACCACGCAGCGACCCAGCAGTCGAGGGAATCATCTCTTCCTCATCCTCATCATCTCCATCCTAACAGACCAAGCATCACCCAGCCCAAGCCAACAATACCGATCTAATGCTACATCCACCTTCGCCATGCAGATCACAGCCCTCGCCACCGCTCTCTTCACGTCAGTCGTCTCGTCAACACAAACACCACTCCCATCTGACAGACATCTCCAGGGCTTCCGCCATGCCAGACTCCACGACTACTGCGCCTGCCAAACCTCCACCGACCTCGCCATCGCCGAGTCCGCCACCCAGCGAGTCCTGGACAACAGCCCGAACACCTACAAATGGGGTATGCAACCCACATCACGGTTACTCCAACGACCGCAAAAGCAAGCAGCGAAAGAAAGAGAGAAAGCTAACAATGGAAATTCAAACAGGCCAAAACGCCAGCGGAATCTAGTACGGCCACAACAGCGGACCTGGGCCCCGTTTCGGAGGCGCGTTCGTAAGTCGAGTCCATGCTTGTCCTTGCCTACTTTCCTAGAACCAGTCGTAAATTCGCCCAAGTGCTGATACCGAGCCTCCAGCTTCAAGCCCAGAACGGCCAGATCGACGGCGATGACTTCTACAATGCCTGCTATCTCTACGGGGGGAATGACAGCACTTGCTTCGATTGCGATTCGTGGTATACGACTGGTGCTTCGGGCAAGGATAGGGTTTGCATTTCTGGTTGATTAGACTGCGGGGATAAATGTAAGTAGTATTCACACACCAACCATAACGATCTTGTAATGGCCGTCAGCCTCCATTCCAAGAACGAAGCCAACATCCCCTCAAAGGCTCAGGAGCTCCTTCAGTTCTTCAACCCAATCTCATTCGCCGCCAGAATAAACTCCATGAAACCCGCGTTGGTGTCCAGGATGTTCGCCACGTACTCCTCCGCCGTCGGGTAGAAGTTAGTCGGATACCCGAATTCCAGCGTGTACCCATAGACCTTGTTGAGGCTCCTATCGCCGTGCCAGCGGCTGCTAGCCCAATCGTCCGAAGCACCACTCGTCGGGTAGAGGCCCACCGCCTGCTGCGGGACGTACTCCCTGCCACCGACGGCTTCCATCGCAGCGGTGGTGAGGTTGGCCTGCATCGCGATGTTCTCCCAGTCCTGGGCTTCGATGTACTCGCGGTAGAGGGTGTCGTTGATGACGCCGCGGACGCCGTCGTACTCCGGGTTGAAGAGGTTTTGCTCTGGGTCTTCGCTTTGGTTGATGTCGTCGCCCCAGGAGTAGAGCAGGGTGCCGGCGGCCGAGTGCACGTCGATGAAGTACTTGATGTTGGGGAAGATGTCGTAGACCCAGGCCATGTTTGAGGTTTCGGGCTCGGAGAAGGGAGCTGTGCCGTAGAAGGCTTGCGAGGTTGGGTTGTTGGAGGCTGGGGAGACGGAGGGGTCGAAGTGCTGGGTGTAGTTCCAGAGGAAGTCGAAGTTGCGGTTGAGGTCGACGCCGATGCTGAGGTTTTGGCCCGGGATGGCGCTTTCGGGGTTGCGGTTCTTGCGCCAGAGGTTGCTATTGGCCTGGTCAAACTTCACTCCATCAGGATTCGTGAGGGGAATAAAAGTGATGCCTGAACCTAGAGCAGTCTTGACTTGCGAGTTGGTGTAAGTCTTGCTGCCGTAAGTGAGACCCTTGCGGTGTTTGTTGGCCCAAAGCAGATCGGAAATGAAGTAAATCAAATTGTCCGGACCGCCACGTTCGCGAGCGTGAATTCCAGAAGTGAAGTAAATGTACTGCTTGTCGTTGCGGATCTTCTGGGCCTTGTTGGCGACGCCACCGATGACAGTGTTGCCTTCGTAGGTCTTGTATGGTGCCTCGAAAAGTTGCATGCCGTACTCCTTCTCGAGACCCTTCATCGCCGTGTAGACCTCGTCGACGTTGAGGATGCCTGCGGTTTCAAACGACGCGTACTCGTCTGGCTGCCTGGAGCCCAAGCCGCGAGGAGCGACTTTACCGCCCTTGAAGCGATCACCTTTTCCGATGGGGGCGGTGGCGGCCTGGCGCTTGTTGATGTGGTCCAGAGCTTCGACTCTCATGGTGGTGGTCATGCCCAAGCTCCGCTTGAAGTGGTCCAGTTGTTCATCGGACAGCAAAGCGTGAAGCTTGTGCTCGCCTTCGGCAGGCATGACAACCGGATGGCAACCATAGTCGATGTCATTGTTCAGCGAGACAAATTCCAGGAGTTCGGCCTTTTCCTTTGCGAAGAAAGCGACGCTCGACAGCTGTTGTGCAAGGGCGGCTGTGGGAAGCAAGCCGAGGAACGGAGAGACCTTCATGATGGTGTTGATGATGATGGATGATTATTTAAGTCGGACTGGAATTCCAATTGACTGTGAAATGCAAGCACATGCAAGTCTTGCATCCGAGGGGACGAGTCATTTTGTATGGTTGTTTTGCAAACAATGGCGGGAAGGTGCATACCGGGGCAGGTCGACATTGAAACGCCCGCCTTCCTCATCGGGTTGGCAGGCCAAGAGCGCCGTGGCCTTGGCCTGCGGCATCTTGCTTGTCGACGGTTAGTAGTTCGCGTTTGTTATCTGCGGCGATACAGTAGACAGAGCGCATTAGTCGTGGCAATATTATTTCCACGTAGGAACGCTGATAGAGGATTGGTCTAGACAAAATCCAAAGTCCGCCGGTCGCCTAACCGCGAGGCTTGCACAGAATGCGGTTGTAATCGCTTAGTCTAGGGCTTTCCAATTGAAGGCAAGAGTTGATGCTAGTTTCCCATGTCAGAAAGTGAAGACATTGATGAGCTGGTGTCAAACGAGTCGTCATCCAAAATTGTCCCTCCATACAGTAAGGAATCGCTTTTTTTGCACTACCACTATGGTGTGAAAGATCGTTAATGGGTATTAGTAAGCGACATGTGTAATAATGCTCGCTACGGCACTCCTGGCCCGCGGCTTTCCTCCCAGAGCGACCACGACTATCACCACCATCACCTCATCCTCTAACCTCGACATGTGTCTGAATCACTTCCATAGATGCCATAAGCCCCGGACCTCCAAACACCCCTAGTTCGACTCTATACGGGTCCAACGAGATCGGCCGAGCACAATTGTTTCGACCGCCAGCGTCCCTTCGTGCATGACCATCTCTCTCGTTCAATCATTGGCTTCTTAAACAAAGTCGGCCGAGTAGGAGAAGCCTCTGAATTCTTCTTGCATAGCCTGAGAAAGCACTGTTGACACGGAAAGTCAGTAAAAAAATCGGGTATTGGATAACAGGCAAGGACAAGAAAAAATGAAACTTACCAGACTGCACAGGCGTCAACACAGGCGTGACGCTGGTGAACTCGCTGTCGAAATTGCTCGTGTCGGCCCTGTTCTTGATCGTAGGCATGAAAGGCGCCGGCACCCTCTTGTGGTACACGTCGTCCCAGTCGACACCCCTGAAGAAAGCGTGGCTCATGATCTCCTGCGCGTCAGTGGGACCGCTGCCCAATCTGAGTTCAGGCTCACGCGTGAGTAGCTTCTGCAGAATCGAGACACTGTCACGCGGCATGTGGATGGGGTACAGCGGCTCGTCTGCCAGAATGGCATCGTAAATTTCGTCCTCGTCTTCGCCGCGGAAGGGCGATTGCTGCAGCAGCATCTGGTAGATCAGGACACCGAAAGCCCACCAATCGACCGCACGGCCGTATTTCTTGTCGAGCAGAATCTCAGGCGCCATAAACTCGGGCGTGCCACAGAAAGTGCCAGTCGTGCTGCCGTACCACATGTCCTCCTTGCAGAGACCGTAATCGGCGATCTTGATGTGACCGTCAAGAGTGAGGAGGATGTTGTCGAGTTTCAGATCACGGTAGATGACACCGTTCTCGTGGAAGTACTTCAAGGCAAGGCAGACCTCGGCGGCGTAGAATTGGGCGCGCTTGGTACCGAACTGGCCACGTTGGATGTGTAACATCAGATCGCCACCTGACACGTACTCCATGACAAAGTAGACGCGAGTCTCTGTCTGGAAACAGGCGTGGAGGTTTGTCAAGAAAGGATGCTTCTCTTTGTTGGCAATGAGGAACACGCGCTTCTCCGATCGAGTCGACTCAACTTCGTCGTTTTCGATAATGAACTCTTTCTTAAGAACCTTGATGGCGTACAATGACTTTGCAGTCTTGGTCTCTGCCAGCATGACCTTTCCGAAGTTACCCTTGCCGAGTACGGCGAGGAAGTTGAAGTGATCCAGACCGATGCGTTTACCGGTGCCTTGTGTGTTCGCTGGAGGTGCGGCGACGCGCTTCTCAACGATCGGCATGGTGACTGACGAGGGTGTTTGTTGGATCTGTTGCTGTACAGGAGACTGGTGTTGGGGAGGTGCTTGGATTTGGGGTGGCGGCGGAACTTGTTGCTGGTAGGGAGATTTCGCAGGCGGCTGTTGCTGCCCTTGCGGGTACTGCGAGTATCCACTAACAGCCGCATATGCTGAGGGATCGTATGTTGGCTGCTGGGGTTGAGACGTAGGCATCTTACTCTCCTTGTAGCCGTCAGCGTAGGAGGGACCGGAGTTGCGCTGGTTCTGCTGGTAGTCGGCGGGAGACATGCGACCATAGCTGGCACGGTTATCACCGCGTTGATCGTGTGCCGCAGACGTACGCTTTCCAGACAAGGCTGCAGAAGCTGCAGCCGCCGCAGCCGCCGACTGTGAAGACTGTACCCTTGCAGCAGGAGGTGGTCGAGATTGCTGTTGCATCTCGGGTGATGACGGCACACTTCCAGCAGACATGGAAGCCTTGGCTGCATCGAGAGATGTCCCGCTGGGAGGACCATACGAGCTTGTGCGAGGAGGCTGCTCATATTGTTCCGAGTTGCGATCCTTGCCGCTACCGTAAGAGAATGGTCTTTCTTGGTTGCGGTCCTCTGCTTGCAGCTTTTCTTGGTGATTAGGCGCCGGTGCAAAACTCTGAGATTGTTGCGGAGGTGTGGGCCTAGTGCTGGTGCTAGGTGTTGCTTGCGGCCTAAGTCTAGCACTGTTGTTCATCATCCTGCCCTTCATACCCTTCAATTCTGCCAAAATCTGGTTGGCATTCTCCATGCTCATACCACAGAAGTCAGGAACCAGGTGAACACAGCCAGAATGGCAGGTAAGTTTGCACTCGTTGCAGCGTCTCGCCTTGCTCCTACCCAATGGAAGCATGTAACCACAGTGACAACACCAATTGGCTCCCATGTTGTTGAAAGCATCGAAGCGATGAGGAATACGGTGGTTGATCTTCTCCTCGTCCGGGTCGGTCTCGGCATTCGACTTGCTGATGCACTTTGTAACAACTTTCGAGAAACAGTTCTTGTGGCAAGTGTATTTGCAGTCCGCGCACTGCATGCCGGCTGTGTATTTGAGGAAGTCTCCGCAGTATGCACAGCGCATGATGTTGTAGAACGTCTGCACTGAGAATTTGTGGCCGTACTGCTCGACGACATCTTCCTTCTTTTGGCGGACTGCACCCTTACGCCCAAGACCAGCATCAAAGTTGCTCTTGGCGTGTGCTTGCCTCGTGAAGCTGATTGTGAGTTGAATGCGACCTACAGGTTCCAGAGTGAACCAAGCGTCGACAAACACTGGACCGGTCTGTGGCTGCATGCCGGCTCCCATGGCGCCGCCACTTGACGCCACTGTGTTCTGTCCGCCCTGAGACCCGGGTGGTGGCTGGAACTGGATGTCAGGCTTGGGCCCGCCGTCGGCCATTTTGTCGGCAGTGGTCCATCCTGCTTGCTGGAATTCGGTCTCGACCCTCTTCCGTCTAAGCTCGTCCACCAAGTCTTGAAGTCGAATCCAGAGGAGTCCTATAGGCACGGCGTTGTCGCCTGACTTATCATACACGACAAATTCGATCTCGTTCGCCTTGTCAACGTCAAAGTCGTGAACCTCATCCGGCCATCGGTCGTTGCGCGTGGCCTTGGTCCTGCCCTTGAAAATGTCTTCCACCTTCATGATGACAAATGTCTCCGGTCCACGCTGGAATCTACCCGTGGAGGCGTGGTCGACGTCGGCAACTGCATTAATTCGGACGGAGATCTGACCGCTGATTGATTTTCGCTGGGTGGGCATATCGGTGCTGTCGTCGTCGGCGGCCTCGGGTTCGTTGTCCACGACGTGTAGGTCCTCGTAACGTCGCAGTGCAAGCTTGAGCAGCTGTATCTTTTGGTTACTCTCCACCCGCTTGCCTTCGGCGTCTGCCCTGCTCTTGCGGTCGCCTGCCATCTGGTAGAGCTTGACCATCTTCTCGATACCATCTTTATACTGCTTTTCTACACTGAGTTTGAACTCGAGCTGTGACAGCATGAGCTGGATCCGAGGTCCAAGATGTTGTGTGTCGGCCTTGATCAGGTCTGGAAAATGCAAGTCAGCATGAGGGTAATTCGGCGACACTCGATTTCTTGCTTACCAAGTTTGCTGTAGTTAGGGCGCGCTCTTGGTGATCTCTCCTCTGGTCCAGGAGGTGCATAGGGTGCCCTCGGAGGCATCATGCCGTTTCCAGCGCCTCCGCTGTAACCTCCAGGCCCAGGGTTGCCATAGTCGCCCTGCTGTGGGTTGTAGCCACTCTGGTTGTTCATGCCTCTTCCGCTCTGGCCATTCTGTGGCACGCCGTGTTGAGGCGGTTGAGGTCCGCTGCCACCGCCAGACACGCTCAGGTTGCTCATGGCGCCACCCATCTGGCGAGACTGAATGTCGCGCAGGGTCTGCTCGAAGTAGTTGATGTTTCGAGTAGCCTCGCGGATCTGGGACTCGACACGCGAGCTGACGGCCGGGTTGTTGGTGGCCTGGGACATCTGGCGGGCGGCGTTGATGATGGCATTTTCGCGGTCTATTTTCCGGATAAGCTCCTGGACGGCGTTGTCGTCGTTGTGGCTCATGGTGGAGGAGGTGTCGGCGCCCGCGACGGGGCGGGAGGGAACAGGGTGATCGAGGATCCGGAGTGGTGGTTGTGGGAGTGTTGTTCGCGTGTTGTTGATGTGGATGTTGCTTGACGCCTAAGGCGGAGCGTGCGGCATGTGTTGGCCCCGCAATTCCGATGGTGGGCTAGTCTGGTGGGAGGCGATGGGTTCAAGGGTGGGATGGTGGGAGGTGAAATGTGGGATGAGGTCGGCGGTGGTCAATGTAAGTGAAAACAGCCGCGGGCAGGCAGGACAAGTATGTAAGAGTCGTAGTATAGCAGAGTGGTAGAGTAGGTAGTAGTAACAGTAAGTTAGTTAGCACTACCACGCAGCAGTAGTGAGGTTGAGACGGCACTTGCTGCACATGGGCCGGCTAGGAATGTCTGCAGCCTCCAGTTGGGCTCCACCCTCAAAGTTCCCCACCGGTGTCGATGTCTCGATGTTCGATGTGCAAGAAACGAATGGAAAGAGAAAATGCAAGTGTGGCGTGGCAAGTGTCTAGACCACTGCGGTGATAGTCACATGTACTGCTGTAACAATTGATTACATCAATTCAAACAATGATGCTGTATCTTGTACGCTGTGCGCCGACGGTCGAAAGGGACTTTGCCGCTGTGCCGTGCTTGTGTTATGGAACGAGGCTTGAACTGACTTTTGCTAGGACTGGCAACGTAACGCAACCCTGAGCTCAGCCACAAAACACACAACTCTCGATTCTTCAGGGTACAAACAACAAAAAGGCCGATTAGCCATTTTGCCGAGTTCCGACATCCATGTACAGCATATCTCAGCAGTGTGATCTATCACAAGTTGTCTCTGAAGGCTCACTGCGTTATTCTCTTACGTGGCTGCTTTCGTTACACTCGACATGCACTGCAGCCACAGACGTGAAACACTCAATCTGCCGTGGGAGCAAAGATGAGTTGTCCTTGTACAACCATTCGCATCTTCTGTAACATTCGCCCCTCTCTCTGTCTCAAACATGCCAACCTCTTGATCAACTCCTGTGAGACTTGCAGCTTCAGAGGATGATCCAAAGTCCCACAAGTCACAAAGATCTGCAGATCACAATCTCGCCCGTCGGACTGCATCTGAACCTCCTGATGACCACGCATATATGCCGTAGTATGTACATCTAGTTGTATGCATCGTGCGGTGCCCGTGAAACTACTGCAGCAAGTCTACCAACACCTCTAACACCATCCGTACTTCTCATTGCAGACCCATTCCACGTTCTCCCCACTACCCTCCCCATACCACCTCAAACTGCTAATGCTCGCCTTCTCCCTATCGTGCACCTTAGCACCTGCATCGAGCTTTCTTGCCGCCGCCAAAGCGATCGAGTTGGGGTTCCAGAATTCCACAACCTCCATATCCCACTCGCTCGCCTGCTTCCGCGCTGCAGCGAACAATGCCGCGACAGCAGCCACAGCCTCGGAATCTTGGACTTGAGCAACACCAGTCTCCGTCGCAGCGCTGAAATCATAACTCGAGCTCGAATCCCCAAGCAGCCCGTCTTCCACCACGAGCCGAAGAATGTGAAGCGTGTTGCCGTCCTCCTCAGACGGGTTCGTCCATACTCGAGTCCAAACGCACCAGGCCTGCTTGCCCGACTCGGTCCCGACGATTGCTCCCTTGATCTCGGGCTTGCGGCTGTCGGAGTACAGCTCGGAAGCGACGAATTCTTCGCGTGCGTGGTGCCAGGCGAGAGTGGCGAGATCTGGTACGAGAGCTACCGTGGGGTTCTGGGCTTTGGGGATCTGGGAGAGGAGAGCGGACTCGTCGGCTTCACATAGGTAAGGAAGATCGGCTACTGTTAAGGGTTGGGTGGGAGGGAGGTCGGAAGGAATCTCGGAAGTTGCATCGAGAGAGATGTGTGATGATGGGAAAGCACGCCAGCCTCGTGCGGCGTAAAAATCCTGTGTGGCGGTGAGTGAAGGTTTGAGAGAGGTCCAGACTTGAATAATCGATTGGATCAAGAGTTGATTGATTGATTGTAATAATCTCCCAGAAGTTACGTACCTTGCCAATGTCAGACCACAGCACGCTGAACAAATTGGATTGGCCCTTGGACTGCCAGGTCTTGAGCCTCTCGCCCAGATCGGTCATCATTCTGCCAGCATACCCTTTCCCTCGATACTGCGGAGGACAGAAAACGCTGCATACGCCGTGAGCTGTCACAAACTCCACAGTGTTGTTAGAAGCTACGAGCGCTCTCTTGCGAATAGTCTCACAACCGCAAACGACCTGTCGGTCCTGCTCGCTGCTGCCCGACGGTTGGTAAACCAGTGCCCAGGCTGTGATACCGCCATCCTTGGTCAGATCTTGCTCTGCCAGCATTTCCTCTCGCCGTAGGTAGGCTGATAGGGGCAGAACGCCTCGCCATTCGTCACTGTTGGCATTCTGCTGGGCAAGAATCTCCTCGGGCGTGGCCACAACGAGGTAAAGCTCGGGCGAGTCGCCGCTCGGGAGGGAAGATGTCATTGTATGCGTGGCGAGTCGGTTGACAGAATTCGAATGTATGCTAGAGCGAAGGCTTGGACACTACACCAGTGGCAAGACAGATATATAAATTGCATCGGCGGAGACCGACATGGAAGAGCGAAGGAATACGCTTGACATAGGGCGTGTCGGCGTAGGTAAAGGCATGGCAGGGGTAGATAACAGACTGCATCCACTACAACTTCCAATTAGTGCAAGCGCCGGGACGGGAAGCAGCCGAGGCAGGCGCTTATTTTGGTGGAGCTTTGCGTCCCTCTTGACCTACTCGTCAATTGAGCGAGCTGCTGGTGAGCGAGGCGTCTCTCAAGTGTCCAGAGGCGAAAAGTGACAGCTCACTTCTGGGCCAGGCCGGTTCTTGCTATACTTCTAGGTCAGCGCGCACACATATGTCGTCGCCTGTGCGAAAAATGCCACCACGTCTGCCTGACTGCCTGATCCCGACCCTGCCGTTCTCATGAATGTCGAATGCCGTATTTAGGTCAAGAGATCCTAGAGATCATATCCACGTCGTGGCACCTTGCATCCACCACCTCCTCCTCCTGCAACCTCAAGGCCTTTCTCGACGCCAAACGATAACCCTCGAGCACGCACTCCCGATCTAGGCCGCCGCCGTCGTCTTCACTACACACACACATCGGCAGCCCCGAGACGGCGGGACCTGCGAAAGTGGACGCTGCACGGTGGAAAGAGCAGCCTGTCACTGCAAACCCATACCTCACCTCATCTCACCTCACCATCAATCTCTAACCTTCAACTCTGCTGCTGTCAAGTACATCACTCACTCACTACTCCAGTCACCCACACGCTGGTCTCACGGCGGCCTGCTGCCAACAGTGCCTGCCTACACGTCACTCTCTCCGATCTAAGCATTCATTCTCATTCACACCCTCGCAGGCCTAATCCAAGATCTCGACGCCGCGATACAAGACACTGTGCAAGCCCGCCAGTCACTCAGCTCGCCAGTCGCTCTGACACTTGACACCCATCCTTCAATTTCGTATCGCATTGCTACGTCTTGGTTTCAGCGTGGCGTGACGCACGCCTTTATACCCACCAACTTGTTTGTACACCACCACTTGCGAAGCCTTTTCCATCACCACAACATCCACGCTCTGCTCTCGCTGTCTGCCGCCCTGCATCATGCCTCCGACGCCAGAGATCATAGATCTTGTGAGCGATTCCGAGGACGAAGCGCTGCCTCCTGTCGCTGCCGCACGACGCAGGCCGCTTCCAGACCGCCATCATCCCCTTTTCGCCGCCGTCCAACGACACAATGAGATTATTGCTGACATTTTTCCTGACCTTGGACAACGCAACGAGCCAGGGTTGCCTGCCATGGGTGATCTTCTTGACGTTCCCTTGGTCATAGATGACTTTGGCTATCTCCAAGAAGAAGACCCGCCACTGGATGAAGAAGCTACAACTGACCCGCCGGACGAGGGCTCTGCCGAACAGCCTCCGATCCCTGACGCTGAGCCGGCCTTGTCTCAAGAGGACTGCCTGTCACGTGTCTGCGACCTGTTCCCAGACATCTGCCCCGAGCATGCTACGAAGATTTGCAACAGAACTGGCCAGAATTCGCTGTTGTCCGCTGCTGCCCTGTTGGACCAAGTAGTTGAAAAGCTGCTCACCGACAACACCTACCCTAAGCGCAAGAAAGAGACTCAGAACTTGAAGCGCAAGCGCGAGGAAAGTGTCGACGACGGCTTCGCGCGGTGGGAGCGCGAAGACCGAGGAGCCTTGCCTCACAACAATGCAGTACCTATTCGTGCCATACTGAAGGCAGAATTCCCAGCGTTCACACATGCCAGCATTCATGAAGTCATCGCCGGAGAAAAGTATCTGTTCAAATCCTACATCCGCTTGGCCAACCTCAGGGATACCGATGTCGTCGTCCGTCGTGGGCGTGCACCCACTATACACTATGACGCGGACGCGATTGCTGTAAACTGGCCTGACCTGAGAGAAGAATTGACTGCCGCACGCAAGAAAGCACAGGCCAACAAGAACTTACGCTTGATGGAAATGGAGATGCAACGGAAAGAAGATCAGAACTTGAAGCGTGCTATAGCTACTGGCGAGACTGCAGAATGTCAGGCTTGCTTTGACAACCTGCCTATCAACCGACAAATCCACTGCCATGGCATAGTACCGCACTACACTTGCTTCTCCTGCATCAAGACTTATATCGCGAGCGAGATCGGAGACGCCAGATGCCATGTCATGTGCACAGCTGGTTGTGGTGCCGGGTTCGAACCTGTCCAACTCAATCTCATTGACGACAAGAGGCTCCTGGAAAAACTGGCCGATCTCCAACAAGAGCAAGACATACGCGAAGCTGGTCTTGAGGATCTTGAGGAATGCCCATTTTGTGACTACAAGGCGATCATGCCTCCGGTCGAGGAAGACTTTGAATTCCGCTGTGCCAATCCTGAGTGCGAGAAAGTCAGTTGCCGCCGCTGCAGAGCTCCCACTCATATTCCGATTAGTTGTGAACAACACGCCAAGGACAAAAAAGCATGCAGCCGTCATACGATTGAGGAGGCGATGACTGCGGCGCTCCTTCGATCTTGTAACAGCTGCAAGAAGCAGTTCATCAAGGAGTATGGCTGCAACAAAATGACCTGCCCGAGCTGCAAGAATCTGCAGTGTTACGTGTGCTCTGCAACCCTGAAAGGGTACGATCACTTCGACCAGCATCCCGGTGGCGGAGCTCGCGTCGGCGGCAAGTGTCCGCTTTACGACAACTTGGAAGAGAGACATGAGCGCGAGGTCCAGGCTGCCAGAGAGACCGCCACAGCTCTGGTCATTGCCAACAACCCCGATGTTGCGCCCGAAGATCTGGAGATCAAGTTGTCTGATGCTGTTAAGAAGGCCACGGAACGACAAATACGCGCTGCTGGCCCGGAAGGGTTGGGTATTGGGCCTGCACATTGGGGGGCAGGGGCCTTCGTCGGCGGCTTCGGCTTCGGTGACCTCCCTCAATTTGACGACGAGGATGAATTCGCCGAACTCAACGATGACGGTGCCGATCCGTTTGTGGGAAATTTCGCGCGCGCTCAACCTATGCTACGCCAGCAAGTCGCAGAGCGAAATGCTGCGGTGCTGAATAACATGGTGCCTGCCGGGCTACAAGCTCGTCGTAGGAGAGAGCAGGGCCGGAGGCGACAGGAGTTGGAAGAATTGCGAGTGGTGGGACTCGAAGATGCGCCGCAAGCAGCTGGTGCAGCGCCGGCATTTCGTCCACTGGATGCAGTGCAGCGCATACAACAAATAGAGGCCGACCGCCAGGGACGCATGCTGCAATTGGAGGACGCCCGCCGGGCACTGCGTGTTCCGCATCCTCCACGTCTTGATCTCCAGAATCTCCAGCAGCACGACCACCACCTGGCCAATGAACGGCGAGATCACCGCCAGCGGAGGCAGCAGCCAGCACTGGATCAACAGCCTCCTCGGTTTGCACCTGGTGGTCTGCATAATCTGCATGCCCTCTTTGACGACTTTGAGCGGTTTCCGCAAGCCCTACAATACCCCCTACCGCATCAACCTCAGCCACTGGCACAACCGCCCGCACAGGGATTTGCTCACCACAATCCTGATGTATTCCGGGGACCGATACATGTTGATCGTGGCTTTGGACTCGCACGAGTGAGAGCGCGGCATCAGCAGCCCGCAGAAGGCATGGGAGCTGCGAGAGCTGATCAGATCCCAAATGCACCTGCCCCTTACCATGCGAATGTCCAGCTTAACCCAGCTGGTCTTGCCAACGTCCAGCGTAACCTCCACCATCTGGAGCTTATGAGACAACAGCACGACGAGAGGACTGGGAATGTCCCAACCGCGCCACCTGGAGTACAATACCCGGGACCCAGGGGACGCGGACCGCAGTACTTCGGATGGGAATGACTAGTCGGTCTGCCGCGACGCCTAGCACGAGGTCGAGCACTGCCTGCTCTTGTGCTTCTTCTCTTTCTCTGTCATCTCTCTTTGCAAAGCCGCGGTGGTAACAAGAAAACGAGGAGACGCGGTACTCTGAATTTGCATGGTCTCACAGGACAGAATATGATTAGTTTTTTTAGCGAGGCGTTGCTGGGGTTGATGTCTTCGGATCAGCCATGTCTCGACTTTAGCAATAGTGGTATTAGGGTAGATAGATCCTTTTGAAGCGTTGTGGGTATCCTGAATGACATGATTTTACTTGAATCTTTGATCCCGTACCTACAACGTGTCCTATATACTGGCATGTCATAGGTGCATATGTCGTAAATCTAAGCAGTCGCATGTGACACTTTCAGGCGGTCAATGTAGTAGGTTATCCTCCATTTTGACACGGGCAATTAGAGGCAATTAGTGCGTCACCGATCCTTCTTTCCTCAGACCCCGATTGTATGCAGGCAGGCGGCTGGATTCCTTGCCTTTGGATTAACTAATAACATCCCTTTTTATTACTTCTCTCACGACTCCCGAAATCATGTTTAACTGGGCAAAGAACGCGTAAGTCTCACTTCCATACTTCACATCCGCCGCATGCGCACCGCACCACCCGACCGACCTTTGCTTCGCACTGAGCACCCCGCCGACCAGACCCCTCCAAGCATCCTTGCACCACCTCACTTCACTTACATCCTCCTCCCTTGCTAACACCTCCCCTTCCCCAGCGTCGGCATTACCGAGCGCGAGTATGGCCCTGAAGCCATCCAATCCGTCGAGCAACAAACCAAGGATGTGCCCTTCACCGAACTCACCAAGGACGACCTCCGGTGGGAGGTCATGGACTCGACCAACGTGGAGACCAAGACCTTCTACATGACCGCCGACAACGGCAAGCTGGGCCTCGTCCAGATCATCTTCAGCAACGTCCTCGGCATCCGCACCACCGCGCAGTTCAACGCAAAGATCATCGACCCCATCACGAATGCCACCGAGCTCTGGGCTTCCGACAACCTCGACAACTTCACCTTCTCCGACGACAAGCAACACTTCACCTCCAAGGAATGCTCCATGGAGATCTCGGAGGACGGCAAGACGTACAAGATCAAGAGTAGTGTGAACAAGAGCTGTATTGTTGACATCACTTTCACGCAGACCGCGCCTGGTTTCGCGGCGGGCAAGAACGGCACCAGCAACTTCGGCACCGACCCCAAGGCGCCTTGGGGCCGCATGAAGCACCTGTTTTGGCCCAGGTGTCAGGTTGAGGGTTCGCTGCTCACGCAGAAGGGTCCGATTGATTTCAAGGGCAGGGGAATGTTTGTGCACGCCCTGCAGGGCATGAAGCCGCACTTTGCCGGTGAGTTATCTTGCAGTGCCATTTCTATTTTGTCATGGAGTCAAGCTGACATCTCTCTTCTCTCCCACAGCCGCCCGCTGGAGTTTCGCCAACTTTCAGTCCGAATCCTACTCCGCCATCCACATGCAGTACATCACCCCTCCCTCGTACGGCAGCACCGTTGTCTCGGTCGGCGGCATCGCTACCGATGGCAAGATCCTCTTCGCCGGCACCATGCCTCCCGTCTCGCACGACGAGACCGCTCCGGACTCAGACAACGCCTGGCCCGAGCCCAAAGCCGTCACTTTCAAGTGGGAGGGTGGCGCCGACTCCGCCGTGCTGTCTGGTAGCCTGGGAGCCCGTACCGACCGTGTCGATGTCATGGGCGAGATGCCCAAGTTCGTGAAGAACATTGTTTCTGGTGCTTCAGGCACCAAGCCGTACATTTACCAGGTAAAATGTCCCCCAGATGGAATTGTGATCCAATACCGTGTAGTTTTGCTGACTATCATCTTCTACAGTACGCCCCCAAGCTCACGATCAAGGTCACCTCCAACGGCGAGACCAAGGAAGAGGAAGGCCGCCTCTTCTCAGAGGCTACTTTCATTTCTTAGATGAGTGCGAGAAATCTTCATTTTTTTTCTTGCAGTGCGATTGAGTGCGCTTTCCCTTTAGATTCTTGAATTGAACAGAAAGAGATATACAGATGACCAATGACCTCCGTTAATAGTTATTTAGTTCGGGTACCAATTTACTTAAGTCTTACATACCTTTAGGGGCATGTTGGTGTTTACGCCTGTTCTCCTTTGTAATAGGTGCGCGCTTCCTGCAAGTAACAATGCTGCACGTTCGGACAAACTCAGAGCTCATTCATAGATTAGCTGGCTGGCTCAACCAATGAGGAATCATTGTATGTTTCTTGCAACCTCGCTGACTTCACATGCATTTGCTGATCGATCCCCAACGGGCTCACAGGCGTTGAGCACAGCGTATTCCGAAGGTGATCGCACCCGTGGATTTAGGTCTGGTCTCACAGTCCTTTACTTCACGTGCTTGCAGGCATGGAATAACTCGTCGCAATCCCGTGCCGATATTCGCATCGAGCTGAAATTTAATGTGACAATCACACGAACAGCAACGAGATCATCCCTGCGTCGGCTCTATGGGATAGCGCCGTGAAGGAGAAGACAGGCTTTCACGAAACGACATCTGACACCTCTCTTACGCTTCGACAAGACAGAGTTGCTTTGGCAACTTCTCGCGGGAAGTAAAGCCATGTCGAGTTCGGCATCGAGCTGCCAGCTATGGCCAATCGCGCCCGTTATCATGGCCACACCTGAAAGCCGGTTCCGAGCAGTGGCTTCCACTATCAGAAGAGTGTGCACGGGACAGAAGGTGCTCTCTCTTTGGGAGGCTCTATCACGAGCTCTCGAGCGGGATTTATCATACTAACGACCTCTGTCAGCAAAGAGTGAAGTGTGCTTCGTCCGGTCCTGCGAACTTCGATGAAGATCTTTCTGGCTGATCATCCAGTGAGTGAGTATTCACAAACAAACTGGCACGTGCGCCCGTCCGCCTTGTCCTAGGAAATCGTCTACAAAGCCGCGGACGTGTGTATAAAAATGTTCCGACACCACTCAACCTTTACAACTTTTCATTCCTTTGACCACAACCTCCAACCTCCCTATCTATCTTTTCTCTTTCCTCAGTTCCAGTTATACAACACGCAAACGGTACATATCATGGAAAATAACAAGATGACTGAGACGGAAAAGGTCGCGCTCTCAAACAGGGTCTGGGTGAGTGCAATCAATGACATTGACAATTCACACACGAAGTCTTACTAACAATATGCTAGCCCGAGCTCTACATGACAGACGCTATCGACTCTGAACGTCGGGTCACAAAATCCTCCTGCATTCACATGGTCTCGGGCATCATCCGCCCAGCCTCCCCTACTCCCTCTACTGGAACCTCCATCACCTCCGTCAGTCAGGCTTACGAACCCCGAAGCCGCGTGCTCTCAGGCCGCGTACACCCATACTATCTTGCGCCCTCTGAGCCGATTATCTCGCCGGCCATTATCAACACTGTTAGCAAGGACTTTGCTACCTCTGCGTCCAGAGACTCCACCACCTCCAAAGATCAGGCCCTCGAAACTCCCAGCTGCGTGCTCTCAGGCCACATCCACCCACTCTCCCTTACACCCTCTGAGCCGCTTAACTCGTCGGCCATCACCAGCTCTGCTACAGGGGATTCCACCCCCTCCAACGATCAAGCCCACAGATTCTCGAAACGCATGCTCTCAGGTCGCATCGCCTCTACGACCTCTGAGCCGCCCACCTCACCAGTCATCTCCGATCCTGCCACTGGAGACTCTACCATCTCTGACCGCCAGGCCAAAGCCTCGAGTAGCGTGCTCTCAGGCCTTCGTATCCGTTCTCCTGGTTTCCCATCATCATCTACCTCATCGGTCCCTACCGTCTGGGTTGATCCATCTCCCACCGACTCTACTGGCCGTGTGATGAGGGGACGAACCGAGGTCTCAAACGGCCGCGTCCACTCATCCCCTCTTCGCCCCTCGGCCCCAGTCCCGACTCGATCGACCACCACCAGCTCCACGGGTGCTGTCGAGGAGACCAAGACAGCCTCTGCGTTCCAGGGCTCGCCCGCAAATGCCGCTCAACCTATCAAAAAGGCCATCGCCGTCTCAGATCTCCCAGTCACTACCGTCACCCCGCCAGTCTCTTCAGTTCACCGTGAGAAGGCAACCGGAAAGTACTTCCGCACGTCTAACGGTGTGGTTGAGGATTTCGAGTTCGTGAGCGAGGCCGAGCTCGATGACGATGACTTTGACTTCTGAGACAACGAAGGCCCCTCAGCTGCGAATGGCAAAATGAAGTAGCTGAACGCCGTCGTTGATGAATCTGCACACGCTTCTGGCGCGACATGGGGGGACGACGGAAGGAGGGGAGATGGAAAGGCTTATACTTGGGCGGGCGGCAAGGGCTAGTTGAAATGTGAAATATGTGCCACCGTGAGCCAGATCAAGCGTGGATTTGTTGCGTTCTGTTTGATTGAACTATAGATCCACCACTTGGAACGAAGCCTGTAAGTCATAGCCCATTTTAGGGACTTAAAAAAGCATTCCACTAATCGAGCACTGCATGTTTGGCATCAACTTATCATCGTGATCCCAGGCAAGTGGACATGTATGTCTTTGCCGTTCCTTTTGATACAGGTGCGCCCTTTGAAATGTGCTTCTTTGATGACGCTGACGCTGGATAGGACGGTGGAGGTTTTGCCTGTATGGCTTTGTTTTGTACCTTGGTCTTCACCGATCAGAAGAGTCGGCGCTTTCCTAATGTAAGGTCGTCAGTACATGTGTGTTCTAGTAGATCTATCGCAGATCGGTCAATGTTCATGGAAAAAACGCCCGTGCGCACTTGCGCTCGATTCACAGGACTCACTACGTGCATGCCTGAACGAGATCTCCTCAGTCAACCTGGTCTCTTCCTCAATCTGTACTAAGCGACGGCGGTCCAAGCCAGCGAATGGTTCTGAGAGCGTAATTCGTGTACTCGAACACGTCCCCGAAGGTAACGCCGTCATCGCTCCTGATAACGTCGAGCTCAGAAGTACCTGAGTACCCGGCGATGTGTCTCCAGCTAACAGTCTGCTCTTGTTTGAGCCACAGAGGGACTCGAACCCTGACTTTGATTCGTTCGACAGGTGGGTTGATGAGATATATCTGGTGAAGAGGAGAGTCATCGACAAGGCCCCTGATGTTGCCGCAGGTTTGGGTAAGTTGTTTCAGGGTGAAGAGCGCGTAGTCATGGGTTTTCTCTGGAGCGCCGACATCGTCACGATGTCGGTTTCGAAGTTCAATTTGGGGTTGGATTTGGTGAAAGCAATGAGTGTATGAGTTGCGTAGTGAGGAGAGATTTGCTCATCGATGACCACGTAGTCCCCGTAGTTCTCGCGAGCCTCTCGAATAGAGCGAGTGTAGGATTTTAAGAACAGCCTCTTCTGAAGGATCAACGAGTCGTCGATAACATTACGGAGTCTTTCGCAGACACGCTTTACGAGGCAAAGCTCGGTACAAGATAGGTATCCCATCATCTGCTCGCATAGCTCGGTTGTTCCGATGAGCTTGTGGATCAGGGCTGAGCTCGAGTCTGAAATCTGACTTGCCATGGCAGCAGCATCGGATGGTGGCGCAGGCTCTTGGATGGAACGTCGGCGTCGATGTGTGCGGCTCGAGTGGTGGCGCGGAGGTCGTGGAGGTCCCCCACGTTGGAGTGCAATCGAAATATAGCGGTGTTTGTTGCTGGTTGTTCGAATGATGAAGTGAGGTGGGTTAGAAACGTTTGGATTTTTGAGAAAGTCTGTTGGTTTGTGTCGCTGAGTGAGGTGGGTGAGGAACGGATCGCGGCCTCACTCGACGTCGATGAGTCGAGCTTGCACGTGGTCTTGTGCCATGATCCACTAGGTAGGTATCATCAACCAAAAGCAACACCTTTCTGTCCCGGAAATCACAGAAAACAAGCTTCATCAAATCTAATTAGATCGAAGGGATTGATTGAAGATATATAGACGTTTGATTGAACACAATCCCTCAATTCAACCGCCTGCTTCGACACCGATTTTATCAAATTCGTCAATCAAGTCAGAGGATCGGATTTGCGTGTTGCGGGGCCTGATTTTTGTGTACGCCGACTCTCAGTAAGTACTCGACTCGCGTGCCTCCATCACGGTATCAAGTATCACACCCGGCCGAAAGCAAGTTATCGTCAAGATTGGTCAAAGACGATGCTGTCGGCTCTCTCTGTGAGTCCGCAGGTACGGAAGATGCATGAGGCGACTGGACCCTCTTTGATCCATCGGCTGATCCAGACGCCCGGTCCTTTCCGGAGTCGATACCCTCCTGGTGACCATTGACAGTAGGCTGAGATAGTTCCTCGCCGCCCGCGACGAGCGGCTGTCTGCCCGAGACCAGCTGAAGCCCAGCAGCACTACCTTTGATCTGTTTCTGACCGGATTCCAGAAGCTTTGGTGATGTGATATCGCGCGTGTCTAAATCATCTTCGTGATTTTCTCTTGACGGGCTCTGGCTTGTGGATATTGCAGCATCAAAGTGGGACTCGAATTTCAGAAGCTTATCCGGCTGAGTGTCCCGGCTGGCCTGCCTCGAAGCAGGGCCCAGAGCAGTCACATGGTCACTGGGATCGTGTGAAGTAAGACTAGCCCGTGGAGACGAGTCTGAGGATTCTCGTGTAGTCTGCCCGGTGCGAGCCACGCGGTGCTGAGGTGCGGCATCCGAACTCCCATGCTTCTCAGTTTGACTGGGATCATCTTCACTAGTGAATGTATCACTTCGTTCCTGGGATTTCACAGGCTCATTCTCAGATTTGCTTTCGTTGGACTGGACTTCGAGCCCCGAAACTTCAGCATCTTTGGACTGTTGCGATAACGAAGGCTGGCATTTGGCTGAGGGCTCAACTCGAGGGGTCGAGTAGGGTCGGACAATGGAGAGACTCAAAGAACCAGCTTGAGCAGCTTTGTCCATAGCAGAGCTTGGTGTCGGCAAGCTGGTCGTATCCTTAGCATGATGCGATACACGCAGAGCGCTGTGGCGGTCAGGTACTGGGGCTCCTTGTACACCTTTGCTAGCCGACTGTTCAGAGCCTTGCGCAGCTGGTATTTCTACACTTGCAAGAATCGCGGTCACGCCCGACATCAGTGCCTTGGTGCTTGGATTAACCATGCCGTCATCAGAAGCGTTCTGATCAACAGCTTGGCTGGACTGCTGGCTGTCGAATGCGGTCCCGTCGAGCTCATGGAGTAGTCCAATAGTGGCCTCGGTCGGATCGAAGGAGGATTCGCCGCGCGACAAGCCTGGCACTGCTTTGAGTATGTGATGGAGATCATCGGCGACGTCTGTCGGCATGTCGCGGTTCTCTCGTACACTTTGTTCCTCCACTTGTTCTCTTGGCGACAAAGTTGTCGTTGTGGCAGGGTCTGTAGATTGCAATTGTATGCAATCGCTGTCATTCGCGTCACTGCCGTCGTCTTCACTGTCGGCGATCGTCTGACTTGAAAGTACAACTGTCTCGCTGGAAGCCTTCCTCTTCCGTGGCTGTGTCACTGATGTGCTCCTCCTCTGACGCTTCGCACGGTTGCGGTAGCCTGGCAGCAAGTGATCCTGCGGATGATGGGCTTTGCTGTAGTTCACCGGCTTCCTGGCTTCAGAGCGAGCAGAGCGACGTGTCGCCCCTGCATCCGGCACTCTCTCGAAAGGTGTGTCTGGCATATCGTCTGCGTCGTCTTGGTCATCTGTGCCTCCACCAGAGAATGGCTCTGGCTCGCTGTCATCACTGTCACCACCTGCACGGCGACGCGAGCCAGAGCCGCCTGCGAGACGCCGTGCGCGCTTTGGGTGCATCACTTCGTCCATCGGATGCCACTTTGCGCTGTAGTTCACAGGCGTCTTGCCGTGCCTCGAGGCTCGTGTCTCGTGTTGCGGCGTGTCAGCCGGCATGTTCCGTCGCGCATCTTCCCCGGTGTCAGTCTGGTGGTGAGCATCTGGCGGCGCAGGCATATTGCTCATGTCAAGACCACGTAGAGCGCCACGCAGACGCGGTTCTTCCGCGATGGGCTCTTCATCGGATTCGCTCTCCACGGGAGCTTGGTCCGGTGTGGTAGTCTTCTTGGCGGATCTTCGCGGTGGTGTGAGTGAACCGGACTGCTACCATGACTGTTAGACATGATGACTTCGAGACGACGAGCGCGGACATGCCTCTGCTTCCTGCATGTGACGAGTAACATGAGCGCTGCTTAGTGACTTCTGGCGTGGCTTCTTCTTGTTCGTCATGTTGAGGGATTCGTCAGGGAGAAATGATCTCGAATGGTTGTTGTAGTGGCTTCCGCGGCCGTCACTCGCTCGAGATGAAAGAGATTTGAAAGTCAGTGGTGCAGAGGTGTCGTGATGGTGCGATGCGGAAAAAAAGCCGTGCGTGGTAAGAGAGGCAGTCGCGACAGGCAGCAGCGAGGAGCGAGGAAGGCGCGACGCCCGGATCTGTAAGGTATCCTGTTGCTCACTCAGAGCAGCCCTTTTCGCCGCCCGTTTCACTTCATTTCTGGCCTTCTTTCTCGCGACGCGCCCTGCAGATTGTGATTTCGACATCTATCATTCCAGATGCAATAGGGTCAGCTTGACCATCCTAAAAGATTTGTTTGCCTGCCCCGAATCCAAATTGCATGTCGTCTGGCCAGTAGGAGAAACGATGAAAAGATTGTACAGACATACCGTATCAACCCGGTGGTGTTGCTGGTTCAGTAGACGACTTTCGATGCGGATGGCAATGCGACCTGACAGTTCACCTTACGCGAGCATGCCTTCGGAGATTGGCAACACGCACTCGCATGCAGCGTCGAAGGAGTGACATCGGGCCCTAGGAAGGAGCTCATTGCAAAGGACCCCTTTCTACGAGCCACCAGTGATGTAGTCACAGACATGAAACTCTGCCCTGCAATCGATCTTGTTGGTGTTGGGCACTGAAGACATGCTCGCCACTGGCCGAACTAAAGCTGAGAAGGCGAAATGAGTGAGCAAATAGACAGATGCATACTGAAAATCAAACATCAAACAATTGCCTCTGGTATCTTGATCGCTGAGGGCATGAGCGACTGACTGTGTCCCAAATGAAAACAAAAACTCCCTACCAAAGAGAAAGCATCCGCTCAAACGCGTGTGAAAACAAATCCATCTACAAGGGCCCGATCGCTTTTTTCTTTGAATCAGTACGCGGCTGCTGTTATCCGCGTGCTTCTCATGGAATACTTCGTCAAATGTGGCGGCAGCTTCAGGGTGGCCATCTCGAACTCCGCATCGCTATCGTCATCTTCGTCATCGACCTCGATCTCGTCTACTTCGAGAGGGTCATTGGAAGGTTGGCGGCTGAGAAGCTCGATCTTCTCACTGTCAGCTGGCTGGGGTGGCTGATGGGATCTCTCCAAGCGCTGCCTCGCATCTACTCGCCTCTGACGCTCTTCTGCTTCAGCGGCAAGCTTCTCCAGACCTGGTAGCTCAAGCTCTGCGGCAGTCTTCGCCTCCTCCAGCAGCTTTTTGACTTGCGAAACCTCTGAAGCGCAGTCGCCGTCACGCAGCACCTGATGTGCCGCGTGCTCACACAGGTTCTGGGACCTTTCCAAGAGCCCGTCCACCTTATCGAGTGCCTCGCTCCCCTCTGGCTTGCCCATGGCACTCGAGTCCTGCAGCCGTAACCGCGTTGTTTTGTACGCGAAGCTGCCGATCCCCTTCACAATCTCCTCACCTGCGCTACTGTCGCTTCCGCTACTCGAAGACCCGCTCCGAGAAAGCATGTCGACCTTGGCGGTCATTTTCGACTTCCGGATGTCGTTGCGGCAGGCCGAAAAGTCCTGTACAATGCGCGTCAAACGCTTCTGGATGTCACCGTCGTAGTACACGACCACCAGGGCTCGTGAACGGTACTTGGAAGGACCCGACATGTCTCCTGAGCAGGCCGAAAAGGTCTTGCGTTTCCGCTGTGAGAGTCTCAACGCGTCCGACTCGGTCATGTGTGGCAGCTGGGGACGAAGCAGTGTAGGTATAGGCGTTGGAGTCGTTGGAGTCTGCAGTCGCGGCGCGTCGGTCACGGCAGACGCTTCGCATTGCTCTTCCTTTTTCGATCGCTCGGACTTGAGCGACGTGGATTTGCTCGTTTTCCGCACAAGCGTCCTATCCGAGTCGGCGGGCTGATTGACAAACAAGAGTTCATTCTGGCGCTGTGTCGCATTGTCGAGAATACTCTCCAGTCCAGTGATCCAGCCAGGGAGTTGCTCAAGGAGGGTGCGGAAGCTGTTGAGGGCGTCTTGAGGCATGATTGGGTCGGGTAATACAGCGGCACGGTAGCCGGAAAGCTACGATGGGAGCATGGAAGAGTGAGCAGCGGTCGCGCGGGTGGAGATCAGCGCCAGCAAGGCCAGGCGAGGTGTTGGAGAGGGTTGTGTACTTGGCGGGAGTTCAGTTTGCAATCAAAGGGCGAGGGGAGAGGGGAGGAGAGGGATAAAGGATCACAGCAAGCGACAAAGCGGCGATGAGGTGCGCCTTGTATGTGGACTTTACTTGAAGGCCGGACGGGTGTGGCACTTCCACGGGCACGAGTGGGGGCAGGCCGGGCGAAAAGCATGGGCGGGCGGGCGAGCTTGCTTCCTTCCTTCCTTCCACTCTGGCCGGCCCTCTTCTGTGCTCAGCAGTTCTGCATGGCTCGGTACATCTGCGACAGCATGATTATTACGAATTTGATTATTACATTACTTTACTGTACCTAGAGATGACCTGCACCTACAGCTTCTCCCTACTTTTCCTCTAGACCCAGTTGTGACCCTCCAACGATCGCCTCATCAGCATGATTGGCAGTCGCCCATCTCTGGCCATGCATGGATTAATTATAATTTACAGGCCTTTGCATCATTGACTTTTGTTCTACTCGGCCCATTCCGCCCACACCGATTGCCTTTGATCTAGTCTCACCCTGTTGCAACTCACAGACTGGTCTGGATATGTAGTATGTCAAATCATCGACATGACTACAGTATCGACATGCTCCCATTTGTTGCATGTACCGCCAACAATTCACAGTGGCACGGCTATAACAACACTGATCCAAGGCCTCGCCTCCGCCGGCGAAATAGCCGCATTGTGCCACCAACCCTGCTTGCCTGCACACTGCATGCAACCACTGACCAAGGCGATCAGCGGTCATAGCAGAGAGGGTTGTGCTACGCCTACCAACGTGACACAGAAGACCGGCCCGTGTGGTAGCAAATGATGCTGTCGGGACGTACTTGGACATGCTCGTAGCCTTGCAACACATGACATGCTGATGCGGGGATGATGTGCTTGATGTGCTGTTCAATCGAGCTGTAGACTGGCCAAGACCAGCGAAGCAAAATCACAATATCACCTGCAAGTAGTAGTATACAGCAAGCACATCGCAAAGGTCCGAATACGCGCACGCAAGGGCCCGGGGTGTCATCGTTTCGTATTCTAATCCCTGCTCGTCCTCGTGCGCGTCAGGCCGATCAAACAAACGGCCGCGTCGCTCTTTCGAGAGGGCATTATAGAAACCTAGTATTTGTCGAGCACGTCAGTAGCATGACAGCAGAGCAGCACAACAGGAAAGAAGGTCTTACAGTACAGTACAGTACAGTACAGTACTGGACAGTACATGCTGACTGCAGCAAAACTCTCCCATGGTCGACAGGGCCGGGCAAGTCGAAAGCTGAAAAGGTGCATGTGCGACAGACCAGCGGGCCAGCCTCCAGTGAAAGCCAGCGAACGGCAAGTTGACACGACTTGCAGTAGCTGCTTGCAGTTCCATCCCACGCTTGCGACGATTCCGACTAGGATGAAACCAGGGTCGTTGCATGGAATAGAGCACTTTCTCGCCTCGCTCGCTTGTTGCATGCACCTCGTGCAATCCCCGTTTCCGGTTAGAAGCACTCCCAAACCATCACACTTCGGACCTTCTCCTCTCTGACTGGACGAGGCTTGCCTGCAACACTATGGTTCCCCGATAGCCACCCTAGGTGATTGACATATAGCACAGGGGTCTCTATATCGAGAGGAGCGATCGGATCTAGGTTACCCTTTTGGTTTTGAATTCATGCATCTCATGAAGAAAGGTGATGATCATGCTTCTCCTGATACGCGCTGCTAAAATCCATCTCTCTGTGACGGGCCATAGTATATCAAGAACAACAGCTTTCTTGTCAAACAAAGATACTCGAGTCAAAACAATAATGTTGATTGCCAGAACCGCTTCACATGGCACGGTTGAAGGATTTCAAGGTGTTGGCAAGCTCACTACTACCAAGTGCATGTTTTGTTATCGTACTACTGCTGCAGCCGGTCTCATCGAGGGATCCAAGTTCTGCAATCGCGCAGCCACCCGAAAAAGCCCCAGACCATCTCGACGCAGACGGGTGCGCGCTCAGATCTTGTCTCACGTTGCATCGATACGCGCCGTGTCCCGTGACCACCACTAAATCGAGGAGATCTCGAGATCTGTGAATTATTGCGGGCCATGGGAAAGAATAGAAAAAACATGTCGGCGAAATGGGTGGCGGCACTGATACACCGTGAGAGGCTCAAAACTCCAAACATCATGTCCTCTGGTCGCAGAGGCAGCTCGACATCTCTAGATTGTCAAGGACGAGAGGACTCGCACAGTGGTACCAGATCCTCTTGACGGTGATACAGTCATGGAAGCTCAAACTCCTGCATCGTACCCATGTGCAAACGAGCTCTCAGGGCACAGGATTGCACACCTTGTGACGAAATCTACAGTGCAAGCTATCCGTTCGAATGGAGAAGACGGATCAACAGATAAAGGCAAAGCAGTAAGCCAAGAAGAGCTTCGGCCTTGAAATTGCAGCATCATCCATTTGTGAAGATTTGGACCAGTGCAAGGGGATCGATCATGGACATCCTCTAATATTGGCATATACTGTCGTAAGTACGAGGGACCAGCTCAAGGCCAGCACTCGGTGTGAGTCCATTGGCCATTGCTCTCGTCAAACTTGTAGACCTGCCTTCTGGCCTTTGCAGGATCGCTCAAATCCACAGACTCCATGCTCTCGGGCTTGATGATGACCACGCGGAAGTTGGCCCTCGCCACGGGGTCCTCCAAGTCTTCCACCTTGGTTCCAACAGCGAGGTTCTTGTCGTCGTAAGGCTGATCGCACGGCTGTCCGGGCGGCGGGTTCTTGAAAGAGCCTGCAATTAAATCGTTAGCACACCCCTTATTCCTTCCCTCATAAAGGTCCGCTCAAAAAATAAAATAAAACATACCTCTCAACCCCGGCGAGTTATTCCCAAAATGCCCCGTCAACTCCCTCTTCCAACTCCACTCCCCCTCCTTCTCACCATCCACAACCCTCATCCTGCTCCCAACCTCACTCTTCAGAGTCCTGACCCCCGAGCTTTCCATCTCCCCCCCTTCAACATCATTCCCCACCACAAAAGCCTCCCCCTTCATCCTCCACTGCACCATAGCCTCCTTCACCCACCAAACAGCCTCACACGGCCCCCCGCCCCCACTCCCCTGCGCCTGACCCGCATCCCTCGCGTGCCCACTGCTCGAAGCAAAAAGCTCAAGCGGCTTGTTCATGCGCACGTCGGTCGTGAAAGCCGGCATCTCACTCTCGTACACGCGCGGGTTCTGCGGCGCGGTGTTGTGCTTGTTGTCCGGCAGCTCCGCCCAGAAGCCGCGCATGATGCAGTAGCGGGCGCGCGGCAGGTACGGCGTCGGGCTCGCCTGGCCTTCGGGGACGGCGTGCAGGCTGCTGAAGACGAACTCGGGACTGTCCATTTGGGAGAGGTGGGAGAGGAAGGCGGCGCGCCAGGGGGCGGCTTGGGAGGGGGCTGAGTGCGAGGTGGTGGCCATGGTGCGCGAGAGTTGCGCGAGGCGGAGTCTGGGAGCTGGTATGGTTGCTGAGTGTTGTGGTTTGTGTTGTGTTGTGTTGGATGAATGTAGGTAGGTAGCTGGTATAACAGCTAGGTATACTGGAGCTTTGACTAGGTTGTATTTCTATTAATTCAAGTCAAGAGGAAGAACAGGTGGCTTGCACAAGATGTCAGCTTTGCTGTGGAGTGTCGAGAATCATGAGATCATCACCTGTAGAACAGAGTGAAGTCGGCCAATGTGCTGCTCAGGTTCGGTCCGGTTTCACAATTGTTGTCGTCGATGATGACGATGTTTACGATTCGGTGTGGGGTTACCAGATCCAAATCCAGATCTAGATCAGATCTGGCCACCTGAATCATCCGCCCATTAGCTTATTGCGACGGTGGATGAATCTTGACGATATCAAGGGTTGTGAGCTCGCGGGAAAATTGTCCATGGCCAAGAAGAATCTTCAGCATAGGAAGGTGCATTGATATAGTCACTCTGAGAAAGACTAGGAACAGATGAAGCTGTTGCAAACAGATAGTTGTAACACGAATAAGTATGCTATACTAGCACAAAGCCCAAACTCGGCCAAGGACTGCGGACCGCTGAAAGTCCACAGGTACATGTAACATAATGCATCGCTCGCAGTTCATGCCATTTCACAGAAGTTTCCATGGCGCCACAAAACAACATCAGAATCCGTGTGATCACTTCACTCCAAACCCGCCGTTCGCCGGAGCCATATAAAATACAATTTGTGTTTTCAATGCATTTGAAGGACGCAATTCAAACAGTTTGCGACAGCTTCTTTATGCCGTCTTGACCGGTGCGTTCTGGCCACGCCCTTTGGGTGCCTTGGGAAGACCCTTTCTCGGCGCCGCACTGTCCGATGCAGCAGGCGCTGGGGACTTTTGTTGAGTCGTCGGGGTGTTTGAGCCAGTCAACACCTTCTGGCTGCTGGCTTTTCTAGAGCCGGCGGCTAGACCGCCGCTGGTCGGGGAGTTCATCCCACTCTCTTTGGGGACCGGGGCCTTCGCCTTCGGCTTGCTGAGAGCCTTGTTCTGTCCTGTCCTCTTCCAGAAAATTGGGTTGTGCTTGGTCTTCACCCCAGGCATCTTGACGAAACATCCCTTAGTGTTCCGGTAGTGCAACTGATGCATGTCGAACTCGGTCTTGTTTTGCGCATCAGTGAGCTTAGGGTTGCTTTCGGCAGACAAGGCGAGCATGTTGTATCTTGGAATAACGGTAGTCTCTGGGTAGCTCACGTTACGAGGAATGCGCGTTAGTGGCTTCGAGCCGAAGCTCAGTTCATCGTTGAACATCTGTTCGATGGTGTCCTTGCTTGTGACATCCTTGCTGTCATCAATGAGGAAGCCTTGGGCCGTGAGGTTTTTGGCAGGCCGCTGAGCTTGGGGTAGCGAGACTGTCGCACCTGTGCTGACGGGGTTCTCGAGCACATCGGTCCTTGACGAGCTTGCTACCACGAGGGCCGGACCCTGCATCTTAGGCGGAGTCTTTGGTGGCGATGGTGGGGTCTCGGTAGTGATGTTTGTGCGGTTGAACAGGCCATTGAAGCGAGCTTGCCAGGCTTCGTTCTGAACAAGAGGCCGCATGGCACCAGGAGGACCCCAGTGTTGACGGGGCGGCATCATGACTGCTTGTTGCTGCGAGGCTGCGACCGCACCTTGGGGCGGAAGCTTGACTACGGGCTTCGACCTGGGCAGGCGCACATGCGGATGCTTGGCATTACCAGAGTATACCGGATGAGCGGCGGTCTCAGGCGGAGGCGGAGGCTGCTCCTTGGAGTCAACAGTAGGCGGCAGCGGATCAGCAAGAGGCTTCACGCTGCGTGGAGTGCCGACAGGTGCGGGCTGCGGTCGAGAGTGAGGGTGTCCGATGGGCAGTTGCTGCAATGGCGCACCCCCATGCGCCGGGTTCATTGAACCGTTGGGCAGGCGCACAGTGTTTTCGGCGGACTGTTTCCATGGTTGACTCAAAGGAGAGGCGGTTGGTACAGGTACAGCAGGCTGTGTCTGCGTGCTCGGCGGGGCGGGCGCAAAGCTGGCAACTGAGCGTGAACCTTGAGCATCGTGGACAGTCAACTCTGTCTTTTCACACTTGCGAGGCCCACCAAGGCGTCCTCGAGTGGTCTGCTTGAAGGTCTCCTTGAACGTGTCATCCCTCTGTACATGAGGGGTATCGTTCAGGAGACTGGGACCGGTTTGGGCGGCACTAGCGTATTGCGCCGGCAAGGTCTGGGCTGCACTTTTCCATGCGCCGATTCCGTTCGGCTTGTTGTCGTCCATAGGCTGATTTTGCATCGGCGGCTGTGCACGAGAAGGTGGTGCAATAGGCCCCGGGACACGTTGCTGACGGCCCATGCCAGGGCCTGGAGACGCGCCGTTTGCACGAGGTTGAGCCATAAAATGGTCCGGACGGCCCTCCATTCCTGGCGGAGCGAACGCACGAGATTGCTCTGCCATTTGGGTCGATTGCAGACTGGGGGATCTCGACTCGGATCCAAGGCCCTGTGGTGAGATACGATTGGACGTAGCAGGTCGAGTCATGCCGGGCGGCGGCGGCAATCCTTGTTGAGTCATCAGCAGAGGCGAAAATGTCGACCCGCTGTCGAATACACCATTGCCGATGCCCGTAGTACCCCAGACGTTGCCACTACTGGCAGAAGGCCAAGGCGAGAACCCTTCGTTGTTGCCCGCCAAAGGCAAACGACCGAAAGGTTGCTGTTTGCGCTCACCAGGAGACGAAAATGCAGAGTTCGGTGCGCGGTAAGGCGACGCAGTGGTCGACTGGAAAGGCGCGCGCGTGTTGGCTTTTGGCGATAGGGGACCACGCGGAGCTTGCCTTTGCATCTGCTCAGAGATTGATCGGGTGGGCATGCCAGTGCCTTCAGGCTTGGAGACGGACAGTGGCTGTTCGAGTTTGTCTGGTAGGGGGACACTGGCGGCGGCAACGGGTTTAGGTGCCTGTGGCTCGGAGCCAGGCGCGATCGTGGCAGCAACACCAGGTAATTCTGGCTGTGCAGGCTTGACCTCACCAGTCTCGGGTCTCTTGGTGCTCTCGGCAGCTTGCTCGGTAACGGGCTTTGGCGCGGTTGCAGCTGCCTCCTTAGCGGCCTGGCGCTCCTGCCTCGACTGGCCAGCACCTTCGAGCGCTGCCATTTTGGCCTTTAGACGCTCTTTTCGTGCGACTTCTGCCTGCTGCTCCTCTTCTTGTCGCCTCTTGCGTGCTGATTCGCGCTTTTCTTTCATGATGCGCTCCTGAACCTTGACAGGATCTTCGAGCTCCTCTCCTGCGCCCGGTGCTGGTGGCGGCGGCATCTGCTGCGACCAAGCGTCCTGTTGCGAGAAGATGTTGTGGGGCGGCTCGGCCTTGGGAACGACTGGTGAGGCATGGCTTACGGCCACGCTCGGGCGACGGTCGTGAGGGGCAGCCTGCTCTGAAGCCCTGTTGATGGACATCCTTCTAGGAGCCATGCCACTCTGGCTGACGCTTGAACCTCTACGTCGAGCAGCCCACGAAGGCGGCCCGTCAGTTTGACTACCGGAACGAGTCTGGAATGCGGGCGATGGCTCGGGATGATCGGCTCCATGTTGAGACGAGCGGAGGAGAACTGACGGCTTGCGACCGTAAGGATCAGGTCGCGAGCTGCGACGACCTTCGGGCGCTGGCTCGTAGCGACCACTGACAGAATTAAACAGCTCGCGACTCCCGCCTTCGCCCTGCCAGGAACGATCGAAAGTATCGGCGGCCATCTCGCGCGGTGGCGGCGGAGGCATAGATGATTCGTAAGATCTAGCATCTTGCGAGGCAAACGGCAGCGGTGCAGTTACCTGCTGAACCGGGGGGTTGACGGGGGACGCCCTGTCGACAGGAGGCAGAGGTGCCCAGGGTGATTTGGATGGCGGCGCAGGGCTCTTGGCCTTCAACGTAGCCTTCTCGGGGCCAGGCGATTGCGTGCTGACTCCGTTCTGCTTGGCTTGGATTGCAGCTCCAGGCTTGAGGATTGTCTTCGGTGGTCCGGAGGGTTCCTTCTTCATGGCCGTTAGAGACGGTTTTGTGCCTTCGGTCGGTTTAGCCTGGGCTGCTTCGGCAGGCTTGGTCTCTTTCGGGGCTGGGACATTATCCGCAGACGTGAGAGCAGATTTCGTGCCGTCAATCCAAGTAACCGCGTCGGGGACCCAATCGTCCTCGTCTTCGTCAATATCCGCCCATTTAGACTCCTTGCCGTTCTCGTCAGACTGGAGACGTGTGGCCAAGTGGATGCCGTACTGCTGCTTAAGTTCCTCGTCGGTGAATTGCTTTGGAGGTGGCGGAGCTGTGGGCCTGTTCTTGTTCCAGACTTTGCTGGCGTCCGGTCCGCTGGGAGATTCTGCGTTCTGGCGAGCTTTCTGGAGTTGGAGGGATGCGCCACTCTTTGCGATAAGCCTTGGCTTTGTGGCCGGCGGTGCGACTGGGTTGGCAGGAGATGCTTTCAGATTGTTAGTTATGCTCATGCACACAAGGAGGAACCACCATACCTTTCTCTCCCGTCTTAGCCGCAACGGGAGCAGTAGAAGCTGATTTCGCCAGGAAGTTCTTGGTCACAGAAATCTTGCTGAACGTAGCTGGCTTCTTGACCGAGTTGGTGCGCACGTGGAGGTGGCCATCTTTCATCTCCTCTCCTTTGCTCATCTCAGTGTCGGAGTTGACGGCTGACACATCCTGAGACCCTCCATCCTCTATGACAGACCCTTGACTAGTCGCATCGTGAACACCGTTTGTTGTTGGAGGTCCCTGGTCGGCATCCGATGGTGGAGAGATCGCAGGAACGTTGTCAGGCTTAGCCACGGCATCCCCAGCGCTTGGCTCAGTCGCAGCATGTCCTACGTCGATCTTCCTGCCATCCGGTGCATTGTTATCGGTCGAGGAGCGGTCTTGCGGTTTGTTGAAGCTGGTTGATTTGGTGGTGAATGGTGTTGGGTTGCCGCCTTCGGAGGCAGCAGTGGATTTGTGATTCGCAACAACATCGACAAGCGGAGACGAGCCGCTCGCCGACTCGGGAACATTTACCACATTGTGGCTAGCCTGCTCTGCCATAACAGACTGTCGGACTGTTTGCGCAGTATCACTCTTGTCAGCCGACGGGTCTTGGGCGGAAGCTGACTCGGACAATGGCGCGATCATGAAAGAGCGCGCAACACTTCTTCTTCACAAGCGCAGTAAGGTATGAGAAGCGGTCGTGTTGACGCGCGCGGGAAGGAGGGAGTCGTACGGTCAGATGTTGTGTGAGCTCGCCACGGTTAGGTATCGGAATCGGGGGTGTCGGAGATCGGCGTCTTCGGCAGTGTCGCGCGCGCGGTGAGAGGCGCTATGTGTGGTTGGAGAGAGAGCGCGCTCGAGTGGAGAGGATGTCGAGGGTTCCTCTGTGGAGCGCGGTGGAGGTATCGCAAGGTGTTGTAGAGGAGACAGTTGACGTCGTTGTTGTGCTGGTGTAGGTCCAAGCGACAGGTCGACCTGTTTCGAGCACGGACTCTCCGCTGTTCGTTGGAGGCGGGACGGACGGGCCAAAGAGACGTGCTAGTTGAGAGTAACGCATTCTAATTTAACTGCAAGAGAGGCGTGAAAGCCTCGAGGGATTGTGTATAGTCATTTGTTTGCTTCGTTCTCACATGTTCAAGCTGGTTAATACGGTAAGGTATAAGTACCATCTTATAAAAGTCGGATCACGTGACGTTGCCAACCTTCAGGTCTACCTTAGATACCTTAGGTAGGCACTATAATGACCTGAGAATGCTAGTCTCACGCCTGCTGGAAACAGTGGAATGTCACAAGAATCTCATGTCCTCAACCACTTCTCATTCAGCTTATTTACAGATACATGTTCGCCTGGTCACACCCCTCCAGTCGTTGGGTATAGCACACGTCTAGTGGGCGTTGTTCTTGTGGTGACCTGTGAAGCTGTTAGCCACGATCGGAAAGTCTCACTCGCCGCAGCCATCACTTACGCAGGTGGAAGTAGTAGTTCTGAGCGTAACCGATGAGGATGAGGCCGCCAACGAGATGGGCGAGAGCTGGGCCGCAGTCAGTATCCCTAGTCCTCCATTCACTTGTATGCGCGTCGTGTCGAGAACTTACGCATGGCGCGAGGGTTCTTGCCGCTGGTGTAGCGGTGCTGGTATCTCTGGATGAGGCCCTTGGGCTGGGCAGCAGGGGCAGGGCCACGGGGGAGCTTCTCGTAGAAAGCAACAACCCTCTGCATGCGCGCGGCATCGGCGGCACCGCCAATGGCCTGTAACCAAGCCTGTCAGCTTCTCATAGTCCTTCAATCCCCAGCATGTCCTCCGTTATTTGTTTCGCATCAATCCAAGGGAAGTTCGAATGCGCAGTCGGCGGATTTGGTGACAAGTCGGAGGGAAACGGGAGGGGGCTCAGGAGCACGTACGTTGGGAGAGGCGACCTGTATCCACGGTTAGCAGTATTCACGAGAATTTCAACAGCGCTGCATACCTTCGGGGGGACGAGAGTAGAGACCATGTTTGCTGTGTTTTGGTATGGATGGGATAGGTTGGCCGTCGTCGCAAGATCAGGTGAAGCATCGGGAAGTCAGAAGTCTAAGCGCCGGCCGCCAAGCTCCCGAACGCTGACCTCAAGCCATTGGAGCGAGCACTATACCGTCAGAGATACGGCGCGTCTTGCGACTTCACTCGGACACCAAATACACCCACCACCGCCATGACGACCCTACACAGATTCGCAGCCTCGACGCTGCGTGCGTCCGCCCGTCCCTCGCTGTCGCAGCGTGCGCCCGCCCTTGTCCGCCGCGAGACCGTCGCTCACAACCCCGGCATGGCTGCGGACACCTTGGAGAAGCGCGAACGCTCGTCTCCCAGCCAGGCGCCGACTTCGACTCACGGGGATGCCGAAATGGTCAGCAAGGAGGATGCTGCTCAGGCCACCCCCCACAACCCCGACTACAACGTGGCCGTGGACTACAGAACCTCGTAAGAGCAGCCGGGAAGGAGAACAGATTGACTAGGCCATATGCTGATACAGCTGGCAGTGCCTTCTCGCCGATCCCCAAGAGGGTCATGAACGGCTCCGAGCCTGGTCTTGACACTCCCGCCGCTGTTTTGTCCGGCGCACCGACCGACCTTCAAGCCAGGACTGTTCGGTATGTCCGAACATCTGTCAGATGCGATCGCAGGTCGCAAGTACTGACTAAGGTGCAGCATCTACCGCCCCACAAAGACCGCCACCCAGTCCGGCGACTGGCACGGTCACAAGTGGCGCATCGACTGGGACGTGCTGTCCAAGGGCCACAGATGGGAGAACCCCCTCATGGGCTGGCAATCCAGTGCAGACTACATGCAGGGCACCCGCCTGGACTTCAACACCAAGGAAGACGCGATCAACTTTGCCAACAAGCAGGGCTACGAGTACTTCGTCCAGGAGCCCAACGAGAGAAAGCGTGTGTTCAAGGCGTACGCTTCGCAGTTCACCCACAGTCCCGGCAAGCTGAAGCAGGTGAGGACGAAGTAGAGGATGAAAGTAGGAGTATAAGTGATTCAAGGGGTGTACATATTGTATTGTATGGTCGAAATAACAATTACCATACGTCTGTGGCGATGGCGACAGATTGCCATACTGAAGCAGAGGTGCTCTTTAAATTATATCGTGTCAGCTCGGGAGTTCGCAAGACAAGACAGTAACGAGAGAGGTGTTTTAGTAGAGACAAGCTCTTCTTCATTTTCTTTTTTTTTCTAGGTACTGGGATTATCCTCACTAACACAGACCAAACCTTCCTCGACTGCAGCTTTCTGACTGCCGGTCAGACTCAAGAAAAATCCAACGGGCTATGAGAGCTGCTCAAGAAGGCAAGTAAACAAACAAATCGCTGACCATCAAACTCCGGCTAAATCACACTGACAGCAAAAGCAAACAACTCTCAGCATAAGCTCATCTGTCGGGAACCATGCCAACTCGAGACTGCACTCGCCGCAGCGATCAACGTTCCCTCATGTGCAATTCCGCCTCGATGACGACGCTCCTATCCTTCGGCAGCAACAAATTCAACTTCTCCCACCCAAAGACTTGATGGATGCACCTGGAAGCCTTTATGTGGCATCGTACTGTGGCTCAGTCAGAGACTGAGCGGGGATCTGGATCACTGCTGTCAGCGTCCAGTCTTCAGTCCTCATCAGACCCGCTCATACTGACCTCGTCGCAGGCAGAGTCTTCAATCTCTTCTTTGGACTCAGAAGAATCATCCTCGCGCTTCAACTCGAGAAGTTGCTTCTCCAACACTTTCATCCGCCTCCCAACAATAGCCTTGTTGTCGTTGTCGATCTTGTTTTCCTGCTTCCTCTTCATCATCCACGCCGGATTTGAAGTAAGCTCGGCGACGCGCATATTCCTAATCACGTCGTGTCTGATGATCGTCAGCTGTTCCATGGCCCCGATGCACTCGGTCAAACGCGCCGAGCATTTCAACGTGGGATCGCAGTGGAAGCTGTTGCCACCATTGTCTAGAGCTCGAAGCTTGTGGCTGCGGACGATCTTGCTGTAAACAGAGGTCGCGGCCGCTTCGACAAGGTTCCCGATCTTGTCTTCCCCGATCACTTTCATCACCAAGCTATATTGCTCGTCCTGCCATTGCTTGAATACGGGGCGCAGGTCTTCGAAGTCTTCCACCACGGGCGTCGCACTGTACGGCTTGGCGAAAGAAGACATGATCAAGCGTATCCAGGCCTCTTTGCGCGCGACCACGTCCTCGACGTCGTCCGGTTCGTCAAGTTGCAACGGAACCTATTTTGTGAGTCTCTCCTCGATAGCATCAGCGCTCATGTCTGTGTACACCCCTTGTCCAAAGACGGTGGGGGCATAGTCGACAAGCTTCCTCTTAGTGGCCGTGGCACGCATCTTCTTGGCCTTCGGATTCTCACCGCTGCTGGCCGGGCTCCCACCACTGATTTTCGATCGACGACGCTTCTTCGTCGTTGAGAGGTTGGTCTGAGTCTGCGGCATGCTCTCCTGGGTGATCTGGGTGTTGCCGCCGCTGTGACCATCTCTGCCGTTTGCAAATAGGATGTCTTGGTATGTTTGAGGGTGGGCAGCACGGCTCGGAGCATCGTGCTGAGTCGAGACTTTGGAGACTTGAGCTGTGCTGTAGTGCATAGGTTGGTGTTCGAGGGATTGCAGAGTGAAAGAGCTGTTTGGCTTGGGCATTGATGAGTGTTGTTCAGTGGATGAGTAAGGAGGCGGCAGACGAGGGTAATCGGACGAGAGTTTCGATGGTTGACCTTGATGAAACAAGGGTTGAGCAGTGTCGCGCACCAGGTTGGGTAGCTGTTGTGGGTCCTTTGGGTGCGAGTAGGTGTTCTGCGGACTGTTCACACTCATTGCTGACTTTTCAGGAAACAGATCGGAACCCGAGTCGCCAGCATTGTTATAGTATTCGCGGTGACGAGTGAAATCATCTAGGGCCTGCTGAAAAGCCCTGTCATCGTCCGTGGCAGGCGAGTTGATGATCGGCTGGTGTGTCTCCAGATGGCCAAAGGTCTGGTACTGCTGGATGGGAACCGTTGCATAAGAGCCAGAAGAAGAGATGAACTGATTCGTAGTAGGCTGTGGGTTCACACGGTTGGGGGTTGGAGTCGCAGCTGATCCGATTGTCGCGTTGTTATTCACCTCACCTAACACAGTGGCGTACGATCCATGGGTAGTGTGATATGTGGGTACGGTGTATGCGCCTGCAAGGTTCCTCCTCATATTTGGCGGGTTCATGGCGGGGCGGGGACGGTCGCCTGGTCCTGATGTGCCGGCAGGGTTGGGACTTGGAGCGTTCATTCTCGGTGGATTAGTCGCAGGACGAGGACGATCGCCTGGTCCAGTTGCGCCGGCAGGGTCGGAACCTGGCGCGCTCATGCTGGGCAGTGTCGCGGCGTGCAGGTGGCACTCGGGTGGATTGTTGCAATCGCTTGCGGTTGCTCGGAGTGTTACGAGCTTTTCTTTCAAACGATGCTTGTAAGAGTGGTTGGGTGGTGGTCACAGGATTCCAGTCCAGCAGCGACGCGACTCTTGTAAAGGCGCGGACGACACTCACTGAACATAAGTGAACTCACTTTACGGCTCGGGCTCTGGCGGACGGGAAAGGCGACAGTTATCATCTGGCTTCACTCTGTTCTCCAGTCTTCGCCTTCGTGAATGCCCAAACAGGCGACATGGTGAGCTGGAAGACGAATCGAAGAGACCTGAGGTCCGACAGACAGGCGCAATTGGATCACAGAGAGCATCAAGATGCGTCGGAGCTCCTGCAACGACCTAGGATTGACCTACTTACATGGTCGAAGATAGCCTGAAATCACTGCATTATGGATGAGGCTTCGTTCCGCGAAGACGAAGAGCTGCTTGGAAAGCTACAAAAAGAATGTTGGTGTGGCCAGGCTATCGAGGTGCCTGGTCGGTACCACCTCCTTTGCCATTGAGAACACCGAAGCTTTTCAAGACCATTACATTTGGTACGTCAAGGACTCATGGGGAATGCACTGTTCGACTTTTCATTGCCGCTATCAAAAGTGAAGGCATGCTCGTTGAAACTTGACTGTGCTTGAACAGGTGAAGTCAGCCCGCGCCAAGCGAATCTGTCCAGACGTCCTCCTCAGTCACCCTGTCCACCGACAATCGCATACTTCCGCGAAGCAAAGAATAAAACAAGTCCGCATCAAGCATCCTTCCGCCCGAGTAAAACGGCAGACTGTCGGCAGAATCAGATGCGGTACATCCCACGCGTGTCGTTAGAATATTTCACCGATGGCAGCAGACAGAGCCGCCAATGCGGTCTTCCACAAGTCTACTCAGTCGCTTACTCGTCATCTGAGGGCATCTCGTCATCTTCGTCCTCGGCTTCTTCATCTTCGTCCCCGATAGATAGCGCGCCGTTAAATTCCACTCCACCGACCTCGAATCCGGTGTCAACTTCCCCGTCCGTGAAGTCTCCGATGTCAGCGAGAAAAGTGCAACCATTCAGCAGCTTTTGTGTTTCACTCTTTGCGGCATTCGATGCCTTTCCCTTTGATCCACGAAGTCCTCCACCGGACCTGCCATCTTTGTGCGGGTCCCTGATCTTTTTCCTCTCGTTGGTCACCTTATTGAACTCTTTGACTTTCACTACAACGACCGGCGAGTTGATCATTTCATCAAGTCACTGGCCATTGACGATGTCCCAACTGACGATTGCAGACTTTTCGATGGCTGCGATCACGAGTTTCAAGCGCTCGGAGCATTTCGCCCACTTGTCCATGCCGTGATCGTCTCTACTACTGCACAGTCTCAACACACGAGTCTCATGAAGCAGTATTACCGTGTTGAAGAGGACAACAGCGTGAGCCTCGTGAAGCTGTGGATTTGAATGAAGTCGGGCTCTCGTCTTATCCAAGTGAGTCTTCTGCCACGGTCCAAATTCTGACAGAAGTTCTCCAAATTCGGCAAATGTCGGCTTCGTGCAGTAATTCTTGTCAAACATCTGCATAATGATTGGGATCCATCTCTTGGATTGAGTCTTGATCTTCGCAACATCGTCGTCGGCCTTGGCGATAAGGAGCGCCTCGTGTTTAGTGACGATCGTCAGAGCCTTGTCAAATGTAAGACCCTCCATCTCAACCGTGTTCAGACTGGCCGCAGCGTCGTCCAGCTCCAGCGCTGGGACATTCAGCCCACCTTCAGCTTCGACAGAAACCGAGAAGTCGTCTTCCGGGAGCATCAATTGGACGGTCAGCCCATCCTCATCGCCAATGCTGGGGTTTTCGATGTCAAAGAACATCCGCCTGCATTGCTTATCTTGAGCGCAGCCTTTCAGAAACTGAATCATGTCGTTCGGATTGGTTGGTTTGGCCTCCCGCCAGACTTTCATTGCTTTGGCCAGCGCCATCGCGATCTGTAAGTGACTGGTGGAAGGCGAAGTCGTAGAAGTGAATTCTTGACGCCAATCTCCTACTGCTGACTTAGAGAAGTCGTAAGTAGCTATGACAATCATCCTAAGATGCTCTTCCAGCGCCTTCTCTGGATCAGGTTCCGCGGTGTTCTGCGACTTGCTGCCAGACTTCTGTGCATCGGTCCCGTGAAGTGTTGTGCGAGCAGATACACCTTGTTGTGAGGTGTGTGGTTGTTTGAGAGTCATACGCCGTGGTGTGGAAGAGCTGGCCTCTGACGACTGATTGGCAAGAGACTTGCGAAGCGTCTCTGCTCCGGGCATTTTAGCCTTTCCTTTACCACTCATCGTTGGCTGTGCAGCGGTCCGTTAGTGCGGTTGAAGATAAGTGATGATACTGTGTGAACCAGTTTGACGGTGGCGGAGTCTCGTGGTTGTCCTTTCGACTGGACACGCGAGTGTTAACATACCGACTCAATCTTACTATCAGAGTTTGTTGTGTGGCACCTCCATGGTGGATTCACTGACCGCAAATCTCCAAACCTCTACTCTCCCAAGAGATAAGACTCTTTGTTGTCTAATCGATCAAGCAAAATTGCTTACCTGCATTCAGTGACAAAAGTCTGACTTCGCTGTTAACATGGAACTCAGGGCGATGAGGTGTCTTGTCTAGCATTAACAAGCAATGCAGTTTGCTTTCGTCTAAGCGCGTCATTTAAGCGCAAAAATTGCAAGTGGCATCTCGTCAAAGCAGTCAATCAAACCTAAAGAAAGGTAGCATGTTGCGACGACTCCTGTGGCACACAGGCGGCGCCATCTGCGACATCTTCTGGCAGCATGTTCGACCGAAGTCTGACGGCCCACAGAGGCAGACGAAGAGGACTTTGATGTCCCATTTGTAACAGGATTCGCTGTCGACTGTACATTTGGCCCATTATTTCATCGAGGAGGAAGACGCTGCTGCTGCGAGACATGAGTATGCATTCTCTATACACAATGCGCCGTTGTGAGGTGCTGCCATTATTGTTGGAGCAAAGGGACGGAGATCTGCCGGGATCCAAGAACCCGTTGAAGTCGACCAGAGACTTGGCAAGGGACTGGAGCTTCGAGAGGCTGGAACACTTGCCAGTTTTATCACTCTTTCCATCAACATGGCCAATAGCACGCCATTTCTTTCCCATTCTCCAAGGGTCAATCATTGTCCAGACACCAGAAATGGCACACGGATGAATTGCCGAGAGAGGCGCTGAAGTCCTGTGGCATCCCTGCTAACTACAGAGCACGCGTCTCGCGTGGAGGATCCG
>Ga0265797_10001230_pt1 | contig 45487 bp, 30 predicted proteins | sample P2T30metagenome_FD_192433 | JGI IMG/M metagenome (GOLD analysis project Ga0265797, IMG submission 192433) | Plant litter microbial communities from East Loma Ridge, Irvine, California - P2 T30 | ecosystem: Environmental > Terrestrial > Plant litter > Unclassified | place: USA: California...
TACCTATCCTCAATCGTATCGTATTCACTACTCACCCTAGTCTTTTTCTCGCCTCGGAACTATACAAGCTTCACCCCCGACATTTCGCATCCTCCTACTGTTCCACGGCAGCTCAACCTCCTACTCGCGCCTAACTTCCCATTCGCCGCTTCCTCAACATTTGGACACCGCCGGCATGCCAAACACCCTTGTCATGTCACTCGAAGGCTTCTGCATCTCATCTCGGCAATTGTACCCCTCGCTGTTCGGCAAAGTCCTATCTCGCTCCAACGTACACGAATCGTTAACACTAGACGATGCTCTCAACTACCTCCGCACTGGCTGGCCGGACATTGTCCTCGTTTCTGACCCCGGCATAACCAGAGCAAAGAACAAAGAACTCCTCGACGTCATTACAGACTGGATCAAAGACGGTGGCATAATACTGCTGCTAGGCTTCTTCGTAACCACAACCGAGGTGACCCGCCTGGACTCTCTATTTAAAGAACAATTCGGGCTCAGATGGCGTGTCGCCGAGTACGACGCTATGCACGACGTTCGACTGTACAAGGCGATTGATGAGAACATGATTCGAAGGGCCAGTCTGGTCCCAGAGTTCCAGGCGCAGGCAGTCTTCCTCGGCCACGTACCTGCCAACGAGGTCATTTATACCGGAGGACCAAAGAACTTAGCGTATGCTGCCTTTGCAAGAGTCGGGCTCGGGAAGGTTGGGTATGTCGGTGATGTGAACTTTGGGGAGGAGCCAGAGCGTCTGATAATCGCAATGGGTCATCTCGATCGACCTGAAGACGCGTTCCAGTCGACGGACATGAGGTGAAGGCGTTGAACGCGCCGCCTACAGGATGATGCTAAAAGGTACCACGATGACTGGAGCAAGCTGGGAATAAAGCGTATCTCGGAGATAGGCTCAACTACCCCACTGCGGGCGAATTGTCACAAGCTCCTGCCGTATCTGGTTGAGATAGCGACTGCCGGTACCGTGCAGACGTCTAGTACTAAAGACATTGGTAACACTTCTCAGACTTCCTCTTTTCAATCGAAGAAGTAACCTTGGCTTGAATTTCTTTCCCTTCTTCAAACTTTCTCTGCCTGGCTATCAGACACGGACCTACCCTTCTCGGTAGCCAACGATGTCTTCTACCATCCCTCAAGAACCCCATCGCAAAGCCATAATCGGCTCCCCGTCCAACTTCTGGCTGCACTCCTCGCAGGATGGCTTCGACCTCACACACCCGACCGACCCCAACACGCCAGTCTCAGGCCCAAAGATCACCCTCCAGACCACCACCTCCCCAATCACAATCTCTCCCAGCAAATCCGCCCTCGTCATCATCGACATGCAAAACTTCTTCCTCTCTCCCGCCCTCGGCCGCATCCCCGGCGCCGGCCACTCTGCCTGCGAGCACCTCATCCAGCACGCTATACCCGCCGCCCGCAAAGCTGGCATCAGGATCATCTGGCTGAACTGGGGCCTCGCGGATGAGGACGTCGTGAAAATGCCTCCCGCGGTGAGACGCGCGTTTGGTTTTTTTGCCATTCCCGCTGAGGCCGACTTTGAGTCTGACGAAGGTCATCCCGAGAGTATCAGCGTGAACAAACACGGCGTTCCCTCCACGCAGAAGACTGCGTACAAAGGCATTGGATCCGACATAGGTACCCTCACACACAACAACGAATCCATCACCGCAGGCCGCCTCTTGATGCGTGATACCTGGAACGCCGCCTTATACCCACCCCTTCTCCCCCTCTACCAAAACGGCCTCCAAATTCCGCACAACCCCGACGTCCTCATCCACAAAGACCGCATGTCCGGCCTCTGGGGCGCCAAGACCGCGTGCGAAGAGTTTCTGAAGAAAGAAGGGATCAAAACGCTGTTGTTTGCGGGGGTGAATACAGATCAGTGTGTGGGCGGGACGCTGACGGATGCGTTTAGTAAAGGGTATGATTGTGTGCTTCTAGGGGATGGGTGTGGGACGACGAGTCCTGGTTTTGCGCAGGAGGCTTGGGAGTGGAATGTTGGGATTGGAGGCACGTTTGGGTTTGTTGTTGGGTGTGAGGGGTTTGCGCGGGGTGTGGGAAATATGTTGAGTGAGTGAGTAGGATTGAGTGTTTGCTCTACAGCCGTAATCCGCGACAAACAAATTTCTCCGCTCCCATGCGCCCGGCATTTTGCATCCCCTACATATTCACACTACCTCTCAATCTTCTCATCAAAAGGGCATATGGTCTAATGGTAAGACACCCAATACCGTAAAGTAGGCAAAGTGGGGTCGGGGGCACACACGAGGTCCATAAGCGCAGATTGTCCTCTCACCCAGGAATGCCTTTAGGACCTCATCCGTGAGACGTCATGGGACCAGGACTATTAGTACATACATGGGACGCTATGTGAAGGATGTATGAGTAAACATGTCGAAGAATTAAATCAAGGCGCTGAAATGCGAGAGAGTTGCGGGTTCGAGTCTCGCCATGTCCAGAATCTCTTTTTGGACTTTTGGACTTCTCGCTCGGCTCACAGATCAAGACGTGTAGAAGTAGATGCAAAAGTGGCTGCGGCCAGACTTTTGCACCTCCACCTTGCTATGCACGATCTATTGATGACACTACCTTGTCTGTCTTCAACCTAAGCAAAGTCGACTACGTCTTGTATATCATCATGCCAGCGATCAAACTCATTATCAACGAGAAATGCGGTCTAGTAGTAAAGCGTCCCACAACAAGGGTTTCCATGTGTGCTTGCGACAGTGCAATGCCATCGTCAGCCGGAAGCAGTCTCGCCGTACCTCTTATGGTCGGTTTAGCAACCGTCATGATCCGTGCAGATTATCGGGAATCTGCTTCTCTCCACTGGTCTCATAAGCATCTGTCCATATTTCGAAGAAGCTTTCGATCATTTTCCATTAAAGTAAAGCCTTTCGCACTATGACACATATCTCTAATACATTACAATCTTAAATAATGCTGTCAAGATGAAGTACCACCCATACACTGACCACGCTCACAATTAATCTCATCCAATATAATCTGATGCAATCCCATACTCTGTTCCTCGAAAGATACCCAAAATACACTCTCCGGTAGTGCATTCTTCAATCAAACGTGCCCTCCATATACTCATTCCCAATGCGTTCACACTAAATCACCCGAACCGTCGCTTTTCCCCCTCATCGCCATCTCCTCTGGCTCTACTCCCGTCCGTTGATGCTTATACTTTGTTCTCAGAAATACCGCAGTAAACAAGATGAGAATGAGTATAGCGAAGATAGCGGCTACGATTCCGATGGCTTCACCACCTCGTCGCATATGCTCCCAATTGGGCGACTTGTCTGGCGGTATGGTAGGGTCGGATTGGAGATATAGTAAAGTGTGAGGCTAACTTTGTAAGAAGATAGGAGCAGGGCGCGATGTACCTATGGCTATGAAAGATGTTGGAGTGTCTCAGATCGTTGGAAAGTTAAAGAGTGCGAGGGTCAGCTTAGGATTGTAGCGGGTGTGCTTTCGAAACAGCTGAGAGCTTTGGTAATCGGAAAGTCTGAGTCGATAGTATCGTATGTAGTTCTTCGGTGCAGGTAAGACGGAAATGGGTGTTGATACAGGATCGTATACGATGGATGTGACCTCGAAATTTTAGCGAGAGTGTTGGAAGGCTCACTAGTGAAAGGAAATAACGATAGCTATGAATGCATTTTGTACGATGTTGGTTGACTTGTTCTGATTGCTACGTGAGGGTGCTACGGAGGTGTACATGACCTGAGTCGAGTACCGGTAGAGCCGAAGTAGGATCGAGTCGGCTCGTTGGGCAGCGTTGAGCTGCCGACATCCCTACTGATACTCATGATCCGACAGAGAGAAGGTTTTGATGTAATGATCATAGAGATGCGCGATACTTATGAGTACTTTACTTGTGAAGCAGCTTTTCAGTTTGCCATTTTCGGGTCCAACCAACGCTTTTGGTTGCTCGATACTGGCTGTGAAGCTCATTGCACCCCTTCACCAAGTCAATGTCGGTTGGTGGAACGCATCGCACCTCAAACATGGAGGTTCTGAGAGTTATTCCAGCGATCAGTCGCATTCTTTCATACATTCAAGGTATCCCAACTCCAACGTTTCATCGCTCTTACACCACCTGAATCGCCTCCGCCGGACCCGCGTCCTTCTCATTCCTCTTCATTTCCTTCCTGTCCTTGCGCTTCTTGATCGATTCGTGATACCGCTCCACTGTCATAGGCAGCCCGTATACGATCCAGTAGAAGGCCCAAGGAGCAGTGACCACGGCGATGATGATGCCGATGGCAATGAACTCAGGGAAAATGTCGTGTGATCGTAGTCAGGGCAACATGGTAGCGATCGAGGGAAGATGGCTTGGGAAGTATTAGTCTCAATAGAAACGGACAAGGCAAGGGGTGGTGGGACGTGCTGGTGAAAGGTAGGGGTGAGTTTGTATAGGACTCAAGTACGTCGAGCTCGAAACAGTAGGCAATGGGTATGAATGTGAGATTGGATTGATGTTGGCCGCAAAACATTGCGAGCGTGTCGTGATTGAATTGAGTGAGACTCGTGTGATCTTTGACTTGCGCTATCAACAGGAAGCCTGATAAACTAGTGTGCTACGTTGTGACAACGTGTTTGTATCCCGCCCAGTGACGGTGTAGCAGCGTTTGTTAACGTGAATTTGACCGGACGTCGGGATTTGGAAGCGATCGTCATCACTGCAATAAATTTTGAGCACCATTGGATAATAGGTAAATTCTTATACTCGATCTGTTTAGGGATGCTCCATTTTCCTCGCCGCGCCTAAATCCTACACGTGTCCAAAAAGATCAAATCGAATCGGCACTCACTATTACAAGTCGTGCACCCTGATAGACTAACCCAGTCGTCTCTGTGACCGCTCTGCCTTTTCCCTTCTGAGGTCGTCTTCTTACACTATCGCTCCACCAGACAACTAGCTCATACCAGGGTGTAAAGAGGCCCACCACCACAATGAAGGCCAATATTCCCGATAAGAGGAAGAACAAGCATACACCAAGCTTAGCATCTGTGTGGTGATGAACACCGCCATGAATGAACGGTTGGCCCTTTGGCGTGGGCACAGTGCTGCTTGAGTGGATTGATGCTGCGCCTGAGGTAAATGACGTTGCAAAAGTTGACATCGATGTAACCATGAGCAGTGTTGAAGATGGTTTCGTGGATATGGTCGGAGACGATGGTGTCAGGGTTTTGTGCCAAGTGGTAGTGTTCATTGTCGGGATTATAGGTTTAGGTACAACAGGTAGCATCGTGGAAGAAGCATTCGGAGGTCCAGAGACTACCGATGTAAGCGCTGAAGTCGCTGACGGCACATCCGGGATTGATATTGAAACGTTTTGAGTGTTGGCTGTCATGGACATGCTACTGCGTCCAGCCTTCCACATGTGCAAAGTGTGAATGGTGCGAGTCACGCATCAAATATTCGGCATTGTCCGCACACTACTTGAGCATAATCCAGAAGCTTCACCAAAACCCGCCTATACAGACAGCAGGGCGTCAAACTTGAAGGCAAGTCTCAAGATATTGTACTTCTCTATCATGGGCCTTGTGTTCAACCACTAATAAAGGAGAATCAGAAGCAAGCCACTATGTTCCGAACACGCCGCGCCATCCCAGCCGTCCCCTCAGACTTCATCACCCCTCATACTGCGCCCCCTTCCAACCGTCCACTCCCCCAATGCCCTACTCGAGTACCCCGCCTGCTCCAACTCCAAACCCTCTCCCCTCCTCTCTGCTGCCTCCCATTCCAGCTCCTCCCTCGACTTCATTCGTTGCTTCAAGAAGTGGTTATTATACCACACGTAAAGTATCGTGCCGAGGACTATCACGAAGACGGTGATCAAGACGCCGACCACGATGAGGGTGAGACCGTGGCTGCCACCGTCTTTGTCGCGCTGATCTTGTAGTGTCGCAGGATCGAGGGCGGTCTGGTGCGATTTATTGTTAGCGAGTGGAAGGAAATACAAGGAGAAGTAGGGAAGTGGGCTGACGGATGTGGGTATTGGGTGAGATTGCATTTGCAGAGTCGTCATTTGACAATTGATGCTTTCGGGCGTCGATGGATACCCCGGAAAATGGCGTTTGATAAGTGTTTGCTGCTTGTCTTGGTTAGGGGCAGAAACTGATAGCGGTACTAAGTGCAGGGTGCCGTTGGGTGCGTGGTAGAGGAAATATACTCGGGACACACGGCGAAGGTGTTGAGAGCTGGGTGTGAGAGATGCACTTGAGCGTGGCCTTGCCCGTTTGTGACATGCATGTGTAGTCCCACTAGCACGTTACACACTGTGCTGTACGACTTGTCGATATTGTGAAAGTGGTGCAAGCCTGTGAAGCGCATCAAGTATGAATGCCACATGTCAGCGAGGCAGCGTGATCGCGGCACCGCTGGGGAGAACATGTAACTATTGACTGATCTTGATTCGCTCGGCAGGATACCTATCGGCACACATGGTCTATCCTATAGTCGTCCCTGTTCCGTCCTCCACCTATCCCTACCCTACAGGTATCTAAACTACAACAACTGTCAAAGGAAAAGTGAAAGCGAAAGTGATAAAAGGTCAAGTATTAAGGCAGGCAAATACGCAATCAAATTACAACAAGTATTTCGAGCCAGTACAACAACAACATCGTGACGCCATCTCCGTTCCCATACCCAAAACGAATGCAAACTAGGTAGACAACAGGCAAAAAAAATATGAGAAATTGGGCAAAGTGACCAATAAGCAAATGTGGCTAGCATGGGGAATATCACACATGGAAAGGGAGTAGGGGCCCTCGAACATCCAGACGAGTTGCTGATGTCCACTCAGCTTTTGCTTGTGCCTATTGCGCGACAACATCCTCCTCAGCCCAGCCGGGCAGACCACCGTCACCCTGGAGGGCAAGGCCGTAGCCACCGTTGCCACTGCCGAAACCACCGATGCCGGAGCTCAGGCTACCAAAAGAGCCTTGCTGGCCGCCTTGGCTCGACTGCACGGAGTGATTGAAGGGACCTTGTGTGAAGGCTGGCAGACTCACGGCACGAGAGTGCTGAGCGCGCGCGTTCAGGTTCGATGGGGCAAGAAGACCTCCGACGGTAGTGGCACCGGAGCCATTGCCACTTGATGAGCCGTTGATAAGGCTGAAGCTTGATGTGCTGTTGTGCGACGTGTGCGAGTGGTGTGGTTGTGGGGAGGGGTTGAGCTGATCCGCACCATAGAAAGCTGCTTGAGGCGATTGATACTGCTGTTGCTGTTGCTGACTCTGCTGTTGTTGCTGCTGCTGCATGTTCGCATCGGCTTGCTGCTGTTGCTGCTGCTGCTGAGCCTGGAGATACATCATCAATGGGTTGTTGTTGCCCGAGTTCAGAATGTTGGCTGGGGCAGGCGCCTGCATGGCAGGAAACTGTCCGTTGGTGCTCTGGCCAGATCCTGGAGCGCCAGAGCCAGTCGGCGAGACGGATGCACCCGCACGATTAGGGTGGAGTCCGTTGATGGGCGACGGTGAGCCTACGCCATCGCTACCATTATGCTGCACGTGCTGCTGCTGGTTGTTCATTTGGCGAGGCGGGTTGCCACATCTGTCTTTGCCAAAATTGACCTTGAATCGCTTGTACTCATCGCGACCACGGATAGCTTCAATGGCTTTGATGGCGTTGGCGATGTTGGTGAAGTTCACAAAAGCGCAGCTCTTCTCACGCAGAGTGTTGACTAGCTCAATTTCTCCATACTCCGAGAAGTCCTGCCTGAGGCGCTCCTCGGTCCAGGATTCGTCGAGGTTACCGATGTAGACGTTGCGAGATGCACCACCACTGACAGCAAGCGCGATGGCTGGTGGGAGTGCACCAGAGTGCTTGCCCCAGCCAATCTTCAGGCGACGGTTGTGGATCATCAAGCCCTGGAGGTTGCTGAGAGCATAGAAGGATGCTGCCGAGGTCGGGTCGATGAAGGTTACGAAGCAAATGTGTTTGTCGGGAATGTATCGAATGTGGTGAAGGAGACCGCCGCGGACGACATTGCAGATCTCCTCGATGGTAGTCTCAGGGTGGATGTTGCCCAAGTAAACGGTTCGGTTACCAAGGTTGTTGACGCCTCCAGCAGACGTAGCAACTGCGGCTGCAGCAACAGACTGCTGGGCGAGGGCGTTCGAAATCATATCGCGGTCGGCGCCGTTGAGAACGTGAGCGTATCCGGGGGCAATCCCAAGGTACTGAGCTGCATTCTGCTGCTGTGTCTTTGAGACGTAGGCGCATCGATCCTTGCCATAGTACACACGCTTGGGAGCCTGCCACTTGGGCTCTTGGGGCAGTTGTGCGACCGCTTTGATGGCGTTGCCAATCGACAGGAAGTGAACAAATCCAATAGCCTTCTCGCGAACGATCTTCACGGTATCGATGGGACCAAACTTACTGAGATCCTCACGGAGCTCATCTTCGGTCACATCTTCGGTCAAGTTGCCAAGGTAGACGTTGCGAGAAGCTCCAGACTGCTGCACTGCCAGGGCAACCGAGGTTGGGACCTGCGAAGGCTTTCCCCAACCGATCTTGATGTCCTGACCTCGGATTGACAACTTTTTCAAGATCGCATCCGAGTGGAAGTGCGTAGCCGAGCTGCTATCCAAGAAGGAGATGAAGGCACAGTTCTTGTCTGGGAGCAGCCTGACGGACTCGATCTGCCCACTCCTCACGTGGCCGAGTATCTCTTCCGCGGAAGTCTCAGGGGGAATGTTGCCCAGGTAGACAGTCCTACTGGTGCCAGAAACTAGGCCAGGCGCGATTGGCATCGAGGACCCGAGCCCACCAAGGCCCTGCGCGCCATAACCACCGAACCCTCCAGTAGGAGACTGAGGACCACCATAGAAACCACCACCGTTCATGCTCGTAGGAGAAACAAGGCCCTGGTAGAGCTGGGGCGACAGCGGCTGCTGCAGGGGCGAGCCCATCTGCTGGCCTTGGTGGTTCTGCTGCTGCGCTTGGTTCTGCTGCGCGTAATTGGCGTAGTTTTGGAACTGCGGGGAAGCAAACGCTGAAGGGGAGCCTGGCTGGAATGGGCTACCAAGAAGCAGCTGCGAAGGGAGCAGAGGCGTGAAGTTCATGTCATACCCAGTGCCAGGAGTCTGCATGTCGGCGCCGTTCTGGTGGCCACCGGGAGCAAGTCTGTTGGTGTTGATCGACATGTTGTTCGAACGCTCAGGGTGCCTGTCGGCGTACCCTGGCTGGTTTGTTGCGAACGCGCCATGCGAGAAGCCGTGATGGCCGCCGCCGATCACTTGTCCGTTCATCTGTCTCTGGAAGCTCGTTTGGAGACGAGGCCCGCTGGGCGCAGTCGGAGCAGAGTCGTGCTGCTGCATGCCGAGCATGTGCGGAGGCAGGCTAAAGCTGTCCCGCGGGTTCTGGGATAGTACAGCCGTTGTGAAGGTGTATTACTGCGTCCGGTACTCGAGGACCAGACGGCAAAAGTAGATAGCGGAAGGTGAAGATGCAACCGGTTGCACGGGGTCGCGGTGTACGTGAACGTGAGCGAGCGTGAAGGGGGGGTGCGATATTAAAGTTGATAGAGCGATCTGTGAATGTCGAAGATTAGCTGTCTGCCCAAGACATCAGATCAAGAACGAGAGAAACACATACATCCAAAAAGACAACGGCCAATGGTGATTAGTGCAGGGCTTGCAGCGCTGGACTAGAGGTCAAAGAAACCCAAAAGATGTTGTTTGCAGGTATGCTAGGTTAATGCACTGCCAAATCAGACCGACTAATCACGCTTGACCTGAATGGAAACGGTCTGTGAAAGGGGTCCAAGTAGGAGCTGTTTACTACCAATTACGGCCTTGCGAGTGCGTTTGTGCTGCGTGATAGAGTGCGCAGAGGGCAAACCCTGGTGGCTTGTTTATGGATGCGAAACTTTAAATAAGGAACAGTAACAATGAACGACGCAAAGAGGCGAGCCTTGTCAGGAACCTCAGTGCTGTGAGAATGTTAGGCAATGAACGAAGGGGAAGAAGAGGGATCACGACCAGATGTGTCGGTGGAAAAGAGAAGAGGTGGGTGAGAAATGCTTGCCGCAAGACAGGAGAAGCCAGGCGCAAATGAAGCGTCCGAAGGCGGAATAGCACGCTCCATGTTAAACGCCGCGTGCCCATGCTCAACACCTGAATCATGCAAACCACCAACACGCGCCGCTCGTCCTTTGCCGTTTTTCTGGGACCATAGACGCCTGTGCAAGGTGGCATCCATTGTTTGCAGTGATGCGCTCTTGTGCCTAATGATGTTGACCGTTCCAGAGCCACTCGGAGGTGCAGGCCGCCATTCAGAGGTCGCAGCAACGGGTAATTGCATGAACTAGACGGCCCGCTTCACTGCTCTTGAGCAAGCGATAATCCGTCATGCATGATGGATCTGACGGGCGGGCTGATGGTTCAGAGCGACAGCGGCACCTGAATCCAGTGTTCAGGGTTGCCCTAGTTTGACGCGCTGTTTCAAGCGTGCAACGCGGAAGCGGCAAGATCTCACGTGGCAGACGATCTTTGATTGGATGAGTACGCTCTGACAGCCTTGCGTTCGTGCGGCCAGTTGTCAAGACTCAAGAGACAATTTGCGCCCAATAACGGCTCCTGGTGGATACTCACTAGAAATATAGCTCACGACGGTACTTGTGATCGGTTGTATTCCACGAAAACTCATCGACTGTGAATATCCCGAGCTGTGCTTCCGAGGACGTTGCCATTACATTACGAAAGGGGCTCATTCTTATGGTGTCAAACTCCACAATACACTAAACGTCAAGGTCGTTGACTTGATATATACGAGCACCTTTGCAGACAGCAGGCAGGAATGCTCTGGAAGTTCAAGGCTGATGAACACCCCCAAAGCTCAAGAAAATAGCACTGTACCATGCAGTAATGCTGAACTCGGGAGGGATTGTTCGGGTGATCAACCGACAGATTTTACAGACGCTGCACCAAACAAAGGTGCTCGTATATATCTTGTCAATCTTCAGTACACACTGAACGCCAAACTTCTTGACTTAAATATTACGAAAGCCTTTGAACTTTGTGATGTCCAAGTGCTGCTCCTGGTTCGAGCAGGGGAATCTATACTAGCGCCTCGCTTACGTAGGTAGTGCGACTTCATTGCAGACTCCAATCCTGTGCTCTCCTCCGATTGCTCCACCGCCAACAAGTGAAGCCACCATGTCCGAACTGTATCCATCAATCGCACAATGCGCCGTTGTGGCCACGGCGTTGAAGCTTCTACTTCTACCCGCCTAGTAGGTCAAACTTCACTTCCTTGGTTTATGCAGCATAGGGCATGCTGACTGTTTCCGGCAGCAAGTCAACCGACTTCGAGGTCCACCGCAACTGGCTAGCCCTGACCCATTCTCTGCCTGTCAAAGAATGGTACTACGAAGTGCGAGGGCCTCAACACGTGTTACGCAAGATTGAGGGCGGTCTAACAGTGCTGTAGAAAACATCGGAGTGGACGCTGGACTACCCTCCGTTCTTTGCATGCTTTGAATGGCTCCTATCCCAGGCTGCGGCGTATGTCGATCCAGGCATGCTTGACGTTAAGGCCCTGGAGCACGACAGCTGGCAGACTGTATACTTTCAACGAGCAACAGTGATCGTGACTGAGCTAGTTTTAGTCTACGCTCTCCACCTGTACTTCACCTCGAGCCACATGCAATCGCACGCATAGCTAATGTGTATCCAGCTATGTCAAGACATCCAAGTCCAAGGTCACTGCACACGCCGCAGCTCTTTCTGTGTTGCTCTCACCAGGCCTGTTGATCATTGACCATATCCATTTCCAGTACAATGGCTTCATGTACGGAATTCTGGTGCTGTCGATGGTCCTTGCACGCAATGACTCGACACTACTTCTGTCTGGACTCCTTTTCGCAGTTCTTTTGTGCTTCAAGCACATCTACCTATACTTGGCTCCAGCATACTTTGTCTACCTCTTGCGCGCATACTGCCTGGGTCACCGTGATGCATTTCCATACTTTAACATACGATTCTTCAACTGTGTGAAGTTGGGTGCAGGAATCATCGCCATCTTTGCCGGCGCGTTCGGTCCGTTTGCTGTTTGGGGTCAGCTGGAGCAGGTCTTTCGCCGGCTGTTCCCCTTCTCACGTGGGCTCTGTCATGCATACTGGGCGCCAAACGTATGGGCTATGTACTCGTTTACAGATCGAATTCTCATTTACGGTACATTATAAGCTCCGTTTGAAGGCGGCAAAGCTGACGCAAACAGTTGCTCCTCGCTTGGGGTTGGAGGTCACTCACGAGGCAGTGAACAGTGTTACCCGTGGATTGGTTGGGGACTCATCATTCGCCGTCCTACCCGACGTGGTACCTCTGACGTGCTTTCTGTTGACCTTTGGAGCTCAAATCGTGAGACAAACATCCATCTTACGCTCTTCGCATCGCGCTAATAAGTGATAGCCTGTGCTACTTCGATTGCTCTATAAACCGACTTGGGAAGCGTTCGTCGGCGCAATCACGCTCTGCGGCTACGCGTCCTTCCTTTTCGGCTGGCATGTCCACGAGAAGGCGATTCTTCTTGTCATCATCCCGTTCAGCTTGATTGCGCTGCATGACCGCCGGTTCTTCGGCGCGTTTCGCCCCCTGGCAGTAGCTGGCCATGTGTCACTCTTTCCACTGCTATTCACAGCGGCTGAATTTCCCATCAAGACAGTGTACACGATTCTCTGGCTCGTACTGTTCCTTCTTGCCTTCGATCGCCTAGCCCCAGCGTAAGTCCTCGTAAACACATGATGGAACACGACTAACAGATCGCAGTTCACCACAACCACGCATATTCCTCCTCGATCGCTTCTCGTTTCTGTACATTGCTTTGTCAATACCTTTGATCGCGTATTGCTCGTTGGTGCATGGTCTGGTCTTCGGAGCTCGCTACGAATTCCTCCCGCTGATGTTCACGAGCTCATACTCGGCCATTGGCGTTGTGGGCAGCTGGATCGGGTTTTTGTTTGTATTTTTTGACTTGTAGTCATTCTAATCAAGTATACGAGCGTTACCTAATCAATCCTCAATTCCGTTCTATATTCCGTTCAAGCGGCTGGTACGCTCAGTGGTGACTTTCAACCCGAAGTATCTCTTTATAGAGCAATGGCTATTGGTCACCACAACGGATGTTCAAAGCCGCTGGTTCCAACGAGCACAAGTTGCTAAATCACACAGGAAGGTTTGAAAGCCCGTCGATTGTGGCTCACCCGTCAAAAACTATCCGGCTGATCTTCCCATTGAGGAGAAGATATAAACCCCTGGAATACTGTAATACTGCGTATATCAGATGTATAAATGACTATACAACATGTCGTGGATTGTTCTTCGAGGATCGTTGAGCACTGGATTTCGTAGGGTGTCATGTCCTCACAAGTGGGCCAGGCCTTCTAGGGTTTTGCTTGGGTGGTCCAGCATGAACACTCCGGGGCGAACATTCACTCTCAGATCGGCGAGCACAACGCATATTTGTATGATTTCAAGCGATGCATCTATTGCGCTAGACGAACAAACTCGTGCCGACGATTCAAATGAGCCCAAATACGTTGGTGTTGTGATTGCAGTGGGGTGTGAGATATGAACTTGACTGGGGGTGTGCTCAGGCCTACTTAACCCAAAGGAGCATCTTGGCACTCGACATTTGCTACTACCCTCCATTTCTCGCCATTGACCCTCCTCTTGCGATCCTGCTGCCTCCCACCCGCTACCTCGTCACCCACGCATCCACCACATCGAATATACCACCCTCAGCTCCCCTACACGCGGTTTCGGAACGATCAGACGCGTCTCGGAACGCTAATCGGAGGCTTGACGAGAGCAACAACGTTTCTGAGAACGGCTTCCTACGCGTAGTAGAGCTCTCAAACAGCTCGACCGTCCTCCCGAGGGGTCATTACCTCAACCAACCTCCCATAGCTGGGTGCGCCACCACTTCAGAGCGCGCCTGCTGCTTTGCGACACTTCCGAGAGCTGCGACGCGGTAGTGAAGGCCACACGTCCGTAGAGACTCACATGAACTAAGGCTCAGAACAACATGGTACGTGTAAAGTCGCCATATAGGTGGAATGTCATACTGAACTCTACAGGTCCTCTACAAGCGCAAACCCGTGAAGTTTGAACCTACACCGAAGTCCATCGAGGACAGCACCGAGGTACGTTAGTACCAGCAATATATATCGAACAACAGAACTGAGATGAAGACATAGGTCTGGGCAATCGATGAGACTGGAGAGGTCTTCATTGACTACGAGAAGTTCCTCAACAGGTACGCAAACATAGGGTGACGTCAAGTTGGAGGATGGCTAACATAAGGCAGGCGCGACTTCTACGATCAGGCAAGCACCAACACGGCCTACGCTACCCCTCCCATATATATGTGGCTGACAATTACACAGAAGAAATTCACCTGCGAGTCCACCGGCCACACTGGGTATACCTTCTTCGAAGCCAAGGAGAGTGAGGTACGCTCCACACCAGTGTTGGAAAAGGGCAGTCTCATCGTAACAACGCCACAGGCGGAGGCTTCAAAGGAGATTAACAGCATTCTCTCTGATGGCTTGAGGTCCCGCGTCCTTGACTACGTCCAATTCCAGACCACGTCGCGCATGGATGATCTAGGTAAATTGCTTCATTTTATCACCATACGTTCACTGCTAACGGTTTCCAGTCAATGATGTGTTTGATGTAAGTTTTGTCGGTAACCTGTTGCGTGACTCAGCTAACCACCGTGTAGCATTTCAAAGAGCACTTCCAGCTCCAAGACCGTGTGTCCATCGACAACGATACGATTCGTCGGTTCGGCGTCATTAGCGACATCTACTACGGCGGCAGTCCAACACAGAATGGGGTCAATGGCAATTCAATGGACGATTCACGGCGACCGTTGTCGTTCGAGATCACGTTGGACGATAGCGATGAAAAGGTCAGGCGGTACAGGACCTCGGATCTCCAGCGAGACAGGAATGTCTACTCGAAGCTACTCCTCAAGACCTTTCTGCGAGATGCTATAAAGCGAGAAGGCTGGATTGGCGCACCATGGATGGTCTTGGAGCACCTCGCCAAACGCTACAACATCTCCACCAAAATGCCCGACCTCAAGACCCGAGAAGCCAATCTTGCGCAGAAAAGGGCCGCACGGAGGAACATCACAAATGGCGCGAGCCCTCCCGTCCAGCAATCATTTCCCCATCAGTCTTCGAATGGGCATCCTCCTCAGGTCAATGGACATGGGCCGCAGCAACAAGCACCCGGCCAAGGACAAGCAACCTTCGTCAATTTTTCGGCGAACGGCCCACAGCAGTACCAACAGCAGCAGCAGCAGAACTCTGGGCGCCCGCCTCTTCCTCCTCCACATCTAATGAATGGGCCGCCTCCGCACCATCTTGCTCACCTGCAACAACACCCCCCGCCGCCGCACCTGATGTACAGCAACATTCCCCCGCCACACCTTCGAGGAGCTCCGATCTACCCACCATACGCTTTCAGCTCAGCTCCCCCTCCACACCTTCAACATGCTGCGCATCAACACCCTATGGTATTGCACCAGCATCCTCAGCATCCCCATTTCCAGACGAGCTTCAACCATCATCCGACCGCTACTCCTGCCAGTCTCCCGCAGCCTCAGCAACCTCCTCGTATGCCCACGCCTTTCGAGAAGTTTCCGATGGAAGATCTCGAAATCAGGCAGCCGAAGACTAACCCTGTCCGACCATCACTAAAGTTCTTTTCTGATGATGTACCTAAGGGTGTAGAGGCACCGGCAGAGGACAAGCAGACAGGCGTACTCATGAAGAGCCTTGGCCCGCTCCTGTTCACGTGGGAGACTCTCAATGTGCATGACACCATATACATGCTGGACTCATTCACATTCGACGACTTCGTAGCTGCCATGCGCTTTGCCGAGGAGGACATCGAGTGTGAACTCTTCGTCGAGATTCACTGCTCGATACTGAAGCAAATCGTCAACGGCTCCGGCAAGGTTCAGACACCTTTGCCTCGAATGGCCGAGACAGAAGAGTCGGAGGACGAGGCCTCTAGCAGAAATTCGACGCCAACGCCAGAACCGGAACCACTTAAACGGACTACACGCAGCAGCCTGCGAAAATCTGGCGCCCAGGAGATTGTGCGGCAACGCACGCCGACCCCTGAGCCCCCAAAGGAACTTCACAAAGCCGAGCAGTTCTGCTCCGAATTCAACTGGATCGAGCAATGCAAGATTCGCAACTTCCGTGAAGGCGGATGGCAAGCGATTGTCGTCGCGCTCCTGTACCGCCTCTCGTTCGATCCGATTCAGAAAGACGCCTGCGACGAGGTCCTTGCGCAACTTGTGCCCCCACAAGAAGAAGAAACAACTATCGAGACGATCGCCCAAAACTACATCCATCTGGATGTTAACCTTCGTGTTTCAGCACTCGAGCAAATCTTGAGGCTGACAGTTACGACTGAGGCTTTCCGAGATCAGCTTCTAGCCGCGGCTCAGGATATGACCAAGCTGCGCAAGGAGAAGATCGACTTCCAGCGGAAGCGCAAAGAACTGTAAGTGATTTGTGCGTAGTGAATGCAATCATCGAAAGCTAACCTCTTGTAGGGCTGACGAGCTCTTCAAGTTGGATTTGGAGCGTAAGATCCACCTGCCTGCGAACACGCCTGCATCACCGACAGAGGCAAAAGAAGAAGACGTTGATATTTCGATGACCAGCGCCAACTCGGACGCCAAGGACAACGTCAACGCGGAGGAGAATGACTCAGAAGGACCATCTAAGGCTCGACTTCGCCAGACGAACAAGAACAAGCGCAAGGCCGCTGCCGAAGAAGCTCGGAAGGAGAAGGCGAAGAAGGCCAAACAAGAAGCCGAGAAGACTAAGAAGCAAAAGGAGTGGGAGAAGCTACTCGACTCGATTGAGAAGAAGAAGGACGAATTGCGCGACTGCGAAGCTAACATCAACGAGCTCGATGACGATCTACGCGAGACTATGGTTCACCGAAGCAAGGCAATCGGTAAGGATCGTTTCCTGAACAAGTACTACTGGTTCGAACACAACGGCATGCCTTTCGGAGGTGTTCCAAACAGCTCGACCGCAGAGTATGGCTACGCCAACGGCCGTCTGTGGGTGCAAGGTCCAGACGTGCACGAATTCGGACCCAACTTGGAGGAGTCCGCCATCACGCAGGATCGCCAGCGCTTCGGCTTCGATATTCCGCAGCGCAAGCAAAAGGAGGAGGGCGATACACACCTAACTACCTCCGCCGAGTGGGGCTACTACGACGACCCGGACGAAATTGACGCCCTTCTAGCCTGGCTCGACGAGCGCGGACTGCGGGAGAAGGCGCTACGCAAGGAGCTACTCGTCTTCCGTGATCGTATCGCCGAGTACATGGATATCCTGAAGAAGCATCTTTCAGAGACCGACAAGGAAGAAGAAGAGGAAGAAGACGCAGATAACAGCACGACCCGCATCTCGACGCGCAACAAGACGTATGTCGACAAGGACGCGACCAAGGACCGGTGCTTGCTCTGGACCAACAGCATCATGCGCGAGGAGTACGACCACAACCACTCGGAGGAGTACGAGCCGCCGAAGAAGGGAAAGGCGAAGCCGGTCAAGGCGGCGAAGGGAAAGGGTAGGCGTTGAGTCGAGGAGCAAGAGACAATCATCCTGGCCCAGTGCCGCAATTACGATTTACGAGATTTATTTCCGGCGGGAGAGACTAGGGCGTGTTTTGATACCATTCAGCATACGCGTTTGTAGCATATGGGGGAGTTGGGGTAAGGTGGCATCATCGAGCGACTTGTTGCTTATTAGATGGCGCGGTAGTCTGTTTTGACCTGATCCTTATGATCTGGCCTCAAGCATCATCTAACGTGGAATATGTACAAGTAATGGAAAAGCAACTACACACACCGTTTGTCTCTACGAAAACGCTGAACTGTGGTTGAGGCTGCATTAGGTAAGCGTGATCCCGGTCTTGGCACTGCGGCCTTGAACGCGGAGGTCGCGACCAGGAGGCCAGCCATTGCACCCACTATTTCTCATCACCACGAGCAGTTCCGACATCTGCACTATCGCCAAAACACCCATCTCCATCCACAAAACGCTAAAATCTGCCACCGAAGCACTCCGCAGGCGCGAAGATGGCTGCAAATGGGGCGAGGACGGGTGAGTCGCTCGAGTTCCCTACCCTGTTGGGTTCTCTACCCACCCACCACGCACCCACCAAGCCGCTCCTCCACCGCCCCGCTAACGTGCCACAGCGCCGCCATCTTCCAGATTAGGACTGCTGGACGCGGCCGAAGTCAAAAATCTATTCATGTCGGACAAAGACAAGAAAAAGGTCACGCTCAAGCTCAAGAAGCCGGTTCCTAAGCCCTCTTTGCCTGGCAACTGGAAGGAGAGCGAGCCTATCAACGCAGACAACAAAGCTCCCACTCCCGCTGGCGGCTCGCCCACGGTCAACCCTCTCGAAGAAAAGACCATCGCTGGCTTCCCCAATGGCCGGCCACTCGACGACAAGGTCGACACCGTACAGTGCAAGCACTGCCGCCGCCCAGTCCTCCGCGCATCGTCGGCTTCACACATTCGCGAGTGTCTGAACAAGAAGCAAGAGAAGCTTAAGAAGAAGAAAGAAGCCAAAGAAGCCAAAGACGCCGCTCTCCGCAAAGAAAAGGGCGAAGATGACGACGGCAGCATAGGCGCGCGCAAGTCGGCTGTCAAGGGCATGATTGACGGCGAGGGCGCAAAAAAGGGCAAGAAGAGGAAGCTGGATGATGGCGCAGAGAAGGGTCCAAACGCGAAGAAGAAGAAAAAGGACGAACCGAAGGCCAAAGGCGCGAAGCCAAAGGGACCCGTTGATGTCGAGAGACAGTGCGGTGTCCCCTTACCCAATGGCGGTTGCTGCGCAAGGAGCTTGACGTGCAAGAGTCACTCAATGGGCCTCAAGCGCGCCGTCCCTGGTCGAAGTCTGCCATACGACATGCTTCTCGCGCAGTACCAGAAGAAGAATCAGGCCAAGTTACAACGTAAGCCTATATCCAGTATACATATTGGTTGAGAAGCTAACATCCTCCCAGGCGCCGCTCTCGACGCCAACGCCCCACTCCCCGAAGACCTCGAGCCCTCAGGCGCTGTCGACTCCGACGAAGAAAAGGACGCCGTCATGGCCGCTCTCGCACGCCACAAGCCACGTCCCCTCGCTACATACACACACGTCTCCCAACGCTCAAAGTACCAGTTCGTGCGCATGAAAGGCATGATCCGCTCCGCTCTGGGCACACCACCGGGCGGCAGTTCTGGCGGCGGTGGCGGAATGTTCTCAGGATTCCCTCTTGGTGGGAGCGGCGATGGCATGAACTCTGCCCGCGGCCTTAACATGGGCATGTTCGGCAGCATGACACCATCTGCCGAGCAGTTTCCTCAGAGCGCGGGATTTCCGCTGAGTGCGGGACTGGATAGCGGCGCGGGAAGTAGGCGGCCGAGCGTTCTGGGTATGGGTAATGCGAATGGTGGTGGGCCGAGGCAGATATTACCAGGCCAGTTACCTGGACCTGGTCAACAAGCGAGGAAGAGCAGTATGGCGAGCGTGAGTGCTTCTTAGAAGGGAGGCAATGTGGCGGTCTTGGGAGGACACGATCGTGCTTTCCGGGAGGGAGACGAGGAGAGTGTTTCCTGCGAGGAGGACGAAACGAGTTCTTACCAGGAAGGAGACGATGAGAGTGTGGACTAGAGGCGCAAAGGTGTTGAACTGGAGTACAGGTCTTGGTCACTATGATACCCTGGGGTCGAGCACTCAGGTGCTTGGAGTTATTCTTTGTTATAAGTAAAGTCAAGTCAATTATTATTACTCTGAAGAAAACAACCCCCTTGTTTGTTCGTTGTTTGGTGAGCCGGCGGAATTGCATTTGTACCCAATGCTGTTGTCGACTGTCTTTTCGTTCTCCTTTTGATATCATCTTTGATCTTCAGACATGTCCACCCACACTCAACGAACTCCCTCTTCCCACTTTAGGAGTTTCCAGTGTTTTGAGGATACTCAACCACTTCTAAACACTACGTCAGATACGAAAAGGCCACTACGGTGTTTTCTCCCGCCCAAACCATTTCTTTCCGGGCGTCAGTCTTGACAAACCAAACGCAGCAGTAGCGTAGCGTTCCTCTCTTCCGGAGTCTGTACAACATTCCATTTCATTTCCAAATTTCTGCTCCCACTGCGTTGGAACAATTTTCCCATCGGGAATAATTCCCTGTTAAATACTGGTGCCTGGATAGCGAATTGCGAGAAGGAGAACCCCTTGTGTGAAGTATTCTAGCGTTGGGTAGATGTGCTGTGTTGTGGTAGTATGTGGATGAGGATATTGGTTGGAGGGGGATGTATGCCCGTTCGAATTAGGAGTGTTGTTGTGCGCGTCCATGTTGGGGGAATAACACTTAGCGTCGTAACTTTCACAAAGCTTGCAGTATAAGATTTCTAGGAGAAAGGCGTTTCCGCGGTGCTGTTGTTGCATGCTTCACTGTTTGTCGGCGCCGTGGAAAGAACAATCCTCCGCGGAAGGCGTTCTCGTGGTAGTGTTGTGCGTCGGGCAAGCTTCACGAGGTATTCCGCGCTGTAGTATGTCAATCAGCGTATTTCCTTGGTGAGGAAGGCAACTCCGGCGTCATGTTACAAGCTTCCTTGCTAACGTGTCTGTGTGATAGTGAGGCTGACGCCGTAGCGCATGCTAAAGCGGAGTAGTGCTCGAAGCTGACAGCACATACGCAAAACACGGAGTTCGAACGCCGTGGTATGCTTTTGTGCAGAACGTAGGATTTGGAAATTGCAGCCGTGGGTAATGCTGTTACATGCTCGGTCGTGCTCTAGTGAGGCTAACACGGCAACTATGTATGTAATCTTGGCTGCTCGTGCTACAGTGGGGCGTGGGGCGAGAATCATGGCTTACCTAGTGACTGGAAGAAGACAATGTTAGTTCCTTGATCATGTCCGTCGGGCGCACACAGATCGTCCGCGGCACACGGGCTCCTGATCGCTCGGTACACACGGCGTTGTTGTCGTCGCTCAATGACCCACAGTCAACAACATACAAGCCTCGCCATGAGTATTCCTTGGCCGGAATCCTCGTCCGGGCAGTCGCGCGTTATGACCTTGTTGCATCTCACATACCCACCCTGTACCAGCACATTTTGCTCCAGCGTATACGTGCAACAAAATGTGTACTGGCGCACATACCAATCGTTCGCACGCACCAGCACGGATCCAACCCCCGGTTCCAATCAGCTTCCGCACACAGCATGGGATTCGCAAATACGCATCTTGCGTCGTGACACGATGCGGGAGGCCGCGTTCGATTTGCTCGCTCATCTAGCATATCCGACTGGTCGAATGTGGTTGCTCCAGCGTGGGGTCTTGTGCAAGCGTGCTAACGAGGCTCCGTGTACCCCCCACCAACCACGGAAAAGCTCAGGAACAGGTGGATCGTATCGCTGCGGTGTGGCAAGCGCCTCCGTTTCGAAATACTGCATATAGACCAGTCAAATTGGGTGCGGTGAAGTAGGGGGTATTTGGAAGATGGATTTGCGATTGGTCGAGCATGTAAAGACCTAGCACCGGACGCAGTGGGATTGGAATCGAGATTCGTCTTTGAGTTTGTGTGCTTTCACGGCGATGCTGTAGATAGAATGGGAAAAGCATAATCGACGATCGCGAAGAAGTAACACGAGTAGATGACTGAACGGCGAGTATATGTTCATTGATCATTTGCCTCGTCTGATTGACGTGAAAGCAGGCGATAAGTGTGTGCGTGTTGCTCGTTACTGAATCTTGGACTTAACCACCATGTACGTATCCTTTTATGGGAAAAGTGCCCGCCGCGAAGTTGAAACAAGGATTGAGCTGAGATGAGAGACATGCGTTGTAGTGCCACCGTAGAAATGTTGCTCTTGAATTGCCTTGTCAAAGCGAATGATGACGTCTAGGGTATCAGATACCGCCCATGCATATGCAAAAACAGTGAACGACGAAGGAAAGAAGGTACTGTGTCCATGGTTCAAGAGCACGTCTCGGGAGTCCAGGGCGCATCTGTCTTCTTCTCTGCGAGCCAGCGAGCCATAGCGGCTGTATCGTCCGTGGTGATTGAAGCTTCTCGTTTGGAAGCTGTGCTGGCTTAGACAATTGGAGGATATTGGTCAGACCTGTTCTGGTAAGAACTCGGTCAGCAACTATGAGTTGACAAAGGACGGCTTTTGTACTTGAGTTGACTGTGCTACGACTTGATGATAACCTCCACACCGCGGCTGAGGGATATCGGGTTTAGAATTAGGATTGGCCATTCTTGGTATGTTTACGATATTGAAGAGGACGAATCGAGCTCTTAAAGGTCGTCGGCGCTTGTAAGGTATGATCAAGGTAAGGTGGCTGATGTGATTTGTAGACTGAAGGTTTTCTGCAGCTCGATATGACTGATTCCGATGGAAGGAGAAGTGAGGTCCGTGGAAGGAAAACCTTCTTATGCGGTATCGAGCCAGCTTCAGGCAGTTCAAATCACCGATCGATGATAGACAAATGATGACATGGTCTTCCTGATCAGGAAATATCGATGCTACTGCGTTGCCATCAACGCCTGGGAACACATGATCCTCCGCGAGTAACAACCTTCTTGAATGGTTATTCGTGATCCACAGAGCGCTGTCCTGCAGTGTATGGTTGGGCAATCCCAATATAATTTGGAATCGCCTGCAGGGTCAATATTTGTTCCCTTTTCGGAGGCTGTCTCTTGACACGTGCCAATGACTCAGGATCAAGGATTAAACTACTGGGGGCCATGTCCCAGGCGATAATATTCCCGCATCAAGGTCAGTGCATGCTCCTCTTTGTGCTTGTATATTGTTAGACTAGCCACACTAGTCGATGAAGCGGGCGCCCAAAGGCGGACAGCTTTTCGCAAGCTTTCGGCAACGGGCAGTTACTCAAAGGAATTGATGTTGTGGTACATCAAGTTCTTCTCATCGTCATTATATGGACAATGTAAGTGTGAGGTTCGTCAGGAGTCGCTCCGTAAACGCTAGCATTGATCAGCCACACTTGAATGGACAGCAAGGGAGAAAGACCCCCAACGACCACGACTTGCTGCCCTCGTTGTAGAGATAAATAAATTTCTCGTCTCTAGAAATTAAAAGGTAGTAAACAAGGGTGTCGGAAGACTCGCACAAAATGTAGGGCTAGTTCGACAGATCTGCTGCACCTGGCCGCGCGATCTAGGGCTGTTGTAGTCCAACTGTGAACCGGACAGGGGGTGATTCATCAGGTCGGCTGGCTGTGTAACTTCGGTTAGTCGCAGGTGTTCGTGCGCCCGTTCGTGTCGCTGTCAGGCAGGCGCCCTTGACGTATACTCGAAATGGTCAAACACCGCGTGGCGGCGAGGTCGTGAGCAAGGGCTTTCGACTTTACGAGTCGATAAGGCTGTTATGTAATGTAAAAGTGTGGTTGTGAAGCTCACCTTGTCGATGAGGTGTTCACATCGGTCGCAATGGTGGAACCGATGTCGTTGTAGCTAGTGCAAGTAATGCGAAAGCACCCGAAAGCAGCATAGGCGAGAGTGGACGCGTGAGCCATTTGATGTTGAGCTCGCAACTACCGCACTCTACCCACGAGTTTAAATGTCCGCAGGCGTCGGAAAGAGGTCTTGAAATGAGGACTGCTGGAGTGCCGTCGCATGTGCAGGGCTGACAAGAGGATGACGACCAGTAGGTGATGTCCGGGCCATTGCATAATTGTACAAGTTTGCGATTTAAATGGACAACGTGAGCCACAGAAGATTTCTTTGAGATGCGTAAGATGGAGACGCGATGGAGCGCCTTGTCTCGGCTGTTTCAGACCATCGCATGCGCCATGCTTGAGGTGAGATAGCAGAGAAGCCTCGTATATCGTTGCAAGATTCGCTTGATCAGGGCTTCCAGCTTCGACCGTTGCTATCTGCTTGGAATCCATGGTCAGATGAATGTACGGACAACTGGTAGCAGTTGCCAGAAAGGGAGATTATTTCGTGTAGCACCACCATTGCTACGGGCAGAATCTCGGGAGGTTGAGAATTGGGGAATTGCCAGCGTTTGAAAATCCACATTTGGAGCGGGACTGCTTCCAAGAAGGAGTCCATCGGATGCATGTGTAAATTGTAGTCTATCAGGCCCGTGAAGTGAGCATCCCTAGAAGATCTCCTCTCAGCAGGCACAACAAAGACGCAAGTAGATGCTGGGTGGTCAACCACGTCCACAGCTGTCGTCGTTGTTTGATTAGCTTGCGTACACGGCAGGCAACTTGTATTCTCTCACTGTAGTGCGATGTACCCGCTTTTCGCGCAGAGGGTCTGGCCTCTTGCTTGCCCATGAAATGTCGTGTCTGTATGGTCTTCCCTTACCCGAAGTAATGTCTTCGGCATATCGAGCTGTTACCATGGTGGTAGTATGGCCCAAAGGTGAAATGCGTGCAGCACGATAACGTCAATGCTATGACGATGGCAGGTGTCAAAAGAGCGGCGAGGCCGATGAGGTGCGGCCGCGAAGGAAGGAAATCAGATCAATTTAGCTCCAGGGAAGCGACAAAAACATCTGCAGGGGTGGAAGGTGTACTATCGTACTATGTCCTCGAGTACCAGCTCTGCTATTCGAGGCGTTCCTCGCCGACTTGACTCGAGGAAGGGCAATAAAGCTCGAGGGCGTACTGAAAGCACGTCATACTGACAGATATGTGAGGCAAGGAAGGCGAGGAGGAAACGTGACCGGGGCAAAGACTATTGGAAGCACAGGTGTGTCGCATCGTGATGGTGATGGGTGATAGGTACGTGCTGAGCGCAGGTGGACAGAAAGTGACAGCGTGGTGGCTCAGCTAGCGCGCCACGCGCCCCATTTACGCAGGCAGGCGCCAGTGACGGACCCCTCCCCCACCAAGGCCAGCGTGAAAGGCGGCCTCGAGGTAGACAACACTCAACACCCAACTCAGCCAGCGATAACACACCACATACATATCCCAGACTCTGTACCTTCACACCAACATGGCCTACAACTTTGTGCGATCCTACATAGACACCTTCCGCGAGCGCACCGCCGCCATCAGCCACACCTCCACCTTCCGCGAGACGGGTCAGCTCACGCCAGAGGAGTATGTCCTCGCAGGCGACTTTCTCGTCTTCAAGTTCCCCTCGTGGCAGTGGGCAGATGCTTCATCACCTGCGAAACGCGTACCGTACCTTCCTGAGGGCAAGCAGTTCCTCGTAACGCGCGGCGTGCCCTGCCATAGACGGCTCGACGACAACTTTGCGGGCGAGGCTGGCCAAGATGAGACGATAGTGGGTGACGGCTTCACGGGTGGCGATGCAGATGACGACGGCTGGCTGCGGACGGGTGGCATGGGAGCAAGTCAAGAGGCAAAAGTGCGCGACGTACGGACAGTCGATGAGAGCGGCAATCTGGGCGCGGCGCAGGACGACGAGGATGAGATCCCAGACATGGAGGACTCTGATGACGACGAGGCGATTATAAGAGAACCGCACGACGGCTCATCAACGTCAGCGTAGGTCTCACCATCTCCATATCGGCTTCACCGCAGTGGAAAGTGCTTCAAGGCTGTCACTAACAACCCTCAGTCCACTACGCACATACACCCTCTACATCTGCTACTCCGCCCACTACCGAACGCCGCGCCTCTACCTCTCCGGCTACGGCTCATCCAACATCCCACTGAAGCCGCAAGAGATGATGGAGGACATTGTCGGCGACTACAAAGACAAGACCGTCACAATCGAAGACTTTCCCTTCTTCGAGCACGCCCTCAAGACCGCCTCCGTACATCCCTGCAAACACGCTTCGGTCATGAAGGTGTTGCTCGACCGCGCAGACGCCGCTTTGAAGTTACGCCTCGCAAAGCTCAAGGCTGGCAAGGACGTCGGCAAGCTCGACAGCGGCATGGAGGGCCTGGTCGACGACACACGGCTGCTGAAGCTCACCGAGCAGGCGAAGGGCAAGGAAGGCGACGAGGGCAAGGACGACTGGGAGGTCCTAAGCGAGGGCGGAGACGACGAGGTGGCCATCCGCGTGGACCAGTACCTCGTCGTCTTCTTGAAGTTCATGGCGAGGTAAGCACAGCATCACTCTGCTACGTATGACAAGCTAACACACGACAGTGTCACGCCCGGTATAGAGCACGACTTCACCATGGGCGTTTGATCTTTCGTCCCATCTTTCATCTTTTGATTAGCCTGGCGGTCTGCTTGAATATGCGCAGGTACGGCGTTTAGTGGAGTTTCAACTTAGAATGCTAGCATGCAAAGCGATGGGGCGTTTCGTATTGCAGAGCGTCGGCGATCCTGCTATCTATCATCAATCGATGTTATTATACCACATTCAGCGTACCGCAACGAGTCGCGCTGCCCGACTCAATGAACATGTCGCGTCCGAATTGGGTATAGCTCCCGTTCACTAGATCCTCCCCACATGCTGCTCCACAGCTCATCGCTGCTGCACAAAGTAGCGCAAGCACAGCGAGGCTGACAGAATATGTTGCTTACCCTCTGGCTCCTACCTTCAAGTTTCACATGATGCGCAATAGTTGTGGAACCCCGAGATTCTGATTTCGTAGATGGTTTAATGCGGTATGCAGAGGAGTAATCGAGTACTCGGCGTAGTACGCTCGGGTATGCGATGAGGGGAAAGCGGCGACACAAGAGCCGGACCTGCTTTGACGCGACGCAACGTTTAGACTGGCCCGACGATGTGGTGCCCTAGACGTCGATGGTCGCGTGGAAAGCGGTGCTTGCTTTCTTAAGTCGCGTTGGGGCGCTCTTGCCGTTTCAATCCGTCCCTTTTGTTCCTTCCCTGCCGTAATTCAAGAGCTTCTTCCCCTTTCCTGGTACCTTCGTGCCACAAATCATAACTTTTACATTTGCATGAATTGTATAAGATGGGCAGCTCACAACCATGGCCTCAAGTCCCGGTTGGGAACAAAGACCACACTGATGCTGCTGTGGTGATTGTTGGAGCTGGCATATCAGGTACTTACGTCACAAAGCGAATACCTCATCCACGGACTAACGATGTTAAGGAATGTGTATGGCCATCGATCTGCTCAAGCGCAACTCGCTTCAGAACTTCGTCATACTCGAAAAGTCATCTTCGATCGGCGGCACTTGGCATGATAACAAGTACCCCGGTTGCTGTTGCGATGTCTGGTCGATGCTGTACAGTTACTCGTTTGAGCAGAATCCGGACTGGACGAGGGAGTATCCGGGACAGGAGGAGATCCTGGTAAGACGTTTTCCAATTATCAATGTGGTGCGAGTAAAAACTTAGAAGTATTCCAGGACTACCTGCGAGGTGTGGCGCAAAAGTACGGCCTCTACAAACACATACGCTTCAACACATCCGTCGAAGCAGCCACCTGGGACGACTCCAAGAATCGGTGGAAAGTGGACGTCAAGGTCACTGGAGAGAAGGATGCAGAGTTCAACCCAGCATACAGTATTGACTGTGACTTTCTGGTTTCTGCAGTTGGACAATTGAATCAGCCTAGCTACCCTGATATCGAGGGTCGGCAAAGCTTCAATGGCAAAATCATGCACTCTGCACGCTGGGACTGGAGCTACAATCTCGAGGGCAAGAACGTAGCTGTCATTGGAAACGGTACGTCTTCCCTTTCTCCAATCTCGCAAGTCCTTCTCGACTAACACCATGAAGGAGCCACAGCAGCACAAATCATCCCCGAAATCCTGCCCTCAACATCCTCCCTTACAGTCTACCAACGCTCCCCCAACTGGGTCATCCCCCGGCTAGACGGCGCCGTCTCCCCCTTCCGCCGCGCAGTATACCGCTACCTACCACCTGTCCGCTGGCGCATTCGCGCCAACATGATGGACTTCCGCGAATCGTTCCACGATGCCGTGACAGATGGTTCTTCTGCCTTCGCCGACCTAATCCGCACATCTTGCCTCGACTCCATGAAGTCGCAGATCCCTGGCGGCGACAAGACTGGTCTGTGGGAGAAGCTCACACCAGATTACAACCCAGGTTGCAAGCGTGTTATCATTTCGGATGACTACTATCCCGCCCTCGCATCTGACAAGTCTCGTCTCGAAACGAATAAAATCAGTCGCATCACGGAGTCGGGTATCGAATTGCAAAATGGTCAACATAACGAGCACGACCTCATTGTTCTAGCGACAGGTTTCCGCACCGTCGAATTCCTCTATCCCATCAACGTAACCGGAACACAGAACCGCTCGCTCGGCCAGATCTGGGACAAAGGCGCATCAGCCCTATATGGCACCACGGTGCCCAGTCTGCCCAACTTCGGCATGTTCTACGGCCCGAACACAAACCTCGGTCACAACTCCATCATTCTAATGATCGAGGCGCAATCGCGCTATCTTTCCACTCTGGTATCTGCAGTCCTAGATGCGCGCAATAGAGGCGACAGGATCGGTATTATGCCCAAACCAACACGCAATGAGGAATTCAACGACAAAATTCAGGAGGTGTTAATGAATAGCTCTTTTGCGGACCCGAAGTGCGGGAGCTGGTATAAGAATGCTGAGGGGCGGATTACGAATAATTGGTCCGGCACCGTGGTCGAGTATCAGGAGATGCTGAGTAAAGTGGACTGGGAGGATTTTGAGACCACGACGGGTGGGGGTGGAGTTGGACTGAAGAGTAAAGGAGAGTGTGCGAGTCGCGTGGTGTTTGGGAGTGGGAAACAGGAAACGAAGATCGGGAGGGTGAGGGAGGAAACGCTTGTGAGTAATACCGTGCTGGGCTTGGGCGTGTTGAGTGCAGTAGCCGCGGGCGCAGCGTGGGTTTACCGGGGAAAGATGCCCAAGCGGCTGGGACTTCGGACATGAACATTCCCCTTGCATGTTTGCGGTTCTCGGGTACCAAATATATATGTTATAGTGCTGTTCATATTCACAGTTCCAACTCCTGACTCAATTCATTTTCGGCAACTAGAAGCCCTGCTTTCCCCTCCACATCTCCTCCCACCCAGGGTACCACGGAGTTTCATCCAATGTATGTGGCTCCCACCCCTCCTCTACCAGCCCACTCTCAATTTGATCCCTATGCATCTCCTCGAGCGCCGGCTTAACCACATGCTCCACATGCCACGTATTCTTGTACTCCATAAGACTCCCCTTTCCCTCGTTCAGTATCTTCAGCACCAAGCCAGGAATATACGGTTCGTGCCGAAAGTCCTCGACGGGCGTGAAGAGTGCTTTGAAATTGAACACAATGGCGCCGGACAGCGGGAGGCGCCGAAGAGTCTGCCAGTCCACGCGCAAATTGCAGCGCGAGAGATCGAGAGCGGGGGATTGCTTGCTGCGGTGTGCTTCGTGGGGGTCGCCGGGAGGCATGTAGAGGGGCGTGTCGACTTCGAGGCCCCAGGAGCCGCGTTGGATGGGCTTATCGGTGGGCTTTTTGGCGAAGTATCTGTATGCTGTTTCAGCATGCCACAAGGTTTAGTCCTTTCCGTCTTTTCCTACGTACCTGTCCATCGAGAACTGCATTTTCTCCTTATAGTCCGGGATGGGCGCGTGAATTTCGCTCAGCCGTAAGCCTATTTTACTCGCTACATTCCAGCCCAGCGAACTGCAGATTATGCCCGCGCGGAAAATGTACGCGCCTGTTTCGTCATCGCGGAGCATGAGGGCGAAGTCTTCGGGGACATTGTTGAATAGGACGTGTAGAGGCTCAGTGGTTTTGAGATCCGTCGTGGTGTCTAGGATTTGGTTGTGGAAGATGAGGTTTTCGGCATCGAGCTGGAAGTGGCTGGGGTACCGCGCACATAGGAATTGGAGGCACATTTCCATGAGTTCTTTACATGCGAGCTCGGAGCCGGGGAGGGCTTGGAGAACTGCGTCGCCGTGTTTGGCTAGAAGGGATTGTCGCTCGTGGATGCGTGAGGCATAGGTGCTTTCGACTTCGAGCCACCAGTCGGGTTCCATTCTGGTCAGTGCTGTTCGGCATCAGTGTTGTGTGAAGTCTCATGTTGATGTTTGACTTACACATTGTTTGGTGGTACGCCCATCGGAAGGGCCTGTATGGCCGTGGAAGCGCTTTGGAAATGTCAAAGTTGTGGTATTGCTTTGGAAGTGGTACTCCGCTGAGCGTTGCGTAGTCCGGGAAATTCTCGAGTGCTTTGATCTCTTTCACTGAGAGACCACAGGGCATGTACGTGTCCTCGTCTGCATCCAAGTAGGAAGTCTTCATTGGTACTAAGCTCTTCTTCCATTCTTCTGGTGGCTCTTCCGTGCTTTCAGTGGACGTTATCCAGGGTTCGTTCCTGAGAGCGAAGCGACGAGAGGGTGGAAAAGTATCCACATGGTTCGGGTCTAGCAAGCCCTGAACTTGCTTCTTGCTTGGGGACAGGGAACGTGGTGGTGTCTTGGCGCCAGAGACTCGTCGACGACTGAGGTGTAGTCGATCCAGGACAATCCCGCGTTTGCCTTTCTGTGATATGAGAAAGAAGGCTGAGCTGGCCACGAAGACGACACCGAGGTACCAGCCTAGATTGCTTTCCATGCTGAATGCCAATGCTTTTTTGTCGTCAACCTCAAGGAACGACTTCAGAGAAAGGAAATTGAGGTGGTGCAATATATTACAGAGAAATGACAGAGAAAGAGAAGCAATTAGCTCGCTGTGAAGTGAAGTGATACTTCGGTTTTCAGCCGTCTTCGCATCTCAAACCGACACCATTTACACTCGATTGATAGATGACGTGCCCGTTTGCATGTACGAACTCGTGAGGTCCTTATCAAACAAGACGTGCGGGGCGACCTGCGCTTAAGTAAAGAGGAAAGAGAGTGTCAGTACCATTCCAGAAAAAGCAACAAGCCACTTCGTGTCCGGCCCAAGACTACCAGACTTGAGCGAGTCTTCCAACGAGAGTGGCCAAACGACGGCACGCTCGAGACGCTGCATGCACAACATCACAGCTCATGTGGAGGGGTTATCAGGGCAGGATCGCCCCCGGGACAGTTGAGGCTTAGCGGCTACCCTTCGTGGTATACAAATCCCACGCCGCTTGGCGGAGTGGTGGGAATTCAAATATGGCTGCACTGTGGTGGGCTTTCCATGGGCTGGATGTTCGTTCAGATGTTCTTTTGCGGTGCGTGTCGCGGCGGCTCGAGCTCTTCCCCGCGGTTGGCACTGCATGTCGTTATCGGCCGCAGCACGTCTCCTTGTGGTAAAGAACTCCCAGAATCCATAAGACTTCGCTGGCGTCGCGTCTTCTGCGGTTGCTTCGCACAAGCACGCCACGCACATCTGGTGTCAACGATCATCGTCTCGTCGTGAGCCCGATATGGGCATTACCTGGTAACAAAGGGGGGTTCTTCCATGCTTCTAGACGCCACATCTGCATCCCAAGTTATCTGGCTCCCGCAATCCTGGTCTGTTAAGTGGCGGTTGCAGTGGAGATTCGTCTGGTTGGAGGAACGTATCGATGGCGGGGAACAATTGTCCAGCCACACCTTCCCGATATTCGCATCGTGGAGCTGACACTTCGTATCTGATGTGCGGCATTGCGAATGAGCCATGCTGTTCGTGGAGATGCAGCGCGCCGCAGCGAGGAGAATTGTACGTTGAAGATATGTTGAGGAAGCGACGCTTGACCGGAGGACGAAAGTTCGGGCATGCACGTGGCGCATCAGTACATAGACTGCCCGATCACAACGCCATCAACTTCTTTGCATTTCCTGTCACACCACCACACCAATGCTTCGGCAACGCGGTGAGAATTTCGAGAGCCGGTTTCTAATACCGCTCGCGAAACTTCGGGAGAGGTAGTAGCCATCGCTCTACGCCACCCCCTTACATCACTTCTAAAGGATCGAGCTCCAATCCTCGTTCTTAATATACTCCTCCATCGGCGTATACTCGATATCCACATTCACATCCCACGGAAACACCACACTAGGATCACCTCCCATATAGCCCCACTTGTTGAAGTACCTGAACATGTCGCCGAGCTCGAGACCAAAAACAGGACCCATAGCCTCTTCGAACGCATCGACTGTCATCTCTTCAAACCTACAAGACACGTTGTTGACCTTGCCGAAGATCTCGCACCACTCCTTAAACGAGATGTAGGAGCCTGCGCCGACGAGATGCGTGCCGGCTGGAAGCTCGACAAGTGCTTTTGCGCAGTTGCCTTCGTACTGTTAACATTCAGACGTACTGACAAGTTTCGTTCAAGACATACCTGTATCGCTCCCAGGATCGACAATCGGCATCTTCACGTCTCCACCCAACGGTAAGCTGACCACGAAGCTCCCGTCGTCCTGCTTCTTTGGCGCCCCACTCAAGCTCTTCCAATTCGTCGCGAAGTATGCCAACTGCAGCAGACTCGTCTTCTTCCAGAGTTTTGGATACGTCTCTTTGCAGTACTTGACCGCCTCAGCTTTGGCGTCGAAGTGCAGACACCACTTGATCTCTCCGTTACTCCACTTCTTGCTGTCTGAGCACGTCGACAGGATGAAGCGCTCAAGCGTCTCTACATTGGCGGCTGCGGCGTCAACGATCGCTTTGCCCTGCGCGACCTCATAGTCGTAGGCTAAATCGTTCGGCGTGCGGCCTTGGGAGGCAGCGAGTTTGTGGTTGTCTTCGTTTAGGATGTGTTGCCAGAAGTCAGTGCTCCCATAGATGACGGCCGCGCCACTGAAGGCTTTTCTGAGCGATTTTAGGTCATCGAGATCACCGGTAACGAGGTCAACGCCATGGTCCTTCCACTTCTGGGCCGATGGTTTGCTGGGGTCTCGCGTGATGCCGCGGACGACCCAACCTGGTTCATTGAGGAAGGTTCGGGCGACTGATGAGCCCTAATCGAGGTATAAGCCATGATTAGATTGCTTAGTCAAGAAGACGTTAATTCACCTGGTTACCAGTAACTCCTACGACAGCGATGGTTCTCGTCATATTTGAAGTTGAGGTCCCAACAACGTGGTTTCGCTCTTCACTAGGTGGTAGTCTCGTAGATGAAGACGAAGCTGTGCTTGACTATATACAGCCCGTGTCTACACCGATCATGCGTTACGTTGCATTCAATGGCTCAAAACCCATTCACCGAAACTAGTAAAGTCGCGGCCTGGTCATGCGCATGCTCACATACCTGCACGCCATGCCCGGTAAGCACCTTGTGCCTTGTAGAACTGCTCGTCGTTAGGCTGAGAGGTGTACGATGGAATAATTACAGAGTGTTTAGTCAGTTCCAAGGATATGCAGCTTGTAAAGTGTTGCGTAGACTAGTCTTCAATAGGAAAGACTACTGTCCACCTGCATTTGTGCTGGCTTTTAGGTACCACTTGCAAAGAAGAATACTACAGATCGCAAAAGCGTATTAGCAGATACAACGTGTTCAACGAACCGTGCTGTTGAATGGTTTCGAAGTGCTTTGCGCTGCTGAATCTGTTGTTGTGACAAAATAGATATCGAATTGGTCCTTCGTAACAACCTGCGTCTATCGTTGTATAGCCGCCTCCGTAGCCTTCAAGCTTCCCACAACCGCAAAACAAACCAAGGGCGTAATCGCATAACTGATCGTCAAAAATTTCGCAATTGTCATCTTCATGGATTCCGGCGCGCCCGTAACATCGGTCAATGCAACCAGAATCATTGCCGGCGGTCCCGTCGGCATCAGCATCATCGCAAACCAGAGCATTGGGTCGGCGTCGAGGAGATTGGTTCTGGTTGCGAGCGCCCAGATCAAAGGAATGCTTATTCTGTCTCATCGTTAGTGGAGCGGTAAAGGGGAAGAAGGGGAGATTATCTACAGTGGCCAGACAAAGAACCGTATGAAGGTAACAAGCGCAAGACTGGGCTTGGACACTTCGCCAGAATCTTCGCCGCGCTTCATGCGCAATAGACTCTGGCTGAGTTTCACCCCAACCACGATGATTTGCGTCGAAGCAAACAGATTTCCAATGTTCTTGATCGCCGTCGTGAGCGATGCGTTCAAATAGCCGCCTTTGTTGCTATCGCTGAAGAACAACGTGTGCAGTGCTGGAGTAAGACCAATGATGGCACCTACGATGGCGCCTAGCAGAGGCGCGTTGGCGAATTGCCAGGCGATGTCAATAGACTCCTGTGTCTTAGGTCCAAGGCTGTTAAACCAGTTGCGCGTCTTCAGGTAGCCTTTCTTCTCGATGCGATTGGCGGGCTTGATGGTACGTGAAGGGAGGAGGGAGGTGTGTTCGTTCACTAGGCCGTCTGGGCCGCGCTCAATGTCTCCATTGCCGTTGCCATTGCCTTCTCCACGATCGTCCTCATTCTCTTGTTCATCCTCAGAACCGCTGTCTGGCGCGTCTTCATCGCCTGGCTTCAGAAGTCGAGGGCCAAGCGCAAACGTGAGGGAGTTGCTGATCATAGCATTGACCAAGAAGTATGACTCTGCACGGTCGAACGCAGCCGACGCCGTGTCTCCATTTACGAGTATCGCATTGAGGATTTGAGTCTGTTTCAGTGACTCAATGAGCAAGAGTGGCAGACTGGTGGTGTTGTTGAAGGCAAGCGCAGGCGCTACCCACGCTGGGAGCTTGAAGATTCGAGTAAGGACGCGACCGACGAGAATAGAGAGGAGTGTGTATGTTATGGACCATACTGAGGATAGTTAGCCCGGGTCGAACGGAAATTGGGAAGCGTGGTGAAAGAGCTTGGTAGAAGAAGCTTACTGAGAACTGGCACGTAGCGGACTCCAGTGTCCAAGTCCAAGTTCGAGCCGATTTTGTAGATAAGCAGTGCAGGTAAGAACATCCTCACACAGAGCTTTGACAACTCCTTCGCTGCGTTGACTGACAGAAGATTGCATTGCGCCGCTACAACACCAAAGACGATTGTTAGGAGGACGGAGATGGAAGCCTGTATAGCCCCAGAGAAAGGCACCAGGAGCTCAGATGCATTTACACCCATATTGACGGAGATATTCAAAGAATGACTGATGACAGAAGTAACGGCGGATGGACAATGTAAAATTGGTCCAGGAAATTGGAACACTAGCAAGCACTAGCAAGAGGCTCTGGAGCAAGATTAACGATTTTTCATGAATTGCGCACGCGACACAACAAATCGACAGCGTTAATGGCCCGAGCCGTCCTATGACGTCGACGCGAAGCCACGCCAATCCAACGCCGCGGCGCTATCTGTATGTGTGCCGTCTTTATTCATGGCTTTGTTACTGGGCGCCTAGGAATGCCATCTAAGATGAGACGTCAAGGCGCGCCCGTACTCGATGCGAGCTAGATCGTTGGACAACGTTGATGTGATTGCGTGATGATGCAAAAACATGACCGCGGGCGTGAGTTTTGTGGGGCTGTACTTTGAGGCTCCAGCTTATGTAAGCTCTAGCCTCGTGAATTCACGTACTCAAAACAAGAGCAAGTAGATCATTTGAGAGGCTTGTACGCTGTTGGCTGGATTGAATGTAATGAAAATTTCGAAATTTGTGATCTTCGTCTGCGCAAATCTTTCACACGATCGGGCACAGCCAAAAGACTCATGAGTTTGAAGACCGAAGTGTGAAGGCATGAGGACAGCTCTTTATCTTTTCAAGATATCAGACCAGGCGCGGAGCATTTCGAGTCAGTGTCCCTATGGCACGCGTATAAACGTCTCATCTGGACGGGCATTGTGTTGGCCACGTAACAGCAAGGCGTGCAAGGTAGATTGTGAGTCTCGATGAAATCAGAGCTCGATGAGTCTGCAAGACGCGCTTAAATTTTTATTGGAAGAATTGGATTGACGATATCTTGTAAGTTGTCAGCGAGTGCTATGACCGAGAGGCGCAAAAAGTACCCTTCGAGCTGCACAAAGTTCTTGCAGAAATCGGCTTCGCTTTTTCCCAGCTCAATTCCGTATCTGTTCTCAACGCCATAAACGCCTGTCACCTGATCTGAACATGAGTCGACGCTCATTTACTGATCACACGATGACACCTCGCTCATATGCTTCATCGCCAAAGGCCCGACGCTGGACCATCCTTATCTTTGGGCGGACAGCCATGGCACGAGCTACATGTTTTCCGTTCCAACCTCTTACTCAAGCACTCGAAATTGGCACACACCAGCTTGCCCACCCCAACTAGTGATTCCGAAAATTCTTCTTTTGGTAGAACAGATCCGTCCTCGAACTTCCAAGATTGATGATCTTCGGACACCCATCGCGATCCTTTTCCAGCCTCGTACACTCAAAGCAGTAGAAGGCGTCCGAGATCCCCTCACCGCCGCAGACGACGCACTTGTTCTGGTAGTTGCCGAAGGAGCATTCATCGCAGATGCGGGCGAGGGTGGTAGGGCGCACGTAGGAGTCGCACACCGGGCATTTGCCGTCGCATTTGTCGCAGAGGCGGCCGATGGAGATTCCGGATTGCTTGCGGCACATTACGAGATCACTGGATGGTTGTTAGTAGGTAATTAAGAGGTGTAGGTGGTGTTGGGTCGCGACTTACGGATGATGGCGAGACATGATGTGTTAGTGTTTGGGGAGTTTGGGAGTGTCGATGTGTTCTGAGTAGACAACGAGGCTCTCTCGGCAGCGATCTCAGAGCGTATGGTAAGTCAGAAGCTTGGTGAGTGCAAAGTGGTGTTAGTGAAGGAAGGCACGACCGCGAACATTTGGAAGTTGCGGACCTCCGTGATTATGTAAGTCTGAACACCTGCCCCGTGCGGAAGCTTCTCGTCCGCGACCACTCTTCCAGCCATTGAACCTCGCGTGACGTGACATTTTGGCGCTTACATATCAGGGCGCCATCAAACAAACGCCACCTGTAGTACATGTCTGAGACATGGACTGCCCCATTGCATCTGTCGTTGTCCTCCCTGAGGAATCTCCTCCACCAGCCTCGCCGAACGAACATTCAAACGGCAACAAGAGGCGTCAGTCCTCTGTCTCAAACGAGAATGCCAAGCGACCGCGACTCGACAGTGAAGACGCTCAAAGTGAGCGACGCGAGTCGGTCACTCAGACTAAGCCAGCCCCTCCGGTAAAGCGTGAGCGAGGTAGAGAGCGCAGACTGTTTGGTGCTGTTCTCGGTGCACTCTCACAAGCTCCCAGTACTACTGCAGCACAGAAACGACGATCCGAGATAGAGAAAAGACAGCTGGCACAGCGGAAACAAGAGAGCGAAGAGAGCGAGCAGAGGAAGGCGGAGCGCATTGCAAGGCGCAAAGTTCAGCGATGGAAAGAACAGAAGCGGTTCGAGAGAGACTCAGTAGGGCTGCCGATAGTAGTTCCGTCATACACTTGCTAATGGCAATACAGATGCGCTTACGGCATGACAACCTACTGAACATGGCTCACTTCCTTCGGACAGAGACTGAACCACCTTTGGTACGTTAAACTCATACGATTGCCCTTGGACACTGCTGACAGCTGATCAGTTCTACAAACCCTGGGAGACAAGCGCCGCGGAAGACGCCCGTATACAAGACCAGATTGCCGAAGCTCGCGACATCATCAAGCGTGAAGTTGATGAATACGAAGCTCGCGAGAAGGACGAAGCCAACCGAAAGCCACGCGGTATTCGGGAAGCGGACGCCAGGCGTAATGCAGAGGGCTCCCACAGCGGTAAGGAGCATAATGCAGACGCAACCCACTGGCCAGATGCAACCAATGGAGATGCTAATGGCAGCCACAATATTCCCAAGGACCAGGATATGGAGGACGATCCTCCCGTTGACCCTGGACACGAGGCGGTGAGACACGGCAACACGGACGAAGACGCGATGGATACCAATGTACCAAGTCACGAGACTACCACTGACGATCCCAGCACCGACAACCAGGACGATAATGGAGAAGACGTTGTCGAAGAGGCCGCGGAGGACACTGTCATTTACTAGAGATCCGCTAGGACTTGCGCGCCGTTTCTGCCTGGGGCATACGGGTACCGGACCGCCGATTCTTGAAAGGACTGGATTTGTAACATTATTATGCCACTCTTCTTGCCGCAATACCCCATCACCCACTGGATAATCAATACCGAAAGACCTTTTCAATCAAGGAAGCAACATAAGTCATGGTTATGTCAAGGAGGCGGAATCACATGTAAGCGACGTATATGTGCAACATCCATATCACAGCACATCTTGACTGTCCCCTCCACGGAGAAGTCGCTTGCTATCCGGCTGGTCTCAATACATTCTTCTCGATCAAATGCGAGATGCAGCTCGTTTGTAGGCTGTATGCAGCAATCCTTATCTGCCCAGGTTTCTGGGCCACAAAACGTCAGCAAAAACCCTTCACAGCCTGGAGTACCGGCAATTGGTTCATGCATGCCGGCTATGCCAGGCCATTCACCTCGCTTCAGACAGAGTACTACTGCACTACAGATGGCATGGCATGGTATGCGAGCTTGTGAATTGTGAAGTTGGGCGAGTGCTTGGGTAGAGGGACCTGGATGCGCAACCTAATCTGCCCTTGCGACCGATAACTGTAGCTTTTTGTAGTCGACGGCTGACACTACTTCACTCCTGGTGGAAGTGTGTGGTGATTTTTTAAATTGTCAATTGCGGTTTGTGGTATTTTGACGTTGCGAGCCCCTCATCTCGCCTCGGCACCTCGGTCGCCGTCAATCATCAGCGACTCTTTTCATTGAATACCTGATCGCACAACCATACAGCTCCCACAAGTATAATAAAACAATATAGCACATCTACTTTCACGAACAAATACCTGTTCCTTCCACGCTTACCCCAATTGCCCAAGCAAGAAAAGTAAAGCTACGTCATGCTACAACCAATCGACCCAGACTCCGACCCACGCATTTCCCACAAAACCACTCGTCTAAACGGCTACACGTACCACTATTTGTATGCCGAACCGAAAGATGGGAAATATACACACAATGTGTTCTTGGTACGTATCGTTCCCTTACCTCGATATAGCCGGTGGGACTTACAAGCGGCCTTGGTGGCGTCATTTGGGGTTTGAAATGTCCGGAAGGGGTGTTCTGAGGGCTGGTGGTCTGACTGGTAACTTTGCTAATGTTTGAACTTCGTAGATCCATGGTTGGCCCGACCTGTCGATGGGATGGAGGTACCAGATTCCGGTGCTGGTGGATATGGGGTGCAGGGTTGTGGCGCCGGATATGATGGGGTATGGAGGTACGGTAAGTTCATATTCCACTGGTCTGACTTTGGTCGCAGTGAAAAGAAGCCTGGGCCAAGCTGGATATCATGAATGGTGCTAAGTCGTAGAACTAGGATGCACCGAATGTTCCCCCAAACTCGATCAGCTTGTATGGACTCAAGCGGGCCTCAGACGATATTGCTGCGCTTGCGAAAGAGTTGGGTGCACCGAAGATTGTGCTTGGTGGACATGACTGGTAGGCCTACGAAGATCATCTGCCAAATGTTCAATGCTGATCTCCATCGTCAGGGGAGGTTTCGTCGTCTGGAGAGCCGCCCAATGGTATCCAGACCTGGTCTCGCATGTCTTCTCGGTCTGCACACCATACACCGCGCCTCATAATCAGTATATCTCCACGGAAGATCTTGTCAAAGGACCATTGCCGCAATTTGCTTACCAGATGCATCTGGCGTCAGGTGAGGTGGAAAAAAGCGTCAAAGATGAACAGTCGATCAGGCAATTTTTGAAGGGTATGTATGGGGGACGCGGTCCGAACGGTGAGCTGGCCTTTGTGCCGGAGAAGGGTGTCATACCTGAAAATTTACCAACGATTGGGGAGAGTAGAATCTTGAATGGGAGGGTGAGTGTCAATTTCTTGGATCTTCGTTTGGAGAGAAAAAGAGGGATGGAGAATCCGAGAGGTCAAACGTCTGAATAGCACTTTCCTCGCCGGGAAAAAGATGACTTGTCGTTGGATTAGTCTCTCGCAAGAGACGCGCGGACAATGGCGAATCTCCGTGGAAGAACGAGCACTAGCGCTCGATGCTAGTGTTGACTCAACTATGAGCCAGCCTGAAGATGGGACGGTAGAGGAGCGTGGTCGAATACGTGCGCCTGCATGCTCGGCACATGCAATGTCTCATCCGGCGCTCACCAGTGGCAGACAACGATTGATTGTTTCAAAGAGATGCATAGAGTGCTGACGATGACGCCAGGTGCTCGAATACTACGTCAAAGAATACCTCAAGCACGGGATACACCCCACATGTAAGTCACCTCCCACTTATTACTCTATTTGTGACACCGCGGGGCGAATCGCATAACCGACATGTGGGACCTACCGTACATCGTTACCATGCCGGGACTGTCATGAGGCCATCCACGCGCCCTCAAAGTTTTTCACGGTTCAGTGCTAATACACCATCCAGTGAACTGGTACCGCCAACGCCGCACCAACTGGGAGGAAGATCAAGCTCTGCTAGATAAGAAGACGATCAAGCAGCCGGTCCTCTTCGTCCAAGCGACATATGACTCGGTGCTTAAGCCTGGGATGTCGAAGAGCATGGACGCTCTCATCCCTAATTTGACGAGGGGTGAAGTTGCTGCCACGCATTGGGCGCTCACTCAGAAACCCGAGGAGGTGAATCAAATCATGCGGCAGTGGTTGGAGAGTCAGGGCATCGGTAAAGCGAAGAGCTCTTTGTGAGTGAGGTCGAAACAATGCAGACGGGAAAATGCGTCTTGCAAAGATTCGCAATGTTTTTATGCAGGTGGCTCAAGCTAGTCCGAGTTCGATACGGCGTACAGCTTAAACGTTCGTTGAAAGTAGTAGTGCGGCTCGACCCGTAGAGCAGCGACGTCAGGGCTTTGATATCGACATAATGAGGCAGAAGTAGGTACCACTCCGCTGACGGAGCTCCACTCTTTCTTCGCCTTTGTCAGGATTTGATCCGACGGTTGTATGTCAAAGTACATTGGTGGAAGTATTTGGTTTGAGCTATCAAATGAATTTGATGTAAGTTGCTAACAAGCTTGGTTGCCTGTGACATGCATGGCGGTACCTCCGAGGCAGGAGGCACAAAACCCAAGGCAGCGCTCCCAGGCACATGGTCACTTTGAAGGGAGAATTGTTACTCCTCACATTAAATCCAGGCGAGATATCAGTTCTCGTTACGATGCACAAGACATCTACAATACGTCGTCACATATCGTTAATGTCATATCGACAGCTCATATCTCACTCACTACTCTCCAGGATATGCCGGCTGCAGGTCCCCTCAGCCCGTGCGTTGCGTAACCCATTGCCCTGGGACTCGTGATCTGACCAGTCATACGCACGGGACTTGCCCTGTGGCTCCAGATTTCAGATTTACGAACAGAAGTCGGGCTAACGAACACGAAGTTGTGCGGAAGCAAGCCTCCGCAGCTTTATTCGGGTGTGATACTGCGAAAGGTCTGGGTGCCTTGGACATCCGGCAGACCGCCTCCACAAGAACCGCCTCAACTTATACCCGGGCTCAGTCGTGTCTGGCCTCACAAGCGAGTAATGTGTTTCTTGCTCACCGCTGCGGGAAGAATCGAGACACGGATTCTGCAAAGGTTGAGGGAACTTGGAATTGATTCGAAATGTGCGCCCGCAGAAATGTGCGATTGCGAAGTGGTTGTAACTTAGTCTATCCGCGCTGAGAACGCATGGTAAACGGGTGGACCAATGACTTAAACTGCTTCCAGAGGTGCGCGCATGAGTGCGTGCTGTCGCTTGTTGATGCGTGGACCCGATGTATGGTTGGGGGCAGGGGTTGTCGTAGCGTAGCGATGATCTAGGCGTACGTATCTCGAAGCAAGATAGCTGCAATATAAACGTGCTAAATGCACGATTTGTACCTTATCAGTACGCCTGCACACAGGTGGTTACTCGATGTAATTTGGTAGCTATGAGGTTTGGGCCCTGCAAGCACACTGGCTGAAGTCGTGATGATTAGTAGGTCACTGGTCGACATGTGAAGATATTCTTGCATAACTAGTCATGGACGGTAAGTCTTTCGGATCCACCATGGTGCTCTGCCGTGCGGGTGGTGTGCGTAGCTGTCTGCCAGTCGATGGTTGTCGTTGAGACGGTGTTGCGATCGGCCTCACTTTTTTTGCTTTTGCCGTCCCGCGGCTGCAGCTCGCTCGGCACCTTGTGATTTATCTCCTCGAATAGATGATTCCGGAGAGATAGGGTAGATGAACACGTAGTTTGCTGCGTGGTACAGCTTACTAACAACATCTGTTCCTGCTGGTAGTTAGCCGCCCCAGTCAGAAATGCATGGTTCCTGCGAACCACGAGCCTGCGATTAGCGTCATCTTTTTTCGATTTGGATGAGTAGCAATCAGCCTCACCATTCGGTCTCGCTGGGAATTGGGACACAAGGTGCAACGCGCTACTGGCTCCATGCACAGCACAAGACACATGCCAGTTTTGATGCCTCTTCGCTCTTGGTGGCCACACCTCGGACGCAGCTGCATTTGTTGCAATGCCCGTGGCCACTGGTTCATCAAGTACGTACTTACTCTGATAAGCAAACTCTACTGTTTGATGAACCCGAGACTTCGGTAACGCCTTTCGCCATGTTGTCGATATGCTGTTCCTTGGTAGCCAAGCCGCGACGTGCCTAGACATCAACCGACAGTCGACCAACGAGCACTCCATCTCACCACACCCAATCTCAAAATTCGGTGGCAGGATCCGCTAAGAAAACCGCACTACGGAACCGACAACGTGCTCCGCCGCGAGGCCATCCTGGTGTGGAGACGCACCGTTGAGTTCGACTCGCCGCCGTGGAATATATCCGGGTATTTTATATTGCACATGCAAGTTCCGGATGTCTTCTGGAATATCAGCCAAATCTTCTAGCCAATCAGCACCTCGAATCTCCCGCGACGGCCGGCAGAGCCAGGAACTTCCCAAGATTGCTGATTGCGCCAGGGTCGTGGATGAGTTAAAGGCTCGCGCTATGTGATGGCAGCGAAGGCGTGCTAACTTTAACATGTCCAGCCCGCATATCAGGCTGATGTTTGCTGCGTCTTTGCACCAGGGATCAGCTCCACCAGGACCACAATAATACTACCGATAGACTGCAGATTCCCAGCATGCCTTTGGTACACACGGGCTCCACAGCAGCAGGACTGCCTTATCGCTGTTTCACGGCGCTGGCGCGGCATCTGAGAGACAGTCGATACACGCAAAATTGTGCCACCTCAGACACAACGTTATGACCACTGTTCCTATAGCGCAACTTGGGCATGCATGTTACGGAACTTCAAGGTGCGGATCCGATAGAAGGTGACTCCAAAGCTACTTAAGCCAGTGTTTAGTTGCAGTATGCTTCGACCCCGGGGCGAATTGCAGGTGTTCCCGGTTGGTATCCACATGGAGAGCTAGCCAATTTTACATCGACATCGTAACGGGAGAAGGAAAAGCCTAAGTACGCGAAGCCACCGATTCAAGTAGCTATGGTCGCGCATCCCTATCCATGCTCGTCCACCAGATTGATCCGCCAGCTAATGACGTGGATGCTTTGAGCTTTCCTCATGCGATGCCATTATCTCGCCGACGCACGAACATGAGGCAAGCCCAGCTTGTGCAGGCAAGCGTTGATCGAGGGCTCCCTCCGACATGTATATCAGCCTCCACGCTCCGTGGGGTAGCGGTCTGCTAGCTATCTCGTTCCTTCTTCTCTTCCCGCTCCATTATTGCCACTTGTTACCACGTCCTCCCACAGACTTTCGTAATGGCTCCCTCAGCATTAGCAGACATCTACCCAATCCCAGCAAGGCACTACCACAAGTCCTCGACTATCGTAGCATCCGTCCTGCATGGGCCAAGGGATTTGCGGCTCGTATGTTTCCACCTTCCGTTACACATCCCACACTGCCCACTGTTCGTGGGGGTGTTGGTGTGTGTTGAACGTCTGAGACATGGAGCTAACACATCAAATAGGAAACCCGTACTATAGCAGACCCTGCGCCCAACGAGCTTCAGATAGCCATCAAGGCTACGGGCCTTTGCGGTAGCGACTGCTCCTACTACAGCAAGTTCCGCAACGGTGATCTGCAGGCTTGCCAGCCACTATCCCTCGGCCATGAGTCTGCCGGCGTCGTGGTCGCGATAGGCGAGAGTGTCACTGGCTACCAGATTGGCGAACGTGTAGCGTTGGAGGTTGGCGTGCCATGCGACAACTGCAGGTCATGTCAACGCGGCCGCTACAATCTTTGTCCCAAGATGAGGTTTAGGAGTAGCGCCAAATCGTTTCCGCACTTCCAAGGCACACTCCAGGAACGCATCAACCATCCCGCAAAATGGTGCCACAAGTATGTCTTGCATGATCTACCCGCAATGTGGAACTCCTATTGATAACCTTGTTCAGACTTCCTGCGCATGTCTCCATGGAGTCTGCCGCACTGTTGGAGCCCCTGTCGGTAGCAATACACGCCACCCGGAGAGCTACCATTGAGCCGGGTGATACGGCCATTGTCTTTGGTGCAGGCACTGTCGGTTTACTCACTGCGGCAATGGCCAAGGTGTCTGGTGCCACGACCGTTGTCATTGCTGATATCGACTATGGGCGGATAAACTACGCCCTTTCCAACGGATTCGCTCACAAAGGCTACATTGTGACTCCACAGAAAGATTCAAACGAGACTGCCGGAAAGCTGGCTCAGGCCAAAGAGCTCTCCTCGGACATCATGCAGATAGCATCGCTCAATGATCCGGATTTCGAGGGCGCAGACGTGACGTTCGACTGCACTGGCAAAGAGATCTGCATGCAAGCCGGTCTTTACGTGAGTCTTCCCATATTTTCAAGCAATCCATGGCTAATAGTGATGCAGGCAACAAGACCCGGTGGTCAGCTCATCATGGTCGGAATGGGCACACCGATCCAGACTCTTCCCATGTCTGCTTCGCACCTGAAGGAAGTCGACATCATCGGTATCTTTCGCTACGCCAACACCTACCCCACCGGCATCAAGCTCATCTCGTCTGGAGTTCTACCAAGTCTGGATGCCATGGTCACCCACCGATACCATGGTCTCGCCTCTGTCAAGGAAGCGTTTGAACTCGCGGGAAAGACGCTCGACAAAGATGGCAATCTAGTGCTGAAGGTCCTCGTCGAGACGTAATTTGGTTTCAATGTCTTTTCTTTCTTATACCATTCCGCACTCGGTGCTACGATTATAGAGATAACTTAGAGGATACTATCCGATGTACGATCGGTCATGGTCAGGCGTTCCGGGCAGATTTTGGCTTTTTGTGGAAAGATTGAGATACCATTCGCTTTTTTAGTGGGACATTGCATTCGAATATTCCCTAGAGAGTTTTTGGGTTCGCATGGGTTAGTAGAACTGATAATGACACATAATTACTCTTACTACTCTAAGGCTGACCGCTGTTTTGTGCCAGCTCTGGAAAGTCCATGTTGACAGAGTTTCGGCACTCTTGCGGTACGATGAAGCGGTGTGCGGCCTGATCATGGATCTTGGTCCGAAGTGTACGTCTGAGGAGGGATGTCCCTTGCACCTTTATCATGCCGGTAAATCGTCTCGCGCTG
>Ga0265797_10001231_pt1 | contig 45465 bp, 56 predicted proteins | sample P2T30metagenome_FD_192433 | JGI IMG/M metagenome (GOLD analysis project Ga0265797, IMG submission 192433) | Plant litter microbial communities from East Loma Ridge, Irvine, California - P2 T30 | ecosystem: Environmental > Terrestrial > Plant litter > Unclassified | place: USA: California...
ATGTGAGGCTGACGCAACACGCCAAACACTTTAATAACTGACACTATCAGGGGAGTCGGAGGAGTAGTCATCGCCGGAGGTGTCGGTTCACTCATCCACCTCACGTTCTCCAGTATCATCATTGGCGTCTACGAGATATTGTACGTCTGTTATATCCAGGTAGAGAGAAAGCTGATGTAGAAGAGCCGGAGCTATCACTGTCTTTCTTGAGATTAGGGCACCTACGGATCAGCAGAAAGAAGTCATCCATCGATATGCAAGTTTCATGCATTCTTTCATCGGACGAGGTGTCTGTAAGTCAAGCCTCTTCCACAATGATGAAGACTGACACGCGCAGTCTACCTACTTCTCGGTGTCCTCATGCTCAAGTGAGTACCTTTCCATGTTTCATAGTCTGGAAAAGAGCTGATTGACCCAGCTACTACACCATCCTATATGTTTGCGGTACAATCGTAGGCGTGGCTGGACTTATCTTTATCGCCCTTCATTTCTTTCCCATGTTTGAGCCTCCTTCGTATGTCTCATTATCCTTTCCACCAACACAGCTGATGATCAGGACAATGCAGCCTCCCAACACTGATCCCGAGTCGCAGCCGGTGTGGCAGGGTCCCACCGAGTAATTCATGGACCTCATCTAGAGCTAGAAACCGGCTACGTCATGCACAACGTCCTGAAGCAGCCCGCACAACCTTCGATCTACAGGATCCTCCGGAACTGACATGACCGTACTATCTCTCGGCTGGCAAGGCCTCAGAGGGATCACGCGGATAGTACTGACTGCCAACCCATATCGCCTAATGGAGATATCGTCGTGCTTGGAATGTGAATCAGAATCTTACATCGCCCGAACCTTACTGATACCTAACCCACAGAGACGCCCTCGACCATGGTGGTGGAACTCGGCGATCGACCTGGGCTTCCCCAGTTCATCATTGGCGGAGGGGCTAGAGGGAAGCGACCGGTGTAGCTCCCTTCCTTTTGGGCCGATGGTGCAAAGCCCTGCGGAGAACGGAGACCGGGCTGGTGTCCTTTGTCGATCACGACAGAGGCGCAGCAATAGCTCCTACATACCTTTCACGGAATTCACGAAGCCCTCCGGGCGTCGAGTAGTGGGATGCGATCTTTTGTGTGTAAGTCCAAGAAGCCCTGTGGACGTTGAAAACAGCCGTGTTCTCCTTTCAGGGTGGCTGCGCAGCTTTGCTTCAAAATCAAGCATCCTTACAGCGGGTTCCGCCGTAGGGGCGGAACGGGAGAGGCGTGGCTCAGACCTGCAGCTTTGAGCCATGCACACGGATATCCAATTCATATCTTCCCTTGTCTCTGTGGACTCAAAGGCGGTTCGCGGACTTTGAAAAGGAATAAAAGACGGACAGAATATATGTAAGCTCACTGTCCCGAACGAGACTGCCCACTCTCCCACTCGCCTTTTTTACCAATTTTCTGAACGGTAATCTTCAGGCTCTAATCGATTGTCGGCATTTACACTTTCATCGACATGTCATCTCCATCCCAGCAGGCTGCCTGGCAGCGAAGTCAGAGCAACCTCCAGAGCTCTGCCAGTTATGCCATCACCGTTTACAAACGTCAGAACGACCTTGACAGCAGGATCACCAACGCAATCACCAGCGCCAGAGATGCGCGAGCGAAGGCGGAGCGGATTCGTCAGAGAAGCCCTGAGAGACAATTCACATCCACAAGCCGAGATGCTTGCGATCCATATGGATTCTATCCCGTAGCCTCTGCGGCGAGCCAATATGAGGAACGCCATCGATATCCACGTAGTAGCAACTCCCCAGAACAGGTCAGCCAGACTTTCAGGGAGCAGCTGCTTTATGCTCAGGGGTGTTTGTCTGACGCACAAGCTCTTAAAGATCTTCGGAGCCATTTGGACACTGTCAATGGACAGTTTGCCATACATTCTGGTCGAATTTTGACAGCGATGGGCCACTCCAATATCCACGAGGATCCTGCTTCAATCGTCACTACCTGGCTCAGCATTCCCGATACTAGTAATCCGAGGCGCGAAGTCGCATTATACTTTCCAAATAACTCGGTTCAGGTCACTCCCCAAGCCACTCCTCAGGTGAGTCCTTTCGTTTTTGTTGTTGTTGTTCGCACTGCTGATCTGTAGAATTCCAGGCCACACTCGCAGCGAGTCAGTCTTCACCCAGTCGTGACTACTTTTCAAATGAACTGGACTGGCCACGATTGGATTGCAGGATCGGTGAACGTATACAGGAGTTCGCCTCAGCAGGTTCAACAAGACGGCCGCACCTGGCACAAAACCTATTGAAACAGTACTTAAGCCGGTTGAAATAGCTCGTACACTAGTATCGTGAACATCAAGCATACCAGACCTCTTTACTGAATCTCGTGTCCAGACCGTCGCGTTCATAGTCGGATAAAAGCACGTCTTTTCTTACAAATGTATCTCCTGTTTGTGTTTACTTGACGAACCTCACGAGCGGCTTACTTTCGTGTCCCGACCTGACGTGAGATTAAGAAAGCGCTGCAAGCTAGTGAAGGTACTCATACGGCAGAGACAAGAACAGTACTGCCTGTACCAGGCAGACAGAAGCTCTAAGCCTGTCAACCTGACTCTATAAGCCCCCATCCTTTCCAGTTGTTAGCCAATAGGGATCAGGGATTCCCTGTTTACCTCCAGTTGCCTCAATCCCAACAGTTTTGCGGGTCCCTGGGTTCCCACCCTGAATCTATGCAAATGTACGGATGGAGTCTTCCTTTCAGGTAACCTAAACTGCCGCCGAGAATGGAAAGAGATCAGTGCCAATCCATAAGACGAGAGTGAAGAAGCCAGTTGCACCAATGAACCACTACCAACTGACTACAGAGCCTCAAGAAATTAATTCGAGTGTGTCTCCTCGTCTGACCTATGGACTGAAACGCTCTAGATATCAGCATGCAAGGATGTATCACGCGAATTAGCCAATATGACAGGGTATACAGGCGTTTGAGAGTATTACACGACTCCGACGCTGCGAACCTCCTTTCATCACAGGGAGCACTATGGAGTGCACAGTCGATATGATACAGTACTGTAGTCTTCCAACTCAAGCACGAAAGACAATGAAGTCGTCCTCTTCTCATTACTATCAATTTCCACCTAAGAGAAATATATCCGACACCTTCGCCACCCAATCACAAAATCAACAAATATTTCGATTCATCATGCCAGCCACTCGCTCAGCCACTCGCTCAGCCGCTTCGGCATCTGCCGTCACAAATGAGCTACAAGCTGTCATTAAAGAGGCAGCCGAGGTTGCTGTGACCAACCTGAACGCCATGTCTGGTTATACTGGAGGATTTGCCGCTCAACTAGGCGATTACTTCTGCGATACTTATCAGGGAGCTGTCGGGTCTGGTTCGACTCCAGATTCGCACACAAAGTCAAGGGCTTTCATCATGTACACCAATGATGAGAACACAAAACTGACGTGTGTTTTGGACTTGGCACAATGGAAGAAGAAATCAGGAGAGGTAGGCATCACGAGGTCATGATGCGCAAGAGACTGATGAGTCTAGAATGAGCTTCACAGTCCAGCGCTAGCTAGACGAGCTGAGGTCCGAGCTAAATATCTGGAGAAGTGCTGGGAGCTCCAGCCCCCTGGGGAGTCAACAGACGCAGTGGCGTCCAGCTCCAACCCGGTGATCGAAGGGGTAGTCTCAGGTCGGCCCCATCTTTTCACGATGGCAACACCAAAGCTGATATCATCGCAGGGGATGTAGGCGCTTTCTTGAGGCTTCGTGATGAGATTTCGATGATCGATCCGCCTAAAACTGCCTCCAAAGTATGGCTGTCGCAGCTCATCAGTCGAGTCGACGCCATTATACCCGAACTCGATGAATGTATGAGTGATCAGATGAACAGTAACACACACAGTTTCGTCTCAGGAAAAATGGGAAATCCAGTGAAACTCTGGTTCGTTAACTCGAGGATCTCGGAGACGGTACGGCCCATCCTTGCCTGTAGTAGGTACAACTGATTAACCAACAGGCGAAGTACGAACCGTCAGCTGCGGATACGCTTGCAGAGTTGCGCATGGGGATCGATTGGCTGCCCCAAGGCAAGATATCTGTGGGTCAGGCCAGCATCTGGAGTGTCGACAAGCCCCCTTCACGACGGGAGATTCCCCGTGACTTGTGTCTACAGTCCAACTTCGATGGACTCTCGTACCACATCGACAAACCGGCTCAGGAGATACGCTCGAGGCTTGCCGCTGACGGCGCCTCTGATTTATATATGAGCGATTACATCAACAGTATCTCGAAGTCACTGCCAACGATCGGCAAGGCAGTCGGGCTATCGGACACAGAAGCGACCGACGTCGAATGTGGATTCGAATATCGTGTCTCTAGCATCGGAACTGGAACGCATGCGACGATCTACGTGCGAGACAAAGAACGAGCCGCGGATGTGCGTTCTTCCTAATCATTAATTGGCCGAGCTGAATGAACAGTATCCTACTGAAGTCACCAGGATCAAGTTGAGTTCAGCGACGAACGTCGATGGGAACCTGAACCCCGCGGTCGAAGTTGACACTGTCAAGCCAGGACACGAGACTGAGTCGGTGCAATGGTCATGAGGGGCGGTGTGGCGGATATGCTCGTCAGAAATATTGATAAAACGTGACAGATTTCAAGCTCATTGTTTATACAGTATCACGGGTCTCAGTTGTGCATATCTTTTCTCAATGACAAGCCTTCTTACAGTCAGTCCCCTAACCCTGTCGTGTTTTCGTCCTTGGAGTGGATACGTATTTGCATACCCTCAGCTCATAATGCCCTGCCGCTCGTCTCAACATGTCTTTCTTTCGTGTCCCGACCTGACTTGAGGTTGACTAATTGACGGGAGCTGGTGAAGGAGACCATGCGGACGAGACAGGAAGAGTATCCTTTGTACAAGCCAGGCAGAAGCCCCGCGGACTTGAGTCCCTAAGCGACCATCCTTTCAAGCCGTTGGTCGAGGGGGATCAGGGATTCATTCTCTCTGCCCTCCTGGTCGCCTTGACTCCAACCAGGTCTCGGCTCCCTGGGCTCTTGCCCATGATCTGCCTACTGAGACGCCAAAGTTGGAGTCCTCCTTTCAATGGACCTACAGTGAGTCCAAGATTGGGACCCGGTGCAGGGAAAAATGGAGAGAGATCAGAGCCGACCTATTGGACGAGAGTGGAGAAGCCAATCTGATATTCTCTTCCAAATCCACCGCACAAACCCAACCCACACCCACACTATCTCAGTATCTCAAGCAGGTACTTCCTATTCATCACATCCGACCTATCAACTGAAGTGCTTTAGATGTCTAGCACGCAAGGAAGTATCAGCACCCTCAGCCGCACTGCCGTTCCGGCGAGTATGAAGGCAGGGCTTCTGGGGCGTATGGCCGATCTCACAGCGTCAGTAACGAATGATGTGATCCTTGCAAGCGAGCATGAGACTCGGCGTAAGTATGCGAGTCGAGCGGTCATATCTCCGAATGTCTACGAGAATTTGCAGGCCGAGACCAAGGACATGTCTGCAAACGAAGAAGCGGATTATTTCGAAAGGAAGAGACAAGGTGGGTATATAAGAGCTCAGAGAACCTCTGTATAAGCTGAAGTCAGAACTCGACAGGAGGAACAAAGCCAACCAGCGAATACTGACCAATCCACCGTTCGCTACTCAGGTCGACGCCATGAAAGATGAGCTCGACTGCTGCCGAAGAGTGAGAAATTGCTGTGGAGAAACTCTTGTCCGTCGTATAAGCGAATTGGCCAGTCTCTCAGCCAACATCGACTATGAAGTTCACCAATTGTCGTTGAAGATGGTCCACCCGACGACCGATACGGCCGCCGCTTCTCTGTTTGTCCGATTGAAAGACAAGAATGCCGACATGACAGCTGCAAGCTTCATTCAGGTCAGTCATGGTTCTCCAGGTCACCACTTGATATCCCACAACTGATCACCTACGCTAGACATCGGCTTCCGGAGTGATTGCCACATCGATACCGGCCTTGATCGAGGTGGAGCTGAGCCGCAAATGGGAGGGCGAGAACTGCTGGGTAGCCAACACCCCCTCAGTATCGATTTGGCCAAAAGAACAGCCAGAGCCCGATCTAGGAACCGACGGCTGGACCACGCTGGATGCCGGCTACGAAAAGCAGGAGAAAGATTCGGCGAGAAAGACACGGAACCCGAGGGAGCTTTAAATAACGCTTACGTTCTTTACATGGCGGTCTGGATTTATTTGATTGTTTCGCCTCGGTGCACTATAGCTTGTTGAAGGGTTCCGCAATGTGTACATGTCATGAGGATACTAGCGAGCGGATGAAGGTCCCGACTGAACATGTCTGCGTTCGGTCACCTGTAGCATTCCGAGCCTCTCAAGCTTTTCCAAAGAAGGTCAAGTTCTGTTGTTTAGCTCTCGCCCTCGTATCTTCAAAAGTACTATAGGCTTGCCTCGGGATACGGGCAGTATCGCCACCAAGCCGAAAGCTTCGGGCCCCATACCAGCTAATTATGAGCTACCTAGTCGGTATGATAAAGCAAGAACTTACAGGAAGCAAAACCCATCTCACGATCCAAGGTAAACCAATCAGCTGTGGAAGAATCTCTTTCCGGCACCCAGCTGGAACACATCAGACCTACACCGGGACGGAGCGACAACTCACAACACATAGAACATAGAAACCACTCTGGTCCATGTGCCATCAAGGCCTTCTGCAACCCCTCATTGATCTTATTCAAGTTCTTCTCCCCAATCTTCTCAACATTCGCCTTGCTCAAAGTTTCGATCTCATCCACCATGTGTTGTCCGAACTCTGTAAAGACCTGATCGAGATGAGTCCTGAATACCTTGGGGTTGAACGGCTGATCTGCATCGAGATTCGGGAACTTGTCGTATGCATCCACTAGGTCTTCGACTGGTTCGGAGACGGGTGATGGGGCAGGGGTAGGTTCCAGGTTCTGTCGACAATATCGGACGTAGACCATCGCTGCTTCAAGGTTCTGGTCGAATGTATGGTGGTCCATGGCGTTCTTGCCCCAGAGATCCTGTTTCATTAGCTTTAGAGATGCGCTAGAAGGATCACTCACGATACCAGTCGCTTCGGCCATCTTGTTGAAGTATACCGTCTCTAACATATCAGCGGACATCTCTAAGCGGAGCTTACCTTCGGTCTGATGATGTTTGTACACCTTCTATCAGCCTTGATCACGAGCTCAGCTGGATGACTTACATTGTACAGACACACTTCAGCGAATCCTAGGTAGTTCACCAGATCATCCTGTTCCACAGCGAACTCGGCGAACTATAATCAGCCTTTGGCCAACTTGACGAACGGCACTCACGAGATACATTCTCTTGTACAGCCCCAGGAAAATCAGATGGACGTTCGCCATGTCCCACCTGGGAGCTTCAGACCATAGTTTCTGATATCAGCTCATGTCCAAAAACACTGACAGCTTACAGGTTTATCGCCCGCAGCGTTCTTTTCGAGAACATCAATGAAGCCTTTCCATTGTGATCCTTCAAAAGGTGTGCCTTCAGCGCTTGGGACTGGGTGAGGCAGCATGTTGCAAGTAATGAAGAAGTCGAGTCGACGAGCAATTGCATGAGAGTCGCCATCGCTATATAGACCCCTTGAGGCTCGGCCAATGAAGAAGGCGCTATGTGTCTGATGTGTAATCGTACATCTTGCTTTTCTTGCCGGATGACCGAAAAGCCGTTACGGCGTTACCCGTGATTCGACCGATTTTCCATTCTGGTGGTTGGATCGGTAGTAAAGCACTGTGTAGATCCTCGCGACGAAATCATGGAAAAGCCCATCTTCAAAACAATTACTTCCCTTCCCTTGCATAGACAAGTTGGAGAGTGCAAGGCAGAGTGACATTCTGTTATCTAATCAACTCGGGTAAATCATGACATCATCTCTTGACATAATCATTTGTCGAAAGCATATAATGCTGTCAGCCAAGCAGCAAGTTCTTCCCAAATATCAGTACCATCACTATGCCATCCTCTACTGAAGACACGACCACTCAAGCTCAACATGGAGTCTACGGTACCGCCGCGTACGATGTAGCTGGGGCAGCGCAAATGAGGCATCTTAATGTCCCCTATTGGACGATTCAGAAAGCTGACGGGTAGTTTCGCACCAATCAATCGGATCCACCAGCATCTCTGCGGATTACATGTCTATGCTCATGATCCCGAAAGAGCCGTAGAGGCACATCACTTCTGCACCCACCTCACACCCGATATGCATCAGTGTGTAATCTACGACAGTCCCGGGCCTAAGGCGAGATTAATCGGTAAGTTCTTCCGGTAGGGTGATGTTGACGAGCAGGTATTGAGTATGTCATTACTGAGAAATTGTTTGAGGGACTGTCGGCAGATGAAAAGAAGTATTGGCATAGTCATAAACATGAAGTCGAATCTGGGATGCTGAAGCTCGGGACAAAGTCTCTGGTACCAAGTGAGCTGGCTTGAAATTTGCTGATCAAGGGGCAGAGCTAATGGGAGGTATGGTAGACGACATGTCAGAGAGACCGGCCATGCTGGAACTGCATAGGACATACGGAAAGACGATCCATACTTGGTGAGTCGTTGTAATATGGGAGGCGCATCTGACAATCAGGCAATACGATAAACATCCAGAATTACCCCTTGGACCACCCCAATTGATGATGTCCTTGACAGATGACTCTGTCATTGAAAAGCACAAATCGACGCTGGAAGAAATGGACAGTAAGGTTGGAGTATCAAGTCAGGCAAAAAGGGAATTGAGGGCTGGATATCTGCCTAAAGAGAATATGGAGAGACCAGTGGCGGAGGGTGCAGACTCGGGGCTGGAACAACGTTTACAGTTTGAGCTCAAGGGCCAGCAGTAGAATCCGCTTGACACTAGCAAGTAGGTAATTATATGCATAGGTGATGCCGACATATCACCGCACAAGCTCAAAGATTCTGAGACTGCGGTCATCACTACTGCTCGCTAGCATGAGACCATCCTTGGCCGGTCGGAACGCAAGTCGATTTATAGTCGAACAATGTCCGTCGCTAAGATTAGCTCTGCTCAAACCGAAGTCCAAGCAGACTTACCTAGACTCAATTTCATGAACAAGTTTCGTCTCCAAAGCATCCTCGTTGACTTGTACGGAATGCAGTGAGATCGCCCCACTTTCAGTGCCCACAGCCAGCAGCGGTCCACTGGACGTCGAGGTGATATGCACTGCCGTTGCGCTTTCGGTCAACTTGAGGGTCGAGACCGCAGTCCACTCGTGGTTCGGATTCTGTTTCCACAATTTGACAGATTTGTCTCTCGATGCAGTAGCAAAGAATGATCCGTCAGATGACCAACAGCAATCCAATACCATCCTCGAGTGAGCTTTCTCATCTCGTGCCAATGGTTCGAAGCCTATACATCAATGCTGTCTCGCAGTTACAGATGCGAGAACCTACCCTCAGTCGGATCGGATTTCCTGACGAACAATCGCCATCCTCGATCCCTCGAACAAGTCAGAATCAGGCTGTCATCTGGGCTGAATGCGATTCGAGTGATTGATAGCGAATGACCTGCCAAAGGTTCGCCGACCGCATCCCAGGTTTCTGTTGACTGGATACGAACCACTGCATGATCTGCATTACTAGCTCGGCATGCGGTGGCGATCAACTTGCCATCGTGGGATGCCGCTATCGTGACCAGCTGCTATGTCAGCTGTAGCCCCACTATGTAGAGTAAATGAAGTTACCTCATATCCGTGCCCATAGACCTTTTCGACTTCTGGCCAAAGCGTAGTAGTCGACAATTCTTCCTCAGTAGGAAGATTCGTAAATGCTTTCGAAACCGAATCAATAGCAGGATTGGCAACATGTGGGGTCGGCAGATTAGAAACCTCTGCGGCTTTACCCAGCGCCCGATTCGATAGACCAAGAGGAGGTACAGTAGCGCCTTTGGGCCGTGACGATGAGTCTTGCACACTTGTCGACACGCCTAGTGCTTGGAGCGATTCTACGAAGCCACCGGGAGCATCAAAAACCCGAGTGACCTTTTCGTCACCTGTACTGGCGAATCTGAATGGCGCGATGAAAGCTGCATCAGTCATATCGTAGCCGTGGATCTGGGGTCGGGCGATCTCGGCCCACATCGATGATGAGCCGGCACTGGTCGGGGCGTGCATTCGTGATGTCTGGTCAGCACTGCTTGTCAGCCTTGTCCATATTGATGGCAGAGAAGCCGTACCCGACCGAGAGTAGGTAGTCCCCATTGGGTGCCCAGACACAGCTCTCCACTGATCCGAAATGTCCACTCAGCCCACTTCTAGGCTCCCATACTCCTTTTTCAACCTCTGTCCATCTTTCCAATCCCCCGTTCCAACCGGTCGCCATAATACTGTTTCCATCTACACTCCACATTGGTCCGTGGAAACCAAGACCTCGTCCGCCGGTAGCTCCGAATCGCTGTTCGGGTACCCAGATACCATCTTTGGCCGTCGAATTAGAGGAAGGTGCCCAAAGAATGATTGAATTATCGGAGGATGTGGAGAGCAATAGTGGGTCAGTGGGTGATGGTGACCAAGTGATATTTGTGACGCCTACTTCGTGACCCATCAGAAGGGCTTCCAGAGTGATATTGTATCGTGATGGCCCATCCTCGCTGTCTATCGACAACACATGTGCCTTTGTCGAAATCTGCACACTTCCGCCAGCTTCGCCAGCCAATTTCCTCTCGAACTCGTCAAGCATGTCCAGACCTCCTTCACTTTGGCCGATTGTGTCGTCCACGTCCTTGTCGCTGATCCGGGATATACGCCATAGACGGATATAGTTGTCCTGGGATCCAGATGCGAGTAGCAGATCCGTCGAGCCGGAGTGGGATGGGTATGAAGTGATGGATAAACACCTGACCCAGTCTTCGTGACCTTCTAGCGAAAGAGCGTGGGTGAATTGGCCGTTTGCGTAGGTGTAGATCCGTATACGACGGTCCGTCAGGCCCGCTATCAGGATTGGGGCTATTCCGTGAGTACAGTCCCGGTCGAGTCGCGAACCTCTTACCTGAGCTACCAGGTAGACTGGCCACTTGAAGATCCAACGGTAGCTTGCCCTTGAGGTCTATTGTCTGCTCGACCTCTGGCTCGGCCCCGGAAAGGTCCCATAGCTTGATTAGACCGTCGGATCCGCCAGTGAGGATTCGCCCATCTAGCGAGCTCAATCCAGTGGGTACTCCCAGAGCAGAGATAGAGCCCTTATGAGCCTGTATCGTTGTACTCGTATACTGGGTGATCAGCTCCCTGCAATTGTCCAGAATGTCTGCCTACTTGTTCGTTCATCGTCGTCCATAGTCTGACTTCTCCAACAGAATCGCCGCTGACCAGCTGGTACTGTCCACTATTCTCTCCTAGAGACTTGACAGTCGTTACATGCCCAGCGTGGCCTTTCAGTGTGCGTTTCACCCCACGTGAAGAGCTCTACCATGTTCAGCCGAATATCAAGTAGATGAGTTGGAGACTAACCTCAGAGTCCCAGAGAGCGACATATCTTCCAGCTCCAAGAGCTACTCGGCCTTTCGAAGAGCAGACTGCACAGCTGCTCGATCTGTTTGCGCCTACTGAAATGTATTCAAGCGAGGCTTTCATGTTATCGTGAGTGTATGAAGCTGAACCGTCAATACCAACTTTTGACGCCTGACGTCTGTCGCGTGAGAGACGCATGGCCGAGATTCCCACGGTATATATCTTCTTGGGTGGCGGAAAAAGGCTCTTTTTCTCGAGCCATATTTCATATCACGCTTGGATGCATAATTGACATCCTTTGAAGGTAATGCCCAAGTGCCGAGTGCCCTCAGCTTGACTACGCTACACCGGTCAAAGGCAGCAAACTAGTTACCAAGGGTGTTGTCAAGTAGTAAAGAATAGCTCCCGATTGGTTGGAGGCGTACGTGCGGCGTTTGATCCCGTTAGCGTAGAATTCGGTTACCTTTTTATCCATCGACACTATTCAATCGACCACACCCAACATCATCCTTTCTTCCCCCCTTCAACCTTTACACCCATAGACATGCTGCAAATCAATTCTCTCCTCAAATTCTCGGCTGTATGCCCTTTTCTAGGTCACTCGACCACCACTTCCCTCCGAAGTGCCGCATCGACAAACATCAACAATGTCTCGCAGCTCACTGCCACCGCTATGAAATGCCCGATGATGGGTCCCAAGCTCGCTCAGATTTCTCATGCTAGGTCCTACGCTAGTGTTGCCGGAACTCAGGAAGTCGAAGCGATTCATAAGGTGAGTGTACTTCGATCGTACGATACAGATCGAAAACGGAGCGGTGCTGACGTGTAGCAAAAGGATATTCCATTCGATCCAAGGGGAGCTCCATCTGGCAAATGCCCACACGCCAAGGCTGCTAGGGAAGCTGCTGCTATTGCTCAGCGAGAAGCCGACGCAAAGATGGCTGCCTCCAAGCCATCGGCATCGGCGTCGACGCATATGGCACCAGGATCCTTCAATTATCAATCCTTCTACGAGGTCGAATTGGACAAGAAACACAAGGACAAGTGAGCTTGCTGGCTCTCATATTCAACTCAAGCTGATGACAGATCGTACCGATACTTCAACAACATCAATCGATTAGCCGCCAGATTCCCGGTGGCTCATACTGCCAATACCAAGGATGAAGTCGATGTTTGGTGCTCGAATGATTACCTCGGTATGGGCAGGAACCCAGTCGTTCTCGACACCATGAAGTGAGTCTTCCGCAGCATACATCGAGCAGATGCTGACTTCAGGCGAACGCTCAGCAAGTACGGTGCCGGAGCTGGTGGAACTCGAAACATTGCCGGCAACGGTGCTCTACACTTGTCTCTCGAGGACGAACTCGCTGGACTTCACCGAAAGCAGGCTGCTCTCGTATTCTCCTCGTGCTATGTCGCCAATGATGCTTGTCTCGCTACTCTTGGAGCGAAACTTCCCGGATGTGTCATCTTCTCCGATGCCTCGAACCACGCTTCGATGATTCAAGGTATCAAGCATTCCGGCGCCAAGAAGGTTATCTGGAAACACAACGACATGGCCGATCTCGAAGCCAAGCTTCAGACTGTACCCAAGGAGACTCCCAAGCTTATCGCTTTCGAGAGTGTCTACTCGATGTGCGGTAGTGTTGCCCCTATCGAGGCCATCTGCGATTTGGCCGACAAGTACGGAGCCATCACCTTTTTGGATGAAGTTCACGCTGTTGGCATGTACGGACCAACCGGTGCGGGTGTCGCCGAGCACCTCGATTACGAGGCTCACGACTCTACTCGATCTTCTACCGAGGCTGTTCCCCGATCCGTCATGGACCGGATCGATATCTTCACCGGAACCCTTGGAAAAGCTTACGGTGTTGTCGGTGGATATATCGCCGGGTCTGCCGATTTGGTCGATCTAGTCCGATCTTATGCTCCAGGATTCATCTTTACCACCTCGCTTCCTCCCGCTATCGTCGCCGGTGCCCAGGCATCCATCGCCTACCAGCGAGAATGCATGGACGATCGACGACTTCAGCAAATTAACACTCGTGAAGTCAAGAACAGACTCGCGGAGCTCGGTATCCCCGTTGTACCTAACCCATCGCATATTGTCCCAGTCCTCGTTGGTGACGCCGCACTCGCCAAGGAAGCTTCCGACATGTTGCTTTCCAAGCATCACATTTACGTGCAGTCCATCAACTTCCCTACTGTCGCTCGGGGAGAGGAAAGGCTCCGAATCACACCTACTCCCGGTCATACCAATGAACAGATTGATCACCTACTCGCGTCGGTCGATGCGGTCTTTACCAAGCTCAACTTGAAGCGAACTCCCGATTGGGTCGCTATGGGTGGACGAGCTGGTGTTGGAATGCCAGTAGAGGTCAAGCCTGAGCCGATCTGGAGTGACAAGCAGCTCGGATTGGAAGATGGAACCGCCCCTTCTATCTTGTCGGCTGGCAAACAGGGACCAGTAATGGCAGACGCAGTCAAGATCGCCGAGCAGAGGTTGACTCATTTGCTTGGCCAAGGACCTGCTGTAGAGCCTTCTGCTACCAGCTCTGCTTAATAGTCAATCATACCTCTTATAGCTGTTGGAAATATGAATATCTTGTTGTTCGCCCATGTCACTGATTACCATCACGACTCGTTAGCATCTGCCGCTGACCCCGGATTTGCCACTGCGGGGACTCCGGAATCGAATGACGGGAACGTGTCTTGCGTGTCGACTCGAAGTGCACAGTGTAATCAGTCTCTATACTCCTTAGCCGTATTCATCAACTCGCATATTCGACTCGTTATCTGTTCCACCAGACGCACATAAGGAGCCCGACGAATTCAGGTCAATACACCAACAAACAGATCCTTTTACACCGAACACATCAACCCGGAATCGAGCTAGATCGAGATGACCTCGACGTTGAAATCGTTTCAAGCGGAGATCGAGAAGATCTCACATGTAAAGCATGCCGAGGCTATCAAGCAGGCAAAAGAGGCTCACGCGGCTGCTGAGCTTGCTAAACACCATGGGAAGAAGGCTGTAGTCAAAGACGACAGCGAGGCGGAGGTGGTGGAGGTTGATGAGGGAGTCACTTTAGAGGTAAGTCTGGCTTCACAGCTATCCTTTAGGCTTCGTCGGCGTATATAGCCCTCGTTTGCTAGATGATATTGTACTGACTATGTAGGAGGCGATCACATCCGAGGACCAGGAGAAGGCGGATAAATTACAGTCACGCTTAGCGACCTCGATCTTCAAGGGCCATGGAGAGGTCATGATCCCATTAGGAGCTCATCCCTTGCCGAAAGACTTATACAATCCTCAGGCCGACACTCAAACCCAGTTTACCGGTATTTCACTTTCTTCGAGCCAGATGGACGAGGCGATCAAACGTTTAAAAGCAGCTTGCGAGTCATTACAAGCGGAGTTGAACGAGTTGTATCGCACGACGAACGGAGAGGCATGTTATGGGTGTTGGCTAGTCCGATTGACGCCAAGAGGGGTTGAGGAGATTATGGAGGTCAGAGTGGCTGTTGTTGGGAATGTCGATGCTGGGAAAAGTACGACATTGGGAGTATTGACAAGAGGATCTTTGGACGATGGAAGGGGAAAGGTAGGTCTTGCTATATGTTCTCGAGCATCGCTGATGTCAGGCTCGAGTAGCATTATTCCGCCATCCACACGAGATTGAGACTGGAAGAACGTCTTCGGTAGGAGGGGAGATATTAGGATTCTCACCGACCGGTCAACCCGTCATTCCCAGTTCACATTCCGACGGATTGGACCCTCATCATCCATTAGCTACTGCCAAGAGGGAGAAATTAGGCTGGGAGGAGATTTGTAAGAGGGCAGCGAAGGTAGTCAGCTTTATCGATTTGGCCGGACACGAGAGGTATTTGAAAACGACATTATATGGTTTGAGCGGATGTGCACCGGACTACGTCATGCTCATGGTCGGTGGGAATGCCGGGATGATCGGAATGTCTAAAGTCAGTCACCTCTCTGTTGTCGATCGCTGAGCTGGACGCAGGACTGATGATCAGGAGCACTTGGGTGTTGCAATGGCATTAAATGTCCCCGTGGCTGTTTGTGTGACTAAAATCGATATGACTCCCCCAAATATCCTTGAGCAGACTATCAACATGCTGGTCAAGGTCCTGAAAAGTCCTGGAAGCCGGTGAGTCCTGAGATCTGATCTTCCTATAACGAGTATATGACTGATGTACAGACGTATACCGGTCTTTGTGGAGAATGCCCAACAGGCGGTCGACTGCGCTAGGTTCTTGGGTCACCCATTGGAGGGATCAAGTTCTGGCAGGTAAGTCTACTTTCACTCTTCTCCCTCTACAAGGGAACTCACAATCAGATTATGCCCTATATTCATGGTCTCAAACGTTACCGGCGAGAAATTACCATTATTACGACAATTTTTGAATGTTCTTCCATCCTCTCAGATGGACGATAAATATGTGGTCGACGCTCCATTCGAGTTTCAGATCAGTGACGTATTCTCAGTTCCATTCGTTGGTACCGTCGTTGTATGTCTTCCTACCAAGACCCCAACGAAGCTAACGATCAGAGCGGAGTGATAACAGCCGGAAGAGTTGATGGTAAGCTCAACAATGACTATGGCTGGATCTCGGCTGATCTTTAGCAAATGACCCCGTACTGTTGGGTCCCGACTCGGTTGGGCAGTTCATCCCATCGGCAATAAAGACTATACAACGTAAAAGAGCCCCAGTCATGTCAGCCGAGGCAGGGCAGAGCGTCTCGTAAGTTACTCCCTCTTTGAGTCGAGGATAAGCTGAATTATAGGTTTGCTTTGAAACGTATAAAGAGGACACAAGTTCGTAAAGGAATGGTCTTGGTAGCTAGGACCGAGACTCCTCCGAAGGGTATGTTTGTAACCTCTTACAGCTCTCATCAAAACCAGCTGATGGAACAGCTGTCAAGCGCTTCGAGTGTATGGTCATGGTACTCCACCATTCTTCAACGATACAACCGAAATATCAAGCAATGATGCACTGTGGAGCTATCCGCGTGAGTCGATCTTTCTCTCTGGTCTAATCCTTCCTGTTCTCGGCCCTCTCTCTTGTTTCCTGCCGATCCACTCTCAGACAACTCTCAGACAACGTGGAACCTGGCTGACGACATAGCAAACAGTCAAGATAGTGTCCCTCGACCACCCATCCGGATTAATCAGGACTGGAGATCGGGCAAAGGTCGTTTTCGAGTTCCTAAGTCATTCCGAATTTGTCAAAGAGGGTCAATATATCCTATTGAGAGAGGCCAAGACGAAAGTATTGGGGATCGTCACTAGGGTCTTGCCCTAGGTTGTGTCGTGGGCATTCGTCCCATACGATCGAGTCTTTGTTATTGTAGCATTTGTACGATTTTCGTCATGTCGTCATCCATCTGTTCATACCTCTCTCCCTCAAATGGAAGCGCAGCAAGCAATGATGGCTGCATGACATTGATGTATTATACTATAATAGTACACCTCCACGACTCCTAGAACAAGGTCCTCCCAATCCAATCCCTAAATGCCAAACACTCTTCACCCTCATCCTCATCAAATCCATGCTCAGCTCCTTCCCTCACTTCCACCTCCAATCCATCCCCATACACCCTCTGTAAGGCCTCTACAGTCTTATCGAATTTCTGAACCGCAGAATCGATATCCCCATAAATCAGATACATTGGTTTCTCGACTGTTTTCTGGTTGATTTCGGAGACGAGATTTAATCGTTGGAGTATCGAGAGGGATTCTGGGGTCGGTCGGAATGAATCGTTTCCTCTACCTATTGAGCGTTGGGCTTTGAAGAGGAGAGAGGGAAAAAGGGCGTGTTGGAGCATGTAGGGGTAGAGGATTGATCGTGGGCCTCCTGAAGGGGTTGTTGCTATCGGAGCTGCTTTTGGGTCGATATGAGGTTTGGCCTCTGCGTGGGATACCCTTGAAGTCAGCGACAATCTCTGCTAAGTCGCAATGATGGACTGCGCGAGGAGGTAAGTGGACATGAGAGGAAGATAAGGGGCAGAGACGACTCACGTTTTACCGTGGAACGGTACAGGATTCGTCTCGGTCGACCAGAACTCATCCATTAAATCGGTGATAGGATAGAATGGTGCTATACACTTGATCCCCTTCTCGCTATCTCCTCGATACCCACCTACTACTTCCTCACTTGCTGACTTGGGTACAGATAATCCAGCAATCATAGCTAGATATCCACCCGCCGATCCCCCAGACAGACAAATTCGGTCGGTATCAATTCGATATTCCCCTTTACCCTCTTTCAATAATCTCTTGTTGAGATACAACTGAACGAACGAAAGCAAGGTGGTAATATCGGATAAGATATCGACAATGGGAACTTGAGGAGCTAGGCGGTAATTTGGCGACAAGACTGCGACCTGTCCTTTGGGGAATGTATGGGCTGGTAATCTTCTGAAATGAGGTGGTAGGTTCTCCTTGTTACCCTGAAGTAAACCTCCGCCATGAAACCAGATTATCAATGGGATTGCCGATGATGGCGGTGTGGGAGGAAGGTAGAGGTCGAACTCGATAGCCAGAGGTTCCGAATCGAAAGTAGCAGCGGGACAGGTTTTATATGTCCATGTCAAATCCGGTAGAGGAACACCCCGACCATTTCCAGCTGGCTTGACTGGTTTGGCATCGCCTTCAATCACTGCTGGCCCCGAAGCAGCAGGTAATCCAGCAGCTTGTCTGTGGATCGCACTGACTGTCCTAGGCTGTCCGGCTCCACCTCCTAGTCCGATCCCACAGCCTTCTAGCTCAATCTTGAGTGTATCGGAAATATCCCCGTCTGTCCCTCTCAATCTCGTGTTCCCATTCAACGTCAACGTGGCGAGCTCGGGCATGTCATCGATCCCAGCTCCTATCACATCCAGATCAAGTATTCCAGTTAAAGAGTTCCGTTCCAGGTTAAGAATCTTCATATTCATTAATCTAGACGGTAATTTGAGACCTTTCAGTCCGTCGTTCGTCAGGCGATTATGCCCAAGGTTGAGAGTACGTAGTGTAGGCAAAACTGTCAATGGAGAACGACCTTTTGCGCGGGAGAACGAGGTCGAGAGGAATCCAGCACCGTAAGATAGACCTTCTTCAGATGGCGCAATAGGATTGGTGAGTTCGATGGAAGTGAGGGCATTATGCGAGAGATCAAGAACTTGGAGCGCGGGAAGAAGAAGTATAGCTCCGGGTACTGCTGCGAATGCGTTGTGTCTGGTCGTTAGGAAACTCTAGTAACTGATCACGGAACATACGAAAGATCAATACTGCCTAGTTTCAGTAGATCGGCAAAACTATCAGGTAGACTTTTCAGTCCATTCGCCCGTAACTATCATCAGCATCAGAAGCGTTTGTGATGTAATGTGACCCCCGGGACTCACATCGATACTCCTTAATCCACCAAAAGCTCCAATCTCCCTCTCGAGCTCCAGAATTCGATTGTCAGCCGCTCTAAACGCGGTCAACTCCTCTGGATCCACCCAAGTTTCCCTCGTAGGTTGATTGAATACCGCTTCTCTACTTTCTTCCCGAGGTGCGCCGGCAAGTGGTCGGATCGTAGATTCCTTGGGACGTGGAGGGGATGGTGGGCGTGTGAGTGATTTAGAGTCCATTCCACCTATCAAGATGTATACATCTGGTGGTATCCTCTGGAGATTCAAGCTAGAAATATCCAGCTTCCCTTCACATCAGCTGAATACTGGGATAGGATACATACCACTCCGAACAGCCTTTTTGATTTGCCCAGAAGTAGTCCTCTCTTCATTCAGCGAATCATCGGATGGTACATGTCTAGCTTGACCTTGACCCTTGATGGGCGTTGCTGTCTTCTTGACTTCTGCCCGTCTTGCTGCTATTTGTTCACGTAGTGTACTCATTTTATTTATGTAGGAAGAAGAGGGTACGTCAAGATGTTTATTGCGCTGTGACTTCGGCTTGACGCGCTTGATTTTACCCGAGCAAGTGGATGATTTGGCGGAGCTTCGAGTTTATCTCGTCTCTTAGCACTACATCTCATCAAGCTTGATTATCTTTGGGATCAGAACCAGGCAGTAGCTCACTGGCTTAGCTTACCAGCCTCCCACTACACGGGCTCAAACAAACAACCGTGATGGACACAGAATACATGTGGACATGACGCTCATTTTCAGGAACGGAGTTGAGTGGATTGTTGAGTGAAGGCAAGAACGAGCATTGATCGACATGTGCTAGGAGAATGAGATAAAGGATGGAGAACTGATACTTTGACCTTGACCATTCATCTCACCTGACTATATCATCATGACATCAACGCCTAACACGAACTTCCAGCTCGGGTTAGTGCTAGAGAGAATCCAGTCTAGGCAATATTTCCTCTTGGTGGTTCAGCATCTGCTCTCTGAGCTTCGCACTACACGTCGAAGAAGCTCAGGCCTGTTAGCCTCTTGTGGCTCAAATGGTATCGTATCCTCCACTCCACCTACTCCAGCTACCACCGAACATGTGAGTACAATCCCAAATTTGTGAATCAAAGCTGACGTCAAGACACTCGCCACTTTCCTCGATGAAGGAAAGAAACGTAAACGCTCATTCACCCATTTCGAAGGGATCCCCCTCTCTCTTATCCGACCCGAGATCAAAGCTCCTGCCAACAGAGAATTGATCAGTTCACGTAGAATGAGGGAACTGGAAAGGCGAATGGGGAGATTACGTTGTGAGAAGGATGAGGATATGGTTTGTCTTCTCTCCTCCTTTCCCTTTACTCAAAGCTGATGGCAGGCCAGTACCGACAGCGACAGCGCAGATGAAAGCGACGATGAGGATATCGTAATTATCATATGACTCTATTTTGCTACCAAGTACATTAACAATGACTGTTTCAAGAATATACAACCGTTACAGACGATAGATCCCAGAGTCTTCTAGATTCTCCTCGTTACTCTAATACAGCCTTGCACGCTTATCATCACCGCCGGTGCCGAAACTACTACCTCTCTTCAACTCCTCTGCAGAATCAGGAGAAGGCATATACCCATCCCCACCTCCTGCGGTGGGCCATGTGAATCCCGTATCATCCCCTTCCTTCACTGCTTCTCCTCTACCCATGCCGTACAGGTGGTCCAACATTCCATTTCCATTTCCATTTTGCGCTGGCGACATTCCCGACGCGGCTGATCTTTGAGTGTTCGCTCGCCCGCCTGTTGGCCACACGAATCCAGCTTGATCCAATTCTTCCTGTGGTGTCCCCGAAGAGTGATTATGCGAGTTCGAAGATGATGCTTGTTGAGGTGTGGGTACGACTCCAGCCCCTTGTCCACCTGCGAAAAGTTGATCTAAAAGGCCCGAATCGTCGACTGGTATACCTAGTTCTGCTAGCTGATGGCGTTGCCTTTCAAGCAATATCCGTTGCTGTCGCTGGTGGTTCTGTTGCAACTGATACTCGGCATACCGCGACAGCATATCTGGATCCCATTGCATGTTGTTTGGCATAAAGTTGCTGTTGGCCGGAGGTTGGGCGGAAGGGTAGGTCGATGTGTATTGCGATTGCTGGGGTGGATATGATGATTGACCATAATTTGAGTATGATGGTTGGAGCGGTTGGTCACGGTAAGGTTGGTTTGAGTATTGAAGTCGAGCAGACGATTGAGGTGGGTAGTTGGGTGTCTGGTGTAGGTTCATCGCATACTGCATTGACGCGTTGTCCTAGTCATCAGCAAGTCCCGTGAGCGTTTAGGCAAGAATTCACGGAAGCATGCCTCGGGCGTCCATGACCACCGATGTCAGGCTTATCATCGTCCTCATCGCTGCTCGCTTGAGAGGTCAAGCCCTCGATGAAACCTCGTCGGTCGGACGTAGTCCTCTTGCGACGCTTGGATCTCTCGTAATCTGTCCGAGTAGGTTGACGTGACTTGAAGCTTTCCTTGCCCTTGAGGCTCTTGCCTGGGCCCGGTGGTCCACCTTGTTTGCCTGGCTTCGTGCTTGCCCGTCGATCCGTTTCATCGTCTTCGTCGTCATCGTCTTCACCCGCAGCTGCCATTGCTGCAAACTCGGGTGCTCGACGTCGCTCAATCATCCCTTCATACTGATATGAGCTTTGAATGGGACAAGCTGGATGATCACTCACGTCGAGGTACCTATCAAACTCGCTGTCCAGGTCTTTACTGGAGAACTCGTATGGTTTACCATTATTGTTGAAGATCAGGATAGAGACATCCGCAGCACATAGGACAGAAAGTTCCCATGCCTTCTTCATCAAACCGGCTTTACGCTACCGATCAGCCCCCATGACGGCAAAAGTGGGGCACAGAGGAGACGTACCTTTAAGAAAGTGACGTTTCGATTTCGCTCATCCTAGTACAAGATTAGAAAAAGTCTGGCTTGGCTTGGGCAGAATGAGGAATGCCAAGAACGAGACTCACTATAAGAGGTCTAATTTCGATCTTTTTCCTTCCCATCTTTGCTATCCTTGTCGCTTGATTAGGTTGTAGAGTGAATCAAACGCGTGTGAGATAGCACTGTCTCGGATCAAGTTGTATAGCGACTATAGGAGTGTACAAGTGTCTATGAGTGTTGAACAATGACTATACACCGCTTCCTTGTTGCGCAGTCCAAGTCGATCGAGTGGGTGAAAGAGATGGTGTTGGAGGTGTATGGGTGACTGTAAATAGCCAAAGGGAGGGACTCGTCGCTATTATTGGTCCAGGGATCCTAAAACGGGATATATACTACTTTCGGTAATAAATGATAAACTTTTCATCAAGTCGGCCGTAAGGAACTGAATCGCCGGCAGGCATGGTGGCTTGAGCCTAGATCTAGTAAAGTGGGTGAGCCTATTGAAGTGGGTGATGCATAAAATGCTATGCTATGCTACTACAGGTTTACCTTCACGGCGAGCCAACTGATAATTCTCGAACCCCTGAGACTTCTGGATCACATCCTCAGAGGCGTCGGGGACCAAGTGACCTTTGTCATTACGCTTTGCCCTGTATATCAGTTGATGATTCTCGTCACTGTCTCGGGACTGACCTGAAGAAGGTGTAGCTGAGAACAACATCATCAAGACCATCCAGACTGGGTTCGTCATCAATGTCTCGGTCAATAAAGAAGAAGACGGGTAGATCGACTTCTTCTCCAGCCCTGATTTTCTGTTCCTCGAAACAAAAGCACTCGACTTTGGCGAAATACGGTGCGATCTACCGTCAGCCCACTTCATCTTCTCCCTGTCTCGTGTTCGCAACTTAAACTCACTTTTTCAGGGGTCATGTTATAAGTAGCAATACCAATCAAATCCTTGTCTGAATTGTTCTTGGCCGTATAGAACGCAAGGGCCGTTTCACCAGGCAAGACTTTGACGGATCTCGTGACGGGTGCGAAAGTCCATGGTAGGGCATCGGACGGAGTAGCTTCGAAATGCACCGTTATACGTTTACGAGTTGTTTCGGGGTCGGCATATAGTCGATCGGGTAGGAATCGAGAACGATCCGTCATGGGTGTACCAGAGTATCCAGTTGCTGAACAGAACGCTCGATAGAGTGGGACTGCAGCATAGGTGACTCCGATGGCCAGGATGAGCTATCGTCAGTGATGTCCTCGGCCAGTCTTGTATTTCCAGTTCGGGTTAACCATCATCGGGCCCCCTTCTACTCTCTGTAATTCCGGCGACTTCGGTGATGTGTCCCAGCTTCTTTCCACCGATCACTTCTCGGACGCGAATAAGGCGATAACCCTTCTCCCGTACGTCGGGCATAAACTTGATATCACTCCAGAGGTCAAAACGACAACCATACAGCTGTCCTCCTTCTATTCCGTGGTTGGTCCATCCAGGCCGTGTAGCATTCCCTCCCTCTCGAATCCGACCCTACCGGTTCCAGTGTTCCATGTAGCCTGTTCTATATCCGGAACCTCACCCCGCAAACATCACAACCTCGAAGCATCAGAAAATCAACTCACCGATCCAGTAGTGTAGAGCATGATAGTCCTATTCCGTCTACTCCTCTCCGCGTACATCCTCTGCCTGCTCAATTCCATAGCCCGTCTAGCATCTTCCATCGACGAAGCATGAGCCCTTGATTCGGTCACGACAGTCCGTGATCTTGCGCCGACCTGTTTGGGGGTGAGACCCGCTAAGAAATTAGGTGCGGCTTTAGTAGCGAATGTGTATGGTTTCGATCGGGTTGTATATGGGCGTGTACATGCTGGACACGCCTGGAATCAGCACTGACAGAAAGGCTGAGCTTACCTGGCGCAGTTGGATACCTAATCTCATCGACATGGTGATTGACGATCTCAAAAGTTAGATAATTAGACGCGGAGATCAGTATGACCGGAAACAAAAAAGTCAAGCCAAGGTAGATTTGCCAAAAGCAATTTGAAGAGTGTGGGATTCGAACCCACGCCCGAAGACTGCCGGATTTGACTCCTTAAGACAGCGCCTTAGACCGCTTGGCTAACTCTCCCTTCTTTTTCCCCTTTTTAATAAATATAACACCAAATTTACGGCCGTTATGGGTCATCTGCAAAAGCTGGTGTGTCTTTACCGCTGCTCATCTCTCACCATACTAAGTGAATGATTAGGCGATGTGCCACGACACCTACAGGCCCATCTCTGTGTCAGAAGATATGCATCCCCATCGCGTCGTCAACGGTCATCCGGTGATCGTCGACCTCGGTGACCGGTCATAGCCGACAGCGATCGCCCATCTCGGCCTGGCACAAAGCATGACTATTCCCACCGTCACTTCTCCCCGAAGACCGAGGCTGTATCACAGATATATAAGCCCTCTATACACCTCTCCTCTCCGAGAGCCTCACGTCAGCATGTCCACAATCGTACTCATCACTGGCGGAAACCGAGGTCTCGGTCGAGCGTATGTCGAAGCTATCCTCAAAGGTCCCAAAGCATCGACCTACAAGATCATTATAACTGCCCGGAATGCCGAAGCCGCACAGAAAGCTGCGAAAGAGCTCGGCGAGAAACAAGTCTCTGGCCATGGTTGTGACATCGAAGATGAACAACAGGTCGACAAACTGGTCCAGGCTATCAAGGAGGAGTATGGCAGAGTAGATATACTCGTCAATAATGCTGGTACGTGTATGTGTCTAGTCTAGCTGATGATAGGCGCAGCATACGACGGCCTAGCTCGGCAAGGACAAATGACACCCAAAGAAGCATGGACTAAATCATACTCCCTCAACGTCACCTGTACCCACTTCTTCACCGAATCATTCATTCCCCTCCTCCTCCAGTCCCAGTCCCCAAGCATAATCTTCATCTCATCCCGAGTCGGATCAATCACATCACAAGTCAATCAAGGTATCCCCATGATGGACGCTTCGCCCGAAGCCGGATGGCCGAAAGCACCTGGGTTCAACCCTACTGCCTATAGGGCAAGCAAAGCCGCATTCAATATGATGGCTCGGGAATGGCATCGAACATCACTCAACGATGGTGTCAAGTGTTACATTTTGGCTATGTCTGGGTATGCTACCGAATTCGGAGGTGGGAAAGCGGAAGACAAGGCTGCGAGGGGTATGCCTGGACCGGAAGTGGCTGGAGAGTGGGTCAGGGGCTTTGTCGATGGGGAACATGCTGGTGAATCGGGCAAGTTCATGGCACTGGACGGTGAGCATGGGTGGTAGATCATCTGTGTATACTTTCGAGGTTGCCATGCAGCAATCCTAGCTCGACGTCGTGGCACTGCTGCACAACGTAGCCAAAGCCACGAGGTCGGAATCGGAGATGACCGACAGCAGTCAACTCACACTACAGAGCAACCCTCCGAGCTGTTTCGTCTGGTATACTTAGCACGTCCATGGCCAACAGGTTCAGCATGATCGGTCCAGCGCGCCGATATATCGTGCTACGTGCGAAGGTATTTGGCTGGAGGTCGGCGATGTGGCGGGACAGCACTGTTCGGAAATCTTGGGACGGCTTGTGTGAAAACACACAGAGTGTCCGTGCGTGAGCTGCCGAGTATCGTCAGCAATGTTCATTTCCCTTCTCTTCCTTCATATCACTCCATGAATGCTATTACTATGGGATTCGATGGTCTGGATAACCCGGAGCGAGCCCAGCTGCTCAGTGTTGTCGATGAGTTCAGGTCTATCGGTATAAGCAAGGAAATCGCACTTCCCCAAGTAAGCAATCCCTCGCGACACGGTATTTCTCTGACCTGCTAGCTGGTGGTCGTCGGCGATCAATCAAGTGGGAAGTCATCTCTACTCGAGGGCTTGACCGGCATTAGCTTTCCTACTCACAGTGGTCTATGTACTCGATTCGCTACGCGTATTATCCTTCGCCGATCAGTCGAGCGACAGGTCAAGGTTGCCATCATCCCTGGTACATCGTCAGCCAGCGATGCCAAACGTAGAAAGACACTTTTGGCCTTCAAACCAAAGCTCAATAGCGAGGAGCTGGTGGGTCCGAGGTTCGCCGAAATCATGGACAAGGTGAGTATCATCGAATCACGACTCACCGATTGGCTGACTCGAACAGGCGGCCATCGCCATGGGACTTCCTTCGAGTACTCAGAAAGACTTGGAGAACCTGGAAAGAAGGCTCTCGGATGACGTGCTGTCCATCACTTTGAGTGGACCAGAGCACCAGCACCTCAGCATCGTCGATGTTCCTGGACTTTTCCATAGTAAGTCACAGTCGATAGCAGAGGCTAACGCTATAGACCCGACTCCTACCCAGACTCAAGGGGATCTGAACACGATTAGGAGCATGATCAAGTCATATATGGAAGACAAGAGGACCATTATGCTGTAAGCCTGATCAGCTCAAAGAGCTTGTCTCTGACAAGGCTGATACCCAGTACCGTCATGGACGCACTCAACAATTTTGCCAATCAAGAGATTTTCAACATGGCAAAAGGTGCCGATGATACTGGAGAAAGGATTGTCGGTGTCATCACCAAATGTGATGCTGTCAGCGTTGGAGACGAAGCAGCTGTACGAACCATCCTTTTACCGACGTCCTGTGCTGATTTGTAGATCATCAAAGTGGCTCAGAACGAGTCATACGTATTTCGACACGGTTGGTTCGCGGTACGAAATCGGTCAACCAGGGAAAAGACTGAAGGTTATACCATAGCCGACCGACATGTCAAGGAGCGAGAATTCTTCAGACAGGATCCGTGGTCGCAATTGTCGAAAGATCGAGTCGGTATTCCGGCTCTCAAGTCCTATCTCGCTCAGATCCTATATGATCACATCCGAAACGAGTTTCCTCAGTTGGTAGACGACATCAGGACGAAGATGCTCGCCACCCGTAAATTAGTAGATGGATTCGGAGAATCAAGAACCGCCTCCTCAGAACAGAGGCGCTATCTCACCCGGATCGCCAATCAATTTCAGACTAGCAACACCGAAGCATCACGAGGAACTTATGGGCCTACTCTTAGGGCCAAAGATCCGCGCAAACTACGAATGCACATCGCAGCCGAGAACGACAAGTTGGCCGCGAAAATACACGCAAAAGGACACAAGTTCAAGTTTAAGAAGGTCGAAGATCCAGGTGAAGAACAAGGGCTGCTGGCAAGTGAATCCGAGGATACTGAAAATGAGGATGAAGGGACCAAGACCGAGGACGTGGCCGACGAAAGGACTACCAACGACAATGAGGCTGCAAATGCCGGGTCTGACGGCGAGAGTGATGACGAGAGCGACGATGATGAGAGTATCGAGGACATATACCACTGGATCTGCACCAAATACCGAACTTCCCGAGGTGCCGAGCTCCCTGGGACTGTCAATCCAGCGGTACTAGAGAGTCTGTTCCGGGAGCAAGCGGCATCCTGGAAGCCGATCGCGAGTAAATACCTCGAGGCCATCAACAGGCTCGTTCTTCGTCACGTCAAACGTTCCTGCCGAGATCTGATCTCAGACAAGACGGTTCGAAAGCGAATCGATGAGCGAAATAAACGAGCTATCAGCAAAACGCGAAACCTAGCCATTCAGCAACTCAATCTGATTCTCGAAGATGAAATGGGTGGTATCCTGCAGACCACAAACAACTACTTTGCTGAAAACCTAGCTCAGAACCGACATGAACGAATTCTGATCAGGTTGAAGAAGTATCTGGCTCCTATGGAAGTGACACCAGAAGAGGGCGTGCCATACCCTGTCGGCCTCAACCTCGACGATTTGATTCACAGGACTCATCTGAGCAACGAAGAGTCTGCCGTCTACGATATCCACGACATCCTGAACGCTTACTACAAGATCGCCATGAAGCGATTTGTCGACAACGTTACTCTTCAAGTGACTGAGCGACACTATATGGGGTCAAATGGTCCACTCAAGTTCTTCTCGCCCGCCTATGTGGGTGGACTCTCGGATGACGATCTAAAAAGCCTCGCTGGAGAGAGCAAGGCTACACGATGGAGCGAGAAAGACTTACTATCCTTCTCGGACAGCTCGAACGGGCTTTGAAGCTGGGGGAGGCACAGCAGTGAAAGACATGTAGTGAGTATAGAAGTGTCCGCGTGTCCAGTTGTCAATATGTATGAAAGTCCCGTAAACCCAATGAGCTTCGAGAGATGACTATCGGCGACACCAATCGGCGATAGGTGAATGCTATCAGGTATCCGGTGGGAGTGCCGCGGGCACCGGGCATGGATATGTCGAGCTTGTGACGGCCGGTTTATCTTAGAGACCGAATTGAAGCTGCCACACTGTATTTACCCTTGTTTACCCTGAGTAGTATTAAGCCGCAACTGGCCGGACCGGGTCCTGGGCTCCACCCTGGACACTCTTGGCTTCTCTGTCCCTCTCTATTCCATCTACTTCTATACCTATACCAAAAGCTCAGTAGCAGAGCAATCATGTCGGCCTTCCTCAAGATTATCAACGCGGTCATGCCACCTCCCGCTCAGCCTGCTCCGAGGGAATATAGCGGGACGCAGTACCAATGGCGGTTCGTTACCTTCCGACCTGCTTACTTCAAGTTTGAAGCTATCGCTTTCGCTGTCCTATTGAGTTATTTGGCTCTACACATGATCGGTCGATTCATCAACAACAGCCGTGCCAAGACTGCGTAAGTACTAGCCGAATGTTCGCTCGAGGTAAACTCACATACAGGCTCAAGCCATACAAGGCATTACTCGACTCTCAGTTTTCTCAGACTAAACCCATGGTCTCGTCCTCCCCCTCGCAGCATCTCCTGTACTCTTCCGGTCGACGAAACATGTTGTCCCTGCACACTACACTCAAGTTGATGCCATTTCACGATCCTATGACTTTGATACTGGATACCTTCAAATCGATCGTCGAGCCTACTCACGACAACTCCGAGACTCTCCTATTCAACTTCACCCTTGGTCGAGGTGAACAAGGACGACAGGGAGAGGGACTTGGTGTTTGGTCTATTGTTGACAAGAGTGCTATGCGAGAGACCAAGTCTAAGCGATGGGACTTGGTGAGTCACCCCCCGTTTCTCTCTGAAGCATTTGACTGACCTCAGACCTTCGCCAGGCTACATGACCTCGCCTCTATCCCCATCACCCACGCCCTCTTTGCTGAGCACTCGGACGTTACCGACGTTGTCATGAAGACTGCCAACGTCGGTTTCTCAGAGCTCCTCTCTAACCCCAAGGCCAACGCTGTCCTCAAGTACTTCTTGGTGAGTCTGTTCTTTGCCAAAGATCGACTGATCTAATGCCAGATCACCGACATCCCCGCTCGACGACCTGCCAAGGGCTCCCTGGCCCCCAAGTTCCGATCCCGTGAGATCACTCTCGCATGCTACAACCCCAAGAACAATGAGCAAGTCGAGGCGGTCAAGGCATGGGTCCAGGTCGCACTCAACATTGCTGATCTCATGGACAAGCAGAACCTCTTGAAGCCTGATGTAAGTTCATCCTCGCATGACGGCACATGGCTGACAAGCAGGTATCCCGGAAACTCATCAGCACCCGAAAGACTGTTGATCTCGACCTAGAGAAAGACTACAAGATCCGACAGAGCGAGGATGCCCCAGTTGAAGAGACTGCCGAGGAGAAGAAGGCTGCCAAGAAGAGGGCAGAGAGGGCTAATCTGAGCGAAAAGGAGCGAAAGAGGGTAGAGGAGCTCGATAAGAAGAGGGAGTTCAGGAAGATGCAAAAGAAGCAGGGCGCCAAGTAGGGCTGAAACGGGCAATCCGATCATAATGGAGAGCATGATGGTCACTCAGTCTGGAGAGGGAGTGGGGGCGAAGTGAAATGTCGTAGAAATTACAATCAAAATGCATTATTCCGGTTCACGATGGCGTGTCCTGGCGTCCATCGGTCATCTCCGAGAGTGACCTCATGCCCACTTTTGATGCTACGGTCATTTTGAGACCGTAGCATCTGTTGTTCATTAACGACACTCTGACATCGCCATGGACGAGAAGCATAGTCTCAAGCTGAACAGCTCCCATCAACAGCCCTTACCTGGATGGGCCAATCAATCGCGGAAAGTGAAGAACAATTGGCTGAAACCGATTCTGGCTTTGGCAGCCTTATCAGCTCTAGCTATCTACACTATAAACGACTCTGAGTCCACCTCGAGCTCGAGCTTGAAATGCCCATACCAGCCGCGACCTCTTCTTCCGAAACTCAATTGGACCCCAAGCGACGCCGAGAAGTCTTGGTCGGCAGATCTACTATCCCAAGCTGTGGTAGGTCTAGCACAGTGGATGAGCTGATAAGGTAGAGGATCCCGACCCAGAGTTTCGATGATAATGGGGAACCTAATGAGGATCCTAGGTGGGAACCCTTCAGAGTCTTTCAAGGATGGCTGAAGGATACCTTCTCTCTGGCGTACGTAATACTGAGGCCCACAGGCTGAGCTGATATGTAGTTGGGAGACCGCCGAGGTGGAATTCATCAATGGTAGGTGATCTATTAGGCTACAGGACAGATACTGACATAGCAGAGCTCGGTATTCTTGCAACCTTCCAGGGATCCGACCAATCTCTTAAACCACTTATTCTGTTCGTATATTATCTGAGCTGAGGTTTAGCTGATGCGAAGAATGTCACACTACGATGTAGTCCCCGCACCAAACTCGACTTTTGACCGTTGGACACACCCCGCCTTTTCAGGCTACAATGATGGAACCTACATCTGGGGAAGAGGAGCTGCAGATGACAAGTCCCTCTTGGTCGCTCAATGTATGTCTCGCCACGTCTCGGCTGATATTCAGGGGAAGCAATCACCTATCTACTCGCGAAAGGCTTCAAGCCGCGCCGTACCTTGATACTGTCTCACGGTTTTGACGAGGAGGAAGTATTCGCTCGGAGGGGTCAGGGGACTATTGCGCCGTTCCTAGAGAAGCGATATGGAAAGGACGGGATTCTGATGGTAATTGATGAAGGGAGTGGTACTGATGATGATGTATGTCTTTATCTGAGGTTCGTCCGGCTGATGGTAGTTCTACGGCGCCGCTTTTGCCTTGCCGAATATGGGCGAGAAGGGGTATATGGATATCAAGGTATGTTTCTCGTAATCCATTGAGAGCGATGTTGATGTAAGATCACCGTTGGAACCGCTGGAGGCGTAAGCCATAACACTAGGAATAACTCTGACGGCAGCACTCATCTGTTCCGCCCAAGCATACCGGTATTGGGATCATGGCCGATATCGTATCCGGTCTAGAGGATAATCCATTCGATAACAAGGTATGCTGCCTACATTGAGTCAGCCCCGGCTGACACCCCAGCTCACTACCGCCTCTCCGTATCTTACCACCTTGACCTGCGCTGCTGAACACGCGCCTTCGTTCCCGAAACACCTTGCCCATCAACTCAACGTGGGCACCAAGCGCGCTCTCAACAAGCTCGCCCGATTCCTAGCCAAGACCTCCGACTTTCAGCGAGCAATGCTAGGCACCACCACCGCTGTGGACGTGATCAACGGAGGTGTCAAAGTCAATGCTCTGCCAGAGGTAGTCACTTCATTGGTCAATTTCAGAATTGATTTCGATGAATCCATCGCTTTTGCTCAGGAACATGTTGAAACAATCCTCGCGAAGATTGCGAAGAAACACGACTTGAGTTTCATTGGTTTCGGCTCAGGAAGCAAGGAAGGTGGACGATTTGTGAAGGTTGAACAGCTCGGTGAGGCTTTGGAACCTGCTCCGAGAACACCATCCGAAGGGCCTATTTGGGAGCTCTTCGCTGGAACGGTCAAGTATGTCGTATCCTCCCTCAAAATGGCATGCTGACGTGACAGAGCGGCCATTCCCGGTCCAAAGGGCCAAGAGCGTGTAGTCGCTCCCTATATCTCGACGTAAGCCCCAACATACTCTGATGTCGATAGGAGCTCACGACCAGCGGGAATACCGATTGCAAGATGTACTATAACCTCTCCAAACACATCTACCGATTCATGGCAGGACCGAGTTCAGGAGGATCTGGTGTAGTAGGTCGACTTCCGACTCTCGACAATAGAGCCGGCCAGTACTGATCGTCTAGCATACCGTCAATGAGCGATCTAGTATCGCAGGACATCATCAGATCGTCCGATGGGTTCACGCCATCATCCAGAACACTGACGCCTATACTGGCGAGGAGTAAATAGAAGAGTGCTGAACCAAGATGGAAGCATAAGAGACAATGGATTTCATGCCTGATCGAGGATGCTGTAGATTACCAGACAGATCGCGAAGCTCCCTTCTCGCAGTCTTCACCAAAGACATTGATGTCCCACCTGACAGTCAGCGCGATTTCTGCTTTCCATGATGTGACTTGCTGAGGTTTGTACTCGTAAGGAGCATTAGACCTGACCCTGTTCTTCTTGCCCCAAGAATTGATAGCTTCAAAGTCCTCTTCTTCAAGCTTGAAGTCTTCGAAGTTGGACCTGATCCTCTCTGGAGTGACTGATTTGGGGATAACAACAAAGCCTTGGTGGGCACCCCAAGCGATCAAGATCTGAGCGGGGGTCTTGTTGACTTTTTGAGCGATCTCCTTGACGGCTGGAGCATCGATGACTCGTGGTTTGCCGGTGATGTTGTTTCCGAGAGGGGAGTAGGCAGTGATGATGATCTTTTTCTCCTTGCCTGATCGTCAATAGATCTCAAGCAGGGTACAGTGGACCCACAGTAGGCGAACAACTCAGGCTGGATCAGAGAAGGATGGCATTCGATCTGGTTCATGGTAGGAACGACCCCAGTCTCCTTGATGATCTTTTCCAACATTTCGACTGAGAAGTTGGACACTCCAACAGCTTTGACCTTCTTGGTCTCTTTGCTGATCCTGACCATTTCCTTCCAAGTAGCAGCGACGCCGGGGGCTTCAAGGTCAATGGCCTTGGTACCATCTTCATTGTTAGGTGCTAGCTCTTTTCCGGCTTTGAAAGCGACGGGCCAGTGGATGAGGTAGACATCTAGGTATGAAGTTCGTAGTTGGGACAAAGAGAGGTCGAGGTCTGCTTCGACATTCTCGGGTCGGTGGGAGTTGTTCCACAACTTCGAGACTAGGGTGATCTCCTCTCGGGGGACACCGGCTTGTTCAATACCATCGGCCACCTGCCTTCAGCTTTGAAGATATCTACACGACTGAAAGCTCACCTCGTTTTGGTTCTCTGAAAGCTGGGTCAGCGTATATCCTCGTTATCCTTTGGTCAGGATCGCGCTTACGGTAGATCTATAGGTCAGTCACCAAGGCATGGATCAGAAGATTGACTCACGAGAGCACAATCAATATGCCTATATCCGACCTTCAAGGCCTCCGCAACGCTATCGGTCAGTGTGATATTCCTGTGCAGCAACAATGAGTGTACTTACGCCTTCTCGACTTCTCCGGGCGCAGATTGCCAGGTCCCAAACCCAATTTGGGGGATGGTCAAGCCGTTGTTTCTATCATCAGCTATAGGTTCATCATGAAGTCTCAGACACGCAATCATACAGAGTGACTGTTCTTCCTAAAGACATTATTCTTGTTTGGTTCAAAGATGAAGTGGAAGATGAAAGTAGTCCGGTCCGATGTTTTATCGAGTGGGGTGTCATTGCGGCTCATCAGTTACCCTGAGGTGATTACCGTGATAGCCGCTGGGATATCAGTTATTCCGAGCTTGATTCTTGGACCCGAAGTGCTTCCAGGCATTATGCAGGTGGACATGCATGCTGCTAGACTATCGGATCTTTGCTGTGCCAGAGGAGATGGGATTATCTATATTCCAATCGTTTCTCGCCGAGAGAGATGTCATTTAGTTGTGATAGTACTTATTGAACTTCTCGACCAATTCCGGGTCATTCTGCCCGTCAGCCATGTTTCACTCACGGAAACTGGTACACACTCTATAACGAGCCTGGAACCCCGAGAATCCATCTCTCAGCACATAGACCTCTTGGGGTTGTGCATCCGGTGCAATTTCCTTACGCGTCTCGGCGTATATCTTCAGATCAGCCACACCCTTGTTATCGGAAGAGGTCGTACACGGGCTGCCTTTGGTCCTCTGTATCTTCAGCTCAAATCTGTGCGCTCGATGGACTTACTTACCTCGCTTGAGATAGGGCACAATCTTGCGATTAGTCCTGGGGTAACAAGGCTGCATCTTCACTTACGAAACACGACTTTCTGTACTTGTACGTCAGCTCCTACCCTTGGATTCACCTCCTGGTATGGGTGTATGCTATCACATACTACTATCGAACTTCTCAACCAGACCCTTGACATTATCATGGAAGGTGTCACTTGGAACATTGACTGCAGCAACGATATTTCCGCCCTACCCAGTCAGCCCATTCCGCAGACGTGGCTCCAATGACAGCTCACCACAAAATCACTATCCCTCACATCGACCACCGCAAATTCTTTCAGTTCACTAGCAGGTTTCGACTTGATCATCTCTGCCAATTCCTGACCCATCAGCGATGGCTGAGTCCACGGTGAAGGAGCGGACCTCGGCCGAAATATATTTATATGCCTGCGTGAACGACATTCTTGCTCTCGTTGTATATGATCTTGCCAGAGTTGGGAAGCTGCGAGTAAGTATACCTATAGTATTTGAAGGATGCATACATGCATGTATGAATGATGACTCATTGACGGATCAGATTAGTGACGGAACCAATCCGGTTCGTTCAATTTCAAGCCGTAATTCCAACTCCGCCGCTCGATCGTCTGTTCTACTTTATTCATATCCATATATCTATAATGTCTTTCGCCCGATTCGGTCTACGTACACTGGTCAGTCGCACATCCTCGTGCTCTGTCTGGGCTTCATGCTGATAATTAGCGCGCAGCACCCCCAGCTCGTCTGCAGCATGCCTCGCTTCTAGCTCGACGCAGTCTCTCCAGCGAGGCCAAGAAACTCATCGATAGCGTAAGCTCAATAGTTCCCGATACCGTCAACACAGCTCATGATCAGGCTGTCACCGAGAACCCATTAGTACTATTCATGAAAGGTACACCGGAACAACCTCAATGTGGATTCTCCAGGGCAGTGTGTCAGATCTTGGATGTTCAGGTTAGTCAGCACTATGGATTACAAGTGGAAGCTGATGAGAAGGGAGTACCAAGGGAAACCATCAAGAGCTTCAACTGTCTTGCTGATCAGGAATTGAGAGAAGGTATCAAGGAGTACAGGTTTGTCCCCTCGGCTGTGATGTGACGGAGGAGGCTGATTTCAGTGACTGGCCTACGATCCCTCAGCTGTATGTCAAGGGTGAATTTGTCGGAGGATGTGATATCGTTCTTTCCAGTCAGTACCTCCTGTCGACGCCGGTCTTTCATGTCGCTGACAAGCAGTGCACCAGAGTGGAGAACTAGAAAAGCTGCTAGCAAAGGAAGGTCTAGCTCCACCTCTTGACCAGCCTACCACCCCCGCAGAGTAATTCCATATGCCAATGATGCATTGCCTATCATACACCAGTACTCATCGTGCACATAGTACTCCCCTATGCGAGACCATACCCCTTCCCTCGTGCCTTCTTGCCAGCTAATGCCTTGATACCCTCTCCACCTTCTCGTTGTGGCGACATCCATCTGCCCTGCGCCCTTCCACGCATTCTTGGTGCCATTTTCGTAAACCACTCCCAACCGAGACTCATCAATTCTCCTCCGGCATCAAACGGTGATGGAATCTCGGAGTATCTCGGACGAGCTGTCGGGTGTCGGACATATACACATGAACAGGTCGTGAAGGATGGTAGCAGGTAGGCGGGGATGAAGATATGAGGTTGTGCGAATGGGGGTAGATTGAAGTGAGAAGAGGCAGGTGCAGGTTGAACGGGGGTTGGAGACTGGGCCGGTGCAAGGGCTGGTGTCGACTCTGGTGTCTCGGATGCGTCGGTGGCCTCTGCTGTCGTTTCGGCCTCTTCAGATGGGGCCGCGTCCTCCTGAACTTCGGCCGCTGCTGCCGGCTCTTCTGCGGCGACTGGCGCGACTTTGGGAGCCTGAAGCATTGGGATGGCCCTCCAATCCACCGTAAAGATATCTCCCGGATTCAGCAATGTATTTGGATTGCGGACCTGGACGTAAGTTCAAGACAAAATTACGGGAAAAAGAGCTTACCACACTGCCATTTAATTTGACCTTGCCTCCCACTACGAAAGCCTTTGCCTGCCAGACGGAACTGGCAAAACAACTCCTAAATACCAACACATCCAATCTCCTCTCCACTTCCGAGAACATCATAGTTCCCACAGGAGCCATCCCCTCTGCAGCCTTCTTTTTCGCTAATGAATCGTCTTTCGTCCTTCCACCTGCCCTTTCCTTCCCCTCGATCCATTTACTCAGTGAACTCGTGTTGTTTTGTGATGATGATGTGCCGGAATGGATGGAAGGGAGTGATGGCGGTAAATACCAACGTTCGAATGCTGTCGTACCGATATGGTCTCCGTGATACCCTCTGATCAGACGACGGGCTTTCCATCGCTGTTGGTATAAAGTCATGGATGTTCGGGTGAAATCTGTTTCGCGAGTCATCGAGCCGTCTGATGATGTACGCTGCCATAGATTATACAGATTCTCTGGTGCCCAACTCTGTTCTCGTCAGCTCATGTATGCATATAGGTCCCTAGATCTACTTACCATACGGGGTAGAGCCCTCTTCTTGTCAAAGACATTGCGTACTGCTACCGGACGCATAGGCATTTTGGGCGTTTCTCCTCGGGTCCAAGTCTATATGAATATATGTATTCGTCCGACGTCCTGGTCTAGTATCGATAGCTCTGCGTGCGGTCTGGCGATGCGGGTCGTGAAAAGTGGAATTGGTAGTTTGACTGAAATTACGGTTGAGCGAAATGTCAGGATGGTGGCAGAAATTTGCCTCCGCTCAGATCGTTGCTGTACGGTGTATATATGGTCTAATGGCACACGAGCACTGCATAGGTTGTAAGGCGACGATTAAATTGGCCTGCGCAAGAGCAAGATTCTAGGATACTATGCTAATCGACTATCTGGACTTTGATGGCTAATGTGCTCCTATCCGCTGTAGTCTCCATCGCCTCGACTGCTTTTTCGATTGGCAAAACGTGAGTAATGAGTTTCGTGACATCCCCAAAGACGCCTTCATTCACTAGACGGATGACTGTCGGCCATGATTGAGTATATCGGAATGATGTTACGATGTTCACCTTACCATCAGCTTTGAGCCCTAAACCTTCTGGAAGCTTACTTCTCTGAAACCCATCGACATGAGTGGGAGCTCAACTTCTGGTTTTCCACATCCGACCTGAAGCAAGGTTCCTCCATTCTCCAATGCCTGATCGTCAGCGATACATATCAGCTTGTTGTAGGAAACTCACATAACAAGCAGAGTTGATACTGCTGGCAGCACCCGTACATTCGAACACGATCTGAGGCAGACATCCCAATTCCATGACATTCCTAATATTCTCGGCAGTCTTTAGTCTATCCCACCCTAGATCAATTTTGAGTGTCCTCTCGAAGCCCATACTCCTGGCTTGCTGTAACCTATTCTCCTCGAGATCCGTGATGACAACTGGATTGGCTCCGGCTGCTCGAGCACAGAGCGCCATCGCCAGACCGATTGGGCCTGCTCCTGCAACAACTACTGGTTGACCGAGATAAGGTTTTGCCCTCATTACTGCATTATAGGCTACGCTGAGGGGCTCGATGAGAGCACCAACGGCGTAGGTCATTGACTCGGGCATCTTGTGTAGGAATCGAGCCGGATGAGCAACGAATCTACGCATAGTTCCATCGCTAGGTGGTGATCCGGAAAAGCTGTTCGTCAATATCTGTCAAAGTTAGCGAAGGAGGACTTACATGACATTGGGACAGATGTTAGATCGTCCCCTCAAACACATGTCACATTCCCAACAACTGACTCCTGGCTCCACGGATACCCTATCGCCCACTTTGAAATCTTTGACATCTGACCCGACCTCCAGAACTTGCCCAGCGGACTCGTGGCCGAGGATGATATCGTGGGTAACGCAGCAATCTCCAATTCGCCCAGTCTTCCAGCTATATCATCAGGGTTGGTTCAATATTCATCAGAGCTCTATTTTCTCACAAGTGAATTTCACTCCCGCAAATACCTGTCGCTTTCTACAGGTCAGGCCATTTCCTCTTGCGAGATTCGGGTACTCACGACGTGAATAACACAAGCATTAGGAGGGCAGGTGGGGAATGGCTCTTCTTTCATCCAGATTCTACCCGTCAGCCTCGTCTGCAATGACGACGCCTGACTCACTGGTGATCTTGACTGACCCAAAGAGCGACATTCGGACGAGTCCTAATCTCCGGATCAATCATATGTCGATCAATCCCTGCATTGGCTTGATCCTGCTCCTTCAGAGATGCAACGGTTCCATGTGGTGTATCGACAGCAGTAGCGGTAGGAGCCATTCTTGCGACACAATTCAGGTGATTGACACCTTCTCACTGCCTCACGATATATACATAACCGTGCTCCCCATTGTATAGGCTGTACAGAGATCTAGAACATAGCCAAGAACACTGACCGGCTTAATTATCGGTTGTTAACTACCGCTCATTGACGCCCACTCTGTAAACTCTTACGTAAATATACAAGTGGGGTTTCGTGCCTTCCCTATACCGGGGGTGTAACTTGTACTTATACATGGAATCAAGTGGCATCTACATCTACACTTGCTCTAGGATTCACCTCGCGCTCGGGCCTGACTTGTCGCATTGCTTCTGCTCGGGATTGATCCCAAGATCTCAGCGGAATTAGGAAGGGAGACCATCCATTCAATCGTGGTCGGACTCTCCCCGGAGACATCAGGCTTCATGTCTCTGATCGAGTAGAGCGGCTTTACCGAACATTTCGCCTGATCAACCTGGCGAGACTTGGCTCCAATTGCTATGCCGAGTCCTAAGTCAGCCTCGAAAGGGCTATCTGAGGAAGCCGACACGGAGCCTGCATCCAAGAAACAAAAGTTCTCCCGTTCTCGGACTGCCTGTCTTCAGGTAAGCCCACACCCTCTATATCCTCGGAGCCTGACGGACAGTGTCGCTCCCGAAAATCAAAATGCGGAGCTCATCCACCTGACCCATGTCAGAATTGCGTCGAAGCGGGATTGAGCTGTACTTGGCCAAGTGAGGATGGTCGATCTTCGAAAGCTAGAATGCAGAAAGCTCAACAAGCTTTCTTGTCGCATCACATGGGCATGGGTATGAATCAGGGCGAGGGATCAATGTCGATGGCGAGCGGAGTTACTGGGGCGGATGATGGATGGCTAGAAGGGTTCTTGGCTCACGGACCAATGACCGAAGCTGCTCGGGGTGAGTGCTTGTCACAGATATAGCTGACAGCAGGTCTCAACGAACATCAAATAGCCCCTATGGATATATCACCCGCCACTCCAGCAGGCTCAAGCAGCCTAGCATTAGAGCCTTCATCATTCTCAGTTCTATTCAATATGATCCATCCACCCGAGGACCACACCTTTGTTCCAGGAGCCATGGGCGGAAAAATTCCAGGATTCGTATACGGTCAAGCTCAAGCTGGTCCATCTACGAATATGAATGAAAACACGAATATAAACACGAATAATGGAATACCATACGATTTTGATCCTACACAATTCATCTCGGCTTTGTCGTCGCAATTACCCCAGATTGAAAATGAGAGCCCGTATGATCAGGGGATGAGTACTGTTTCAGGGAATTCCGGGCCAACGCCTAATCTTGGAGAGTACTCGACAAAGGGGAAGGAGAGGGCGAAGGACGGTGGAGAGGGTAGTAAGCTGGTCAAGGTGACTTGGTGGAGACCGCATGGAGCTGTAAGTATCCCATTTGACACTTTACTACGAGGCACTGACGTTCCGCAGACCGCAATCGCACCAGGTCAGTCGTCGTGACGCATGTCTTATATCATCAACTCATCGTGCAGGTCTCAAAAAGATCACTCTAAAAGTTCGCGTAGCCGAATCACCAGCTTCGTGGAAATCTCCAACACCCCACCCAACTTTAGAGTATAACCACACACCACAGCAGGTAATCGACTCCACCGGTCTCCCAGATCCATCAATAATGCGTCACCTCTTAGATGTCTTTTTTGTTCATTTCGGCTGTCAATTCCCTTTTCTCGATAAAGCAGAGCTTGAGGCTCAGGTGGATACTGGGACAGGATCCGCTTTCCTGTTTAATGCCATTGCGGGTATCTCAGCTAGGTGAGCCTACCGAAGGGATAGACATGGAGCTGACTGGCAGATTCTCTACACACCCTTCTATCGCGATACCTCATTTACAGCCTCATGCTTACGGCAATGTATTCAATGATCGAGCCAAAGTCCTGCTTGGATCGATGTTGGGAGTTCCATCTCGCGAGACTATCATCGCATTCGTCTTGATGTCACACATAAGCTTTGCCAATGGTATGCACTCCTCAGCTCATCCCGGCGAGATGACTGATTGTAGATTCCGAATCTGATCTATGGATGTATACAGGCTGTGCCGTCCGGATGGCATACGATCTAGGTCTACATCTGGTAAGTAGCGCTCTTCTCCCGATACCCATATCGCTGATTTGCAGGAACCAGAAGACTCGGCCGACGCATCGTCAGAGGAAAGCCGCCTAAACCGCCTTGCTTTCTGGTCAGTCCTCATCATGGATCACGCCCTGGCATTTGGCGTAGGTCGGCAGACCACCTTTCGGCTGGAGGATATCACTCAAGCACTCCCAACTGCGGCAGATATACATCCGGAAGGTATACCTGACGGCGAACCACCATCAGCATTTCCACATGCTGCCAAGCAGATGATGATTTATGGACCACTTATCAATATGCTGAATGCGAATCATGGCAATCGAGATCCGGTCAAACTGGACGGTGAAATCCAAAATGCAAGGGCGGCTGCTATGGTGGAATACAATCAACTACCAGACGACATGCAGTGGAATGTAGGAAAGTGAGTCCTTGCCCTCAGGTATACAGATTTTAGCTTATGAATAGTCTACAAAGTCATAACCGCGCCAACAGATCACCAATCTACCTACAACTCCATCTCTGGATGCACTTGATTCTCGCATCCGCCTTCTTGACCGGCCAAGATCTGCTTAGACGTTCCAAACCTTTCTCGAACGGTACGAAATCAGGAGCCGCCACTCCGAATTCCGCGACTGTCAGTTCTGTATGGCGGAATTCAGCTAGAACAATTGGCGATATACTCGTTCTGAGTGATATCATCAATAGTCATTCGTATTTGGCATTGCCGTTTGTCAATCAGGCATTCTACGTTGCTGGATGCTGTTATGTCAAAGGTAAGTCAAGTCCCTGCTGGGAAACGAGATAAGATAAACCGAGGGTTGATGATAGAAATCGAACAACATCATTCAACGGGCCCTACTCCCGCTGGCTCACCTAAACGCGTTCCTGTCTCACTGAACATAACACCTCACTCCCCTACGACTGGCGAGAGAAATTCTCCTTCACCCCCGAAGAGAGATCCACGCCAGCTCGCCCTCTCCCGAGCCCTCTTGACGTCTGTCGCTACTACCAACATCGCTACTCTGCAACAAGGTCTAGCGAAATTGACCACGTACTGGTCTGGCGTAGCTTGGGTCGCTGGAGCGTTGACCCAAAGGATACAGGGGATCAAGGCTCAGGATGTGGATCTGGTTAATGTCACCGAGACCCTCGGGAGTTATGTCAGTCTGCCGGATGCGGGTAGTGTTCCGAGGCATACGCAAAAGGGCGAGGTAGTCGACGGTGGGATCACACCTAGGACTTGGGCCGCGTTCATGGATCATAATGGGTCCAATGGTCTCGGTGAGTATTCGACTGACAATGGAACTTGAGCTGATCAGCGAAAAAGATATGGACTTTTTGTCATTACCGTTCGAGATTGGCGCTATCGAGGGTGGATCCCAGAACGTCACCGAACAGGATGTCCCGCTACAATCCTTCGGTGCTGAATGGTTTCGCTGACGCCAACACACAGAAACACTTCTCTGATATTACAAACCATACTCAAATCGGCGTTATGCGATAGTATCGAGATAGTTCTATTGCATTCGCTCTGCCAGATGTACTGTTCGCGCACGCCATACGGTTGGTCTGACACTCCAGATCTTGAGATCTACCACCGTCACGCCGGGTTGTGCGTACATTAATAACGTCACGATGCGACATGCGTCTGAACAATAATGGGGACGCCAGCGTCGAATGTCATGGCATGCATTTATACAAAGGCTCTATCGGGGTTCATCCGACCGTATGAATTGCACACCCGCTGACAGGCAATATTAAGTGTGTCAGAACTAGGTCAATATCTCCAACACGACACCTAGACATCAATACCATCCTCTCGCAGGAAAAGGGGGACTGACCAGCAGCTATCGTTTCTCCTCCCCTTCTGATCAATACCCGGCCCATCTCTTTATTGCTCGAAGCAGTCTCAAGCGGTATAGTAGCAGTCCTCGAACTACCTGGCAAGGCGCGTAATGACAACTCGACAGTCGCAGTAACTCCTTTCTGCAACACCCTACTGTTCAGCTCCCTTCCTTAAGGGGTAATCATCCAGTGGAGACTGACCTAGGTTTCTGACGGACATTACCGCCTTTTTCATTGACTGAAACCAATTTACTGATAGTAGCGGGTAGATTGATTGAATGGTGAAACAGCTCAACCTGATTATCAGTTCCGGCCCATGGGAAAGGGATAATAGGGAAACGTACGGCAGTACCAGTGATGATGGGACTTTGAAGGTCGAAAACCAATATCTGAGCTGTGAATTTCGTTACTAGCGGCACAGGCTGGGAGGTGGGACAAAGGACTGAGCCGATGGCGAGGTGAATTGGGTCGATACCGGATAAGTAGAGTGTGACGTTCTGTCCAGCAATGGCATATGGGGCGGTATCATCGTCGACTTCGATGGCTGCAAATCAGCATCACCTCGAAAATGAGAGTTGGAATGGACCTACTTCGTATAGTTCCCACTTCATCACCTGGTACTGACCTCACTCTGTCACCAACTTGGACGATACCACTGCATAATCGTCCAGAAACAGCCACACCAGACGCAACAGCTGTCTGACCCTTGAACACGTTCGAGAGCGGTATACGGAATGGCGTCTCATAAGGTCGGCTTGGAATCTCGACTTTATCTGGATCATCAGCTCAAACCCACTACATGGACTAACCAAGTGTGGTCATGAGCGTGGGACCGGTGTACCAGCTTTGCAGTAATGGTTCATTATTTTCCAACACATTGATACCCTCCATAGCTGCCAATGGCATATATGTAGTTTTCGAAGCTGCAAATCCAGCCGATACAAGGAATGGTTTTAGAGCGTCAACAATCTCATCATATCGATCTTGCGACCAGTTGACCTTTTCATCAGCTATATGGAAAAAGGAAATTCGCCGGCGACTTACCATATCCATCTTGTTGATACCAATGATGATCTCTTTGACACCCAGACTCCTGACTAGCCAAGCATGTTCCCTAGTCTGTCCACCTCTATCGAATCCAGCTTCAAATTCTCCTGGACTACCATCGACCACCATCAATGCCACATCCGCTTGTGCGGCTCCGGATATCATCGCTGGAATGAAATCTTTGTGGCCTGGGGCATCCAGAAGTGTGATATTACGATGAGGTGTCTCGAAATGTGTAGTGGCGATATCGATCGTCACGCCCCTACTTGTCAGATCATTTCAATGAGAGGGACGTACCGATCACGCTCATCTCCTAAAGCGTCTAGACCCCATGCAAAGGCAAAACTGCCTTTACCGATCTTCTGACTTCCCCTCTCATTCGCTGTTCTCTCTTTCTCCGAAAGCTCGCCTGCTTCGAACAGCAGTCGGCCCATCAATGTCGATTTCCCTGCGTCGACATGACCTGGCCAATCAGCTAGACGACAACAAGGAAGGGTGATACTCACCGACGACAATGAGACTGATGTTCTTCTTGTCTGATTCCTCCTCGTCTTTACGGACTTTAGCCAGCAATTCTTCTTGCTTCATACTCAATCCAGGCTGTTCCCTATATTTTTCCTTCTCTGCTTCATCTTCAGCTTCATCACCGAGATGTAGTCCAGCAATATCATTTGTCGTACTGCTGATCATACTTTTCGTGGCTGGAGTATTTCCAGCAGAGGATTTGCTTGATTGACCTTTTGTCTGAGGACTATTTGGTTGTGTCCGGGGCGTGATGGATTGTGCTTGAGGTGCTGGTGCAGTCCGTGGTTTGCCAGGAAGGGAAGCAGATTTGGCCGGAGCTGACACTTTGGCAACTACCAGGTTAGCTTCTCAGTACGATCAACAGGTCAGTCGAGATGGCAGGGTTGGGGAGGAGTAGCATGTCCATGTCTATGTCTTGCTGTCTATCGTGACTTGAGCCGGAGCCGGGATTCCACCTCGTCCACTCCTTGCCCGAAGAATAATATCGTCTGGACTTTCTACGCCTTCGCCAAACGCCGTTCGGATCCTACGTTGTAATTCGTCGGCATCGCCTATTGCCGGTAGATGCATTGATAGTTCGGACGAAGGTAGCAGAGCTTTACGGTGGGTACTCGTGAGGACGTTGAAGAATGTAGATGGTGATGTGGCCGTCTGGGATGGCACCCTAGGTGCCGAAGTTGGGAACAACGAGGTATCGATTTCGTCGATCTCGATTTCCTCCTCCACTTTATTTGCTGTGTCCATTTGGCTCGAATCACTGCCGGTCTTGCTACTCGAAGGTTTTGCCGATCCATCCGCCTTTGCCGCTCGCGCCGCAGCCATCTTCTGCGCCAACTTTGAAAGTGGTTTAGCAGGACTGGCATCACCAGGAAGGGGTGTTGGCGTCGTTGGTGTGGGAGAGGCAGTGGTGGGCGTTTGACTTGGACTAGCTTTCGAAGAAGCTAGTCTTCGCTGTTCCGCTAGTAATGCCAACTTTGATTTCGGTTTACCATCCGGTGTCGCGACACTAGGCTTAGGGACAGAGGGACCGGGCGAAGAGGTCGAGGGAGGAGAGGTCTTTCGGGCAAGTGATAATCGCTGCAAAGCAGTAAGGGGAATCTCGGGTGACTCCAGTCGTTGACGCTTGGCCCCCTTTCGACGTGGTCGTTGATCCGGAGTAGGTTCAAGATGAGGCGGTATCGTAGCTTCGCCTGGCGGGCTCAGCCGGTAATCGATCGGAGGTATCTGACAGATAGACAAGACATGGATGCTACTCCACCAACTTGTGATGTGTGGAAATGGGGGAACGGAGAGACAGACATACCTTTCTTCTCCCAATCTTTTCTCAACCATGCTACTGCTTTATCTACATCGAACCAGTAATGCCATAATGAATCTGCGATTGCTGAATCGGATATTGGTGGTTTGACATCCTTCAGAAGTGCTCGAGCGATCGGCATCGATGTTGCCATTTGAGCTATCCTATCAGCTGACCATTCCTTTCTGTTTGTGCGAATGACGGCTTACCCTTTTGCTCAGCTGACATTCCCTCCTCCTCCTCTTCATCTTCTTCTTCCATCTCGGCTGACATGTTAACTCACGCTCTGAAGTGTATCAGGAGCTTACCATCAAGATCGAGATTCTTAACGAAGCGATGTCGTGACAT
>Ga0265797_10001232_pt1 | contig 45463 bp, 37 predicted proteins | sample P2T30metagenome_FD_192433 | JGI IMG/M metagenome (GOLD analysis project Ga0265797, IMG submission 192433) | Plant litter microbial communities from East Loma Ridge, Irvine, California - P2 T30 | ecosystem: Environmental > Terrestrial > Plant litter > Unclassified | place: USA: California...
ACGAAAGAACGCCGGCGCCTTCAACAGCCCGGCCAACATAGCCACCCCATCCGAGGCCGACATCGACAAGGTGTTCGAAGGTCACCTCGACGTCATGGCAAGAGGCGGCACCTACGGAGACAATATGGAGATCACCGCCTTTAGCAGTGCGTTCGGTGTCGACGTCAAGATCTACCAGCGGGACTTTGCGTACATGGTTTCTGGTGCTGGTAGCTATGGTGACCAGACAGACCGCCCGGTGGCACACATTGCGTATCACATGTGGGAGCACTACTCGTCGATCCGCAACCTGGACGGACCACACGTTGGATTGCCAAAAGTGACACCCAAAGTATTGAGCCCAGAGGAAGAGCTTAAACAGAAGCAAAAGCTAGATGCTACACCCTACGTACAACCATGGCAGATCGACGTAGTGTCGAATTGCTTGCCGTTCCTTGCGGACAAGCCTACGATCAAGCGGGCATTGGAAGCTTCGAAAGGCAACATCGATGCGGCAGTGTCCAACTTGATGGATGCCGAAGAGAACGGCAGTGGATCGTCTGCACAAGAGAGCTCAAGCGTCGAGCGTGACCAGGATAGCGATGACGATTCGAATACTGGACCCAACAAGAAACAAGACCGCCGCATAAGTCGAGCGGTCAAGAAGAGCAAGCCTCGATCAAATCAAACCAAGCACGCTCTATCACAACTAGAGACTGCAGACACCTCACAAGACTCCTTCGCCAGCTTTGCCAGCTCAAATGGCGATGACAGCGAAGCATCAACCCTCCCCAGTTGCTCACAAACCAGCGACACCACCACACAATCCACATCAACCGCCCCATCAAGACCACCCATACGTCTAAAACTCCGTCCTCCCAAACCTCCTCCCGACTACCAGCCACCAGAGCAAAGCGGCAAAACGTCCCAGTCCCAGCCTGGACCCCGCATCTCCGCACGCGACAAGAAAGACATCAAGAAGCAGGCGCAGAAAGCGGCGAGGAAAGAGCGTGAGCGGGCAAACTCCCAGCAAGCAACCGAGCCAGAAGTCGCAGACGACACCACTGCCGCTGGACTCGCGCTGCGACAGAATGGAGTCACGCAGACACCGCCACTGGAGACTCTGCGGACGCTGTACATTTGAGATGAGTGAGCGGAGCGGAGCGTGACCGGCGGACCCTCTTCAATCGGGCCTGACCGAACGAGCAAAGATACCCCTTTCTTCTTTCCACGTCGCGTTTTCTTAACATGGATTCGGGTTTTTATTGACGAGCGAACTTTCCACAGCCGAAACTGGCTGGCATTGGGAGCGCACAACACGAAAAGAATTATGCATAGCGTCGGGGCGGGGTTGGTACATACAAAAGCGGGTTTGTCCTTCTCTCCACCCCTTGACCGGCCTGCACACGGCAGGCATGGCTGATGAGTTGGACCGTACGGCGTGGCGAGCAGAGGTTGTTTGATTGTTTCTTCCTTTCTTAATTCTGATGCAAAAATGGGGGCATTAAGCGATGGCGTTCCGACAGAAAAGACACCTTTTTGGGATAACAATCAAGAAGAGGAGAATCACCAGCGGGGAGTAAGAAAAGTGTTCGAACAGGATAGCTTACCTTTGATATCGAACCTTCTTCCTCGCTGGCTGGGCGTTTTAGGTTGTTTTCTTTTTTTTTTTTTCCTTTGGCGGGTTGTCTGCATGAGATATCACGCCCTTTGCTTTTATCTGCCTGCCTAGTAGCTTACTTTCTGGGCTTTGGAGAATGATTGGCCTGGCTTTCGGATTTGCGATTGAAGCCTTTGGTTGCGATGGCCGAGTTTTTGGGTCTTGAATACACATAGATGTGCTTCATCATAACTTCTCACCTCCCTGCTTGCGCTCTCGATTCTCTCTTCCCCCATTCTATGCTCTGCGACTTGCATCTGCCGCCATGAACGCACCACTTAGTCGCCTTAACATGAGATATTGGTACAGTGCATGCTACACAATCACATCAAATGCAATTTTGGAATTCACTTGCTCTATAGATCGATATACACACTCGATAGTCCACAACTATTTACCGTTGGTCTGCACACTCACCTCGCCATCAGCCGTACCAAAGTAGCACGCCACAGGCTTCTGGCCACCCTTCAGACCCGCCGCCTGCGCCTCGTCGCCATCCATGCCGTAGAACAAACCGACCTCCAGCACACCCGTGATCTTCTTTATCCGCTCCGCCAGCGTCGAGACTTCCCAGCTGCCATCTTTACCCGAACCGTCTTTACCAGCCGCGACATCCTCGGGCGTCAGCAGTTTCTCGAACGGCGCGTCGATGATGTAGAAGCTCTGGTCGGTCTGGATGGGGCCCGTCTTCGCCAGCGAGTGCTCTCTGATCTTGGGGCTCTTGGAGCCGAGGATTTCCAGCTCGCGCAGCACGGAAGCGTGGCTGATGGGCGCGACTTCGATCGGGATCGAGGGCCAGTTGGTCAACAGGCGGGCCTGCTGCTTGCGGTAGTCGGCGATGCAGATGAAGCGCTTGCTGCGGGTCGCCACGAGTTTCTCCTGGAAGAGGCAGGCGCCGCCGCCCTTGATGCAGTTGAGCTGGGCGTCGACCTCGTCGGCGCCGTCGAAGCAGACGTCCAGCATGGCGTCGCCGGGCAGGGAGTCGAAGGCGATGGGCACGAGCCCGGCTTCTTCGATGACTTTGCGCGAGTTCCAGCCGGTGGGCACGAACCAGTTCATGTGGCCCTGGGGCGGCGGGTTGGTGGTGAGGAAGTGCTTGATGGCTTCGACGCCGTAGACGATGGTGCTGCCGCTGCCGATGCCGACGAAGCGGTACTCGCTGCGGAAGTGGTCTTGCACCGCGCGGAAGGCGGCTTTGCGCTTTGCGCTCTCGATCGTGTCGAGCTCTTTGGCGGGCGGGGGGATGGAGTGGTTGGAGGACATGGTGGGTGTTGTGGAGAGGGATCTTCTAGTCCAGGGTGTTGAGAGGGGTTTGTATGTTTTGAAGGGACGGGTAGTTGTAGTAGCTGTTGGGAGGAGTGTTGGGATGCGGCGGGCTGGGAGAAAAGGTATTAGCATTGGCAGCTCCCTTCGTCTGTGCAACTTTGTGTAGGTGGTGGGAGTGGGTACTGTTGGTGTCAGATATCCACTCTTGACTACATACCTGTGAGCAGTTGCAGGCGCATGTGGGTTGACTAAGGCCTGACTCAGGGAGTTGTAAGAATTACCAGATGAAGGTGTAAGTGAGTGACTATATCGTCATACAGTACTTCTACAATCTTCAGCACCGACAGCGGCCAGGGTGTTTCTTCCGTTTACCCCACCAACATAACATTGATTGATTTGGCTATTCGGCTGTTTGGTGGAGGGTTTGCGCCACAGCACAGCACATGCCCCGCCGTTGAGGCTGCGAGCTGCGAGCTGCTTCATCAGCCACCGAGAGACTGCTCTGATGACGAACATGTGAATGAGCGAACAAACACAAACGCCAGACACGAAACACAAAACGCGCCATTACAGCGACGACAAGCGCACACCTCTTTTCTTTTCTTTTCTTTCTTTCTCCCTATCCAACCAACCCTCAACATCCATCATACATCTCACTCACAACCATGGCTTCCAAGAGAGTGGCCACCCCGCCACCGCTCCACGACCTACCCACCGCCAAAGAGAAGAAGTACGACCGCCAATTGCGCCTCTGGGGTGCTAGCGGCCAGGCAGCATTGGAAGAAACGCATATCCTCTTGGTCAACAATGGCTCTGGTGTGACTGGAATTGAAGCACTGAAGAACCTCGTCCTCCCTGGCATCCGTCAATTCTCCATCCTCGACCCGGCAATCGTAACAGAGGCCGACTTGGGTGTGAACTTCTTCCTGGAGGACGAGAGCTTGGGCAGATTCCGCGCCGAGGAGACGGTGCGACTGCTCGAAGAACTGAACCCAGATGCAAAGGGCACTGCTATTAAAGAGGTGAGTGAGAGGATAACATGCGCCTCGTGCAATGCAACAACGTGCTGACACACCCATCAGCCTCTAGAGACCTTCCTCGCAAAAGACAAGATCTTCACTCCCTACACACTCATCCTCGTCGCCGCGCCCATCCGACCCACCAACCTCGCCATGATTCAAAAGCACGCCTCCGCTCTGAACATTCCACTCGTCTACCTTCACTCGGTCGGGTTCTACGCACACTTCTCCGTCCAGCTTCCCTCAGCGTTCCCGATCGTAGACACACACCCTGATGCGACTGCATTAGATGACCTCCGTGTCCTCAAGCCATGGCCTGAGCTTGAGGAGTTCGCACAAGGAAAGACAAATGGAGTGGAATCAATGAGTGCACATGACAAGGGCCACATCCCATACATCTGCCTGCTGTTGCACTACGTCAACAAGTGGAAGGCAGAAAACGATGGAAAGCTCCCAGAGGCGTACAAGGACAAGACTGCGGTCAGGAACATGATCCGCGCGGATGGTGGAGACGAAGAGAACTTTGAGGAAGCATATGCTGCAGTGCTCAAGTCTCTCAATCCTCCACAGGCGCCTTCATCTGTCCGTGCCATCTTTGCTGCGGATGAGACACAGAATCTCTCACCCACATCGGCATCATTCTGGTTCATCGCTAGAGCTGTGCACGACTTCAACGCCAAACATGGTGTGCTGCCACTTCCTGGAGGTCTTCCAGACATGAAAGCTCACTCCAAGGACTACATCACTCTACAAAAGATCTACAAGGACAAAGCTCGACGAGACTGTGCCGAAGTCCTCGTATCGGTTCAGCAACTTGAGAAGTTTGCTGGCAGAGACAAGTCGCTCATCGACCCGAGCGAAGTCGAGAACTTCTGCAAGGGCGCTGCACACATCCACCTGGTCCGCGGCAGACCACTACAGATCATCCAAGCAGGTGCAGACGTGAAGTTCGGAGATCGCGCAAAGGCCATGAACAACCAGCTTACCAACCCAGAGAGCTTGCTCGGCTTGTACATTGCCTTCCTTGCCTTTGACGACTTCGTTGCCACCCACTCGATACCCTCTACCAACGCTGATGCTGTATCGTCATTAATCGCTCCGGGCGAGTCGGGCGCAGACTACGAAGCAGATGCTGTCAAGCTCACAGGCATTGCACACAAGATCGTCGACAACCTGATCAACGAGGCCAGCACTCGCATCGAAGATCCAGAGTACTCCGAGCTGAAATCAGAAGTCGAGCAGATCTGCGTTGAGATCACGAGAGCTGGTGGTAAAGAACTGCACAACATTGCTTCGCTAGCGGGCGGCATGGTCGCGCAGGAGATCATCAAGATTCTGACTGCGCAGTACGTCCCTATCGACAACTGCTGCCTGTTCGATGGCGTCACGAGTCGTTCGAGTGTGCTCAGGATCTGAGCGTCTGGTGTTTTTAGAACGGTGGATTGATTTGGCGTGGCGTCTGGAGTTTGAAGATACAAAAGAAGCATGCATGAACATGAACAGATCCATGGTGCCATCGCATGAATGGCTCGAAGGCGAGCCACATTAGCAAAACACATACATAGCATATCTTACCCTAAACCAAAAAGTGGTTGTGCTTTCGCCAATGTACACAGAATCGATCTTTCAAGTCTACGCATGTGCAGCAAGCTACTGCTGCCAACAATGTACCTGAGCAACCGTTTGCAGCGTGATTACCCATCAATCCGACAATTCCATGTTGCATCCTCGGCCTGTTCAATTCGTCAACTCAAATCATCTGCAGTTGTCAACACATCGACCCCACTTCTCTACCCCACGATCACTAAACATGATGCCCATTTTGGTCTTGTTGATCTGACGCCATCTCACAGAGCTCAAGCTCCCAGCTGCCCCAATTCAAATGGATTGTTAAGCAAAGCATAGCCGCTCGTAAACCCGACGTAGTAATATATCAATCACACCCTCCCGATCCTTCCAAATCCCTCTTCCAAGCCCAACATCATACCCAAACCCCACCAAACGTAAACACCAGAACAAAAACAATGTCCCCTTCCCCTTTCGCCGTAGTCGCAGGCGTCGGCCCCGGCACAGGCGCCGCCGTCGCCCGCCGCTTCGCCAAAGCCTACCCCGTCGCCCTCCTCGCGCGCTCGCCGGACAACTACGAATCCCTCGTCCAAGAGATCAATAACTCCGGCGGCAAAGCCATCGGTATCAGCACGGATGTCTCCAGCGAGGAGAGCGTCAAGAGCGCTTTCACGAAGATCAAAGAGGAGTATCAGGGTGCCGGGTGCGCGGCGGCGGTGTTCAATGCGAGCGGCCCGTTTATGAGGAAGCCGTTGTTGGAGATGGGGGTGGAGGAGTTTGGGCGGAGTTGGGAGGTTAGCGCGTAAGTTGTGTTGTCTTTGTTCATGGTTCGGGGTCTTTTGGGTTTGAATGTGGCGACGATCGTACCGTCTTGGGAGTTGTTCGATTGTTCGATTTCAATGATGGATCGCTAACGATACGAATGGCAATAGCAAAGGAGCCCTCATCTTCTCCCAAGCCTCGCTCCCCCTCCTCCTCCAAACGGCCTCCGACCCCAATGCCAAATACCCGCCTACCCTCATTTTCACTGGCGCCACAGCGAGTGTCAAAGCCAACGCGCAAATGTCCGCCTTCGCCAGCGGCAAGTGGGCACTGCGTGCGCTGAGCAATTCTATCGCGAGGGAGTTCGCGCCGCAGGGTGTACACGTCGCTCACGCGATCATCGACGGCGTCATCGATATCCCCAGGACTAAGGAGTGGTTGAAGGATATGCCGCCTGAGGGCAAGATTGGCGCGGATGACATTGCGGAGACGTACTGGAGCTTGCATGTGCAGTCGAAGAGGTGCTTTACTAACGAGGTTGATATTAGACCGATGCTGGAGAAGTGGTAGGATTGTTCTCTTTTCTGGTTGTTCAAAGACTAAGAATGTTGGACGCCGGCCATGAAAGCAATTTTGGGGGTATCAAGTCGTAACAATGGCATGCTGCAAAGGCTGCCCAGAGTGAGAAAATCAAATGATGAAAGTTGGAACCTCGACTGAAGCCTTCTTCTCTTTTGCTTTGCGCTTCTCTTCTTCGTCCTTCCTCTGTCTGCGCTTGACAAGGTAGGCTGGGGTTTCTTCTTTGATGGTGGGTTGGAGTGGCTCGAAGTCGTCGATAGAGGTCGTGAAGGGGTTGCTGCTGGTGCTGCTTCTGAGCTTTGAGCGTGATATGTTGTGGTCCTCTCCGTTGAGGTTGTTCACAGCATGGCGATCTGGCTGAGCACGATTGTGAGGTCGCTCCTCGCTTCTGGCTGCAGCCAGTTTCTTGAAAACGCTGGTCTCTCTACGCGTATCCGCTTTTGGTGCACTCGGCTTTGATGTGGTATTGTAGGTGGATGCAGTGCCCTGCTTTCTCGGTCGCGCCACAGGTCCATCAAGGTCGTCGCTGTCGGCTTCGGAGAAGTCGTTGCTCACAGCCCGATCGCCAGCATCCAAATCCTCCACGATGAAGTTTCTCTTCGCCTTTTCAGGACTTCTGAGAAACCCGTTCGCAGCTCTGCTCTTCGACTTGACTTTCCCAACACCCTCAAGAGCTCTGCCCATGCGTCGATGATCGTTCATCAAAGCTCCCAACAGAGGATCCGTCAGATCTCCTTCGTCGTCTTCCTTGTCCAGCCCCAGTGCTTTGTGAATGCTCTTTGCTCGCTCCTCTCTTTCAACCACCATGGCGTCCCTCTCGGTTCGTCCGTCTGTGGGTCTACCCAAGGTCCTGAGCACTTTCTCTCCACGCGCCTGCGCCCGGCGCTTCTGTTCTGCGTATGCTGCATGGTGAAGGTGCTGCGTGTAGAGCTGTGCGGTCGCGAAGAACTCATCTTCGACCATCATCCAAGCATCGTCGGCGCCATAACCTTCGCGCATGTACTCGACAGCAGGCGGGGCGGGAGGAGGCGAAGTTGAGGGCGAGCGGTCTGGGTTGAGGAGGCGTTGTTTGGCGCGTCTCGCAGGAGTAGACACACCGGTCGGGTTGAGATCGGGGTCCACGAGATCCTGGTCTGATGTTGGTGTTGCAGCTCGCTTGCGCTTAGGCGGTGCAGGCGAAGATGTGGATAGCGGGTCGAGGGGTTTGGGTTTTGGCGCTGAAAGCCATGGGAGGGTGCGAGGAGGCATTGCGGTTGTACTGGTGGAGTCGTACGCGGTTGTTGTGTTGAGTGGTGGTGTCTGGTGGCTCAGGTGTTGGAGGGCTTTAGTTTGGCGCGTCTTATGCGCACGCTTCTCGTGCTGCTGGGCTTGGATCGAGGTTTAGGCGGCAACATTTCGCGTGACGTCGCTTGGGTGTTGTTCCGTCACTGGCTGCATGTGAAGTAAAGGAGAGGAGAGATACGCTCTGGTCGTCAAAGGCCGAATGTTCGACGCCCGCATTTGCTGCCCGCCGCAAGGGAAGGGAAGCTTTTGCGCCGACGTCAGTGAACATCTTCAAGTACATTGCACATTTGAGAGTTGATTGAAACCACAAATATCGCAACGATGCTCGCACTCGCACTCAAAGCTGACCTTGAAGGGTATGTCAACGTGTCCGTGAATAATGAATGCCACAATACTGACATACACAGTGTCACCGACCTCTTGCCCCAAGATACCGAAGATGAGCCTTTCCACTACACATTCAAAGTGCAATGCACCTCATGTCGTGAAGTTCACCCCAACTGGGTCACTGTCAACCGTCATGTATGATTGATATTGTCTTGCATTGTTTGCGACCAGCAACTGACGCATATCACAGGAAATGAACGAGCAGCAAGGTAGCCGTGGAGAGGCAAACTTTGTGTGGAAGTGCCAGAACTGCAAGGTCAATATGCGATTATCTCTTCAAACTCTCAAGCATTATACTGACATAGGAACAGAGACAACACTCCGCCAACGTTATGGAAGCGCCCAAAGCCTACCCTCAGCAGGAGCCTGCAAAGGCACAGAACATCCTGCTCATGGATTGCCGTGGTCTCGAGTTTGTCGAATTCAAGGCAGAGGTATATTCACTCTAGCCATGGCAATAAAGAGGTTGCGTCTGAAGCTAACTGTGATATTATAGGGTGATTTCAAGGCTACCGGCATCGAGTCCAACACCCCTTTCACCGCCATCGATCTGACCGAAGGCGAATGGTACGACTACGATGACAAGGCCGGTGAGGAAGTGAGCATCAAGGATATCAAGTGGGAAATTCGCCGTGCTTGAGCTCATATACATGTTCTGATGACGAACTATGCTGACATGAATATTACGTGCAACATTTCCGTGGATCGGGATGTGTATTGCTGCCGTCGCATCCATATTTTGGCCGGTATAGGCTGGTCGGCAAGAATGTCCATGGAATTTGACAAAGGGGTCTCCCTATATGTGAGGGAGGAGATTGGATAGCGACATGTCAGTATGGTTGTGAGTGCATGTATTCCTGTTTTTGTTTTCAAGTGAAAGAGTATGAAGATGCAGGTCACACATCCAAGCTTTACAGCTGGATCCGACGAGCGTGAGAACATGTTTGCGGACACCACAACCCACCAAACATCAAGAAAAACCAAGATCGATAGCTTAAATAGCTCATCTCACAGATACTGCACACGATACATTTCGCTGTCATCAAAAAAGAGGAACATATGCCGACAAAAAATGAAAACCTGCATTGCCAACCCTAACCCTCACAAACCAGAAGTTCCAAGATTTCACTTCACTTGTCGGTCGCGCCTTCCATTCACACCACAACACCGTCGCACCTTGCTCGACTCGAACTTGATATTGGGAGCTCCGTGCTGCTACCATCGCCGCTCAGACAGTCCCCGCTGATTGGCTCTACGGTGAACAACGCTAGTGGGTGTACCCGTCTCTTCGACCTCACCACACTGGCGCACGTGACCGTAGCGAGCACGGCATAGCAGCACCCAGCAATGACAGACCACACAAGAATGTACAAAATGAACTTGATGTTGGTAATACACAATTATCTACACAGCCACGCCGTCAACCTCAACACCAGCCCACTCCTTCAGGCGCACCTTGTCCGCCTTTTCAAGCACAAACTCTTTCAGCTTCTTTTGCACTCCGCCGCTGCCAATGGTATCCAACCAAGCCAGACAGCCCGTTCTTGTGACAAGGGTGTTGGCGTCTACCTCAGCCGCTCTGAAGACGAGTTCGAGCACCTTGTTCTTCACCAGCTTGTCCGAAGCCGCTGGTGAGCCGTACAAAGCCATCACGCGCTCGAAAGCGCTGGAGCGACGGAGCAGGTCCAGGTCGCCAGTTGTGCGCAAGCCGTCCACCAGCCAGTCGGCGACCCACTGTACTTCTTTCCAGTATGCGTCATCCTCCTCCGGCTGGCTGAGGATAGTGTTCTCCATCCAGTAGCCAGGAAGGCGGCCGGTGCGCCACTGCGGGCTTCTCATCAGGTAGCGGTTGATCTTGGGGTACATGAAGTGAGTGGGATCCGCCAGGACGTGGAGGGTGCGGGTAGCAAAAGTGCCGACAAGGTAAGGGAGTGGCACGCCAGGGTGATCTACCAAGTGCTGCTCGTAGGTCTCGAGGAGTTCTCCGAGGAGAATGCGGAGCTGATCCTTTGTCTCAAGATCGGATGTTTGGAGCTTCACGACCATATTGCTCAGTTGTACCCGCGCCTGGTGACGAATGTCTGTGTGCTCCGAACAGAGGCACAGCATCAGCGCATCGATGTCGCCATCCTCGATCGCAAGGTCAAGGTCTTTCTGTTGCCACTTGAAGATCTCGGGGTGGTTGGCGGACTCGATCGGTACTGCCTCGAATGGAAGGTTGCCATCCTGATCCCCCGGTGAGAACTCGTCATCGTCGGCGAGCACAGACTCGTTGTTACCCGACAGAGCGATTTCTGCGAGAGTCTTGGACAAATCTGCGCCTGCATCTTTTTGCGTGACACCATCGAGCTTTGCGACACTTGCAGCGATAGCGTCCAAAAGAGGTCCAGCATCACTTGTAAGTGCATACAAAGATAGAATGTGGCCGATCCATGCCATGACTGTGGCGCGGGTTGCGCCTGTCAGCTTCTCGGCTGCGAAAGGTGCCTGCTCACGAATGACCTCAATCAGCAAGCTTGGCGTAACAGATTCAGTCGATAATTGGTGCTTCTGCTCTTCAAGGCTGTCCAGGTACTTCACGGGCTGGCGGCTGCCTCGTGATAGACAGTCATCAAGGAATGTGTAGACATCGTCGCCCTGCTCGTTGACCAGTGAGAGGCCTGCAACAAGAGCGTCCAATGGTGAGGCAACAGCCGCATCAGCAGACTTGTTGAGCAATCCTTGCTCTCCAAGAACGTCTTCAAGCATGCCTCGAACGAGGGCATTGTTGGGATGCTTGGCGTGAAGTCTGAGAAGAGTGACAAACGGTGAGAACTTCAGTTTTCCTTGTGTGTGGAACCAACGCATGCCCACGCTATGCCTGGCAACACTCAGAAGATTCTCCAGCTCTAGCGAACGCAGAGCGTTGGCTTCTTCTTCGCCAGCTGCAGGTGACTCTTCACGAGTCAAGGCGGCCGTAAGAGCTCCTGAAACGTCGAATTGCTCTTCCAGAGCCTGTGCGGGGGTTACTTCGTAGTACAGACTCAACAGTTTGGTGACCGCCTCACGCTGGAGAATGTGTTCTTGGTCATCAGGCGTCTGCCTGAATGTGTTGATGACGTCCTTAATCTTCGGGCATTGCTCGACGAAGCGATTCTGCAATCTGTTCAATGCTTCGGTCCAAAGTCTTTCATGCGAAGATGAAGCGGCAGCTTGCTTGAATTGTGCTTGGACCTTTGCAAGCTTCTGGAAAGCTATGACCATCAAACGGAGCGCAAAAAATGTGATGAGCCCGTTGCTTTGGTTCAAGCAGCGCGTCAAGACCTTCTGACTCAGTGGCTTAGGAATGATGTTGTCCAGCACTATTGATGTTTGAGGCGGTACGTCGGCAAATCCGCCCTCCTCGGTGTGACCCAGTGTAGCGGGAACCGCGAGTGCGATAACTTCGAAAACGAATGAAGCGTAGCCGATCCAGGTATTCGTCAGTTTTGGATCCAACTGGAAGCCCTTTTCCTTGAAGTACGCATGCACGAGCTCGGGAGCTGATTTGAAACATGTCAGAACGATTTCGCGCTCCTTAGCGTCCGTTTGGGGACGCAAAGTAAGAATCCAGGAAAGTAGAGTCGTGTTGCGGACCTGGAAGTTGCCAGCATCCTCGTAAAACTCCAGACTATCGATTCCAAGATCGATTGCGCCGTCGGTAGCACTGAGATTGTGCTCTGCCTTCGTCGTCCCTGGTGGATACCATCCACTCGCTCTGAGTATGCCGTAAGACGAGTTGGTGGAAATGGCCTTCAGCCATTCGAGAGCCGCCTTCGCGACTCCCTCGTCAGTCTCCAAGCGCGATGCGATCTCAGTAACACGTTCAAGGTGTTGTTGGGTCAGCAGAGCAGCTTTGGTGGAGCGTGGAAGCGTCTTGTCCTTGAACACATTTTGCTCGGTAGTGCGGAGCAATTCCAAGACAAGGTCGGCCGGATCCTCGCGAATGTACTGGAAAAGAGCTCCACAGAGAGGACGCTGCTTCAAGATATCGATCTTGCCGCCCTCTGGCTGGTACTTCAAGTGTGTCAAGATGTATCGTACGGTGAGCGTCCGTATCGCAGGCTTGCGCTTGGCTTCTTCCTCGGACACACTGCAGTTCGTTAGCGAGGGTACTTATTTGAAACAATTTTGACCACGGTATTGGCAAGACAATCAGTGATTCTCCGCAGGTGGCGGGAAAACTTACTCAGTTTTGAAGTGACCAAGGTTCTTTCTGAGCGCCGTCAGGTCAAAGGTCTGCTCCCTCCGCTTGTAGACCTCTCTCGCAAAAACGCCACCGTCGAAGCTCGTCAGCTCGGTGAGAAGTCGCAAGCTGGGTGAGACCAGGAAATCTTTGTGCTTGGGCGCATCTAAGCTACGCTTGACAAGACGTAAATGCTGATGCTGCAGAATCGTTCGGCAAAGGAGAGTTCCAAGCTCGCGGAAATCAAGTAGCGAAGAGACCGTTTTCAAGAGGAGTGCGAAGATGGCACAGAGCGATGATGCGAGGTAGTCGTTGTTGTTCTGGTTAGCAAAAGACCAAGCCTGCCACAGTTGAGTTAAGAATGGCTTTTCTGTGTCCTGTGGGTCCTTTGGCTTCTGGGAGTCCAAGAAGTCACGAAGAATGCTGAGGTGGCGACCTCTGTTGTCGTCTTCGCGGTTGTATAAAATGTTGTCGAGAAACACCTTGAGCGATGTCACGCCGTGGCGTAGTTCGTGGAGACCATCCTGTCTGAACGCAAGCAAATCCTGTAGCTGTCGAGACGACCAGATTTCTTCAGCCGGTTTCGAGGGCTGATTTTGCTCGGGTCTCGGACGCTTAGGAGGACGACTAGTGTCCTCTGCTTCGTTGACGCGCTTCGACATGCTGCGCGATAACTTTTCTGTGTATTGACTTCCCCAATGCGCAGAGAATGCCTACATTATTTGATGCTTGATTCGAGATACAAATTTCACGCTAGCGAGCGATTTGCGTTCGTAGTGGCACGTATCAGTATATCTGATCACACCTGTCGACGCTCACCCGACCTTACCTCCGGCTCGCCCGGCTGTGCCTGCCTCACGGCCCCGGTACCTTCCGAGACATGTGCCTCAGGTGTCAACGGTATTTGGCAGACTGCCGATTTCCACGTCCACGGTTCTGAATCTCAAGGCATCGTGAATGAGCCATGGTGCACCCGATGAGCGAATAGATTTTGCAAATGCTTGACCACGCACTGGAGCCTGACGACGCAAGCACTGCTAAGCTTCGTCGTTAGCGTTAGTCAGGTGCAATGCCCGATCTTCCAACTTCTCCAGATCCACCGATTGACTGATCGTCGGCGGCCAGATGTCACTCCACTTCCATTACGTCGAGAGCATCACAGCTGCACCAAGCAGGTACAGTGCTATGTTGTGACTGCGGCTGAGGCTTGCCGTCTTCGCGTCACTATATCAGACCGAGGCTCCCACCCATATCCATCTGTGTCGCAACAGAGGAAGAAGGCAACCAGCACGTCTAGAAGTGGAAGAGTAAGAGAGTGTCGTAAACACCCAAATCACGATCGGGCCGTCTTGTGAGAACAGTTCCGGAAACTCACCTATGCACGTGGGTGTTTTCAGACGCCGTGGCTGCATAACTAATGTGTGCTGTCAAGCGCCTCACACTCATCGCGTTGTGTGCCTAAAGAGCTTCCAGGACAATCTGGCATTCTTGCTCTTTTGACCACCCTCCTGCCATCCTTTCTCTTCTGAACCGAGGCTGCAAACTCGATGGTAGGCTACGGAGGTCTGCTGCCGTGACAGCCAGGTACGAGATCGGGTACCTCAACTCGATTCACCTCTCGGGATGGCGTTTCTTTTACGAGCTTGAATGTCCGCGCAGAAAGTCAGAGTTCGCTTCTACTTCAAATGATCACAGGACGTCGATGGACTTCCCCAAAGCGACCTGTGTCCGAGAGAGTTCGCGGCCGCAGCTGCAGAAGCTTGTTCATCCCACGTCTGGCTTGTATGCTGCAGATCACAAGCCACGGCTTGCTTAGCTTCGGACACGCGCCACTGCCAAACCATCCTTCCTAAAAGGTTCTTGATGTTTATACTCTCCACGGTGGTTCAGTGTTATTCTCCTGCTAAGGACCAATGAGCTGACCTCTATTTGCAATGGGGCCTGGAACGCGCAACAACCAGTTGACAAAGTTGATTGCGTCTCCTCGGACAGCATAACAGCACGTCCATCATCGTACAGTGTCGAAAGCCAGAAGCCTTTGGATGAGGGTATAAGACGTAAGTTGCGTTCCTCTCATTCAAGTCGATTCCTTCCACAAATCAGTCCTATTTGTCTGTTGCCCAAGATGAAATCCATTTCATTCGTCTGTCTTGCACTTCCCGGATTAGTTTCCGCGTACCCAGACATTCTACAACAACTCGAGAAAGCAGGCGCCAGTAGCCGCCGTGAGAAGAGACAGACTCCTTACAGCACTCCGCCCTTTGATGCTCAAGCGCAATACGTTGATACTACCGGCCCGTATTCATTCGTAGCCCCAGGACCCAATGACCAGCGAGGCCCATGTCCTGGTCTAAATGCTATGGCGAACCACGGGTACCTGCCTCACGATGGCATTGCCGCAATTCCACAATTCATTGAGAGCACTGGAAAGGGTAAGTGATATGGCCGTTGTCCAAAGTGACCGTTGCTGACCGACCATCATAGTCTTCGGCATGGGCGTCGATCTTTCCACATTCCTCGCGGTCTACGGTTCAGTCTTTGATGGCAACCTTTACAGCTGGTCTATTGGTGGACCTGACGACCGCGTGAGCATCCCACTCAATCTCCTTGGTGAACCTCAGGGCATCTCTGGCTCGCACAACAAGTATGAAGGGGACGCTTCACCCACCCGAGGCGATCTTTACGTCTACGGAAATGACTACGACCTTGTCTTGAGCAGATTCCAGCGACTCTACGATGCCGGCAAAGCAAAGAACGAGTACGACTTGCAATTGCTTACGGACCTGCGACATGTATCTTTCCAGGAGAGTCTCAACACCAATCCCTACTTCTTCAACGCACCGTTTGCTGGTGTGATCGCCCAACCTGCTGCGTGGTCGTTCATTTACCGCTTCATGGCAAACAAGAGTGAAGAGTACCCGTCTGGTAGGCTCGATGGCGAGGTACTGAAGTCGTTCTTTGCGATCACTGGAGAAGATGGCAAGTTCGTCTACAACCGTGGACACGAACGCATTCCAGACAACTGGTACACGCGTAACGTCCTTGACGACTACACCATTCCGTACCTTGAGCTTGACACAATCAAGATGGCGAACCAGTACCCAGAGTTTGCCAGCATCGGCGGAAACACCGGAACTCTACAAGTAGACACACACGTTGTTGGCGACGAGAGAAACGGGTTATGACTAGCTGAAAATTAATTCTACATTTTGATTCCACCACATATGTTCTATCATATCTTCGCTCGCTTTCTTGATTCACGACACCAATGTCCAGTCACTCGCCCGAAAAATGTGCCCCTCGAACTCTTCAGTGGGCGGCGAAACACCGTCTGGTTTCTGCGAGCTGTCATCCTGATAAGGTTTGATTTGTGCGTCGTATAGGATGATCGTCGTCAGCCCTGTCATCGCAAGGTTTCGTGGCTGAACGATCCGATCTGCTTGCACTCGGTTCTCCCTGCCTTCCTCCTGCCCACGGCGAAACGCAACAGCGATTAGCACGTCCGCGCTCTCGTGGAAGTTGTTTGGCTTTCATTATGAAGCTCAACGCCGAATCAGCTTTGCATGAGCGAATCTCAGAGTGAATTCCGGCAGGACCCATAGACGTACGCAAGCGAGGCAAGGTACCTGGATCAATGTATTTGTTGTCATCTCCATAGTAGACCATTCTTGCGCTCAGCCTTGTTGCTCTCGTTCCAAGAAGCTCGGGTCGAGCTCCACCTTCCTTTCGAATTTCGTCCACCAATCCTGGAAAGCCTTGAGAGGGACCGTATCGCTGCCGAAAGATGACAGAAAGTTGAATGCGTTGCCGATAATTCTTTGCGCGAGGACTTTTGTCGTCACTTTGCCGCCAGTAGCAGATTGTTGGCGTACCAAAGCCATTGGCGGGACACCGGCGGGCTCCTTGAGAGACGACATCTGAGCTTCCACCTGAGCCGCAGGTTCAATCGAGACGCCAACGACAATGTCGGCTCCAGCTGGAACAGTGCCGTTGGTGTTGGCAGATGGCTGTCCGGCGTCGTCAGTCATCGCATCGCCGTCCAATTCATTTGAGCCGCCATTTTTCAGGCCGCTGACTTTGAAAATCGCGCTCTCTTTGCCTGGCCCGATGCCGCCGAGAAATTTGAATTCTTGAGACGGTGGTATCTGCACGTAGACAGATGCAGCGGTTCCGTCGGGTAGCTGCGTACCCGGCAAGAGGAAAACCACAATATGGCTGAATGAGGGTACGGGTGGGATCCTGAAGGCGAATTGTGACTCGGTAATGGCTTGTGGTGCGGCATCCACAGGTCTGCCGGAGATGATGAGGCCAAACATTTCCGTGATGGTCGTAGGGATAGTAAGGGAAAATTGGCTCAAATTTCTTGTTATGCCTGCTCCCAAAGCTGATATAGCTGTACCTTGAATCTGCGTATATATCGCTTGCCAGACTTGGTCGTTTCTAGAAAGTCCTTCAGGTTTCGGGCGCGATTCAGATCACCCCGCTCCGAGCGAATCTGACTGACAGTAAGCTTTGAGATTGGAGGGGATGTCGATGAGAATCTCACGAACCAGGTCAACTTGACCCTATCCACGAATAAACTTTCTTCGAAAATCACGCTGGCGTATTCACCGTTGTCGTTGCTCAGCTATGGATTCTTTCAACCTCACGCGAGTCCGTGAGCTCCTTCCGAAGCAGCTCCCCAGGATGCCCTCTTGGCCTGCCAGTCAAGACCAAAGTGCGACCTCGGAGTCCTCAGTTGCAGGCAACGACGAGGATTCAAACGATTCGATCGTCCTGCCGGAACCAAGTCCCAAAGAGGCAGGACCCAAGAGCAACCTAGACTTGATCGGAGAGTGCGACAACTTCCCATACTACCACACCAACCCCAAGCTGTTTCTCGCGCACATCAACACATACTATGCGCTGAAGGTACCCCAGTACCCTGAAGCAGACTTCGGATACATCCTACCATCTGTTGCTGAGACTTTCCGTGGTCTGCCCGACTGGCATGTGAACGATGACGACCGAACGCTCACCCTCACGACTGGTTCGACTGAGGAGGAGAGATCGAGAATTGTAGCAGCTACAGCGGAGGCTATGCGTGCTACTGATCATTTCAAGATCCTGAGAGGCTGGAGAAACGAACTGTACCCGGTCTACGGACCAAACCGCGATTTGCTGTTCAGCATCGAAAGAGCTGCATCTGCCTTGTTCGGCGTAGTCACATACGGCTGCCACATGATGGCCTACACAAAGAAAGATGGCGAGCTTAAGCTCTGGGTGCCTCGGAGGGCGGCTACGAAGCAGACCTACGGCGGAATGCTGGATAACACTGTTGCAGGAGGCATTGCGACGGGCGAAAGTTCGTTCGAATGTATAGTACGCGAGGCTGGCGAGGAGGCCTCTCTGCCAGAGGACCTGGTTCGGAAGGATGTAAAGGCTGTGGGCACAGTAACATACTTCCACATCCGAGACCGTCGCGCTGGAGGAGAGACCAAACTGCTGCAGCCTGAGGTCCAATATATCTACGACCTAGAGCTAGCTGAGGACGTCGAACCAAGACCCAGCGACGACGAAGTCGAAGCATTCGAGCTTATGACGGTTGACGAGGCTAAAGTCGCGCTGCGCGATGGCGAATTCAAGCCGAATTGTGCCGTTGTGTTGTTGGATTTCTTCGTTCGACATGGCATTCTCACTTCAGACGACGAAGGATACGTGGAGATCGTCGCTAGACTGCATCGCAGACTGGAGTTCCCAACTTTGTAAACAAGCAAAGTCTTGAGTTCGTAGGCTTGTGTGTGATACCCATTCCGGCATATTTTAAACAAGCGTCTTTCAGCTAAATGCCACCAACGCCGCGCTAAATTGACTTTTTCCTTTCTCTGATCGCCTTCCTACAACGTTTGACCTTTCTACCCAATGTTCAACAAGTCCTACTTCTTGAGCAGCATGTAGACGTGGTCGATGCGGAGCGGCGACAGCTTCTTGTGCGGTCCGTCGAGGCACATGAGAAGTCCACCAAAGGAGACGTAACATTTGCTATCATGTTGTCAGCACTTTGCACCTGGGCCAGCTCACAAAATTGCGACACTTACATGGTGTTGCCTTCCTCGCCCTCCTCGAAGCGGTATACTTTTCCGTAGCACACGTAGTCGTACATGTCCGCGAGAGTCGACTCGCCCTTCTTCTCTCTCCAACCGCGCTCGTCCTTGGTACCGTCCAGGTTGAGTGTTGTTGCCAGAACCATGGTGACTGTCTCACCACTGGACAGAGGGTATAGCTCGTGGTTCACATCGAGTGCGAGCGTAGTCGAGGCATCGTGTGTAGCGCCGATAACGCGAGTAACGCGGTCGTATTTGTCGGCAATGGTGGAGTTGATGTTGAAGGTCTCTTCGTACAAAGTGGCGTCCGACATGATCGCGTTCGTTTGAGGTGTCGCGGAATATAGTAGAGGTGTATGGAGTGGTCGTGCGCAAGGTGATGTGTAGAGTCGCTGCCAGCCTGCAATTGAGCTGTTGCGACCTTCAAAAAGTGCCTGCGCTTGCGCAGCGCACGGGCCCGCTTGACTTCATGTCTTCACGTGCACTTCCACTTTCAGCATCGCGTCTGGCCTGACACTCCTTGACCACTCATCATCGGCTGCCGCCATCCATGAGTATATCAACCCATCATGGACGTCACGTCGCCCAGCCCAGGGGTCTCTTCGCCACCTCGAGGGACGAAGCGCAAGGCAGACGAGCCAGATGGTCCTCGTCGTATTCGTGCTCTCCATCAAGATGTCGTCAACAAAATCGCAGCTGGTGAAATTATCGTCGCACCGGTGCACGCACTGAAAGAACTCATTGAGAACGCCGTGGACGCAGGCTCCACCAGCCTTGAGATCCTCGTCAAAGATGGCGGTCTTAAACTTCTTCAGATTTCTGACAATGGATGCGGTATCAACAAAGATGACATGCCGATCCTGTGCGAGCGCTTCACAACATCGAAGCTCAAATCCTTTGAAGACCTTCAGTCCATCGGAACGTATGGTTTCAGAGGCGAAGCGCTGGCCAGCATCTCACACATCGCTCACCTGAGCATCACCACCAAAACCACAGACTCCAGTTGTGCGTGGAAAGCCCACTATGCCGCTGGCAAACTGGCACCACCAAAGCCCGGTCAGAGTGCAGACCCAAAAGCTTGTGCAGGACGACAAGGAACACAAATTCAAGTCGAAGACCTCTTCTACAACGTTCCGACACGCCGTCGAGCTTTTAGATCTGCTAGCGAGGAGTATGCGAAGATCATGGAACAGGTAGGGAAGTACGCTGTTCACTGCCAAGGCGTGGCTTTCACTTGCAAGAAGCACGGAGAATCAGGCGCCGGCATTGCGATACCCATGGCAGCTAGTACCAAAGACAGGATTCGGATCGTTCACAACAGCGCGGTCGCGAACGAGTTGATCGATTTTGAGCTGGCCAACGAGCAATACGGCTTCAAAACGAAAGGTCTCGCGAGCAATGCCAACTACAACGGCAAGAGAACGACTCTTTTGCTGTTCATCAACCATCGGTCGGTCGACTCTTCGGTGATCAAGAAAGCTATAGAGCAGACGTACTCTGCTTTCTTGCCGAAAGGTGGCAAACCATTTGTCTATCTGAGCCTCGAGATTGATCCGGCGAGAGTGGATGTCAACGTCCACCCAACCAAACGTGAGGTCAATTTCTTGAACGAGGAAGAGATTGTGGAGATGTTATGCGACGAGATCAGATCCAAGCTTGGCAAGGTAGACACCAGTCGCACATTCATGACGCAAAGCCTTCTCAGCGGAGGCAAGACTCCCAGTATCAGCAGAAATGTCTCAATTCCTGATGCCGAGGCTTCTACACCTAATGGTTCGAAACGACCTTCGGCCTCACGCCCGACAACTCAGAAACCGTACGAGAACAATATGGTTCGAACCGATGCGAGAAGCAGGAAGATTACGACCATGCTCCAACGGGCCTCATCACCATCACGCGAGGCAGGCTCCGATGGCCTAGACTACGAGACCACAGACAAGGAAGCGACGATTTGTAGACTTTCCACGATCAAGGAGTTGCGAGCCTCGGTACGCGAATGCATGCATAGTGAGCTCACCGATGTCTTCTCCAACCACACCTTCGTTGGCATCGTCGATGATACGAAACGAATTGCGGCCATTCAAAGTGGCGTGAAGCTGTTCCTGGTAGATTACGGTATGGTGTCGGCGGAGTACTTCTATCAGCTTGGTCTCACCGACTTCGCGAACTTTGGTGCAATCCGGTTCGAACCTCCGCTGAACTTGCACGAACTACTGCAGGTCGGAGTCCAACAGTTGAAATCACAGGAGCCGGACTCGACAGACTTTGATTGGGACGAAGTGATCCCTGCTGTGGTCGAGCAATTAATCTCTCGACGTGACATGCTGGCCGAGTATTTTGCCTTGGGAATCTCACAAGAGGGTGAACTCCTCAGCATCCCGCTATTGGTCAAAGGCTACATGCCGTCGATGGCGAAACTACCAAATTTCCTCTTGCGCCTCGGTCCCCATATCGATTGGCAAAACGAAGGCGCGTGTTTTCAAAGCTTCCTACGCGAGCTTGCAAGCTACTACGTGCCAGAGGCTCTACCTGGAATCTGTGGCAGTGACGGAGAAACCATCACACCGAGACGGGACGAGCTGCATCGAGCAATCGAAAACACCTTGTTTCCCGCGTTCAAGGCGAGGTTGGTGGCTACCAAAAGTCTACTCAAGGGTACGGTCGAGGTTGCAAACCTGAAAGGCTTGTATCGGGTCTTTGAGCGATGCTGAGTTAGGCATGTCGTCAAATGTGGCTTGTCTGTCCAAAGGTATTGGACGCCTCCGACGTGGCTTGCACCCTTCACCGGGGGACGTGCCTGTCTCGGTTAAAGCGTTTTGTTAGCTTCGTGATACTGTACTGTACCTGCTTGCTGTAGCACCGCGGAAGTGAGGAGGCGTCGCTCATGGACGTGAATTCTGTCCATTAGTCGGACCGCAGGTGTCTATCGTCAACCAGTCGTAGCTCTGCAATTTGTCACTAATGGTGATGCGCTGGTAACCCCACGCTGCTGCTAACGTCCAAAGTGCATAGACTTCGACGTATTTGTGTGAAGCCTCGGTATGCAATTTGGCTTCGCAAAGTTCATTGGCCACGAAAGCAAGCCACGACGGATGATCGACAACGCATTACGCAAAGATGCCTCGTTCTTTAGGTTCCTTCAGGCCACTTTGGTACATCGTCTATTGACCGGGATACTTTACCCCTGGCCTTGTGCATCCTGCCAATGCCAATCCGCCATTATGGTTCGCCTTAATTCTAGAACAAGCAAACGCAAGACGATCCCGCGGTCGAGTACGAACTCCCGCATACAGGCTGTGGCAAGCAACACCTCAAGCTTGCAGAAGAACACGCCGAGGCTGCTTTTTGATCTTGCTAGCTCGGAGATCCATGGACAAGGCTATTACAGATGCAGCCATAGATCGGTTGCGCCAACTGGATCTCCCAAAGCAACGTGATCATACGCTGTCGCTATTGGGATATGCCAATCGGCTTGAGTCTGCTGACCAGCCGCCACTGCTATCGTCGTCGAAACTTGACGTATGATAGACACACCTCCGCATTGTAACTAGTTTTGTACCGCGATCTGCAGTTTCTGGAATAACATTACCTTCGGCATGGTTATGGTTTGATTTTCCGTTGTTCCGTGAGCATGTCTAGGACAGACGACATAAAAGAGCACTGGTACGCCGCATATTTCAATCCTTTAGCGAACTAACGCCCTCTATCAATACAACAACCTCCATCATGAAGCAAGCTATCGTTGCAGCTCTTGTCATCTCCGCCTCGGCCTTCCCATGGGTCGTGGACGTGCCCGGTGTGGATTCTTCCATGCTTGGTTCACGCCACCATCGCCGCCAACAAGTAGGTGAAGGTGCTGGCGGTCCTGCGTCATGCCCTTACAACGCCGACCACAAGCCTGCCGCTCCCTACGACGCGAGGTGGCCCTACGCCGGAGCAAAGAACGGCGCCCCAGGAACAGGAAAGGGCGGTTACCTTGTCCCTGCACTTGATGATAAGGCGCACCAATATGTGGCGCCTGGCAAGAACGATATTCGCGGACCGTAAGTTTACTTGACCACCTGATGACATTCTCATCTAACGCGAATTCAAGTTGCCCCGGTCTGAACACTGCCGCCAACCACAACTTCTTGGCGCACGACGGTATCACCACCTACACCGAATTGGTAGACGCACAGCAAAACGTTTACAACGTCGGATACGATCTTGCAAACCTGCTTGCAACCCTTGGACTTACTCTTACCGACGGAGACATCGTCACTCAGAAACTCAGCATTGGCTGTGACGCGACCACTCGCACATCATTCAACCCAATCTTGACAGGCAGCGAGCCTGGCCTTGATGGTCACAACAAGTTCGAAGCAGATTCATCGCTCACCCGTAACGATTTCTTCACGCACGGTGGCGACAACTTCAGCTTCAACAAGACGCTGTTCGACATGATGACTGAAACAACCGGTGCCTATTACAACCGCGAAGGTCTATCTAAGTACCGTCTGCAGCGCTATGAGCAGTCCCGGGTAAGTTTTCATCAATATGGACATGTGCCATCGAACTTGACTGACGCGATGTTTGTGTAGGCTGAGAACCCCAACTTCTTCTTCGGTCCCTTGACCCTCTTGCTTTACGGAGCCGCCAGCTTCCTTTACGAGCTCATGCCATCTGGCACTAACGGCTATCAACCCGACTATGCAACCATCGAGTCGTTCTTCGTCCACGAGAGGATTCCCGACAACTGGACCACTCGCATTACTCCATACTCGAACATGGATGTCACCAACCAGATTGTGACGATGTACCTCGAGAATCCAGTTCTGTTCGGTGGGAACACTGCCGACGGCACGTTCGATGCCATCAACTTTGGCGCGATCAAGGATGGGAAGATTGAGGCTGGTATCAGTGCTAAGGATACCTCCTGCCTGCTTTACCAATTGGCCACTGGCCAGATTCCCGGCTACTTGAACGGCCTGATCACGCCTACCGTCGAGGCGCTCTCATTCGTCGCTACTAAGCTTGGCCCAGAGTTTGCCAACTTGGGATGTCCGATCCCGTTGACCTAAGCTCTCTATCTCTATCGGGAACCATGTCGCTCAGACGATATTATTACCAGAGCGGTGGACGGACGGAAGGAAAAAATGCAAGGAAACTCACAGGCGCTACGGCTGAGGTTATGAGGTCAGAAATTGATCACTTTTCTCAATTAGAATGAAAAAATTTATACAATTATGAATGATTGATACTACACTGTTGTGCCCGCCAAACGTTGAATGTATCGAAAGAGGTTATGCGCAATCGAGTTTACTGCGTGATGTCAGTTGTCTTCGCCTAACTCTGGTCTTTGTCCTCAACAACTGAGGTAACTGCTTCTTGCAATAGTGTTTCATTCTACTCTGTACGGAGTGGGACCCCGTAAGGCGTACCACCTTGATGGTTTGTACACTGACTTCCACAGACTTCTGTTGCCCGGAACCTAAAAAGAACCTCACCTTGCACGTTGCTAGATGCTTATGTCACAACGGTATGATATTAGTCAGATAAGCACTTCCTGGTAAAAGCCAATGTCAAGTCGGTGACATGGATGCCAGCCCTGATATTCATCGAAGCCATGTCCAGAGGCGGGCGAAGATCGATTTTATTTGGAGAGAAGCTTTGAATCTTCTTTTGGCCGATATCCGCCGATAGTGTGACTACCTTTGATCGCGTTTCTGATGGTCGTGTGAATGCATCTTACACAGACGGGTGACAATACGATGCAGACGTCCTCTCCGAGACGGGAATAATTATACTGCAGTGTTAATCCATCCGAGTAGCGTACAATCAACGCATGCGTAGCGGCAACCCCTGGATGATACGAGAAATCTTTGCCAGCATAACAGCTTACGGCAGATACGACGGTGTTAGGTGCCCACATACGAGACGTCGCCTCGAGTTCAAACTGCTGCTATCATCAGCATGGGAATGTTTCAAGAGCGAGCAAATGAGATCAATTCGAACGTTAGCAGGCTCAGCTTTCGTATAGCCGCTCGTATAGCTGTGACTGTGCCCTATGTTCGGCCTTCTCGTCCGCTTCAGTGATCTTTGCAATTGCCGAACATGGGCTGGGCTGCAATATGGGCCGACTTTGTACCGATTACGATCTACAAACTCTGGCCAAGGGTGTGCGATCATGTGGCACCCTCATGGACGAACTTTACCTCCAGCAGCAACCGAGAATCCTCACGTGCTTCATTGAACCCGCTAGGATACGCCACTGTCTAACATCACTATGGAAGGATGCACACGTCTCACAGGTAGTTATCAGGCAATGCATCTTGATCGCAGTGGCATGCCGTACATATGCTTTTTTGCCCGGGGATGCTGCCGGGAGGATTTGCGCTCATCGTACTTTGCATCTCCGGTGCAGTCTTGCAGATATCAGGTTTATGTAGAGATGAAGATTAAACCCTAATTAGGGTTCGCGGCTCAGAGTCACGGAACCCGTGTCCTGTGTGTTTTGAATATAGTAGCCAGAGTGATATGTGGTCGGCTAATGTAACCCTTTTGCACATGTTCAAGAAGAAGGCGTACTGTAGTCTGTACACAGTGTTTAGTGCGGTAGTGCCGACCTCGGGGACTTCTTCAGGATGTTAGGCACATTCACCCTAATCATGCATTGGCTCATTGGCTATGCGCACTGCTCAGATCCGTCTTAGGCCGTTTCTTCGTACAACTGTGTCGAGTCGGTGGATTTGGTGTAGTCGACTTGAACGTGAATACGGAGACCACTCTATCGAGATATGTATGGACCACTTCTTGCTGGACGCCTGAAGCTCAACATACGACAATTGCTTAAGGATCCACTTCCTATTCGTAAGTGACACATTAATCAAGCCTAATTGCACTGCATGAACAAACGCTCGGAGACTTGTCCGTCGCCGACACCCTCAGCGGTTGCAGTTTTGATCCGAGCTTTTGCAGATCCGGCCCTATTGTAATCGTACAATCCATTTCGATCGCTATGGCTACCAACGGGATGAACTCCGAAATGTCCACTGTCGGCATCGCGCGTTCGGTTGCGTTTACCGACGGCACATCTTCGAATCAGCCCCCGGCTCTTCAGCTGTTTAGTATGTCATATTCCACTCAGATATTGTGGTTTCCTTGACCGTACGATCATACATTCAATGAGACCCGAGCAACTATATCTACCAAATCACTCGGCGACTCGTGTCACATAGTCGTGCGTTCACACGGCTTAAGTTGTTTGCCATGGTGATGCAGTACCAGATGAGAGAGCGGCTCCTCAATCTAGTCAAGACACTAGACTAGCGTTATCCACCTCATATGCCGTCAAGCTCCACAATGAGATTGACACCACGAAGCCACCACGGTGCCACTGTCACCATACTAGTCTGCATCTCCTAAAAGGCGGCGAGGCAGCGTTTCGAGCAACAGCGATCTATTCACATCTGATGGACGGCGACGTTCTGAGCAGATATTTAGGTATTTGAGTAGAGCTTTGCCCCTGGTGTGTGCTTGAATACTCGATACCTCCTACAAACTCTTGCCTGGATCATTGGCCGAGTTATTCAGAGTCGACATCACGCGCACTGAGACACTGCTCAAAGTTTGGAAGGGGTCCAGAATGAGGGCATAATCAGTGCACATTTGTTCGGCACGCGGCGAGACGGCTGATGCTGCTCGTGAATCATTCCTTGCAATGTGGCGCCGGGCAGTACCGAAGCCGTTCCGCAAGGCCTCATGTCACATGTGGACAGTCTCGACAGTACATACAGATGATTCGACGATATGATGCACTGGTCCACGTTGACCCGAGCCCGAACATTTTTACGCATAGACGAACTGGCCAAGCGAAGTGACTTCCGGGGTCCCATCACACAATCTTCGCTTCTGTACTTCCTTGAAACCTTCGGCAGCACGTGGGTGATCGGGGCACGAGCCGAGTGCTCTCTGGGGTTTATCGGCCAAGCGCGATGATCCTGCAATGGGCCCGTGGTGGACACCGCGGCACTGGGGACGCATGTAAGCGAGACCAGTGAGAACGTGTACACGTACCCGCAGTCGTCTGCTTTTAATGTTGTGTGAAGAAAGGAACAGAGCCAATATTGCCACAACGATGCCGCGTTGACGCAATACGGCGGAGCCAGGTCCTTTGTGCAGCTTTTTGACAAGCTGCCAGATCATCTTGTGAGCCCTCCGAGCCCTTCTAGCCGATCTAACGAGGCCCTGAAAAGCCGCTGGAACTTAAAAAGGATCCGGTAGGCGTCTCCTAGCAAAGGCTGTGGAAGGCTGTGGATCGCCGATCAGCTAGCTTCCCTCGCCTTCCCAAGCACAATCGAACTGCTTCACTCGGTCCATTCGCACGTGTTACTTATACGCCCTACCCAACCATGAGCGGCGAAAGCAATATGGACGAAGTCGAAACCGACATTGCCCACGATGTCGATGGTGATCTTGGCACAGACGACACCGTCTCCAACGGAGAACTTGCAAAAAGACGAAGACGACAGCAAGTGAGACAGGCTTGCCAGCAGTGTCGTCGTCGAAAGATCAAGGTACAAACTCTTCCAGCTTTACCTGTTGAAATACATGTCCCTAATCTCACAGTTTAGTGTGATGAGGTTCGACCTGTTTGCAGACCTTGTCTCAAGGCTAGACTTGCTTGCGCGTACGAGCTTCCCCCTGGACAAACTCGCGCTCAAGCCATGATTGAAAGCCAGCAACGACTCCGAGAGGAACTGCATTCACATACATCGCTCATCCACGCCCTTCGCTGCACCGATGCCAACTCATCTGTTCAAATGCTCAATCGGCTACGGCATGGCGACTACGACAGCGCTCTCCTAGGCCCAGAGCTCGCGGCCAGATCAAACTCGCAAGAACCTCGAACTTATCCTTGGGAAGAGTGCATCGACGAATCTCAACGCCAAAGGAACCGAGACACCGAAATGCTCCTCCCACCGATCGAAAACTATCCGCCAGGCCGCCATGATAGCGGACCTCACTACCTTCCACCCCATCCTGCGACCGACAAACACGACAACCCATACGATCGAAACCAAGGACCCTCACAACCATTCGCTCAGCCCTATCCAGGCCCCCAAGGATCCCAAATAACGCCCAGCAGCATGCTACCTCCAAATCTGCACGCCTACGACTCGAGAATGCCCTCATACCCGCGACCGGACCTGCAGTACCAGCCACGGCCCAATCCCAACTACCAGCAACCAGAAATGCCACACCCATCCCTACCTTCCAACGACCCAAATCGATCTCACCAAGGTCCTCGCTGAATTGACAACGCTGAAATTTACAACCTACAAGATTGCCCAAGGAAGGATGATCTGCCCACTGAAAAGCTGGCCTTCGTGAACGGCACGAACTTCTCGATGCAGCGAACCTCTCACAGAAATTAGTCTTCTCGAGCAGCTGGGCGCGATCATCCCGCGAAGAAACACCACACGAACACGATAAAAACGAAAAGTGTACACGACTGTCAAAAAAGCACAGATTAATACGATACAAACCTAAGTCCGCGACATTGAGAACACCTTAGTGCAACCGAGCACGAGCATATCAGGACCATCAAACCGATCCTCTCCAGCCCGTTTCCTGCTAATTTCACACGGAAAAAAAAGGGTTTAAGGCACGAAGGATCCGGCGAAGGAGGTAGCTCGCGAGGTGAAGGTGGCTAGTGAAAAAAGGTGGAACGGATAATGGATTGTGGTTAGTCGACATGCACTCGCAGAAGACACCCAGGCACTGTCCCGCAATCCAAGCAGACTCAAGCATAGTGCATGACGACCCATTAATAGCCCTCGTTAATGTTCAAGGACTGGGGTTATTCAGCCATGGTGGAAAGAATGTAATACGGAAGTACATGGAGGAACCACAGCGGAGTATGCTCCGGAATAAGAACCCAGACCAAAATGAAAGCAATATGGATGCAATGAGTTTCCATGACACGGGCATTGATATGGGAAGTTGTGAAAATTTTGATGTATGGTACTCTATACGCATTGCAACTATTTGTGCTGCGACGCACAGAGCTGCGTTCGATGCCGCAATCTTTCGTTTGCGTACACAGACTTGGTCGCGCGTTTCGCATACCGTTCTATACCCACTTCAGCGGTCCTTGTCCTTCTTTCCAAAGAATCGGTGCTTTTTCTTCTCCTTCTCCGGCTCCTTCGTCAGCTTCGCTGAGCTGTTTGCCTGCACCGAAGGCTGCGGTGCGCGACCAGGTGTTCCGCCCATATTCATCGCACCCATCTGCTGTGTAGGAGGTGCAACCTGCTGCCTCTGTGGTGCAGGCTGGACTGGTGGCGGCTTAGGCTGTTCGTCTGGCTCGAACAAGTGCGCCGGAGCTTGAGGCTTAGGCTGCTCCGCTGGTATACCAAGTCGTCGTTTGTCGGCGCTGAGATCGCCCACCTGGCGAGCGAAAAGTGCCGGCGTGAGCATGTGAGACGTGACAAGGAAAACTTCGCGCGCGGTTTTGCGTCCCATTTCGTAACATGCGCGACTCTCGGAGTAGGTTGCGCCACCGGCGATGAACACGATGCATCGTTGCTTGTTCTCCATGGAGACGTTGGTACGGCCTCGAGCCCAAGTGGGTTTAGCGGTACGTAGTGATGTAGCGGATGTTTGAATATCGTTCCCCATGTCCAAAGGAGGTTTCGTGTACGGGAAGGTGTCGGGTGAAAGGGTATTCGCAGATGCCGCTTCTAGCATTTCTTGCAGAACCGGTTCGTATCTTGAGAGTGCGTATTCGTCTTGCATTGCAGCTGGGGGAGGCTTCTTTGGGAACATTGGTGCAAATCCAGGCCGAGGGTCTTTCAGACCTCTCGATGTTTGTGCTCCGAGAAGCTCCAAGTTGCGAACTATCGTCTCTTCGCTGGCTGGCAGCTGGGCATGGGCAAGCAGCTTTCGCAGGTCGGCTTGTAATATGCCGTCGCGATAAAGGATATAGAGGATCAGCAGTCGCAGGCGATCTGGTGGTGTGATATCATCTTCATCGAGCATGCGGATCACCTGGTCTGCAAGACCTTTGGGCTTCTTATAGTCCTCGTCTAGGCCAGTTGCGAGCATCTAATGAGTTGTCAGTAGGTGCAAGTAGTAAATTTTTTTCACAAGCGATACGCCATACCTGCTCAACGGACGCCACATCGGGCAATTTGAATTTTTGAAAGCGATTCATGCTCTCCTGAGCCATGCTCAGATGCAGTGCATAAGCCGCCTTCATCTCTTGGAATTGTGGCATACCAGCAAGCATGTCTTTGATCGCACCAAGCGATGCAGGATTATCACCTTGCTTGGTGAAGTTAGGGTTGTCGTCCATGAACCTTTGGAAATCACCCATGAGCTTCTCAATTGTGTCTTTCATGTGGCGATGTCGATTTTCGACCCAGATCTTGTCTGTTTCCTTGATCTCCATATCTTTCTCCTCTGCGCCTGGTCCAGTGTCGACAGCTGCTCTGTATATGATCTTGTCGCCGTCCTTGATTGGAAGAAGATCATGGGCCATGGCTTGATACGTGAATTCGTGAAGCAATGGCGCGAACAGATCCATTGTTCGATCTGTGATGAAAAGCGTACCCCTGGGCCTGGATGTTGGAGGAGGGAAGTCTTCGTGGTATTTCGCGTACAGGTCAAGCTCGTCTTGCACGAATCTCGCCAGATGCGAACAGAGTATGCTTGCCTCGTGTGTCGCCTGTCGTGGTCGGTAGTAGCGGATCGTAGGATATTCACCGAGAGCCACACACACGCCAACAATCTGTCCAAGTCAGAGCTTGATCTGAGAGAAATGACCGTATTTCTTACCTTCTGAGCCACATCCTCTAGATGCTGCTTTACTAGGTTGTTGCAAGCAGGGTGGTATAAGGTAAAGAAACTCCAAGGATCTCGGAATGTGATCAAGTGAGACTCTCGTGGGAAGAACTCGACGTTCAGAACTTTGAACAAGGAGATCTGCTCGCGCGCAATAGGTGTTTTGTCTATGCGGTCTCGCAACGAGGGCTCCAACACTATTCCCAACAGTCAATCCCTGCCTCATAGCTTTCCCATGGTTTGTCCACTTACAGGAAGTCCACACCAAGAACGTCTTCCGGTACTTTCTCTTCTGCAGGTCGGCCATGACGCAGTCCACAATGTGAGCCTGTGGCGTGAGGATATAGACGACGTCGACATCGCGTTGACTGGGCCGGCGGTGCTCAATCTGTTCAATGTCTGGAATCAGTCAGGCTGTTGCGCTTTGGCCTGACAGGAATCCAATTTAATGTGGGAGCAAGCATACTTGTGACGTTCTCGTTCAATATAGCATCTTCTTCAATCACGTTGTCGATCAACCGCCGCGATGCGTTGTCGAGAACCAGCACTTTCCACTAAAGCATATTGTCAGGTCGAGCTGCGAGGGAGGAAGGGAGGGTTTCGAGGTTACGGACGTCGCCATGGGTCACCTGTCGAATGGTGGTCAGAATGACTGCACTTTTGTTAGTGTCGTACAATAGCAACTAGATCCGGTAAGAGCACTCACTGTCCCGCTGGGCATCCAAGATCGAGACCATGGTGGGCGGCGGTGGGCTGATGAGCGGGTGACGATGTTGGCTGAGCGACTATGAAATCGCTTGCAAGAATAACCTTATGAGGCGGTCATAGCAGCCAGTTTGCGGAGCACGTGACTGAGCGAGGACATGCGCAGGTCAAGAGGGCTGTAAGTGAACAACAATGCCAGTCTCACTTGTCCTTGGGATGTTATGGCGCAGCAGTCGCTCTAGAGGCGCCCGCGGGGTATGAATATGGACTGCTTGTAGCTGCAGTCCACCGTAATGACATGCTCCAACGGCTCCTCCTCCGCAACTTTCGCTTTCACGTGCATTCGTTTGAATAACTTTAATACGGGGGGCGATTTCATTCTCACTTCAAGACACACCACTTTACACCCATTCAATCCTCCCGTCCAATCCATCAAATCGGTGGCATGCTCTCGCTTGCTCGCGGAAATGCAGCAGGCAGATGTATTCGTTGCGCCATCCGCGCTCAGCGCCTGAGCCTGCAACAAACCCGTCTCGCTTCTCATTCTAGTCAAGGGCGCAAAGATGGAGGAAGAAGCCAGGGCTTCGAAATCAGATACACTGGCGGTCAGCGTACGGACAAGACATCCAGAAGGGATGGCGCATTACGAGAGCGATTCAATAAATCGGGCGATCGCGACAACAAGGGTGGTGGTGCTGGGAGGTGGAAGAAGAACTTCCCAGAAATGCTGCAGGAGCGCCTGGTGGCGATGAAAGAGGAGTTGAAGAATGTGCCGCTTGTGGAGTACTATCTAAAAGAGCGACGGGAGGCGGGCGACAAGAAACAAGATTTTGGAAAGCTGTGGAATTCATTTACAAAGGATATCAGAGTGGATTCAGAAAGACTGGACACGCCATATTTTGGAGGCGGCAAGTCCGGCAGTAGCAGACATGAAAAGCTGGTTGAAGACTGGAAACTGGCATTCACCAAAAGAGGACAACGAGGACTGGATGACAGGATAAAATACTCTTTCTACGCCCACGTCACAGGCGCCCGTTTCACCGAATCCGACATCAAGAACCAGAAGGGCCTTGCGGATCTGCGATATCCTACAGAATGGTACCCAGGAACACGAGCAATGCACCGCACTGTACACTTGCACGTCGGCCCGACCAATTCAGGCAAGACGTACCACGCACTACAACGATTGGAGCAAGCCCAGAAAGGTGTCTACGCAGGTCCACTGAGACTACTTGCGCATGAAGTCTACACTAGGATGACGGCCAAGGGCAAGAACTGCGCGTTGATCACAGGCGAAGAACGCCGCGTACCGGAGACAGAGGAGGTGGAGAATTCAGAACAGTTTATGACCAGCTGCACTGTCGAAATGGTACCGCTCAACATTCCGCTCGATGTGGCTGTCATTGATGAAATCCAAATGATCGGCAGTCCTGAACGTGGCTGGGCGTGGACACAGGCGCTCTTGGGCGTCCGAGCCAAAGAGGTTCACCTCTGCGGTGAGGAACGAACAGTACCATTGATCAAGGAGCTTTGTGCGTCCGTCGGCGAGAAACTTGTGATCCACAACTACACGCGTCTCTCCCCCTTGAAAATTGCAGATGAGTCTCTCAACGGCAAGATCGAAGACTTGCGCAAGGGTGACTGTATTGTCAGTTTCTCGGTCATGGGTATCCACGCATTGAGAAAACAAATTGAGCGCGCCACGGGAAGAAAGGTTGCGACAGTGTACGGTAGCTTGCCGCCAGAGACACGAGCGCAGCAGGCTAGGCTGTTTAACGATCCAGATAACGATTACGACTTCCTTGTCGCAAGTGACGCCGTTGGAATGGGTCTCAACCTTGCTATCAAGCGTGTCATCTTCGAGGCTAGTAACAAATTCGATGGCGCTGCGCGCCGCACACTTTCAATCGCAGACATCAAACAGATCGCTGGTCGCGCTGGTCGCTTCCGCACCGCTGCGCAGGCTACAGAGACATCTGACGAGTCCAAGACCGAAGAAGGCAAGACTGAGGCTCCGGATAGTCAAAACGGCATAGTCACCACACTGGAGAAATTCGACTTCCCCGTCGTCAAGGCAGCGTTGGTCAGCGAACCAGAACCCATCCGCACTGCTGGTATCTTCCCTCCCGCCACGGTTCTGGAGCGCTTCAGCTCGTACTTCCCCCCTGGCACACCATTTTCATACATCCTGACTCGACTCCATGAGCTGAGTTTGATGCACAAACGTTTCCATCTTTGCGGCCTCAAGGATCACGTCTGGGTTGCAGATCTGATCGAGCCAGTGCAAAATCTGACCGTCGCCGACCGTAACATCATCTGCTCCGCTCCCGCGAGTCAAACTGATGCCGATCTATGGCGCGAGCTCATGCCCGCTTACGCTCGCATCATCGCAGAGCAGAGCGGTGGCAGTATAGTCGACATTCCCCAGCTACCGCTGGAAGTTCTCGACGCCGAGGTCAGTCCAAGCAGAGAGTACCTCCGCGAGCTCGAGCGGTTGCACAAGGGTATCGTCACATATTTGTGGCTCAGCTACCGCTTCGCTGGCCTGTTCAACACGCGAGCACTGGCTTTCCACGTCAAGACCATGGTGGAAGAGAAGATCGAGGAAGTGCTCTCTCAGTTCTCGTTCACTGAGGCTCAGAGACGCAAGATCGCGGCCAAGAGAGAGAAGAACGTACTGGCAGATATCCGCAGCCCTGCCGTTGACGCCGCGGCTTCCGCCTCTGGTGAAGCGTCCGCAGTTGAGACCGAGGACGTCGATGAGCCGTTGAGCGACATCCTCGCCGAGCAGACCATCCTGACGTCTGGCGGCGATCGTTTCGGCGGCGAAGAAGAATTCCCCTTCGAGGAGCCCGGAGAGCTAGACGCCGAAATCGAAGCGGAGCTCGAGTCTGAACCCGAAAAGGTCGAAGCGGCGACCTCTTCATTCGCAGCCTGGCGCAGCGAGCACACCAAAGAGAAAATACAGGCCGCTCCTGTAGACGCAGTCTTCGAGACCGCACACCAGCAAGGCGAAGAAGCAGGCCGCAAGGCAGTGCAGAACAAGACGCTGGAAGATCTCAGCGAGTCCGAGCCTACCGCTGAGGACCTTCAGCCCGGCATTGTCGCTGCCGCCGAAACGACTTCTGCTTCCGACAAGGCTGCCAGTCCCGAGCAGGACCCTCTGGTTCTAAACCCAGCGACCACCACCGATGCCGACCTTCCTTCGAACCAACCGCCGGTTGCGACGCAAGAAGCCTCGCCTTCAGCGACGGCGGAAGAGGGCCAGAGCTCTGAGCAGGCAACTCGCAAGGACTGAGAAACGCATATTGTGTCCACAGGGCCAGGGCGATTTGTACGAATATATGTTTGCAAAATGTAAGATAGCATGTCGTTCAGCGGGGTTGTATATTACCGTGTATATAGCAGCACTATTAGACCAGATGGTAGAGCTCAAGAATTTCGTTTTCCAGATCACCAACCCATGTGCCCATTGGCACCAGAAAATCGGTACGCCGACCGCCAGCTAGCAACATCAATTCATTTGTGATAATACGTGAAATGCGATATGCTTTGAACTTTTTTGATTAAGTCTACGTGTCGAGCACCGCAGCGCCCTCGCTATATTCGCTCTATCAATTGAAAGATACATTTTGGCCGTCCGGTATGTGCAACGCTGCTCAATCGAGAAGGAGACCAGCGTCCTCGAGTTTAGAAGTTCATCATGTCTGTTGTCATAAGAGTCAGCAAAATGTCCAGGAATTATGGGAAAACATAAAGAAAGTTCGAGCTTACCTCTGCCAAACAGAGTCCTTTTGCCCCAATCCATCGCCAACAGAACACGAGTCCTCAGACTAACGCTCTGCGCAAAGTAAACACCGCGCCACAGGTACACCGCAAGCAGGCCGCCACCGAAGTTCAGACCGTTGAAGTCGAAGATGGCGGCGTTGCCGATGTATGCCAGGGAGCCCATGTGCGTGTACGTGAACGCCTTGTACACTGAGGTGTCGATATCACCGTCAGCGATGTCGTTCATGGCCAGACCTGGGGCCGCTTGGGCGAGCTTGTTCAGCTTGCGACCGAGGTAGACACCCTGCTGGTTGGCGCGCTGAGCGGTGGCGGGCAGAGAAGTGAGCTTGCTGTCGATCTGCTTGAGGAGCTCGGACAGCTCGCCGAAGTCGAGAGTGCCGCTTTGGTCTTTGTCGTATGCTTCGAAGAGCTTGTCGAGGCGGCGAAGGTGGTCTCCAGCCTGGGGAAAGCGGGTACGGACGCGCTTTGCGACGTGGCGCCAGTCAGAGTAGGTGATTTGCATGGACTCGGGCTTCTTGCCCTTCTCCCAAGCGAGGGTGCGGAGGAAGGTGATGATGTGGTCAGACACGTTGTTCTGCACAGTAGAGCAGTCGCCGATCGCGTAAACGTCGCCAAGAGGAGCGCCAGTAAGACGAAGGTGGGTATCGGTTTCGAGAGCGTGCTTGTTGGTCTGGTTGTCACCAAGCTTCTTGGCAAGCTTCTGGGAGAATTCGGTCTGAGAGACGCCGGTGGACCATAGACAGAAACCCATGGGAAGCTCCTTTGTGACAGTCTCGCCTTCAGGGGTCTTCTGGGTGAAGATGATACGATCTTCTTTTACTTCCTTGACCCTAGCGTTGGTCTGAACGTCGACATTGTCGTGAGCGAATCGTGCTTCCGCGAAGCGACTGAGCGCCTCATCGTAAGTGTTCAGAATGTGTCCACGAGACTGAATGACGTGCACCGACATTTCATTGCGAAGCAAACGAGGATAGTGCCTGCACAAATCCTCGTTAAGCATGTCGTAGAGCTCTGCTGCGAATTCAACACCAGTTGGTCCACCACCTGAGACCACGAATGAAAGCAGGCGTTTCCTCTCCGCGTCTGAAGTTGTGGGCAAGCAGGCAAGCTCGAGGTTTGCGATAATCTGGTTCCTGATCTTGCGTGCATCGCCGATACCCTTCAAGAAATGGCAGTTCTCAAGGCCCTTGACGCCGTGAGGGTTTGTGGTGGAACCAACACCAACTACCAGCTTATCGTATGGCAGGTAAAAGTGCTCCTTCTCTCCAGTGGGTCCAATGGATGAGATTTCGACGAGCTTCTCGCTAAAGTCTACATCCTCTGCGTAAGCCTTGATAAAGTGTCCGTTGATTCTCTGAACAATTCGTCGAACGGGCTCGACGAGGGATCTGAGCTCCAGTGTTCCAACAGTGGCAGAGGGCAGCATGGGCGTGAAGAGGAAGTGGTTCTCCGGGCTGACGACTGTGACATGGTATTCGCCGGCGTACAATTGCTTGAGCAGTGCCACGCTTCCCCAACCCGTTCCCAAGATGACAAGTTTAGGCTTGTGCTTTTGTTCAGCCATGGCAGGGGAATCGTCATCGTCGATGTAGTATTCAGCGATAGGCAGATTCTTGGGTCCACCACGGCGCGGGTTGAGCGCGTATTCGGACACGGAGATGTCGAAAGACTCAGGGTTGTTCTCGTAGGTGAAGGCGTCGTAGATGAAGAAGGCCACAACCAATCCACCGCTCATAACGATGAAGAAGCCCAGTGATGCCAATGCTTTGTATCCATATCTTACGATCCTTGATCTTTGAGGCAGTGCTTTTGGAAGCTTCGAAGGCAGGTCAGAGGCATGTCGAAGCTGGACCCGCGCGCCAGGCGTTTGTAGGGTTCTTCTCAGGGTATTGGGAAGTGTCCTGGGTAGCGCTGTGTTCAGGAGTCTCGACTGTGCTGGTACTGAGGCTTTCTGGAAAGCAGGACCATTCGGTCTAATAGGCCGCCTGACATGCGATGCGATGCTGGCACGCGTCTGGCCAGCAATGGCCCGCGGCATTGATAGCATTTCGAAGTCGCGATCTCAGCGCATCGGCCGGGGCAAGGAGATTTGTAGGGAGGTCAGGTGACGGATTTGCAATTGAGCAAGCGAACGAGTATGAGGAGAGTTGAAGATTTGTGGTTGGGGAATGTCCGGATACGGGTGGCTCGGAAGACGATATCGATGTTGGCTGCTTTGTCTTTGATGGAACTAGTGCCACCAAGCTCGCATGCCCATGATGTAATGTGGCATACTGTAGACGCCAATCGCGTGTGAGCTTGTTCTCGCAAGATTCGTCTTCCGCATGGCCCGCAGGTTTGGGTGGTGCTGGGTGGGTCCATCTCGGCAAGATTAAGGTGCATCTTTATTATTTTATATTATTTTATATATATCCCTATCCCACTACTCTTTGCGCAACGTTCCAAGGACGATGAGCATCTCGTTTGGGAGGCGTCAATGGACTCCAGCGATTGGAGAGGACGAGGAATTTGCCGCAGCCAAGTGATCCTTCGCGCTCAGTAAGGAGGCGCTCTTCGTGTTTGCTCTTCTATAACGATAGTCGTACCATGAACGACCTCATCCTTGCAGCCTCACAAACACTTGACATACTGTAGGTTACCTCATACAGTTCAGCCTTGCTCGCCATCATGCCTCGTGAAGTAGCCACGTCTTCGTCAATCACCACCGCCGTCCCTTCAGGTCTCATTTCCACGGAGTGGTGTATCCAAAACCTCCTCGACTGGGACGACCTACCAAATCAGTGCGCAGACTCTGGCGAGAACCCTTCGGACTACTCCTCAATATGTTGTGCTGGCAGCATCGTCGACACCGAAAGTAATCTCTGGAGCTCCGGCAGCAGCCGCAACAGAACCATCAACCTCGACACTTTGGTCTGTTGTATCCAGGAAGGACCGCAGCAAGGCGGCATACTGCCCTTCCCGACGGATCAGTTGGCATGCCCGGATGGCAAGCCAACACCACTGGCCAGCTTCGCCGCGACCAATACTGCCAATGCTGCCGTCTACGAAGTGACCTACACCAGCGCATACCAAAGCGCGGATGAGTCTACGACTGTCACCGGCGACTTCATCCCTCGCAAGTCACCCATGTGTTTGTGGGTGAACACCAAAACTGGTGTGTCTATGACGAACGTCACCGTCGCTGCGGCAGACATCACGACGCTTCCGGCGCCTACGACAGACAAGTTCGGCTGGCCTATAACAACCGGGTCACTGGTTCCCAGCAGTACAAGCGAATCTGAAACGTCTTCGACAGATGCCGCAGTGTCAACAACTTCGACTTCAGGCGCTGCTTCAATTTATGGTGGCAGTTCGACAGCATGCCTGCTCATCTTAGCACTTGGTCTCTACCGTGCTGCTAGACCTTGAAGCTGGTCTATCCAGTGTTACGTTGACGTTGGAGACGAAGGTTACACGGATACACAGACAGTGGCTTCCAGTCCACGAGTCCAACGTCGATGGACGTTGCATTTTCGCACGTCCGCAACGGCATCCAATTTTTGCAACATCAAGATCAAAATACCCGCACCTTGTCACAGCCAAAGGTCTAGCATATCGCCGCATTGGTTAGCAAAGCCTATAGCGACGATCTACATTTCAAGCACAAGTTTCGTTTCATACAATTCAAAAGAAAGAAAGTTTTCATCACCACAGTCAAAAAAAGAACACTAAACCCTGCCTCTCATTGATCCATCCCATCAACGGACGAGCAAAACGAAAAAAGATATGGTGTAACAAGGACTTTAACCTCGAGCTTTGATATGACTCCCCATTCGAGGGCAGTGAATCAACCAACATGGGACTCGAACCCACAGCCTTCCGCTAATCCCTTGGAATAGGAGGCGGACGCTCTACCATTGAGCCAATCGGCTATTGAAGCGATTATCGTGCTTTTGGGGCAGGTATTGCGAACATATCCTCAGCGCAAAAGTGCCATAAAGTGAGGTGTGAAATCGTGAAGTGAAGTCTGAACTGGTGCCCGATTGTGAAATCTGAAAAACTGCATGTGACATCTCTTCATGACGTAATTCACGGCCTGTAATTGAAAAGGGCCAACCTGACACGAGCTTCGCGCACAGCTTGAGTATTTTTCGTCTCATTGTGCTATCTATGTGGTCGATCTGGGATATAGCTAGCCTGGAGAGGCCCATTGTCTTCATGGCCTTCAAGCGAGCAACTCCCTCGCAACAGCCGGCGAGTTCATAAACGCAATCCCTTCCTTGCGATAAGTATCGTCCTCAAGATAATTCCCCGAGGCATTCAATACCATATTCACAGGTCGATCAAGATCATACCTCGGCCATCTTGGCAACGCCGAACTATTGCTAGCATTGGCCCTCGGATTAGGATCCAAATCATACACAAACCTCACGTACGCCTCCCCAATCGTACGAGCCAGACGAACATGAGAGTCAAAAGCCGGTGAAGCGCCCAGCAAGCCAGAGATGTTCTGGAAGCTGAACGCGACATTGTCAAAATGCTGCACGCCGTCGGTGATGTTGCGGTTCCAGAGCCGTTGGTCGAAGCGGTAGGAGTAGACGGGCTGCGAGGCGCCGAGTTCACCGGCGTAGAGTTCGCACATCTTGCGCCGGCCGGAGATCATCACGAGGTCGCCGCCGATGTCAGCGCCTCGGCGCCATTGGGCACCGCGATCGAGGGTCGATTCGAAGCGAGAACAGTTTGTTACGGCGTGTGGCGGGGCGTTGCATGGGTCGTCTGGGTATAGCTCTAGCAGGCGACGGATTGTTGGCGGGGATAGTGAGTATGAGCGCCAGCTGGCGAAGGCGTGTTCCAAGTTTTTGGCTGTGTTGGGCTTGGGAGTTACGGGTCGGAAGTTGATGCCTTCGTCTGTGTTCTCTCCGGTGAGCAGTGGGATTTTGACGAAATTACCACTAGGCATCAGCTGGCTTGGGTAGGCTGTCAGGAAACCACCATCGATCAATGGGTTCCAGACCTGGCTGGGCTGAGCTGCGAAGAGCTTTTCCTGGCTCAGCTCGCGGAGACATGCGAGCTGGTTCGTAGCGTTCCAGCAGCCAACGGTGCGCGTGAGGTTCTCAAGAGGGCTGTTGTAGTACGCCAGATTTTGCACCTGCGCGCCAGTAGGTCCACCACTTTCCAGAATCGCTGCTCTGTAAAGTCCATCATCACGGCCGTCGTAGCTGAAGAGCTGGTACGCAATGCTCTGTGCTCCAGCGCTCTCACCCCAAACAGTGACTCGGTCAGGATCACCACCGAAAGCTCCAATGTTCTCTTGAATCCAACGAAGCGCCATTCTTTGATCGAGGAGACCAGCATTGCTCGATCCTTCAGCAAGAAGCTGAGGCGTTTGCATGAAGCCGTACATGTTGAGGCGGTAGTTCATCGCAACGGCGACAATAGGCTGGCCCATGTCCTGACTGACTTTGACGATTCCAGAGAGATTGTATTGTGGATCAGCCACAGAGCCAGTGTAAAGGCCTCCGCCGAAGATCCAAACAAGCACAGGCAGAGGTTCTGTGAAGTTACCAGTCGGTCGAACGACGTTGAGGTTCAGACAGTCCTCGGACATGTTGAAGTTGCCGCGGAATTGCATGCAGCTATATCCTTGCTGCGTGGCATCGCGGACTCCTGAGAACGATGCGTTAAGGCTCTGTGGCCAACGCCATCGCAGGTCTTTGACTGGTGGTTGGGCGAATGGGATTCCTAGGAAAGCATCTTGATTCCATGAGGGTAGTTGGACGCCTTTGTATGTACCGTTGACTGTTGCAACAAGAGGATTCTGTGCGATTGTCGTATGTAAGGTGCTTGCTAAAGCCCAAAGAAATGGCTGTGAGAATACAGTAAGCTGCATCCTGAAAATCGGTAGCCCTTTTCCTGGAGAATCATGATGTCTTGCAGCTTGGACGCTGCAGTATTTATGCTAAGCGACAGCAACCCGACAACCTACCTTCGGTCGACTTATTGCCGTGATTATTGGAGCGTGGTGTGTTTTCGCACTGTCGCTCGGCCACGCTATTGGAGGGAAAACAATATCGAATCGTCAATTCTCCACAGTGGTGGTTTGCGGGGCCCCGAGCACATCCCCCATGTCTCCACTATAGTATTAGTATGGAAGAACTATATTCTTGCATTTATTCTGACGTTTGGAGACCTTGGCAGAGTAAACGTAAACTCGGAAAGGAAGTTGGAAGTGTATGAAACTGTGGAATCGTTGACACAGTCGCCTTCGCCTTCGGCATCTAGTCATATTTTAACATTCACGGATATGATCGAGAGTTATACACATTCATACCCCTATGCGATTGGAAGGCGCGTGTCAAGAGCATGTATTTGCCACGTCGGCAGCTGTTTATCCGCCATCGGCTTGACATCAGCCTCGGTGTAGCAACATTGCAGGCGACGTGCAGGCGCACGACCAATTTGCAATGCATGATCCAGTTTATTGCAGGCACCTCCATCGCCAGCTTTGAGAATCATGGATGCTGAAAGAAATTTTTATCTCAATGTCAAACAAGTAAGCCAGGGGTATCAAAAACGCCATGCTCGAAACGCAGCAATCGTGAAACCAGACGCTGAGATGGCGTCCAATCGCAATGAAGAACAAGCCGGTGTCTGCATCGCGCCCTTATATCAGCCAAGCCTCAGACTGATTCCGCATCAGCATCCGCATGCTTTTCTTCTTTCGGTAGTGACATGTTTTCGATTGCTTGCGCATCCTTGCTCAAGATCGCATAACCAACCGCCACGACTTTGTTGCGTGTCTTGCGATCTTCCGGCGAGCATGCATCTTTCAAAAAGCCATGGTCAGCATAGAATCGGTAAGCCGTCTTGTTGCACAAGAAACATGTCAACATGACCTTTGCCAGACGCATGTTCTGCGCCAGCAAATCCGCAACATGCATCAAATGGTTGCCGAGGCCAAGCCCACGAAGTGTTTCCGCCAGATGGATCTCATAGATGTACAAGACAGGCACAGACGGCGACGAGTCGTAATCCACCATGAAGCTCAAGAAGCCCAGCACGCTCGTGTCCAAGTCACCGCAATCCTTCTTTCTCGCAATTGTAGGTTCTGTGCCTTTTCGCCGTACCAGGAGGTACTTCATCTCGGGTTCCAACATTTCCTTTCTCTTTCTTCGAGGGTGCCAGCCGAACGTGCTGCTTTCATAGTCGGCTCTGCTCGTCTCTTCGATCAGGCCAAAGGCTGCATTGTATTCGCCTGGCGCAAGCCAATCTGCGGCGACGAGGGAGATGTTGAACGTGCTGGACGTCTCTGTGCGGTCCGAGTGATACTCCAGTGCATCCTCGTCAACAAAGCGCGAACGAAAGTCTTGTATACTCAGAGCATTGATATCTTCGACCAGCTTGTCTTTCTGAACAAGCTTGGGCATCTTCTGGCCGTGTACAGCTTGTACCTTTGCCTTTTTCACGCCATAAATCGTCTTCGCCTCTGCAAGTGTATCGTCTTTCCGCTTAGGCATGTTAAAAGGACCCAAAATGACGTGAAGGTTCGTAGGTGGAATCTCCGTCGCGCAAACTGTTGTGTACGCGCGAAAGTGCTGGCAACGCCTGAAAGTGGGAAGCTCAATCCGGCAAGCCGAACCCAAGCCCGCCCGCAAGACGGCGCATCTTCTCATCCTTCGAGGAAACCACTCTCCATCAACCTTCCTTTTTCCTTGCTTCGCGTGACAGTCCTCCCGGATTACGCAGGCGTACACATACCATCCATATGTGGTTTCTGCGCGATGGGATGAAAATTCCTGCCAGGCGCTACGCCACGATAGCGTCGGGCAAGTCGCTGCTTCGTGGCAAAAAAGGCCCTCCGCTCTCGCTAGAACATGTGGGTACCTTGCTCTATACCAAGGTCTGGGCGTCGCGGTATTCTGACATGTCTGTAGTTCCTGCAGAGAGGGCGAGTGCTGGCTCTGTGGCGAGATATTGTGCGCGCTACAAACAGTACGTAATCGTCCTTTAACAACTTGTAATCCATTTTCCAGTCATCTGACGAAAGCAACAGAAGCGCCTTCGTCGACCAGGAAAGAGTTGCTTGACTTTGCAAGAGGCGAGTTCGAGCAGCATCGTCATGTGACTGATCTTGTGAGTTTTGATGATCGATTAAATCAGCGTACGCTACTGACATAAATGTAGGGCCACATCCGTTATCTCATCTCGGTAAGGCCTCTTCCACCATCACTAACGCATGCACTACTGACAACAATTAAGACTGGCAAAACTCAATTCGATAGTATGAGTCGATACGTGGAGCAACAATCAATGTAATTGTACATATACGATGGACCATCTCGGGTGGTATGATATCCGGTCTCATTACAAGACTTTCTATGCCAAGTGTTCGCTTCTGATGTACAACGCCATACATACAACTCGAATGGCCCAACTCTGTTTGCATCATACAATTGCTCAATGGTGTATCTTGTTTTGAGCGCTGACAGCCCTAGGGCGTCCTTCCAAGCGCTGCAGCTATTGCGCTCATGTCCGCGCTTGTCTCTAGGGCGAAGACGAAGTAAGCATCGAACTCATCATTCAGGTCCGACAACTGCGTTGCTGTGCCCGTCTGCGCATCTGATTTGGCGCGATTCAGGTCATAATGCCTGCGAATGCGCTCATGTCGCGCGTTGAACTCCCCCATTCGGTCTGGAATTCGGTCAACGTCGAACTCAGTAAGCATCATCTGAAGTACGATATTCAGATTGGCCAGCAAGTCACCGAGAAAAGCAACACGTCGCTCGCTATCGACTCTAATCACACTCGGTGTCAACCTTACTCTGGTGCGCTCGGTCCGCTTGGCGTCCGCGAAGGTTTCGATCAATTGCTGTACTCTTCCTACATCCCGCTGGTGCTCGATCGAATCCATTTCGTCGCGGTCGTCATCGTCATCGGATTCGCCATCGGATTCGTCGCTCTCTTCTTCACTGTGTTCGCCAGGATAATCCCAGATACGTCGTGGCCCAGCGACGCCGAAGCGAGGACATCCGCCTGGTTGCCAATGTCCCGAGAGGCGAGTAGCACACGCTCGCCGCAAACGAAGCAGAAATGAGCGCCGCAAGGAGGCCGACATGTCATATGGTTGCATCCTTCGGCTTGAGAAATTATCCTTTCGCAGCCAGGGCATTGTTGATAATGCTGCCCTTTTTGAAATTCTCCGAAAGCATCAGCCGCCGCGGCTTTCCTGCAAGCATGGGATTTGGCGATGGTAGCATCATCATTGCTGCCTCCGCAAGCCCTGCAAGTATGGCATTGGCAGCGCGAGCAAAGCTTCAAACCCCAGCCTCTCTGGCCAAGAAACTCGCCACAGAAAATTCCGCTGGCAGAGTCCCGATGTTCACAGTACAAACGCTCCTTGACCGTGATAGTGTACTCAAGTTCCTTCTTCCGCCACGCCTCACGGAACTCGTCGTCAAACAGGTCCCAGTACGTCCAGACATTCAGCTTCTCTTTGCCCCACATCGGCGGATATTGGTGTTCGTGCTGAAGGGCAGCGTGAAATTGAGGAGCCACGGAGTCGCAGGCGCAAGCATCGCAGATTCGGGACCCTCCTTCTCCTACCCAACGTGGTAATTCTTCGAACTTTTCCTCGTAGCAATGGACACACTCAAAGTGCGTGAACGGCATGTCGCTGGTACTTGCGTTACCTCGGACCTTGGTTGAGCGGATGGCGGTTTTATGGCTTTAGGTGTGTGGGCGTTTGGGGTGCGGCGTTCGTAGTTGGCTGAGGTGGTCGGATGGCGACTTTGGTCAATTCGAATGTAGATGTTGCGGCGTGGCGTTGTCGGTATTGAGGTTGTTTGTAGTTGTCTTGCGGTGATGTCGTGGTCTGAAGTGAAGCCGTCTCACTTGGTCTAAGAATTGAAGCGGATTTAGAGAATTGCTTTCATGTGAAGTGAAGTCGTCGTCTAGTGGGGCAACACGCATGATGTCGCAGTTCACTATCTGTATTATTGTCTCACTCTTTTGCTCATGCGATTATCCTTTGCTCTCGCTTTATTGACTTCTAGCTTCTGGTCAATTATTCGCTGATATGTCTCAACGCCATGCAAGCTCACTTCCTGCGGATGATAAAAAATATAGCACCTCTGTTGCCGTAAGTCTGCGTGTGGGTTATAGTAGACATCTCGAGGGCAAAGCCCTGGTAACTTTCGTCAACGCCTCGAGGTAGTAGTGCATATACTGCTAAGGTGCTGAGAGGTGTCGAGTAGGCTGCTAAAGACACAGTGGTTTGAGCTCTCGGGTGGTGTCGAATATAATACCTCCGTTATCGTAAGCCTGCACGAGGGAGGTAGTAGTTAGTTCAAGGGTAGGGCTTCGTATTTCTTGTCGGTAT
>Ga0265797_10001233_pt1 | contig 45445 bp, 46 predicted proteins | sample P2T30metagenome_FD_192433 | JGI IMG/M metagenome (GOLD analysis project Ga0265797, IMG submission 192433) | Plant litter microbial communities from East Loma Ridge, Irvine, California - P2 T30 | ecosystem: Environmental > Terrestrial > Plant litter > Unclassified | place: USA: California...
CAGTCGATTTGATGTGGGGAACAAAAAACTGACAACTGAACAGGAAAGCCTACCAACCAGGGTATCAACCAGCTCAAGTACCAGCGCTCCCTCAAGTCCACCGCTGAGGAGCGTATCGGCCGCCGCTGCGCCAACCTCCGCGTCCTCAACTCCTACTGGATCAACCAGGACTCCACCTACAAGTACTACGAGGTCATCTGCGTCGACCCCCAGCACAAGGCCATCCGCCGCGACCCTCGCATCAACTGGATCGTCAAGCCCGTCCACAAGCACCGCGAGGCTCGTGGTCTCACCGCCACCGGCAAGAAGAGCCGTGGTCTCGGCCGTGGACACAAGTTCAACAACACCAGCGCTGGCCGAAGGAAGACCTGGAAGAGGCACAACACCCTCTCCCTCTGGCGCTACCGTTAAATGCATTGAGCATGTGGTGTGCTTGGTGCAACGTCTGGTCGATTGTTTTCAGCGTATGGGCTGGCGTGAATGGAATAGGGTATCCTGGGCTACATAGCATAGCTTCCGAGCGGCATAAAAGCTGTCAGGACTTTCAAAATCAATACCATGGATTCATGATCTTTACGAAGACAACACTTAAGTTCTGTATATTGATGAGGTGTTTGTATGCCGGATGTGAAAAGACTGTTCCGTAAAGAGACACGGCACTAAGCTCAAATCTGGCGAGTATGCCTTGCTTGGTTGTAGCCAAGAGAAGATACATGGACTTTCACATGGGTAGCTGACCGGTACCGGTAAGACAGCTGCACCATCGACGTCAGATGTGATGCCAAAGCAAGTTGTGTGCGCCATATCTACTGTGACATTCAACGTGCATGCTAGAATAGAAGTGCGATATAAAGAGTCTTGGAGAGGCCAGAAGGTGATCAGCTAGGGTGTTGCTAGCAGGCTGTGGCAAGCGTTGCCTGGGATAAGGCCGACTGTAATCAGAACTAAGCGGCCCCTCTCGAGCCAAAACACAGCCCAACCCATAACACATGCAGCACCTGGACGCCAGCGCAACAAGCGGCCAAAGCTCCAATAGACGCGAAGGGTACACACACCTCTCTGCAACACTGACGACATGCGGCTGACGAGCTGAGTATCCAGACTTTTGCTGTCATCGTACTGTTGTTCCACTTCCGATACACAATGTCCCGACGTCCACGCGCGCGACCGAGCATCATCATCTGAGCAGCACTGCCCTGCGACCAAGCAAGGCAGTGAAAGGGCGACACCCACCAGGCTGTTTGACGACTACAGCTGCCTACAAGAGTAGGGCGGGCGCACTGTGCAAAAACCTGCTTGCCTCACCTCTCCAATCCCGCCGCAAACACCGCCGCCATGGTCATCAAAGCCGATCCCTCGCGAAACTACTATGCCGACCTAAAGGTCCCCGCCAACGCCAGCGAAAACGAGATCCGCAAGGCCTTCCGGACGTTGGCGCTGCAGTACCACCCAGACCGAAACCCTGGACGCGAAGCCGAGTTCGTCATTCGCTTCCAAGAAATCCAGGCCGCCCACGAGATACTGTGCGATGCACCTTCGCGAGCAAAGTACGACTCCGACAGAAGGAAACATCGCAATACCTCAGCTCCTGGTAACACACCGAACCAAACGAGAACGAGGCCACCGCCGCCCCCACGGAACGCATACTCTACTACCGCCCCTCAGGGAACCTACTATCGTGCTCCTCCTCCGAAACCTCAGCCTCAGCCTCAAGCACAGCGACCGCAACCACAACACCACAGCACATACAACAACGGTGCGGACAGATTCACCAACAGGAACTTCCGCCCGCCACCAACGGCGCAACGACCAGACGCAAAGGCAAGAGATGCCGAGGCTCGGGCCAATGTCTTTACAGCATGGCAGAAGATGAAGCAGCCGCGGGGCGAGGACCCTCGGCAACACAACCCAAGTGCTCAAAGTAGTTCGCAGAGCAACCCGCAGAACAATCCCAACGGCACTCCCTTCGGGCGCAGTCAGAGTACAAGAGTCCCTTCCTCCAAAACAGGATTTGACCCCTCAACACCAGGCGTCGATGAAGGCCAGGCACGGTCAGCGTATAGGAACTATGCCCGTCCGGCTCCAACACCACCCACGTCTACAACCCCTTCAAAAGACAGCCAAGCCGACGATGCCCCATTCTCCGAAGCAAACCGCGTTCGCACACCATACTACTCTCATGTAGCCGGCGAGCGCACTTCCATGTTTGAAGGAATCGGAAGGTCCTCTAGTGTGCGGAACTCACCAACTCATTCGAACAGAGCAAGCCATTCGACAGACGCTGGTGCATACTCAGACTCGGGTCGCAGAACACAGGGCAAGAAAGCCAACGCAAAGCCAAATCCTTTTGCCCACGGATATCCGGACTCTAGCGATGAAGATTCGGATTCAGATTCAGATATGATCAACAGCAGGAGCAAACACCGTGACCCGCCTCCTCCTCCACCGCCGCAGAATACAAGACCGCCTCCTCCAACCTGGGCAGAGAGCAATTTCGCGACCCCTGATCCAAAACGGCAGAGCAACGGCGCGGCGGGGAACATACCCAACAGCTTCAAAAGCAGGAGTGAAGAAAGCATCAATATGAAGTTCTCGCCTTCGGACTGGCATGGCAAGTTCGAAGGCAGTGATAGTTACTTTGCTCCTAACATGCAAAAAGGTGCCAACGGGAAAGGCCGAGCCTCTCCAACCCGCGGTAGATCACAACGAAATGCAACGGATCGAAACCCGTTCAGCACACGGCCAATGCCGCCTCCAGTTTCGCCATTCGGGCAGCCGATACCTCCACCTCCTCCGGGGCCACCGCCTGGCATCAACTTCGCTCCGCCAAAGATGGCGCCACACACTGCCAAGTTCAGTCCTCAAGACTGGCAAGAGACGTTCAAAGACCCGAACTGGGTATATACCGACGCGAAGGAGACATCGCCCCGTCGGCCGTCAGAGGCTACAAAAAGGCCGAAAGCTGCACGAAAGGCATCTGTGCAACAGAATGGAGCTTCGAAGGCGCAGGAATCGACCGATGCGTCACGATCCAAGCACCAAGCCTTTGTTGAAGAGCCAGTCAACGGCGACGTAGATGCTATGGACATTGACTCCGGGCCACCATCAAACGCAAAGCCAGCTAAGAAAGGCACACGCACGGCGCCGTCGTCGCCGAAGCTGAACACATCGGGTGTAGGTGCCATGCCAAATGGCTCTGCTACTGCGCCTTCTTCCGCTTCTACCGCAAAACCGCCTGGTGGAGGACTGAACAGTCTCGGTCCAGACATGATAAATCCGGTTGTCCAGCCTCAAACTAACGGACTCTCTGGCATGGGCTCCCTTGTAGACGCAATCCCATTCCCATCCCAGGCTTCCAACTCACATCCCGTCAAAGCCAACGCTGCAAAGAACCTCAAGTATCCCGAAATACCTTATGCACCTGCCCCACCAGCCAAGGTAGATTTGGACTCTGCAAATTCCTATTTCGACCGCATGCGCACCTACGTCAAAGCATACCGAAACTACTGCAAGATCCTTACTGGCCACTTTGCCTCGCGAAGCAATGAGATGGAGGACCTAGACGATAATTTTATCCACAACCGCGGCGAGACAACGAAGAAGCTTGGATTCGCAAGTTATCTGGCTAAGATGGAGGAAGACGAGAGTGTCATGGAGACATGGAAGCTTGCACAGGAACGCCACATTATTGCGCTGCAACAGTGTGAGGATGTGCGGAACAAGACTATGAAGCTGTACCAGACCCTGCAGACCTGAGCTTTGTCGTTTCAATTGCTTGAATCCAGTCTGCGGGTGTGCTGACATCGATTTAGCAAGAGCTTCTGTCAAGGAGAAGACATACGCCGCGACGTCGTTCAGAACATGGTCGAAGAGATAACGGGGTTTACGATCAAAGAGACCCGGTCAGTGGCTTCTACGCATGCGGCATCGCCACGGAGGCGTACGTCTAGCTCTGTTCTCGGTATGAGGATCTCAAGTGCGCTGAGGACTTCCGCTTATAGCAGCCCACCACCCAATTTGGATGGTGGTGATGATAGTATTGAGGTGTTGATGGCGAGAAGTGCGAAGAAGCCGAAGCCGTTGCTGGCAAGAAAGAAGAAGTATCATGTCCTTGTGTAGTAATGATGGCGTTTTCGGGCCGAGCATAAAATACCCACTTGAAGTCGTTGAATGTCTTCACGGTTGCGCAGGAATATTCTTCTGGGGATCTTGGAATATAGATAACGCTTGTAATATGTATACTACTGAATGAAAGCTTTGGATACAGTCATCATTCGCGTACCATGTTGCACGTCACGCCCTTCCGACAGTTTACCATAGCCCGAGATCTCCAGGGCTGCATCTTGCGCGAACTTCCCGCGGTTGCAGCGCATGACGCCCGCACACCCGAGGCAGATTAGCACCAAAATGAACGCGCTTGTCCAGCGGAAGAATTGACGGCTAAACACCACGCCGAACTTCCATCATTCTCTTCATCCTTCGCGGACAAGATTGTACCGCCATTGAGCAATACTAAGTGGGATGACCCTCTTGGATCCAACTGCAAAGTGCTTGGCTGTAGGATAGCCGTCCCGCCGGGTAAATGTAGAGAGCCTGGTGCATCGTGGGGCTGAATACCCCTCCATACATAAGAACCCATGGGGAAGCCTACATATAATCATAGTACACTGCTGCCTTTTCCAGTTGTCGTTCCAGATACAAACAACTGAATACTTCACATCATGGCGGACAAAGAACCCATCGTCACACACGTTTTCACCGCCGACCCATCGGCCCACGTCTTCAATGGCAAGCTGTATGTCTACCCCTCGCACGATCGTGAGACAGACATCAAGGATAACGACAACGGCGACCAATATGACATGAACGATTACCACGTCTTCAGCATGGATGAAGTAGGTGGCCCAGTCACAGATCACGGCGTAGCCCTGAAGCAAGATGACATACCCTGGGTCCAAAAACAACTCTGGGCCCCTGATGCCGCCAGCAAGAACGGGAAATACTACCTCTTCTTCCCGGCCCGCGACAAGGAGGGTATCTTCCGCGTTGGTGTGGCCACCGGCGACAAACCCGAAGGACCATTCAAGCCAGAAGCCGAGCCCATAAAAGGCAGCTTCAGCATCGACCCCGCGTCTTTCGTCGACGAAGACGGCTCTGCGTACCTGTACTTTGGCGGCATCTGGGGCGGCCAATTACAATGCTGGAAGACTGGGAAATTCATCCGCGAGGACTACGAAACCATGGAAGCGCAATCTGGCAATGCCCTCTGCGCAAAAGTAGCCAAGCTGTCAGACGACATGACTTCCTTCACCACCGACGTCCAAGACGTCGTTATTCTGGATGAATCTGGAAACCCCATTCAAGCTGCCGACCACGACAGACGGTTCTTCGAAGCCGCGTGGATGCACAAGTATAATGGGAAATACTACTTTTCGTATTCTACTGGTGATACGCATTTCTTGTGTTATGCGACGGGTGATAGTCCGTTGGGCCCGTTTACCTACGGAGGCAGGATCCTAGAGCCCGTCATTGGATGGACGACGCATCATAGTATCGCGGAGTTCAAGGGCAAGTGGTATTTGTTCTACCATGATTCGAGTCTGAGTAAGGGGGTCAACCATCTTCGATGTGTGAAGATTAGGGAGATTGTTTACGATGAGGCGGGGAAGATTAAGTTGGCGGAGAGTCAGCCCAAGGTCATGTAGGAGCATGTTGGTTAAGCTGATGTTGGACTATGATAGCGTAGTTACTTCCGACGAAAGCACCTCTTGATCCGCGCCAGATGCCATCTCTTGACACGACATTCCGTGGTATGCAGATTGAGTTCCTCCACTGACCTTACTTCCTCATAGTATTTCTTTACGCTTCTCCACACCCAAAACACATTCATCTTCCTCTTTCGCTTCTCTATTCTCCTCATCTGAATCGCATTCAACCTCAACCTCATCTCCACAATCTCATGTGTGTCCTTGTACTCATTCTCTATGACACTAGCCCTCTGCCCATCTTCTTCTACAGTATCGTTCTCTACATTCTTTTTCTTCTCCATTTCCTTCCTGAGCATCTTCTTTGTCCTCTTCTCCTGGGTCCTCCACAATACATCCATCGCCTCACACTCCGCCTCCCAAGCCCCCACACCCAACAACTCCATATTCCTCACAACCCACTGCACAAACCTGTGATCCGGTAGGTCGCAAAAAGGCGCTGGGAAGTCATCTTTCATCACTTTGGTATCGTAGAAGATCAGGCTAATCTCTTGTACGAGACCGCCTTTTAGGATCGGTTCCTTTTGGACGGATCGTGAGGAGAAGGAGGGTGAAGCGGCTCTGGCGTGTTTAGTTCTACCTTCGAGTAACAAATCACCAGACCGAGGATATAAACTGGAACTTTTGTGTATCCACATTTCTTCCTGCGTACTGCTCTGCAGTCGCTCGCCTGGAAGTAGGCCTCTGGGATCGGTGGTGTAATGCGCGCCCATATTGACTTCCCTTGAGCTTCGATAGCGTGGGACGTTTGTGCAGCGGTAGTGCCGCTTACCGCGTTCTGCGCAGATTGACGGCGATAGGGGACTTGTTGTCCATTCGGGGTCGCGGGGGGTAAAGAGGTCGGTGGTGATGGAGGAGTAGATGTTGGAGAGAGCTTTTGCGTGGAGGGGAGAGATGGAGAACTCTGAGGTAACAAGGTAGTGGGTGTTAGGAAGGATGATTACAGGCTGGTTGGCTTTGATGATGATGGTTGACATTGTGGGTGGTGGTGTCGTGGTAATTCGCACGGTTGGTATATTTTATTGATTTGGTCGATGTGCTGGTGATAAGATGCAGGCACAACGCTGTTGAATCACAATGTATTGTATCGCAATAGAAGTGTGTTCCCACGGTTGGTATATTCTGCTCTGCTGATAAGATTTTAGGATGACAGGATGAGAATAAGGTCGTGGTGGCTGAATATTTTTAGATTACACGTAAAGGACGGAGTTTGGGAGTGTGACATATGCTCATGCCGTCCCATGGTTGCAATAAGTGGATTGCCCTGCCATGCCCTCAGATCTCAGACCCTCCATTGATGTCAGAGATTAACACGCGAATGCGCTCCTGTTAGGGCGCAAGACCGAGGACGACAGTATAAAGGAAGGCTTGTTGGAGAGGAGCACACATCACTTCCACGAGCGGCTTCTCTAATTCACCTTGGCTGAGTCTACCATGAGGACCTCTAGAGTGCGCTACACGCTCTACCCATTTACCTCAACAACTCTTCAGAATACTCTCAATCACCTGCTTGAGCGTCACTCTTGTAGTTGTTTGTCTGATGTAACAGTTCGCCGCCAGCCAACCAAGGACCTATGGACGACTCCAGATTTTGCTGGCTTTATGTATTCCAACAACCACTATCCCCTTCACATACGACCATAGGACACTGAAAATTAGGCTTCCCGTCCGCTCAGCCATATACAAGCAGTGTACCGGCGGATTAGTAGTTAGGTGGGTGACCACTAGCGAATCCCCGCTGTTGTATGTTTTTGACATTCTTTTTGCATATCCCATCTCATGTTCAGGCCCTACGCACAGCAGTTGACCCAACGGCGCGTCCCGCCGTCGACACAAGACATACTCTGACTTGTACAACGCATACCTTGGAGCATCTCTGACTGTATCCATGAGGAACGAAAATGCGAAAGAGGAGACCGGTCTTTAGTCGAATCTGATGCGGTGATTGATGGAAATGAAAGAAAAAGATATGAGTAAGTAGGATAACGTTACCATACTCTAAAGCCCTGCCAAATATGCGCCTGAAGATGCTTCCAAATCGCATCCAGCGAGGAAACCGCCCGAACAAAAGAAATGAAGACCTGGTATATAACAGAAAATCCACTAACAATACCTCACACACTCCTCCCCAATGTCCCATCTTTTCCTCCTCCTCTCAACTGGCTTCCCACCTTCAACTTGAGTCCCCTGAAGCTCCTTCAGCCTCTCAAAGTCAATCTTCTCTTTCTGGGCTTTCTCCTCCTTCTCCTTCTCCTCATTCTCCAACTTCATCAACTCCATAATGTCCTTGAGTCTTGCTTCCTCTTTCTGTTTTAGAAATTCGTCTTGTTCGTTGAGACGGCCCTGCTCATTGTCTTGCTCCATCTCATGCAACCACACACCCTTACCGTCCTGGAAAATTTGTTTCAGTTGTGGCAAGGTCCCACACACGCCGTCGACTTCGCCCCAGGGGTACCAGATCTGCTCGGCTTCGGTCCATATGCCACCTCGCCCTCCACGGTTGTCCCAGTAGCGGTCGCCGCCTACGAGGTGGTTGTGGTATCCGTTCGGAGACTGGGGGGCGCGGAAATAGTTTCTCAACATTGCACGTTCATGTCCTGCATACCACAAATGATCCCAGTTGACGTTTGCGATTGGCGGACGCTCGCCACTAGAGGGCGAAGAACTGCTCAGAATGATGGCGGGTACGGAACCGGAGTATGTGTTCTGTATTAGAGGAACGCCTTCCCAGGGCAGTTTGCGGCTTGGCAGGCCATCGAGTTCCAGGGTAAACTCTAGATTGTCAATGTATGCTGGTTTCTCGTTGGGAGATGGGTTGTGTTCGACAAAGTCTGGGCGCCAGAATGGAGGCTTGGTCTCGTTGAGAGCAGTTGGAAGGGAAAGATACTGGCCGTTCGAGTCGAAGCGACTGTACTGCGACAAGTCGGTTGAGTCGTCGTGCAAAAGAGGAACGAGTTCGTCTTCGACGCAGTACTCCAAAGGCTGGAAGAGCGCATGGGTATAGTCCAATCCGATGGAAAACTCGTGTCGTGTAGTATTCGAGAGCTCGGCATTCGCTCGCTCCAGTCTTCGCTCGGCTTCCGACTTGCTTGCTCTACCAGTTATGAAGTCTTTGACCTTGGCACTGGTATGCTTCGAAGCAACTTCCTCGGCATCTCTTCTCAGCTGTTGCTCAGCGAACAGGGTCGCGAACACAGACTGAACCGTCTGCGATTGACTTCTAGCCTCCATGAACTTCTCTAGTGCAGCCTGATACAGTAGCTTCAAGTCGCTCGCCGGGCCCATGACCATTTTTGAATGGATAAACTTCGCTGGGGTGTCAGATATGCGACGGCCGTTCTCCGTTCCGTATGCGTTGTCCGGTAATATCGACTGCGGCACGTACTTGCAGGCCATATCATCGCTTTCGCACATCTTCTCTGCGCCAAATACGATTGTCTGGTTGAACTTCTGGTAGCCATCCTTGTCAACGCCATACTTCTTCAGCAGCCGCATGTTCGCATCTGCCAACAGCCTCTTGTATTCGGTGACTATCACATCGCTTGGCAGCTGGAACCATGATTGCTGGCCGTCCACGATGAGTATCAAATCTTGATCCTTCACCAGCTTCTCATTACTCAGGTAGTGAAGTGTGCTGTTCAATATGCCCCTCTCCCATTTGATGTCCGAGTCATATGGGGCATACAGCTGAACTGCAGTCGGCGGAGGGTAGTTGAGAAGCATAGCAGACAGGGTCGTTTTGCAGAAGCCATCTGTGTCGCGCTCGGATGGCATGAGGAGGTGGAAGTTCGCAGTCGTTTTCTTGAGCTTTGGTGGAACGTGGTCGAGCTCACCGTTCTCGATTTGCAGCGTCGTATTCGAGGGGGTCTTGAAGGGCGAGTGCACGATATCGGGCAGAGTTGGAAGGTACGGTCGCCATGGATAGTAGGAGGAAAAGCTCTGGTATTGTGAAGATATGGTCTGAGAAAAGTTAGCCTGAACCTGAAAAGTGACAGTCAGTTGTAGCGGGGCACGTCTCGCATGTGCTCAGCGCTCCCCCTCTCTGGCATCGGAATGAACCAAACGCACCTCATGATGCCTCATACCAGTCAATCCCAGCAGAATGGTGAGAAGCGTGATCGTCAAGACCATCATCCTCCCTCGACGCGTGCAAGCCCACTGTACCGCCGCATTTCCAAACTCCTTGGTCGACTGTGTAGGAGACATTGGCATAGCCAGCATCGCATCGCCTGCCATGATGAGTTGTGTGATAACAGAAAGAGCAATGCCTCAGGCTGTTCCTCCCTCGCTCAAAACGGGCATCGGTGATACGTCGTACCGCTGTATGTCAGGTACGATGCACGATCTGCCTCTCCTCTGTATCCCCTTCCGTGTCCCTGCATCGCAACGCCGGGGTCTCAGTCGTCGTCAGACGTCACGGTCCGATCATGAACGCGCGTAGTCTCCACCAAGTTGCGGTGCTCTGTTTCGAAACATTGGGTAGCCATGTTGCGCGCGCGAACAGTGCAGAACTCGAAATCGACGAAGCCATAGTAAATGTGGACTTGGTAGTAACATCACATTCCTCAATAGGAAGTAGAGCTGGAGACACAGCCAGCCATTGATGGTTTGATGGGTGTATCCTAGTCTATCGTGACGCGTCGCTAAGCCTGATATGGATTAGAGGCGGAGCCGCTTCGGCTGTCTTTGCGCTGCAGATTAGATAGATCATCAATCGTTTCGTCATTATTGCTAGCGTTCGCATGTGGAGTCTGTGAAGATCCAACTATTTTTGCGACATTTTCCTGAAAAATCGTGGTAGACTAAACGTGCTTCCAAGTTGGTTGCATGTACACTCTCCGAAGGGGGTTGGGCGCGGCTTGTAGCTAGCCTCTACAAATATCCGTTATGGCTGACAAAAGGGGCGATCCGAACTGATGTACAACGTTTGTGGAGAATTGTGCGACAACTATATCACACCGGCTTGCGTTACGACGGAAGATCGTTACTTCGTCTTTTCAGAAGCCAGCGATATACCGATGCTTATCTGTGACCTCCGTAACCTCGAACTTCATTCCGACCCTGAGATCCCCGACCGTCTTCGGCACAGCCAGCATACCATAGCATGGCTTGTATGTAATTCCCTCGTCGATCCTCCGGTACTTCATCAGCGCATCCCAAGGTTGCGTCTTGTGCTTCTCTGCCGAATCAGGATGTACATTTGGTACCTGACAGCGCGCGCATCGCTGGGTGATGTCCAGGACAATGGGGTTTTCACCAGCCTTGGGCGTGATCTTGACAGTCTTCCAGCGATCTTCGTCCCAGGGAGCGTTGACATCACCTTTGACGAGGATGTTAGGTCTAAATCGGCGAACATCGATGGTGAGGTCCTCTGCGGCCTTGAGGCGTGTGTTGAGTTCGTCAATACTGCTTTGATTACCAACTAGCACGGGCATCAGGTCCGGGAAACAAGTCGATGCGTCTCTGCCTAAGACCTTTGGTGCACCATTAGATACGAGAGGCCTGGGGTCGTCGGAAACCGGGGGCTTGTAGACCAGTCGCACCTCCTTGTCGAAGAATTTGTTGAATGGGCCAGTCATTTCAGTAGAGTACACGCGAGTTCCTGTCGTAGTACTCCATATCTTTGCCGAGTGCTCCTCGGTATTCTGATCGAGCCATTCCTTCGACGGGTGAGCGGGGATAGAGAACTCCAGCTTCTCATCAATGGAATCCGGTGCTGGTGCAGTGACGGTAAGGGTATCAGTCTTCTCGTCGTATGTCGGCCGGATGAGTGTCATCTTGGAGTTTTGACGGATCGTTAGGAACTCATAATTCGGGTAGCTCACCCACATCCACTGTCGATCTGGCTCTGTCAGCATAAAAACGTCCTTTGGAAGCTGATTAGGAAAGCGCACCGAGGTCGAGGCCGGTTGGCAAGAGCTTTGCTGACTTCACAGACAAACCATGGCATGATTTGATCGGGTGTATGAAGAGGCCTGTGATTTCAGTCGCAGGTGGCAGAGGGCCAGCGGTACTCTTTACTTCCTCAACGTTGTTGAAGTAAAGATATGTGAGAATTGGTAAAATGAATATAGACAGTATAACCGCAATCTGCGTAGTGGCTGCGAGTGCCATATTTGTGGTACCGTTGAATGCCCAAAGACGAGAAGCCTCGCAAGCCTTCAGATGAGTTGATCAATAACAGCTGTGCTTTGTGAGATCTTATGGGATGTAAACTACGAGCTTTTCTTCCTTCGTCAAACCGTACTCATCTGGTTGTAGCTATAGGGCGTGGTATGACAAGTCTGAGTCAGCGATTCGGTCCAGCGCAACACCAGAGCAAAAGTCCTGCCTAATTGAGTGACGCAGCGGAATTTATAGCTAGAAGTGACAGTTCACGAGAATGACGCAAAGGGCGGGGAAAGTGTTCGCTACCGAAATAAGCTAGCGCTGCCGAAATCGCGTCTGCGGCGCTCCGCGGCAGTCGTACATCGCGTTCTCGCGACCGCGTCAACGATATGCAACCCTTCCAACGTATACCCTCACTTTGTACTTTTCGATCGCATCCTCTTACGTAGCATGTTGAAGCTTTCTTCCTCCATCTGAGGTTCCGAAAGCTGCTCACGGCCTCGCTCTTCAGTCGCTCGCTCGCCATTCAACGCCTCGATTTCTGCTTCCAACTGGACACAATACGCGTCCAACTCCTCCATTTCCTTCACCTTCGTCTCCAACTCATTCAGGTGACGGAGCAACCTGAGGTTTTCTTCCATGCGAAGCATGCATTTCTTCTCGGCATCATCAGCGCGTTGCTTCTCTTTCTCCAGCTCAAACTGGGCGTCGTACATAGCCCTCCTGCGCAAGCCTTCGGTTGTTTCGTACTCTTTGAGATCTGCTTGCGAGCTCACAAGCTGAGACTCTTTGTCGAAGAGCTCTCCACGAAGCCGGTCAGCCTCTCGTTTGATGTCTACACACTTCTTCTTTGCGCAGAAAACACGGTTCAGAGCTTTGATGCCTAGTGTTGGAGATGCGCTCTCCGGTTGTTCACGATGATCTGAAGGAGTGTCACAATCTATTGCGCTGTCTGGGATGTCATCCTCCCATTCTTCGCGCATGATGCGTGGTGTAGACGGTGCAGCCAGAGTAGTCCCCATGTATGCCCGATACTCCGCTCCAGACATCCCGACTTGCTCTTTCGGCTCGTCGAACTTGTCGTAGTTGAATGGAAAACGCTGATGGAAAGAGCCATTCGCTGAGGCGGCGATGGTTCGATCTTCCGGGGAGTACAAGTCTTCATATCGCGTCATCGCCTCTCGTTGGTAGGCTACGCCTGTCGGCAGATCTGGATAACCCTGGTAGGGACGATGTTTCTCTATCGTTGATAGACTAACATATGGCCAAGTCTTCGGATCTTTATTGTTGTAGGTAGGGAAGACGCGCTTGATGTTCTCATATAGTCTTGAAGAGGTGAAACTGAACGTTCCATCGTAGCGGGGTAGAGCTGTCATCCTATGTTCTGGTCTTATCAGCCACTTCTGGTGCGCTGATCGGTGTGTTTTTTATACTTTGAAGGATACCAAAGGGTAGTAGACAGTGGGTTGCCGCCGCCGCCACTGTTGCTGCTGCTGCTGCTGGGAAGTGAAGAGTCAAGAGATGGACTGTTACCAGGTGAGCCTCTCTAGACACTCTCATGCCGTTACTCATTGCATCGTGTCTAGAAGGCTCACCGCGAGTCCGCGAACGCTCCCCTCTCACCTTCACCCCAACCCGTCTTCACCACAGGCTGTTGTGGATCCTTGAGAATAGCTTCTGTGTGGGGTGTAATTAAGAGCGGATGAAGGCATTTTGAGAGGCATACATGAGCGGTTGATGAGTCGTGCACGTACTAGAGGTTTTGGTACGAAAGCGAACAAAGAGACTCTCTTTGTTCGTGTCACAGAGTAAGTGTGATTGTGTTTAGTCTAAGAAGTAGTTTCGCAAAAACTGAACGCTAACTATCGTTTGCCTGCACCGAGCTCCTAATATGGCACAACTAGAGACCACTTCCAGCTCCAGGGAATTTGTCAAATAGCGTCGCATCGTATTTTACGAGCTCAGGACATCCAAGTGTCTGGAGTATCGGGTTCAAAGCGTCTGTCAAGTGTTGAACAGCCTTTACAATATTTCCAAGCAGGCCCCTCAGAATGTCTGGAGAAGCTACTTGAGCAGCGGTGAATGCAAGACACATAGCATTGTTTCCCTCGAGCAGTGTCTGCGCGTTGAAGACGTTGCCTGTCAAGTCGTCGACATCAACACCCACAAAAGTATTCGGCTGTCCCGTGTTGCCACCGACTCGGACCAGTTCAGGATATTTCGTGATTGCATCAACAGCGTCAAGGTCGAGGCCTAAGATTCCATAGTCGTCACCAATGGCGCGGCGATACCAGTTCTCTGGAATTCTCTCTTGTCCTGAAGCCCACTTGTAATTGCCCTGTTCTCCGGTAATGCCCTCGAATGATTTGAGTGTATTGACATCTGTAGATGTGGAAATACATGGTCAGTGTGTGTCTCGCATGCATCTCGTACAGTCATAACTTACCTAGATAGCCCTCTGGGTACTCAGCACTGTGGTTGGCAAAGAAGCGGTATGTGAAGTAGAAGGCTGCAGAGTTGACAGCAAGATGTGTGAGAGGGCCAGCGAAAAAGTGTCCGTTAGTAGCGATCGATTGTTTGGTGCGCTCTACTCGGAATGGAAATATGACTGAGAGATCGATACCGTTCGGGCCGAGAGGCATGGCCACGAGCTCCTCGAACTGGGACAGGTTGACTGACGCTGGGTCTCCAGTAACGTACTCGTCGGATCGCGTGGGTGATGCATCGCACTCGAAACGGTTGTGGGATCCAGTCAGACCTTGCGGCTTTCCAAGAAGACCAATTGAGGAGGTAACTCCTCCTAACAATCCACTCTTCGGCGCGCCACCAATCGAGACCGACGCAACATCTCCATCCATGACAGCAGCGTAAACTGACAAGAATCCGGATAGATCGAGACCCATGCCGAAGACTGGTATGGTGTCAGATAAGGGCACGTAGCATATTGAATCATGTCGTACCTTCGTTAGACGCTGTAGTCAATTCCACGATTGAACTCACACCGGAGCGAGAGATGTAGCCATGGTTCGCCATGGCGTTTAGACCAGGACAAGGTCCACGGAGGTCATTTGGGCCTGGTGCAATCTGCGAACGGTCTGGTCAGCATTTGGAAGACGATCTCTCTCGTAAAAGATGGCGTACATATTGGTGGTCACCGGAGGTGCTGATGCGCTGAGCATCAGCATTGAATCCACGTTTTACATTGCTGGCATCAGGCCTCTCCTCGGCAGCTCGTTTTATCTTTGCCGCCAAAACAGCGATGTCCGCGAGCGTGTCATCGCTAATGTCATTGCTGAGCAAGTTGGCCGGGAAGGCAAAGGTCGCCAAAGAGAAAAGCGTTGCGCTGCAAAGCAATGATGCCTTCATGATTGCGAAAATCCAATACCGATAAAGGAGTGACAGTAAGGGAGATTTGACGTTGGGATCGCCAAGCCTAAGCACTGAGTTTCGTGTGGGATTATATGTACTTCCCTGATGGCAAACGAACTTGGCTTCGCGCGCGTAGACGTACAACTCTGGTTGACTAGCGTCGTGGCTACTGCAGGTGGAGCGAGGTTAAGGGTCTTGTTTGCTCAGGAGGTTAAGGCTAACATGGAAATCTCCACGATCGACGCATCATCAGCCCTCTTATGATTGGAGAATCGAACGCGGTTTCACTGTGCGCCTGAAATACTACGGATAAAAGCAATGCACTAATGGATGGAAGTTATCCATGATGTCGAGCCAGGTTCAAGCCATTCCCGACACTAGCGACTCGTGCCGCAGATCGACGCACATGGCCGAATCCCTGAATCACATCTAAATAAACTGCCACTTCCTCGCCCTCTCTGTCTTTGATAGAATGACTCGCATCGGACATATTCGCAGATATGCCAGACCTAGGAGGATCAGCAGGTCACTTCTGCTTTGAGTAATGGCCACATGACGAATTGATATGGCTTCCACATTCCGCCCGGGCAGCTTCCCAAGTTGCGATTCACACAACAATGGCGTCATCTTCCTCCGCATTGCGTACTGAACGATTTCCCGTTCAAGAATGTTACATTGCTTTCCTACCTAGGTGCTTAAGGTTTGCTCTTCTCATGAGACGCGCTCTACTCGTCTCACAGAGGCCATTGCGGCACTTTCTGCTCTTTCGCTTCTGATATAGACACTGGAGTTGCGGCTGAGACCCGGCCAGTATCCTCATCAACAATTAGATCGTCCAGCTCTAAGTAACCTTTGCCGTGGCTTTTCATCAGTGATTCGTCCCCGCACAAGGTCACTGATAGCTCGGCCGGCCTCTTGCTTGACTGCTTCCACCCCCCTGAGCTCAATGCCTGGCTCGGATTTGTTCTTGATTTGCTTCGGCCGGACGTGTTGTAGCCCTCGATGGCTGTGTTGACCACTCCCTTGAGAACGACGCGGAGTACGGGTATCGACGTGGCTACGATCGCCATAGCTGCTTCTGCTGACGCCCAGATGATGGAAGTGTACGAGTCGTCTGCTTCTGTCAACAATGATTATGACGAGACCTTGGACAGCCTTACAAGATGTATCCAGCACGGCCAATTTCTCAATATAGTGGGCTCTGACAATAGCCACGGCTCCCGCACTTCAGTCGTGTCAGTACAAATCTAAAACCAAGCAAAAGGGAAACCTACAAGACACCCAAGCTCATAGCCAGACCAACTCCTATCTTTTCTGCGGTACGCATCTGAACGTTCCACAGAATTTTCCAGGGTAGCAAGGCGAGAGACACATCCATCAGTGCGGACCATACTAAGGATCAAATCAGCTCAATACTCCTGGAGCATGTGCAACAAACTTCCTACTCACTGGCTTGGAAGTTCCCATATCTTACAGAAGGCCTCTTATCAACACATGTGCCTGGAAGGATATCGAGAAAGGTCTTAGCAATGGGCTTGCATTGTGTCCAGGGGACGGTAGCGGCCGGGATCGCAAACACCGCCAGGGTTGTGATAGCAAAGCATACGTAATATCTAGTCCAACCGCTGGTCAATCGAAGCAAGGTGACTCCAAAGGAAATCTTGCTCAGCGTAATTGCGATAATGGATACCGTGAGCTCGGAAGCACCATAATATATCATGGTATTGAAATTTGACAGGTTGACTACGCGAAGAATTAGAGACTGTTGACTCCATAAGGCTTCTATGGCAATGTCCTACCGTCGAGCGCATGCTTTCCGTAACCTAGGTTGATGGCGAGTTGATTCAGAATAACCTGAACAAGGAGCAAGGTCTGCAATCCGTGAGTCTCACGTGTGTATGTCGGTTAATCTTTGCTTACCCAGCTGAGCCCAAGCAAAAGGTCATCAATCCATAATCTTCTTTGGCTTTTCTGGATAATAAGCCTCACAATCAGAAAGGCCCCAGAAACCCCAACAAGGCACCATGTCGCAATGCTCATCAACGGCCCATTGTCTTCAGCTGGGTTACTCTTCAGGTTCTCGAGCTGAGTCGACATTTTGGATGTTTGAAGACGGGGATGGATTGAAAGAAATTGAAAGATCCCAGTCTCCCGGACGAGTTCAACTTGTCAGTGAAGGCGAAGGAATGCCCCAGCTCATAAGGACTAGTCTTGAACGCGAGATAAGGATAAGTTGTATATGTAACGGCAAGGCGGGTAATGCCATGTTTGGTCTAAGTTAGAGGGCTGGCTAGTGCCTGATGACAATGTCCTTACAAACACTGATCGTCCGGGCAGCAACTGCCCGAGACAGTGGTAAGATTTGGCCTCGTCTCGAATGCCTAATTCGTGATCATGTTCCTAAATATGCATCTACGTTACTTCGCCGCTGCATGGTGAATCACATATGGGTATGTCTGCTGTCAACCCAAACTTTCGGTTTTTTTGAGGCGGACCGCACACACCTTATGACACTTCCCAGATGAAGTTCCTGCGCAACGTTATATGAATGTCCGTTACGATGTCCATCAATCTACTCTACTTTCAGGAGCAAACCTGTTCTAGTGGAGGGTCTGAAGCAGGAAGTCATGCCGATTTTCGTTATCGTCTCAGTGTAGACGTTTCATTAAGAAGATTATAGACCGAAAAATATATGGGTACCGTGTCGCCGGCAAACGTGGTAGTTCCCCTCTACTAGTCATTCACGGAAAGCGTAATAATTTATTTCCTACCTAGGTAGAATGTAGAATCAGACGCGAAAGACGTTTAAGGGTCTTTGCTTGTTGGAGTGAACAACGGGCTGTGGGGAGATCATCCTTACTTATGCATTCCAAGGTTTAGATCGCGCGCTAACAACGGGTTTGTGAAACCCGGAGGGCTTAACCTTGGCAGAACAGATACAGCGAATCGCACCATGCTTCCTGCTTCTAGCGTAGAGCCACGGAACTTTGTAGCCGCAAGCTACGGTAATTTAGCTTCTGTCCATCATCGTCTGAAGATCACCCGCTCGCCATTCTTACTGTGTTGAGATTGGTGCCATGGAAGGATCCGGGCAGCCAAGGTCGGCATTTCCACGATAGCGCATAGCTATTGGCAACGAGACTAGATGCCCAAGACGAACATGACTCAGTTTTTACCAGAAAGCTTCTTGGCTGGAGTTGGTCCCTAGTATTGGTCGCTGTGGGAGAACGAAGAGACACTTTCTATGGATGGGGATAGGAGGTGATCTTTTGCATTATACTACCTACGTTGTGGGGTGTCTGAAATCCAAAAAGCATCAAGTCTCCAACAAGTGATGTATTTTTACCAGACGTCTCGTAAAGATATAAGAGAGGTCGTAAACAGGACTTGAACCCGGAGGTGCATGTTCAGGGACGCCAAAAACTGAGAGTAGCAGATAGAATGTAAGTATGAATGCATGAATAGCAATCCCTGTGAATGGGGTAGAATGACGAGAACCACTCCAAACATGACGTCTGTGAGCTAACCTTTTTTGGTACCGCCATGTCTTCCAAGGTTTGGTGGCCTTGCGGCTTTGATATGGCCGTTTTATCTCCGGAGTTTCCTTTTGCAATTGGGATAGTATATGCCAGTGCCACAGACGCATATAAGTCCCGCATGTTGCCACCAGGGCTCTCAGACCTCAGTCTTCAACCTCTTTCGTTGTGCTTCCGACACATCCTCACTCGATTTCCTCTTTTGTGAACCTGCGCTCTGTTTCTTCTTTTTCATTTCCTCTAGGATCTTGAGGATCTGCTGCTCCGCCACCGCTGCCTTCTGCTTTGCCGCCGAGATGTCCTTGCTACTCTGTTTGACCTCGGCCTTGAGTTCCTCAACCTCTTTCTTACTCTTCTCCAAGTCGTTGCTATGGCCGGCGAGATCTACTTTCAGCGCCTGAACAACTGTCTCTGCAGCATCGGCCCTCGTTTTCTCTTGATCCATCGCTTCTTTCATAAGCACCAACAATTCCTTTGCGTTACCGTGGTTTGTCCGTTCTTGAGAGAGGAGCTTGGTCCAATATTCTCTGAGCTCACGCATTCTGCCATTGACTCTTATGGTGTAACTTTTGCAGGCAGCTTTATAAGCCATGTCCAACGTAGCTTTCGCCTCCTCTGCAAGTTCAGCTGTTTTCTTGGCTTCTGAAACTTGTTTCCTGGTCTTCTCGAGTTCTTCTTCCAGCTCCACCACACTAGTGTAAGGAATCATGTCTGTGTCTGCCTCTGAACCAAGCATCTTCATGATCTCATTGAATCCTGCTTCCGGAGAAACATCCTTGGTAGCCGTGTCGTTGGTGTGGTCGTTGGTAGTCGCATTCTTAGTGACTGCCTCTTGTTTCCTGGTCGGTACTGCACAGCTCATCTGTTTCTTCCATTCTTCGAGTTCATTAGGTGTTATATGTAGATGCTCTCGCAGTTTGCCGTGACGATCGTAATTGAATGGATAGTGAAGGAAGAGGTTCCTCATATATTGGCTCGTTTCAACGGATTTACCTTGTGTGTTTTGAAGACGTCTGAAACCTCTAACGAGGTTCTGATCATATACCAGATACTCCGGAGGAACTGTGGTCTTGCTGTGGTCGGCTTGGTTTCCGGTTGCAATGACTTTGCGTATCAATGGCCATGTGCTAGGAACGTTCATGTTATACTCTGGAGTGACTGTCTTGATGTGCATTCGCAGGAAGTAGCCATGCCAGGTGAAGTCTCCGTCCCAGCTCCCATGAGGCTCAATGTTTTTGTTACTCATCTTGGAGCGTTTGGGGTAGACGGTTAAACGAACCATCGTTGAACTTCGAACGAGTTACAGTAGAGGTAGGTGTGTAGCAGGAAGTGATGACCAGCACCTTTGTACGGAAACCTGCAGTCATGTAAAGCTAGCGCGATGGTCTTGGTGTCACTGACGTCCTTCACCTTAACGGCCAAAGTGAGAAGCAGTGAGATATCTCGACACCTGTCGGAGCACATGTCTACACACCAATCACCCCAACGACCCCTCTAACTGAATTATCCATAGTCCTCCAGATCGCCACCCTCTAACCCATCCCCGTCATCTATGAACCTGTCATCTATGAACCTGTGCCACACCCTCGGCCCGATTAGTATCCTGCGTCCTCTCACCTGCAGCGCTTCCCTCACCGATCAACGCCTCTCGCCTCTCGCCTCTCGCCTCACAAATGGCACGGCACAGACGCCGCAAGCCACAGCTAGGAAATGGCCCCCAAGAACTGGCCACATACCCACGCCATGCAGGTCCAGCGGCCAACAAGTCTCCACAACGTATCTGCCGGACAGGCATGTCATATTGGTGGAACGGGTGCATGAGTGTCCCACGGGCGCTTCGCGCCGCGAGCGCACTTCGTGCCGCAGATGCATATGCAGGTACGTTATGCTTGCATATGCGACGTCGACGACGTCTGTAGAACTGATATGTTAGGAGTGAAGAGCGACAGAGATGGTGAGAAGGTGGAAGACGAGGTCTATCAGATTTATCGTTTCATTACTAAATACCGAGTTGATTCTTCACATAACTGTGAAAAGATCTGCTCAAAAAGCCCCCAAAATCTACCTGTAATGCAAACCCATCGTAAAAGATGAGGGGTATCGAAGAAACAAGCCGGAATTCGGTTGCCTTGGGGCTTCATACACGAGTTCAACATCCATACGAACAGTCTTGCTCTTGCGTTGGAACGCTGATACGTGAGACGACAGCGTGTAGCGGGGAGGAAGAAGTCAGTCGTGATGGTGTCATTAGGTTTCGTCGTTGTCAAAATGTCGTGAACGCAGGAAAACTGATAAATAGCGCCCAAAGTTTCCGACATTCGAATGATACAGTATTCAAATGTTAGGAAATTTAGACGCGTCGTGACCATGAATGCAAAATAGTGAAGGGTTATGATGCCAGATGTGTTGACTTTGCAGACTGCGATAAGTCCTCTGGATGGGGATGCGCGAGAGCGTTGGTTACAGTGCTGGCTACCGTGTCGACAAGACCTATCTAAGCCTTCTGCAGAGGCTTCTTGACCGCACCCTTGCTGGAGGTGCGAGAAGGGGTCTTGGGAGATTTCGCCGGAGACTTCGGTGCGCGAGCCTTAGCCAGGGCCTTCTTGGGAGAAGCAGTCTTGCCAGGGAGCTTGGGAAGAAACTCGATCGAAGGAACCTGGTCGGTCTCCTTATCCTCAAGCATCTGGAGGATGATATCGACAATCTTCTGGACCTGATCATGGCTCTTGTCAGCACCGACATACTGGTCCAGCTCACGGAGGACGTCGATGGGCGCCTCGAAGTGCTTGCCTTCCTTGGGCTGGACGCTCTTCGCCGCAGCCAAGGGTCCCCTGGATGCAGCGACTTGACGGGAGTATGAGTTGAGGCGGGCTTCCTCGGACTTCTTGAACGCGATGTCGTAGGTGGTGCCCGGAAACTCCTTCTCAATCATATCGAACTGGCGGAGGATGAGCTGAACCTTGCGGATCTGCCACTTCTTTTTGTTGTAGGTCGCGCGCTGGTAGTGCTTGCGACAGAAGAGGGGCCAGTCGGTGACATCGCGGGTGCATGCTTTGTTGCGGCCGAAGTGATCGGAGATGACCTTGCGCGACCTAGATATCAGTCAGTGGATATCTCATACAGTTCGTAAAGATAGATTACTAACAGGTCCTTGGTGTACTGGCCGGTCATGCAGCGCGTGTGCTCGTCATTCATACAGATGAACTCGCGCTGATCGTCGGGTACATCCTCGCCGTCATCCAGGTTTTCGTCACCAGAAGCTTCAGGCTCTTCCCTCTATCAAACGAACATCGGTCAACTTACTGCTTCAATAGTGACGTGGTGACTTGTCATGGTGTGAAAGAATGAGAAGAAACAGAGTCATTAGTACTTACAGGTGCGGTCATGACGGTGTCGGGAGTGTCCACGATGGGCGACGAACTCTCTTCTTCTGTTGAATGTGCAGGTGGTGTAGAAGGCGGCGCAGGTACGAGCTTGGAAGTGCCATCAGGAGCATGGATAGGACCAGTGACGAAGTCTAACGCCATCGTATTGCGGATCTTGTCGGCTTGAGTGACCTCAGTCGTAAGGGAAGCGCCTGAGACATCGTCGATATTGGTCTTGGGGTCGGTGGACATGTTGAGCGAGTCCGGGGGGAAATGTGTTATCAAGTAGAGAAGAACACCAGTTGGAATGGAGTTGACTGCACTGAATCTCACAATAGTACGGTTATGGAGAAGAGAGTCTCGAGAGAGGTGAGCGAAAGATCTTATACACAGTGCGGCGGCGGTCCAAGTGCGATAGGCCGACGAAAAGTGAAGGTGACTCTGGAATGACACATTCTCCGCTGTTTGATCGCTACCACCTGATGGATCTTCCCGTCACCTTGGATCACGAATGGGCCATCGTCCTTGATTCACATTACCGTCGCACAATGCGACGCACTGCGGCCCGAGAGCACTAGAAATCCACCGAACGACCATCTGCCTGGCAGCTCGAGCCAATGGCGAACCCGTGAGCTCACGATAGTCGACCAGATGCCCTGCCAAGAGACCCGTTTGCTCATACTTGACCAATGCCACCCTCGAGCCGCGTGTTACATTCCCTGCGTGAAGGCCCACGTAGGCCAACACTTGTATATTAACGACGGAATGGATGGGTAGCTGATGAAACAATCGCTGTAAAAGACAGCCTAAGGGACGAGTTGGCCTTGAGTTGTGGCATAGAGGGAGCTGGGTGAGCCCAGAAAAGGCCCGCGGAATGCCCTCATGGTATGGACGGGGGCCAGATACTGGCAAGAGAAAATTGTTTGAGTATTTTGAAGTAGGGGCAGCTGAGGTAAGGGAAGTAATGGAATGAAATAGAGTGAATGAAGTCATGCAAATACAAACTGAAAGCTAGAAACCAAGCATCGAGACGCGACACAGGAAAGCAAGTACAATTGACTCAAACGACATGATTCATGTGAACGCATAGCCCCCCGTACTGATTGTCAAGCGACGTAGCCGCGATGGTGTACGTCCAGCAATTGAGTGTCGACGGCTCGGGTACGTACCAACAGTTCGCATTCCTGTCCCCTGTGAATGGAGCTCCTTCTGAAAGGGTAGACACAGAATAGCTTCCACGCCGTACCCTAAGACGTTGGTTTTGCGTAAGTGTACTTACTGTTTAGGTATCGACAAGTCCGATACGTCGCAGGAAGCTGCGCGGCGCTTGTCTGGTGAACTGGAGAGCAAATGTCCTCACGAGTCAACCAATCCAGAGTAATCCGCTTTGATATATATGTCGGCATACCGTACAAGTATGAGGCTCGAAACGGCAATCTCTCCACTACTATGCTCGGACCGAAGCAGTCTACTACGCCACAAAGAACTAGCAGGGACCTATAGGCGCATTCCGAGCGGCTATGGCATGGTCTACGATTGGCTTATACTCCCATAATTATAATCTCAAAGGTTTTAGTTTCTCCATCTTTCTGAGACTCGTACTTTTGAGGGAATGCGGCACGAGTTGTAGCTCGTGGCCAAAGGTGTTCGTGGGGCTGGATGCCTGCAATTTCACTCGCCGGGTTTCCTCTGAACTCCAGGAAGTGGAATCAGATGCAAAGCATCGAGTCTACACGTAGTGAATCATAGAGTGAGTTCTGCAATCTGGAACGACATGGGATGGAGGTTCACCAGAGGGCTTTCCAGTTGGGAGTTAGCCGACCATATTATGTATATACAAGAACCCTGTACATCCAACACGACGGGCGCGTAGAGCAGAGTGACAATGAAAGAGAGGTAGTCGTAAGCGTCCAACACAAGCGTGGGAGTTGGGCAAGGGGACGGATAAAGTGGACGAGGATGATGGAGGAGTGAGGCTTGGCGGCGGCTTAGTCACTATCGGGCAAGCTACCGCCGATAACCGGAAAACGAAAACACGTGCGCATTCCGTCAACAGTGTTTAGCGTCTTTCGCGCTTGTAGCGTCTTGCGGCAGTGAGGAGCTCCTGTTCTGCGCATCGTCACCAAACCCAAAAGGCAAATCGCTGGAAGCGCCAGCAAACCCCTGTTTATCGCTTGAGATGCGCTCACACGTCATTCCTACCACGCAACTTCTTTCTAACCACTCGATCCTGGGCTGAGCGCGTTCGCGGCCACTTTCCTCGCCTTGCTACCCACAGAGCGCCCTCTCAGCCACCATGCCCCCGACCACAGGCACAAGAACCTCTACGAGGCAGGGGCGGGCTACGGTCCGACCTACCAACTACTATGCGCGCACCTTTGCCGGCCGCCTCAACGCGAGCGGGATGGAGCAGACGCCCGAAGCTTCCAGCAGCGCGCCCGGCTTCCTGCCCGCCCTCACCCACTTTAGCGGCGCCGTCGATGCGTTTCCAAAGGAGATAATTAAGCATTTTTCCATGTTCAAGGAAGTCGAGGCCAAACTCCATGACCCGGAGCAGATGCTCAAGGAGCTGCTCGACGACATCGCCCGGCAGCCCGTCACTACAAAGGCCCAGCTGGCTGCTATAGAACAGGCCTCAGTAGCGTCTGAGGCCAACGCCAACGTAAGCTCCAGGAAGCGCATAGCAGTATCAGAAACTCACAATTGCCAGCTCAATCCCGACAATATGTCCCCCGAAGAACGTTCGGCCATGACCAAGCGCCAGCTCTTCTATCGCCTCCGCATGATTATCGCGAACACGCTGCCCATACTCGACGAAAAGCTCGTAGTGCTCCAGGGCGCCAAAGCCACCAAAGACAAGGGCCTCACGCGCATGCACCACTCCTTCGCTCAGCTCGACGGCGAGATCAGCGACGAAGCGCGATACGGCAGCCTTACACACTGGGCATATGCGGACAAAGAGGAGAAGAAAAAGGGCGGACCATCCCACGAGCGGCAGAGGCGCGAGGTGGCTGCGGCGAATAACCTGGCCGCGGCCGCTCAACATGTCCATGACGTCGATTCAATTGCGGCCAAGAGCGAGGCCAGACGTGAGGCCATGCAGGCGAACAAGCGCAGTCGACACCACCAGGTTGACTCCGACTTCGACGACAGACCAGCCAAGAGACCGCAGAAGAAGAAGGCCATGCCTGCAGAGACGGCAGCGCCAGACAACAGAAGCCTTGGGCTGGGCATTTCAAGCAACGGCACAGGTCCTCATGGCAAGCGGAAGAAGACTGAAAAGGCCCTCGCTGCTGCTGCTGCGGCGGCGGTACCGGCAGCTCCGCCCATGGAGCGATCACTGAGCAGTGCTCTGAAAGCAACTAGCAACGGCGTACGGGGTGGTTCGAGCCCACGGGGAACGCCAGGTCCAGAGAACGGCGCAGCAAAACGCAAACCTCGTGCCGCACCCGTGGCTGCGCAACGCAAGAACCCGCTTCCCCCGTACTCGCCCCCTATGGCTTCGTCACCCCTTGCTGCCAACTTCCCCGTCAACAAAGCAATTGCCGGCGCATCGGAAAGAACACTGTCCGCCCGTGCACGGAAGAACTCCACAGCCAACTCGGTGGCGTCAATCAAGGATCAAGAGGCTACAGTTGCAGGCCGCCCGTCATCCTCACACTCTGCGCAACAAGCCGCTAGCAGCAATGCCATCACAGAGCTGGAACAGGCTGCTGGCGTTGTGCGAGACAATGCTTCGGCAAAGGGCGCGTCCACTCCAAAGGAGAGTACAGAGATCCCACCGCCCTTTGATACAGCCAACATGAAGGTAGAAGACTTGGGACAGCCGGAGCCAGAGAGCATGGACATTGACGCTCCCGCACCGATATCTGCCGCCGTGAGATCCGGTCGGAACTCCAAGAATACGACACCTGTTGTCGGGGCATTTGTGGAGACACCCATGGCGCGAAGTCGCAGCAGCCGCAACGTGAACAATGGAAATTCAAACTCCACCACGTCGTCAGAGAACAACAGCACGACAGGCGCCGGATCAAAACGAGGCAACAAGAAGAACACGCAATCGACTACCGCCACTGCTTCTCCCGCCCTGAAGCCCACGCCGAACGTAAAATCGAACCCTCCATCTTCCGCTGCCAGCTCCGTCGCACAAGAACAAGAATACCAAGAGGTCGAGGCGGAAGCCGAACCAGAGGCCGAATCGGAGGAAGATGGCGACGAGCCGCGATACTGCTATTGTAACGAAGTTTCCTACGGGAACATGATTGCCTGCGACAACGATGACTGCCCCCGCGAGTGGTTCCACCTTGGCTGTGTGAATCTTGACAAACCGCCCACTGGCAGAACGAAATGGTTCTGCAGTGACGATTGCAAGGAGACGTACAATAAGACCAAGGCGAAGGGGGGCCGTCCAGGCAGTAGTAGACAATAGGAATTAGGAAGGAGTTCAAGGCGTTCTGGGACGGGTCCAGCGGCGGCTGGGTCTAGGCAAGGCCCGAAGGGTAAGGGCAAGGCTAGGTTAAATCTCTGGGATGGCTGGAATGCTCTCTAGTAAGCAGCGTTCCAGCCGCGGTCTGCGGCTTTCTTTGGATTCTTTGTGTAGGTTTCTCGGCGTTTCTACTAGGCTTGGTTACGCGGCGCATCTCATTTATGACTACGAGGTCTAGTGATATCCGCTCTGGAGGACACTGGCGTTTTGCATCGTCTGGCATATGGCATCGAGAAGCACATTCTTTTGTCTTTTCTGTCAATGTTACTGTATATGGACTTGCGTTGGCTCTACTTAACAGAGTACGTATATCAACAGCGAAGTATTCGCAAGCATTTGAACGTTTTCTTGTAAAAACTCTAGAGCGAACTAAGCTCGATTTAACTGCCTTTGGGTTATTTCCGACGAGAGGTCGGCATTTGGTAGGCTGAGGCTTTGGTGATGCTGTGTCACATGGTTATTGCGAGCTTTAAGGTTGTCGCGGCCTTCATACATGCCACGCGGCAGCGGTACGATAGCCGTCAGCAGCCGTCAGCCTCAGAAATGCCCCTTGCAGATCCCTTTCGGCTTAGAGTGGGCGTCATCGTCATTGGCCAGATACATCTGGACCCTGAAACGCTAACTACGATTGATGATGCGCAGCATACTCACCGCTCGAACACGCGACACGAGCGCCTTGAGCACCATATTCTAACGACAACTATCTCTCAAGTTGGTACAAGTGTGATATAGATTCGGAAATCATCATGGCGCCCACAGACCACCCATCAGCGGAAGAGCTGCTCATATGCGAGCCAGAAGGTGGCGCGCCGAATGCCCCGCCAGACCTACGTTTCTTACACTACAATGATGTTTATCACGTTGAAGCAGGGTCAAGAGAGCCTGTTGGCGGATATGCGAGGTTTCAAACTCTCGTCAATTACTATAGGGACGATGAGAGGTTCAAGGACCAACCAAAGCTTCTGACTTTCTTCTCGGGTGATGCGTTCAACCCGAGCATTGAGAGTAGTATCACAAAGGGTCAGTGAGCCGAATCGCCATAGCTTATGCAAGGAGACTGACGACGACTACCAGGAAGCCACATGGTCCCTGTACTAAACAACATTGGCACAGACGTTTCTTGCGTAGGAGTATGTACATCGTAGTTTACAGAGACCGAGCCCAACTAACGCTTACATAGAACCACGACCTCGACTTTGGTGTAAAGCAGTATCGCTACCTCACAGCCAAATGCAAATTCCCATGGCTCCTCGCGAACGTCCACGACCCAGCCCTCGGCGACGGTGTCCCCCTCGGAAACGCGAAGAAGACGGTCATGCTCACGGCATCCAACGGCATCAAAGTCGGCGTCATCGGACTCGCAGAACGAGAGTGGCTCGACACAATCAACGCGCTACCACCGGACATCATATACAAGAGTGCCTCCGAGACTGCGAAGGAACTCATACCAGGTCTGAAGGAGCAGGGCGCAGAGATAATCGTTTGCGTGTCGCATCAGCGAGAGCCAAACGACAACAAGCTGGCAAAGCAAGTTGGAGGAGGATTGATTGATATAATTTTGGGTGGACATGACCACTACTACTCATACAACCTTATCAACGGAACACAAGTACTGCGGTCAGGCACGGACTTCAAACAACTGTCTCACGTTGAGGCATGGCGGAAGCCAGAGGGCAAGGGATGGGACTTCAAGATCATACGGCGAGACATTGTCAGCAGTATACCTCAAGATCCCCAGGCCATGGCGCTGGTAGAAGAACAGACACGGGAGATTAGAAAGCGATTAGACAAACCTATTGGATATACCGCCGCACCACTCGACGCCCGATTCACAACCGTACGAACAAGAGAGTCGAACATTGGAAACTTTGTCTGCGATCTCATGAGGTACTACTACTCAGCCGAGTGCTGTATCATGGCAGCCGGAACGATACGCGGAGATCAAATCTACCCTCCTGGCTTGTTGAAGCTCAGGGATCTTGTCAACTGCTTCCCGTTTGAAGATCCGGTCGTGGTACTGAAGGTCACCGGCAAGGCAATTCGAGAAGCATTAGAAAACGGCGTCAGCAATTACCCGGCACTAGAAGGAAGATTCCCGCAAGTATCGAACATTACCTTTGAAGCGGACTACTCGAAACCACCACATTCGCGGGTTTCCAATGTGACGATTGGAGAGGAACCTGTAGATGAGGAGCGAGAGTACGTACTCGCTACGAGAGGGTACATGGGCCGTGGAAAAGGTACGACATCCCCAGTGCACAAAGAGTTTCCACTAATCAACTACACCTAGACGGCTACACATCCCTCCTCATCGAAGAAGAAGGCGGAGTTGCCAAAGAGCTCGTCTCGGAAGAAAACGGCGTTCTTATCTCCACCATCCTCCGCCAATACTTCATGTCTCTCAAAGTACTAGGCAAATGGAAACGCTGGGGCAAATCCATGAACACGAAATTCACATCGATTCAAACGAATCTGCAGAAGAACCACGGTCACGCTTTCCACGACCCATCTCCTACATCCCCCACGCAGTCCCGTGGTAACAATGCTCCTCCGGTGGATCAAGGCGTGAGCAGAGTCCTGGGTGATTCGAACAAACGCGACAACAGCCCGAACGACACTACCGACTCGGAAGACCCGGACGTCGATGAAGATGAAGACGACGGACCGATGTATGATAGCCGTGTGCCAATACAGTTCACAGACAAGCAGACGGAGATGATCAGAAGGGTTATGAGGAAGTGGTGGCGTGTTGCTGGTCTCAAGGGCAATCCTAAGCTGTGTGATGAGCTTGGTGGTGGTGAGTTCCAGGTTAATTGGACAAAGGCTATTGCGCCGAGGTTGGAGGGGAGGATTAGGGAGGTCGGAGCTGCGGTTAAGATTGAGGCATAGTGTTGAGATTTATGATATATGTACGACCTTTTACGTTGCTGAGTCCCGTTCAAACGGCTATAGCTAGACTTGAGAAGAACCATTTACAGTCCGTTTCTTCATGATCGCCTTCTCCCTTTGTTTTCGTATCTCATAATGGTATTGCAGTCTTCAAGGCTGAGGTGGACGATGGCCTAGATGTCCTTCGATGGGTCGACCGCATGCTTATCCGATTATGCACTCACTTGCTTTTTCTTGTAGACCCACAACTGATATGATTAATCGCCGGAGCGTAAATCTGTCGGGTAATATGGTAGATAGTGGCTATGGCTCCGGAAAACAATTGATGGTACAGGTCAGATTGAGCTCTGAACGCCATTATCTTGGCGATACAGGCTCTAGGAGCTGAGATGCGCGGTTGAAGGTGTTCCATGCTTGTGCCGGCCATTGTTGACTGTGGCTGTTCTACTCCGGTATCTTCCTAGCTCTTGTGTGTTTCATTTCTCGACTTACATGTATGACCCATTATCTACTGCCTGTGGATCTCATCTGTGAAAGTATGCGCACAGCTTGTTCATCGTATGCGCTGCGATTGGTAAGCTACCAGAATGGTTCAGAGTTATCGAGCGTTGCCCACTCTTCTCCGCCATCGCTCCAGTCACGCCAAACATCTTTCGAGACTATATCCAACCGACCATGGTGAAGCCTTGCAAAATCCACGTTGAAGGGATGTGGCTTGAACGTCTTCCCTTGACTAGTAGCTAGGTTCATCAAGTCGAGTTTGTACATGCGAACTATCCTTGAAGCAGCGCGAACAAACAACTCTTTCTCCAAATCGTCCTCTAGTATCTCGTTGGTGAGCATCATGACCATGTGCGATATCTTGGGAAAGTCGCGTAGGACGTTTGATAGGCTGCCGTCTCTGAATCCATTCAGTATAACTTTTGTAATAGCGACCTTCTGCAGCTCTTGGGGATCACAGCCCGTTGCATGGCTGAAGTGAGCCAGTAGTCCTACTTCGGGCGAGTCATCGTAATGTTTAACACGCGTGCCTTCTAGCTGTAGCAAGAGGATGTCGGTATCGATGCGGAAGTAGAATTCGCCACAGCCAGTATCTGAATTGCTGCACGGTACCTGCAGGATATGGTTTGCTTTCATAGCCTGGTACCGAGCTTCTTCGCGCGACTCATGACATAGATTTACCGTCACTGGCGCAGGACTAGGGGAGTATCGCGGGCAAAAGTGCGTTTCGTCATGATCCTCATCGTGGGGGTTGGTCTCCAGTGCTACCAGGCGAGGCGGCTCGTTGTAGTACGCTAGCGCCCATATCTGAAGGCGTAGTTCTTTTGGCAGCAACTGCATAGACATGTCTGGAGGATGAATTGGGGCGGGTGTTGTGGAGGCCAAGAACCTTCCCCATGTAGACGTCACGTGCCGTCGCGATCCCCAACATTAGTTTGACTTTCCGCCATTACGAGGCCTACCCACTCCGCTCCACTTGGCGCGGATGCCTAACTTTATACCGGTAACCATCCCACGTCCGAACCAACTCATCACACATTACGCATGGTCATTTCCGATGCCCGCACCTCCGAGATGCAGAATACAGTGTCTCGAAGCTTCTCTCCCTGAACCTTTTTAAAGTCCAGAACGCCCGTGGTCCTCCGCAGGTGTTGCACGATGATCGTCCAATGACATGCTGATTTTATGTTTGTTATCGGATTTGCGTGGTCGCCACGCTGAATGCCATCCATGGCTCCATCCTATTCATTGATCTGCGCAGGTGGAAATCCATTGTGGCACAGTAGAACAACGAGTCATTGTCGAAGTTAAACGACATGTACTGACATCGTGTCAGCTCGTCAGCACCGGGGGGAGCTTCGTCGACAGCTTGGCACAATGGATGTTCGTTGGCCGGTGAAGAAGTCGTGAAATCCGGGGGAAAGCCGACGAGCTATATTGTCAATAATATGAGCACGGAGCGCCATGTTGTGATTCCGCTGGCAGCTTCATGAGGCTCTGGGTGGATTCGATGCGGGTGTCCCACAACCCCTTGGAGTCCCACTGGAGAAATACCGACGGCGTCTTCTTATGTGGATCTGTTGGACGCGCGACCCGCTGTATGTGAAGTCACACTGACATGCGCGCGGATGCTTTGCCGGGCAAGGAGTCTAGTTTTGCTAGCATTTGGCCTGATCGACGATGTGAAGACCGATCAACGGCTTGACTCTCGAGCTCCGGAGGAGGCTGAAAGATTTGAGGCTCCATGTGACAAGGCTGGGCATCTTTGCTGTCGTGTTGTTGGTCGTGGAGCTATTCCCCTCCCCCGCTTTAAAGGCAAAACCACCCCTCTTCGAGCGTCATACCGCAGACACCGCATAGGAAAGGCACGCGCTCGGATTCCGTTGCCGATTAAACACCGAAACCTTCGTCCTTCTACGATGTTCCTGTTGCGATTCTCCTTTTACCACCTCGACTTCAAATCCTAAGTTATACACACCCAAACTCGGTGTTCTTTGTCGCGAAACACTTTCGCAGCACCCCCTCGGAACAGCACCATCGGCATTTGCGCTTTGCTGCGGCACCGCACACCCGCACTCAACTCGTCGCAGTTCAGACATCCTTCAGCGCGGACACCGCAAAGAAGTTAATCGGTTGTCAGACCTGATTGGCTTGGTTAGAAATTTTTCCGTACCGTCGCAATACCCAGTACCATTCTTGGTACCGAATTTTAGAAAGCACCACTTCGCGACCAACAGCTGCACCCGTCGCGCATATTCTACGATTCCGACCGCGGACGGAAGACATCTTCCGTATAAATACAACGGGTTAGGTACACCCGTGGAACAGAACAGCACATCTCTCAGCATGGCGACACAAGACGTTTCCGCGCACGATACTGAGCCGCAGCCAGTCCCCAAAGAGGAAATTGCAGAAGAGCCACAGTCGAATTTGGACGAGGGGAGACTGAGGCAGTTCTTTATTGGTTCCATAGACCAAGGAACTACAAGTACTCGCTTCATTATTTTCGACGGCCTTGGTGAGCCCGTAGCTCAACATCAGATCGAGTTCAACCAGCAATATCCTCAGTCAGGGTCAGTACAGGCGAAATCTTATGAGTTGACGTGAATTAATTGGCGCAGATGGCATGAACACGACCCGAAAGAGATCATTCATTCGGTAGAACAATGCATTGACCGGGCTACGAATATCTTCCTCGACAACGGCCATGAAATCGAAGACATCAAGGCTGTCGGTATCACCAACCAGCGTGAAACAATAGTCGTTTGGGACACCAATACTGGTGAGCCATTATGTAATGCGATCGCTTGGTAAGTAAAACGTGTGTACGAGATTCGAATGGGCAGCGATTGACTTTGTGAATCCAGGCCAGATACGAGAACCAAGGGATTGGTCCGTGAGTTGAAGAACAAGGAGGGCGCTGATGACATACGCAATATGTGTGGACTTCCTCTATCGACCTACCCATCATCAGTCAAGCTCCGGTGGCTGCTTGACCACAACGAAGACGTTCGCAAGGCATACGACGAGGAGCGATTATCCTTTGGAACCATCGACACATGGATATTATATAACCTGAACGGAGGACCAGAACAAAACATTCACGTGACAGACACTACCAATGCGTCTAGAACCATGTTCATGAACCTGTATGTCAACCTCCGCTCGCTTCGAATTAAGCGACAAAGTCGGCTAATGCAATTGCAGGCACACCGTTCAGTACGATGACAAGCTCTTGGATTTCTTCGGAATCGATAAAAACAAGGTCAAGCTACCAAAAATTGTGCCGTCTTCATCGCGAGACGACTTCGGATTCTTGCGTTCCGGTATATTGGAAGGTGTTCGAATTGCAGGGTGCTTGGGTGATCAATCGTCAGCTTTGGTTGGTCAACAAGGCTTTACGCCCGGTTCTGCGAAGAACACGTACGGCACTGGTTGCTTCTTGCTTTACAATGTGGGAGAAAAGCCTGTCATTTCTTCGCACGGGCTTCTGGCTACTGTCGCATACGACTTTGGCGGAAAGCGGAAACCCGTATATGCACTCGAAGGCAGTATTGCGGTTGCGGGTAGTGGCGTCAAGTTCCTCATGAACAACATGGGCTTCATCACACATTCACACAAGATTAGTGATCTTGCGGCTTCTGTGGAAGACAACGGTGGTTGTGTCTTCGTAACAGCTTTCAGTGGTCTCTTCGCTCCTTACTGGATCGACGATGCTAAGGGTACTATTTTCGGTATTACGCAATTCACTGAGCGGGGACATATCGCTCGCGCAACCTTGGAAGCGACCTGCTTCCAGACCAGGGCAATTCTAGACGCCATGGAGCTGGACAGTGGCCACAAGCTTAACATGCTTGCAGTCGATGGTGGAATGAGTAACTCAAACTTGTGCATGCAGGTAAGTGAAGGCACCCAGAGACACCGATGAAGTGGCCCTGGAATAACCATTTGGAACAGACTCAAGCAAACATCATCGGCATTCCCGTCGACCGCCCCGCCATGCGCGAAACTACAGCTTTGGGCGCAGCCATCGCAGCTGGCTTTGCTGTCGACGTTTGGAAAGAGTTTGACGAACTAAAGGAGATTAATCAGAAAGATCGCATGGTCTTCAAGCCAAATGTCGACAAGGAGGTAGGCGAGAAGATGTTTAAGAAGTGGGGAAGGGTAAGTAACTTCCACGAACCAATTGCGAGAATGGCATGTGCTGACTTTGATTTTTTATTTAGGCCGTCGAGATGTGTCGTGGTTGGTTAGATGCTGGAGAAGCCAACGGAGAGTTCTCATGATCTACGCGTATTATGGAGATTTATATATCCGCAACCGACGTGATGCTTTCCTTGGCATCCTCGTATGAAGAGTAATGAACTAGTTCAAACGAAAGCATCTTCGCGTAGGAATCTGGTGATCGGCAAGCGTTCGGGCCAGTGCCACCCGATATCCGCTGTCATACCGAATCATGTTGTGGAGAGGTTGTCAGCATATAGAACATATGGAACCTAGTCCTATAGCCACACTGCTGCTTCTGGCGCTACCACCGGATTGGCAACGCGGGGGAGGGACGGTTCGAGGTATAGTCTCTGATCAGCTAGTTCACCGTTCTGGTGGCATTAAATGCTAACATCCATGTCTTATGTTCAGCCTGAATGGCTTGTGATGCTCGCCAACGAATAGTCGATTACCTACACAACTTGTAGAATTTCGGATACAAGAGCCAATGATATGTTCATAATATTCTCAACATTCTCAACAAAGTGGTAGGTGTGGCGCCTTGTTTAAGCCACTGGCATATCAAGACTCCCAGAACGCAGGTACTGCGGATTGCTGGTTCCGCTTCCTGTTGAGGTTGCATTAACGCGGAGACTGTGGCATCCAATATATCCTGGCCCACAAATGGAGGACACGGAGCTATGCCACACTTGGGCGGTGTGAAGACCTTTTGATCTACTTCAAAACTCCAGAATGAGAGATGCATCATGCATGTGTATGCGGTCATGGTCCGTTGTAACGAAGTTCCTTGCGTTGAGGGGGTTGTCGGGTCGGCTTCTCAGAAGCTCGCGTCTGAAGCGAGCGCCAGCCGGTGAACTTTTCCGATCAGCGAAGGATTGTATACAAGGCCTGCTCAGTCCAGGGGACGCGATCCTGGTACGTTCTGCATGCGTTTGCATCTTTGGTCGCCATAAGAGAAGGCACCCTGCATTGGTCTCGTCCCCGAGAAGCGGCAGAATCCCATCTCTTTCATAGGTCGGTATATTCCCAGTCTCGGCAGGTCTTTTCCTTACCGAACAGCATCCACGTCCCTTATGGTTGTAGCTTACCGTGCGTTGTTCGAGCCGACATGCACTTTGCAGCCACTTAGTGTTCCATCGCCCGGGCAGCACGGTCTAGACAGTCTTACCGCGGGTCAAGACTACCAGATTCCTGGTCGATGTGTATGCATATGCACACGTTTCTCAGAAATCCCGTGCGATGGCATTGGTCGCTGTTCTTCAATGCAGTTATGGCACAGCGACCTGGACATGGGCCGTCAATGCGGGAAGCCTACCTAGGTAACGTACGAGGTGCTAGAGCTGTGCCGTTCACATATAGCAGGTGTCGGTGTAGAGTAGCATGTGTGGAAAGAGTTGCGAACTTGAGAGTCAGTGTTGCGGCAGGTAGAAACCTCAATCACATGGCGTCATGCGGACGAAACGGAACCCGATAACACCAGCATTGGGTTCATCAGACGCTCCGAAACTCAAACACAACCCCGAATCTGCCCTGCTGACAATGTACCTCGAACGTTATGCTCACGAAATCAGAAAGTGAGGCCGGCGACCAGGACCCCACCAGCAGCCACTAAAGGTGGGATCATGTCGCGCAGCCGCGCTCACCGTACACGGGACGGCATATGATGATTGCGCAACACTTGACCTCCGGATGCTCTCGCGATATGGACTGGGGCCGGGGAAGCGGGATAGTAAGCATAAAGGACACACATCGGTGGAAGCTCCGGTGAAGTGTTGCCGAGAAAGGCACGCCTAGGATGAAACAGGCGCCTCGATGCAGTAAAGGCCTCGCTCTAGCAGTGTGTAAACGATGCCATTAATTGCCACCTAGTATACAATTGATCTCTCTCGCGACCTGCAGGATGTGAAGGAAGGGTGGCCCCTGGCCTCCGAAGCTTAGTGTCTGCCACGGTCAAGGATTTTCCAACGGCTGCACACCCCACGGGCCACCTTAACGTGGAACCGTAGTCGCAGATCAAACTTGATCTGTGCACGTCTGATAACTTTGAACTTAGTGCACACTAACGGACAAGGCGGATTGGCGCAGTTCTAAATGCTATAGTGCTTCGACCACTCAGAGACTGCCGTTGGCAGCCCGCTGGCTATTCTACCCTGAGAGCAAGACCGAGGACCTTCACGCTTGCATTCATTCTTCTTCAAATACGGCCAGAAGACCCTGTAGTCCCTCTCGGCACCCGGGTTGGGCTGCTACCTTTGTCCCTCAAGGTTCTTGGAAGCGAGAGCACTTCAAACATGAAGGTCCCCACCCAGGTCTATGGTGTGTAAAAGGCTCGACCGCTCTCGGGCTCCCGGGTACGTTGAACATTCACGGCCACTACCATGATGCATGTCAACTGACGAACCAGGTTCTATTGACATGGGCTAGCTTTGCATAGCTCCTACGGGTACCTGAACTGCACTGACGTCTGTCTGCTGCTCCGTCTGGCTCACTATAACATAACGGACCGTCGCGCAGCTGCATGCTAATCCGGAGATTTCACCAACCCACCAACAGAATCATTTGCCTGCCATCCATTGTTGCATTTGTACATCCTCTTGGAATTCTTACTCGTCATTCGACCACAACACTTCACAGCTTTCCTTTTCGGTCATCATGTGCGACTACACACAAGTGCAATACAAGTGCGCTCACGTCCGCTATGTCGTCAAAGCCTGGTGTACCAAGTACCAACAAACGCATGTAAGGTGTCCGGCCAATGTCACGGCAGTGTAAGTGCTCATTCTAATCCATCGTATTCCTATACTGACTTATGGCCCAGAGAATACAGACTTAATGAGAACTGCGGTTCGTAACTCCACGACCCAACATGTATCACGAGATCCATTTTAACACATCCAAGGCGACTGCAGACGATAACACGAACCATGCTCTCGTTATCATTCCCTATAGTCACGGTTGCAATATAGCACGGCGTACACGGCGGACAGCTGCACAATACCCATTTGAATCCTTTTCGTACTTTGTTGGATAGGCGAATGTATCATCACTGTCAATTTCAAAAGTCATTTTTCACCACTCTTCCCAACACTGCTTCGCCGACTTTTGGTACTTAACCGAGATTATAGTCATCAATGTCCGGCACAGGCTACTAGCTACGATGGCGGAGATTCATCCCACTCCCGACAGCATTTACAACAATACGATAGCCCTAAAGGACTTCGCGGTTTAAAAAAAGGGTTCAGTTTCTAATCAAAGTTTGCACGATATTATGGTTGCATTAGCCAAACCAAATCGTGGGTGACACACCAGATCTCACCCGACGGCCACAACTCCGAAACACGCAATCGGCCACCAAATCAACCGCCACTTACGTGGAACATAAACAAAACGCGGAATATTCACCGCAGTGATCCTACGTTCACTTCGCCCCCTTCCGACCCCCTTCCGAGAAAGTATCCTCGAAATCCAGGCAATCTCAGCGCTTCGGCCCAATGTCGGCGACCTCTCCGAACTGTCTCAGTTTTGTAGCTTCAGAAACTCTCGAGCACCCACCTGGACAGTGCCTGCTTGTAATGCTGGATCGCACTCGCGTTCGGTTCGCGCGGTTCTGAGTATATTTCGCGCGTTAGACTGGAAAAAATGTCAGAATAATGGTCGGCCGAATGTCCCCTTTTGGTTTCTTATTTCGTGCCGTAGCACCAAGTCGCTACCTGCAGCTACGACAAACTTATGCAGGTTACTACATTGGTCTGGCTTACCGGGTCCCTGGAACGCAATAAGACGACTGGTAAAACCATAAGAACCCTCTGTTAATTATGCAGTCTAGCCAATCACGAGTTTCAGTTCGCCGAAGGCACGACCGGGCTGCGTATACGCGACCGTATCTTACGAGCTGACTTGATATATGGTTCGCATGCTACGTTGCATGGTAACGCAAACTGTACGAGTCACTACGCCTATGTATAGTTCAAAGGATGTCGCTATCGCTACTGGCGACCAGAGTCGCGATCCTCCTTACTAGGCCCCAAGGTTTCGTTGATGTCAAGAGTCAGCAACGTCCACTAATGATTTGTTATCACTAGAAGACTGGGTCGTCCGTCATCACATTAATCGGAGTCTTCGAGAGGGATAACGCGAACCAAGCCGGCCACATCGACATCTCGTTGCATCAACAAATTCCCTAGGAGGAAGCTGGAGCGTCAATATCACCGGACGCATAACGCTGACGATTACATGCTTCGCGTGTGTGGGGAGGTTATGTGAATGACGCCACATCAGTTTCATCGACACAGAAGATGTGGCTCTCCACATCCACGTGGTACGCGAAATTCGACTCGACGGTGGGGCCTTTGCTGCCTCTGCAAGACGCAGAGGACGATGCGTACCACCTTTTCCAGAATCAGGTACAGTGAGTCAGGAGATAGTCGCCTACGGTCCACTCTGGTAATCTTCTGGAAGCGAATCATAATTGTGGTCGAGGCTGCACGGGAGGATGAGGATCTACGCTACTGACTCACAGTCCAACCGCATGATGAGGCAGGAGCAGGGAATAATACGGCGTAACATGTTGCTGTTGCCCTGGAATAATTTGTGAGGCTACAATGTGCAACGAAAATAAGATCATGAAGTACCAAGTACCTAGCTGTGTACCAGTATACCTGCCTCGGCTTACCAAACGACTGCACCCTGAGCCGTGTGAAGTTACAGTGTAAGCCGTTGATATGCAGCGGCACGACTCGTACCCAAAGCCGACGTTTCCCCACCATCCCGCCCGCCATAAACGTCCTCAAATACTCGTAACCTGGTAAAAGTGCCACATTAGCGGCCGCGAAGCAAATGAGGCACAGCAGAAAGTCAATCCCCCATCACTCCACTACGATCCTACTGCCAGTTTGATATCCAGCGGTTACGGTTTTTAATCCCGCTCCAATGACCCCAAACCCAACGCAACTTGAAACTAACATAGCAATGACAGGACCATACCTCGTCACGAGGCAGCTTGTTGAGCAACCACAGCTGTGGTTGTATCGCCACCCATGAAATCCAATTATGTAGCTTCATCCAAGAAATCTCATAGTTTCCCTTCACTCCAAACGGCACGGGCGATTCCGGCCTTGTAAGCCTACCTCCCGCCGCCCCGCGTTCAGTAGAAACCTAATTCTGAGTTGGCATGGGGTCAGGGCCAGTAAGCCCTGTGTTGGGCTCCGTTACAATCTTGGGATAATGGCTGTTGGCGGACAGTTACGCACCCGGTCGTGATGCAATGACGCCAGGTGGGTCTACCAGGGCACGGTATGTGACTCGTAGCGATTCGCGTGGATAAAGTTCCGGCATCCAGATGTCGTGAGTTGGCGCAGAAATGTGCCCGAGTGGATATAACGGTCTGTACTAACATTGATGTTTGTGCCACAAAGCTTGGAATGGTACGAGTTCCGCATGCATGCGCGGTCATGTTATCTGCTGCCGTCTCACCCCAGTCAAAAGTGGTGCGCGCTTCAAAAAGGGCGCAGCAGTCAGTGGCCCAGAATCCCATCTCCACGAACACACTAAGTGTGTCGTCAACCTACGGCAACGTCCTTGCAAGCCACTTCCTGGTGCTTACGATGCATGGGCTAATCATAATAAGATCAGCACATTATACGGAACGAATGAGATATTTAATTAGGTTTGCCGATCGCACCATACTATAACCCTCTGATTACAACACCATCGTATTTTTGTCTCTGATATCTGCATCACGGCTTTTTTCTCCTTTGCCCACTACTGGAAGCGCCGGAGCGAACCTCCTAGCCAAACGGCGAATCGGAGAGACTCTATTTACCGTATGCCGGCACTTGCAACTTGCGCCGGCACTTCCGCGACCCCTACCTCGTATCGAGCTTCTGTCTGTAACGCGGAATGCGAAGTGAGGCTTGCCACTGTCACATCGAGCCTGACAGGTGACACGCAGTCGAGGAGGATCATGTTTCATGCCTGGTGCCTGAGCCCTGAGGATCCGCAATTGGTTGCCTATCCGGCACGGCCCGGGCTGTCACCAGCAATGATAAACAGCGCAAGGTCAGCTGCTTTGCCTTTTTGCATGCTGCAAGTCCCAGGTTCAACGGCCCGACTGTGTCTTATGTAAACGTCCACCACACTTGGCCCGATGTTTGACGAGCCCGCTGCTGCATATCTCCCAAGAGCTGGGTCACAACCTCAACCTCATCAGCCCGGTCAGGATCCCATGTGTGGGTATTGGGGTACATGGAGGGGCTTGGAACGGCGGGAAAATCAGCAGCTGAGTGATATACCGCCCTGACAAACTTTCTTCACCCAAGAGAACTCCTCAAACGGGACATTCCGCAAACGTCTTGGTGTGAATGAACACACACGTCCTGCTCAGCCTCGGCCGGCTCGGAGTCTTCACACCGACATGTAGTGCGGCCGCAAAGGCGTTGAGCGATTGTCCGCTATGGAAACAGCGGAGCCTTCTCCGCCCCACTACGGACACGGTACGGCACAAAGTCTGGCCTTTTCCTAGTACGATCTGAGACGCAGGTAAAGGCTACAGGTATGACGTGCATAACGACGCAGAGCTAGTCGTGGATCGCTTCGGAGCTTTAGCATCGGTTACCATGTCCATGGCGTGGAGATAGCTCGCTATGCAGCAAACAAACGCAAAGTATATTGGGTCTAGATTGCAAGTTTGGCTTCTGTTCACAACACCCTTTTTGCTAATCTGAATCATCGCTTTTGCTACCACAATCTGGAATCCGACGCAAGCCGAGTCCGAAAACATGCTCAGTGACGTACTGCGACCGCGGGCCGTCTTCGGTGACATGCTTTGACCTCCGCTTCCCCATACTACTGGTACCGTATGAGGTTGATCGTATACTGTATAACCTCACAACCGCTAAATCCAATAGCTCGAAGACTGGTCAGCATGGCACGATTTGTCAGTTCACCACGGCATGAGTTTGCTGGGAGGGATCATGGAACACTGTAAGCCTCACCGCATTGGGCTGCCATGGGGCTCAGGACTCTATCAGATGTGAAGATGTACCTGCCGATGTCAATCGCCTGGTCTTACCGCAAACATACCCCACGACCCCATCCCTGCCCCAGGGATGGGCCTGGTCACGGAGGACTCGTAAGTTTGGCCGGAGGCGCATGTAAGCAAGACTGTCGTGCTGTGAGGCGGGTGATCACGTCTCCGCCATGTCTCGGCATATTCACCGATGGCGACAGTAATCAAGAACGGCGAAGCTTGCGGTAGGGCTGACGCAAGGTTGGTGTGCATGAGGAGAAGCCTCTACAATGCCCTATCCCATATCCGCGACATTCCGACAGAATTTGCCGGCTGGTGTCTGGGTTCTCAGTCACATTAGCACATCCTTGCGGATATGTTGATCTGGAGCTTGATAGGTCTCCAGCTGACGACACCAGAAGTCTACGTACGCGGTGACATACGACGCGTCTTGGCCGGGTCCGTGGACACCTGATCTGCGGAGCTTTCTAAGCATCGAGTAGGCGAATCACAAACCAAGAGTCTTAGCACTCTTTGTACATACTCGCAGGTCCATGCTGTGGATCTCTTGGTGGTTGTTACACGGTCAACCCTGGAACACTTGCACATCGATCGCAAGAGTGCAACAAGGTAGATGTCGAGATCGTGGTCCGGGAAGGCAGACTACGCACCAACGACTTACCCCCACCGCAAAGTTTAGATTCTCAAGACGCAACCCTCTTTGAGTCAACACTATTCGTGCATCGTGATCATCGTGGTTCGCAACGAGGTCCTTGGTTTGGCGCGTTCGCACGGTGCAAACCTTGTTCGCCGAACTTCCAAAAGAGACCTCGAGTCGACATTAACCGGTAAATTATTGGAACTACTGAAACTACTGGAACTACTGTTGATCAGTTGCGTTTTGTTTCTAAAGAGGGTGGAGTGAGTTCGGAACGTCAAGTCCGTTTAGGCGGTCTTCAGACCGACTTAGTCGCATATTGGGTTTCAATGGTGCGGTGTGGTAGGTAGTCCCGTCACGAAGCGCCAGAAGGAGAAACAAACATGCCCTCAGACATTATGCTTCTGGGTCTGTAGTTGACGATGATGGAAGAGCGTGTTCAGACGACAGAAACAGATATGCATAAGTTGTCCAACCAGAAATCGTGCTAGAAAGTCGTGTATGCCGTGATTGGTCAATGCGCGCTCCTTTCCGAAATGGAGTCAGGAACCAGGAACGCTGTGCATAGGCGAATCATCCCTCACATCAGCGACGATGCCTCACCGTGAAGACACGCCCACACCCGACAATGGCTTTTATGTCGTGGTTACTGGGGCCAACAGGTTCGTGTATCCCATTGTCCGCCTGCGCGACGCTCAATTGACCCGCCTATAGTGGCCTGGGACTTGGTATCGGAACCCGCCTGATTGACGAATTCCTGCAAACTCGCCCCCAAAACGAGTCCCTCGTCCTCATCATCACCACACGCGACCAACGCAAAGGCGATGCGACAATCGAGAAGCTAGAACAGCACCTTCGCAAAGTCATCCGCAGCCATGAACAAAAACTACCGGGCATCGCACAGGTGCTGCAGAATCGCGTGTCTTTCCGCCAGGAGAGACTAGATCTTCTCAGTCTGGTCTCAGTACAGAAGCTGAGCAAGAAGCTCCGGGAAACAACACCAAAGCTCGATGCAGTCATCTGCAATGCTGGCATTGGTGGATGGACTGGCATCAATTGGCCCGGTGCCATATGGGCAATCCTCACCAAGTGGAGAACGGCCATCACTTGGCCTACATACAAGATGTCTGGCGTTGGATGGACAGTAAAAAATTCGCAAATACCTGCGGACAAGAAGACGGAAGAAGAGCCTCCATTAGGCGAGGTCTTCTGTGCTAATGTCTTTGGGCATTACCTCCTTGGTCACTACCTCGCACCCTTGTTGGCGAGACACCCCAAGAGTGAGAAGACAAGGGGGAGGATGATTTGGGTCAGCAGCTTGGAAGCATACGACCATGTGTTCGACCTGCAAGACATGCAAGGCATTCTGTCAGATATGCCGTACGAGGGCACCAAGAGGCTAACCGATATCCTGGCCATCACTTCTACGCTGCCCTCAACAACAAAATCTGTTGACGAATATCTCCATCACGCCCAAGATTCGGAAAAGACTACGAAGCCGCGACTCTACGTTTCTCACCCTGGCATCTGCGCTACCTCGATCGTACCTCTTCCCCTCATCCTTCAATGGTGCATGGTCATCTCCTTCTACATTGGGCGATTGCTTGGCAGCGACTGGCATACGATTGATGTCGAGAAGGGCGCAACGGCAATGGTCTGGTTGGCACTTGCTAGTCAGAGCACGCTGGACAACATGGAGGCAAAGGAAGGTGTGGGCAAGTGGGGAAGCGCGACCGATGTTTGGGGCCGAGAACGTGTGGACCGCACAGAGGTGACAGGATGGGGTTGGGGAGGCAAGATGGGCGAATACAAGAGAAAGGGAAGGGATCCGTACGCGACAGACCTGACCAAGGAGAGCCAAGAGCGCTTCACGGAGAAGGGGAGGAGGTGCTGGGAGGAGATGGAGAAACTGCGCATCGAGTGGGAAGATCGGCTGCGGCAGGCTGGAGTCGCTGTTGAGATGGAGTGATTTCCAACACACGCAGAGGCTTTTACGGCACCCCACACCCAGGCGCCGGCATCATTGTACACTTTTAATATCTGAAGATACAACACACAATAATTCTTTCTTGGGCCCCACACATGCACAGCAGACAGACGTGGTTCCATGGAGCGACCAAGACACCCCCTCTTCTACTTGCCACATTGCGAAACTTCAGACTTTGGACTAAACACAAAATAAAAACAGCCGAACTGACAGCACTAGTACCGACATTATGCCGGGCGATCTCTTGTCAGAGAGGAGCCCGAATGCTTGGGCATAGCGAAGGTTGAGGCCTGAGCTTGACAGCTGAAGTATGCACGCCGCAACAAGGACAAGGCCGAGTTGCAGGACCAGTTCTGTGCAAGACTCGTTATCGCGAGAAACACGTCGAATAAGTTGAACGACTTGCAGAAATTAAGAAACATGACGGGTACTAGGAGGCCTGGACACAGTCGCGTGCCACATCACAAATCACCTCGGCGACGAGTGACGAGCGACAGGACTGTCCTGCGGCGAAGGCAGCGCTACTGAGCATAGTCGAAATAGGCTGGGAACGCGCCACATGGCGTTGCGTTGGGGTTCGTAGGCGCGTTCGCACTGTGTGATGTGGTTCCTGTTGGAGGCGAAGGACAGGCAGAGCGCGCCCAAAGGCAAAGGTGAACCTATCCCCCGCATTCCCGATTGTCTCGTTCGTGATGTTTCTTGTGACGACATGAGGGCTCATGCAGCAATCCCGGGAACCGCACTCTTCGACGCCAGGGGCTTCCTAGGGCGCCCCCACCCACGTACCAGAAACAGCAAATAGGAAGCCTTGACGGCACCTGCAGACCGCTGTGCTGGGTCGCGCCGGCCAGGGCTCCCGCTGTGCCCCTTCTCGCTTGTCCTCTTCGAGTCAAGTCTTCCCTTCTGGCCCTCCCTCAACCGTCCATCTCTAATTGCTGCCCGACGCGACTGTTCGTCGCCATCCCCTAGACATCTGGCATTTTCGACTCTGCTCCGCGTCGCCAGAGTTGCTCTTCATACCACCACTTTCTGGAAATTCGCTGCCCGCATCGCCTGCCTGCTGTCAAGTCAGGATTGACGCGATTCACCGCTACCTGCAACGCGAAATTTACTACTTTCACCGCTCATCTCCCTTTTACCGCGACAACCCAGGACGCGACAGATCACGCAGCGGTTCTCATGGTAGCATTTTCCCTGCTATAGCGCGAATGGACCCCAAGAACGACCCGCTCTCGAGCGACTATCCACCCATCTTCGCACGCGACGTCACCCAGGTCTCTTTCCCATCAACAACTCTCACATACGCCATATAATACCCCGCCGCCGTCCTAAACCTTCTCGACCAACTACACAACGGCGCCTGTCTTACTCCCGGCCCAACGGTCAAACTAGGGAGGATCATTGTTCGTGCACACGAGTCGCGATACACAACGTATTGCCACCGACTGCTTCTCTTAAAGGAACAAAGCATACGCGCAATTCTACCGGGCCTAATTCTTGTCCGGAACCTTATATCGGAATGTCGAGCATTTCGTCACCACACAGTTC
>Ga0265797_10001234_pt1 | contig 45425 bp, 38 predicted proteins | sample P2T30metagenome_FD_192433 | JGI IMG/M metagenome (GOLD analysis project Ga0265797, IMG submission 192433) | Plant litter microbial communities from East Loma Ridge, Irvine, California - P2 T30 | ecosystem: Environmental > Terrestrial > Plant litter > Unclassified | place: USA: California...
ATCCAAAGAACGACGAAGACCCCGGCACGCGCTTCCAAGCCCCCAAGGAACTTTTACCACCGGAGTCCCAATCTAAAACACAAGACGCATCTACTACGTACATGGTAAGCTCCAACAAACCTCCTGGGAATCAAACCTTACTACCACCCACTCACCTACAAGCGCTAACACCCCTCCCGCCACAGCACTCCCTCGACCTCGAAGCCACTCTCACACCCACAGGGACCCTAGATATCGGCCTCTTCTGTCCCACTACCATGCTCGATCTGCCCGAAGCCGAGAGCGCTTTGGTGGAATTGAGGACGAAGATTGCGAGTGTAGTGAACGGGAGTCGGAAAAGTGTGTACACACGGAAGGGTGATGGCTCCCTCCCACGCGGGATGTGAGCGGCGCCCTAGCAGCGTACAGTACTGGTTTTAGGGGAGTCGGTCGCTTGGTGTGACAGTTAGATTGTGGATATTTTCTTTTCCTATGTTTCTGTTCCTTATTCTTTTTGCTGGAGTCTGGTAGCAGGGTGATTGATACATGTGTGTTTCTTCCCAACAAATCAATATACAGATACTAGAATCACAACAGTAAAGGTATTTTTCAGCTCGAGGTGGGTTGGACTGTGGGAGCGTGGTCTTGTCGAGCCATATCCGCAGACATTTCACAGTAACAGTGGCGAGTGAACGAACATGTCATCCGTCGCAAGTGATTGCATGTGACGTCTTCCAACACATCAAGGCAGAGAAGAAGGCTTACACGCCACAAAAATCGATTAGGGACGAGTGTACAAAAGACGAAACCCGAAGTGTCATTTCATGGGTCAGAAAAAGCAAAAGCAAAAGCCAAAAGCCAAAAGAGGTATCATCGTCGCCGTCGTAAATAACATCATCCCAATTCCCCGTGTGAGGGTCACCCAATCCAAGAAACCGAGAAAAAGGAAACCGAAAGTGAGAACAACGAGAACAGCAGCCACCCACCTACACACCAGCAAGCAGCACCTACTCCTCCGTCTCATCCATGTGACCATCAAGTTCAGCCTGCTCCTCCAGAGCAGCGCCCTCGGCGACTTCCTGCTCCTGGCACTCGCGCTCGACCTCTTGCGCAACAAAGTCCTCGTAGGCCTCCAGACTGCCCTGGACGTGGATTTTGAACTTGATGATGTCGTTGAGCATGCGCTCGAGCTCGGTGTGTAGCTCTTCGCGGACGGCGGAGGAGCGGAGGGTCAGTTGCTCGTATCTGCGGGTAATCGTTAGTATATCATGCTAGTATAGACTTCAGGGCTCGGGCGGAGTTCTTACTCGAGGTTCGTGTTCATCTCCCTTTGCTCCATCAGCTGCACGCTTTCGGTGAGACCGGCTCGCATCTTCGCGAGCTCCTTCTCCATCTTCTCGATTTGCGTGTCGGACGCCATGTTCTGCGCGTACGAGATCTCCTTCATCTTCTCGAATTCTTCTTGTGCACCTCTGAGACGGTGCTCTAGCGTGTCCATCTCGGCGTACTTGTCTTCTAGGGCCTCGCGCGTCTTGTCAAGCATGTCCATCTTTGCCATGTCTTCTTCGAGGGCGCCGTTGCGGCGGTCCGAAATGGCTTTGCGCAGGTCCTGCAGGGCTTTCTTCGAGGACTTCAAGTCGTTGTGTCGCAAGAGATGGTATGGTTGGTAGCCATTGTTAGCATCGTGCAGCAGTCTGTCGGATTCGAACAACTGTTGACTTGATGCGCCCATCTGACTGGTACTGAAGTCGGGACCATCGTTGACAGTAAGCTGCAGCTCGTGGTCGTATCCGTTGGCGTTCGAGGCTGTTGCTGGAATGATGCCGATTTGATAGCCGAGACCGTTGTATCGTTGGACAACGGATTCCAACTCATCAAGTTTGGCTCCAGTCTCGGCTTCCTTCTTGGACGTTCGATCTTTGACTTCTTCCAGGCGTACTGCAGTTGTCTCGACGCCCTTTTGAAGACGTTCGCGCTCGCTGTTCATGCGATCGATGTCTTGAACACTCAGACCTTGCTCATCAACTCTCCTTTGCAGCTCGTTCTTGTCGTCTTCGGCCTCCTGCAGTTCCTGTTCGCATCTTTCAATTTCTTGCTGAAGAAGCTGGGCACGATGTTGATACTTGTCGACCTTGCCATCCATCGAAGCATTGTAGTTCTCGAACTTGACTCGATCCTCTTCGAGAATCTTGATTTGTTCGTCCAGTTTCGAAAGCCTGGGCGCAGACTTTGAAAGCTCATCGATCTGGTCTTGCAGCGCCTTGCCTTCTTCTTCGAGCTGCTTTAGTTGCTCCAAATTGGCCTGGTTCGCCTGCTCGAATTTTGCTGCCATTGCCTCAACATGCGGTTGAATTCTTCGCTTCTCTTCGTCCTCATCGTCGTCCTCTTCGATGGAGAGCCACTCCTTGTAGGCATCTGACAAAAATTGGAAAGTGATTCGATCGGCAGTCACGTCGAAACCGGCCTCAATGCAAGCCTCGTCGTAAGCACCATATGCGTACTGTTCCATCATCTTCGCCAAGTTCATCATCCAGTGTAGCATACCCAAGAACGTTGACCAGTTGTTGCCTCCGACTGCCGAGAGCTGAGACTTTGAGATGTTTTTCTCGAAGGGGTATCTCAACTGCTTGAGCAAAGGCGGCACTTCAGCATCGATGTTCTTTTGGAATCGATATGAAGGATCGATGCAGTGGTACAAGAAATGGAACATCAGGTTGAAATCTTTCTGGGTGGGTGAAGTCATTGTCTTGTGCGTGAGGCTGTGCTTCATCTCGCCTTCAAAGTTGCGCTGTCCCAGGAATTCCATAAGTTCCTGGCCCATCACGGCGCGCGTGGCGCTGTCACGTAGTCGACGCGGGTCTGTCGGAATGCCATTTGAAGGAGGCGCTGTCGCAAAGAACGACTGATGTCCAGTGGGACCGAATCCCGCAGATGGGCGTGCAGAATACACACTGCTCCTTCGTGCGGTGCTGTCTTGTCCTTGTAATTGTATGGGATGCGCTGGTGTACTGGCTACAGGCGCAAAGCTCTTTCTCCCTCCTGTGCTCGTCATGAAGTTTGCGGTGCTGTGTCTTTGAACAGTCGAGAAGGCCGTTTCCAGGTTGCCGGCGGATGATGATCTGCGGAAGTTTGGCTGCGACGGTCTTCCAGGCGCAAGCGACATTCGCGATCCTGAAGTCGAGCGCAGATGTTGCGCGGTCTGAGGCGCATGCCCTCCAAGGTGGTTTTGCGAAGTCGATCGCTTCATGGCGGAAGCGGGCATTGGGATCGCGGATGCATTGTTACTGATCGGGCCCAGTGTCTGCGCGTGTTGTTAGTAATGCGCGGCGCATATTGAATGTTACACGTCTCCTACCTCGCGTGGCCGCCGCACCGAGAACATGCCTCCTTCTTGCGACATGGCGGGCGCGAATAGTGTGTTGCAAGTGTGCTGTTTCCAGTATGTGTGCCCGCAACAGGGCTCGTTGTGAATGTAAGGGTATGCGTCGTCTGTATGTCTCCGTCTGATCTTGTGTGGTGTGTCCAAGCTCGCGATGTGTCGAGTGAATCCGTCTCTTCACTCGGTGGGTCAAAGCGCGAAGTAAACAAACGACACGTGAAAATACGCCGCCGTTGCTCGGCTTGCATCCCATTTTGGCATTGGTGCATGTATGGCGCGCCGTTCTTGCCCTCAATGAGCCGAGGCAGCAATCCAGCCACTCATCCCAATTGCCGACTCGACTCTTGATCGCATTTGACCTCAACTACGACGCACACATAATCTCTGCACTCATCGCCGCAAGAGTTGAAATACACACATCGATCTGATTGTTTCGACAACCGGCCTGCTGGTGCCAAAATACCGCCGCCATGGTCCGTGAGGATCTCATCGAGGGCGCCATCTCCTTCCTGCAAGATCCCTCTGTCGCGAGCGCGCCTGTTGAACAACGAGTGGCCTTCCTTCGCTCCAAGAACCTTACCCAGGAAGAGATCGATGCTTCACTCGCGCGGGTCGGTCAAGCCACGCCTTCACAAGCGGTATCAACTTCGACTCAGTACCAGCGACAAGCACCACCGCCTCAACAATATGGATACCAGCAACAGCAGCAGCCATACTGGGGCCAGCAACCACCGGAGCCTCCACGACGGGATTGGCGCGACTACTTCATCATGGCGACAGTAATGGGCGGTCTCGGATATGGACTGTACTGGACGGCTAAGCGCTACATTACACCTCTTATTGCTCCCCCAACGCCCCCACAAATCGAGCAAGACAAGGCCAGCATAGACGCGAGCTTTGACAAAGCATTCGGCCTCCTGGACCAACTTGCATCAGATACCCAAGAGTTGAAGGATGCCGAGGCTTCCCGTACAACGCGTCTCGACAAAGCACTGGCAGAAGTGGAATCTGTGATTGGCAAGATGAAGGAGGCCAATGAGAACCGCGAGACTGAGAGCAGGCGCATGGCTCGCGAGATGACCGAAATCAGGGAGCAGATCCCGAAGTCGATCGAGAAGGAGCGGGAAGGCACAGACGCGCGCTTGAAGGAGCTGGGTACCGAGATGAAGAGCCTGAAGACTCTTGTCGCAAGTCGCATGGCTGGTGGTGCACCTAGAGCTAACACGGGCTACACTCCTCCTGCTGCTTCACAAGCGCCCACACCTGCACCTGCGCCTGCTACTCCCGCCGCACCTGTTGCCACTAGCACTGAAACGAATGGCGTGAAGGACACCCCCGCCCAGGAAGCTGAGAAGCCCGCAGCTGTACCTGAGCGCTCAAACTCAGGCTCTCCTTTCGGTGGTAGGACGTTGGGTGGTAAACCGCCAGCCATCCCTGCGTGGCAATTGGCTGCTAAGAAGAGAAGTGAAGAGGCCAAAAAGGACGCTTCGTCTGGCGCAGCAGACGTTGCACAGAGCGGGACTGCCACAGAAGCGGAGGCTGGAGCGTAAAGGCTTGCATGTACTTGTGTTACGAACGATTTATCTTATCCGCATGCCTATTGTAGCTTGCCGTAATCGACCCTTGTTCTATTAATACCGATGCTGCGCATGGTTCTGGAAAACTGCATCAAGGTGCAGTATCTGCAGTGATCTATACCGTTGCGTGACTGGCATCTCGATAACACAGGCTGAACTTATCTTTCATGTAGGGTGACATTGCCCCAACCCTAACCCTTTCTGCATGAGGCACCAACACATTGTAGAGCTGTAATGCCGCTCTCATTCGATCTTTCCTTCCTTAAAGGTATATCCTCGATAAGAGGATTGATTCGTCGACGCTCAAGGGTCGATCCGACTTGATATGCATGAGAAACGGGAACAAGAGGCAAATCTCAAAACTTGACGGCATGAGGGATGTCTATTTGGTCGACCTAGCTCCCAGAACACCAACTAAATTTGACTCAAGTGAGGACCATTTCACGCATCGATCCTGAAATTTCTTACGTACCGGAACAAATGCATACAGTACCCCCATAACCACCAAAGAGTCAACTGTGAGTCCGAAAGCCTTCATTGATATTTGTTTGATCGTGATGCAATCGTGATAGTGGTCTGTGCTTTCTCTAACATCGCGTCACCATGAATTTGAACTTCACCACGAGCAGCAAGCAAGCCACTACGACGACTGAACTACACGACACTTCGTCAGTCATCTACCGTGACAAGGCCAAGATGGCCGACTCTCTGGCGTCTGCTCTTGATAACCTCACGCTCAACTCCAAGAATGTCGATTCAATAGACGATCTTCTGGACCAAGCCAAGCCACGCAAACGCCTCCGCAAATCGCCTGATGAAGTCAAAACGCAACTTGAGCAAGACTTCCTCACACCCTCAACGACTTTCAGTCCTGCTTGGCTGGACCGTTTGCAACAGCGATGGGAGACACCCACAAACCACAGCGAGCTGTTCGCTCTAGCACCAACTCAGACCAGGACCATCATTCGCTTTACTAGGGAAGGCCTGGAGGGTCGAGTTACTGGCTATAAGGAGGTCACGGTCCCGGCTAACAGTGCGACGGCAAAGAACTCGACATCGCTGCTGCGAAAGCCTGCGAATCGAGCTGACTTTGTTCGTGGTGCTGCTGGCTACTATCCGTTTGCGCCTGGTGGACTGGATGCCGTTGAGGCGACTGCAGCATACGAAGACGAACTTCTTGGACATGATCACGTGGATGCCAGCAAGTCTAACAAGCTCTCACGTGTCATCAACTTCGCGGCCGAAGGTGGTCTGTTGGAGGTTCCACCAGGCTTTAGCAGGGGCCTGAAGGTACCTGAGAAGGCCACTGACAACACCGAGGAGGCCAAGGATGTCGAGAAAGTTCTCGATGAGGAGCCTCAGCCGCAAGAGATTTCGAATGGCGCGACTGATCAGGACGATGACATTGCTGACCAGGAGGACGAATCTGACCAGGACGAAGAGGAGTTGGATGCTCTATTGCCCATCGAATTTCCCGCCCTTGCACCTCATGCTCCTTTACTCGCCGGGCGTAACAAGCACGGTGGACGCGAATGGGCTCACATGGTGGATGTCAATCGTGACATCACTAACTTCAGGGAACTCGTGCCGGAGATGGCCAGAGAATGGCCGTTCGAACTTGACACATTCCAAAAGGAAGCCGTCTACCACTTGGAAGGTGGCGACTCTGTGTTCGTGGCAGCACATACATCTGCTGGAAAGACGGTGGTGGCTGAATACGCCATTGCCCTTGCCGCGAAGCACATGACGAAAGCAATCTACACGTCACCCATCAAAGCCTTGAGCAATCAGAAGTTCAGAGACTTCCGCAACGAGTTTGATGATGTTGGTATCCTGACCGGTGACGTTCAGATCAGACCGGAGGCAAGTTGTCTTATCATGACAACCGAGATTCTTCGAAGCATGCTCTACCGTGGTGCTGATCTGATCAGAGACGTCGAGTTCGTCATCTTCGACGAGGTACACTATGTTAACGATTCGGAGCGTGGTGTCGTGTGGGAGGAAGTCATCATCATGCTTCCGGAACATGTCACTCTCATCATGTTGTCCGCGACTGTACCCAACACCAAGGAATTCGCCTCGTGGGTCGGACGAACTAAGAAGAAGGACATCTACGTCATCTCGACACCGAAGCGTCCCGTGCCATTGGAACACTTCCTTTGGGCCGACAAGAAAATGTTCAAGATTGTTGACGCCAACAAGAGCTTCTTGGAGAAGGGCTGGAAGGATGCCAATGACGCTCTTTCTGGACGCGACAAGATCGCCGCAGCTGAGCAAAAAGCCAAGGAGAAAGAAGATGCAGCTGCGGCTGCTGGACGTGGTGGTCGTGGTAACCAGAGAGGCCAACAAGGTCGAGGCGGCCAGCAGAGAGGCGGTGCAAACCAGCGTGGTGGCCCTGGACAGCGTGGTGGACCTCAGCGCGGCCGTGGCCAACCATCAACTCGTGGTCATGGAAACATTGCACGAACTGGCAGAGGTGGTGGTAGAACCAGTGCGGCGCAAGATAAGACCCTCTGGGTGCATCTTGTAAACCACTTGAAGAAAGAAGAGCTGCTGCCCTGCTGTATCTTCGTCTTCTCGAAGAAACGCTGCGAAGAGAATGCCGATGCGCTGTCGACTCTCGACTTCTGCACAGCTGCAGAGAAGAGTGCTACGCATATGATTCTCGAAAAGTCGTTGGCTCGCCTGAAGCCCGATGACCGTACTTTGCCCCAAATTCGACGCATGCGTGAGCTTCTCAGCAGGGGTATCGCAGTCCACCACGGAGGTCTTCTTCCAATCGTCAAGGAGTGCGTGGAAATTCTCTTTGCGAAGACTCTGGTCAAGGTTCTGTTCGCGACCGAGACCTTTGCTATGGGATTGAACCTTCCCACAAGAACAGTCGTCTTCTCTGGTTATCGCAAGTACGACAACAAAGGATTCAGGGATCTTGTCCCTGGCGAGTACACACAGATGGCTGGTCGCGCAGGCCGCCGTGGTCTCGACAAGATCGGCACTGTCATCATTGTCGCGTCTGGCACCGAGGAAGCGCCACCTGCCGGACCATTGCGGCATATGATGTTGGGCGAGCCTACCAAGCTCCGCTCGCAATTCAGGCTGACGTACAACATGATACTCAACCTCTTACGCGTTGAGGCATTGAAGATTGAAGAGATGATCAAGCGCTCGTTCTCTGAGAACGCAACACAGACTCTACTCCCTGAGCACGAGAAGCAGATCAAGCTGTCCGAAGCCGATCTTGAGAAAGTCAAGCGTGAGCCCTGCGATATTTGCGACAAAGACATCGAGAAATGTCACCAAGCCAGTGTTGACTTCCAGTCGCTGACTCGTGATCTGCACCTCTCCATGCTAGCGACGCCTGTGGGTAGACGCATGTTCCAGCCAAAGCGTATCATTGTATTCAAGGGCAAGAACGACGTCCGCACTGTCGGCATCCTGCTCCGCGACGGCGCATCTAGAGGCGCAAACTCCACCGTGCAGTGCCTTGAAGTCATGTTCAAGAATGCTGGCAAGAGGACAGATGCAGACTTCCTCCCATACCTGCCACGGTTCCGTAGGCAGTTCACAGCCCTGCCGCAGTCTGAGGCGGAGATAGAGCTACGACTGGCCATCATCCCACTCCAGGACGTGGAGGCACTGACGAGCAGCCACCTCCAAGTCGAAGTCAATGCCATCCTGCGCAAGGACAAAGATGAGATGGCGAAGGCTAAGACGGATCTACTGGCTGCTTGCTCGTCGTGGACGTCGGCCACATGGACTGAGATTGACTACTCGAAGTACTTGAAGGAAATGTCGATCCGCGGTCTACTTGATGAGAGAGCTAAAGCTGCGACTATTGCACAAGAGCGAGAATGCATTCATTGCACACAGCTGCCGCGCCACTTCGCGATGGCGCACGACCAATGGGTGATCAAAGACAAGATCGACTCGATCCGCTCGCTGATGTCAGACCAGAACTTGCAGCTCTTACCCGACTATCAGCAGCGCATCTCGGTGCTGACAGACCTCGGCTTCATCGACACAAACTCCCGTGTCGAGCTCAAGGGTAAGGTCGCCTGCGAGATCCACTCCGCCGACGAGCTCGTCTTGACCGAGCTCATCCTGGAAAACGTACTGGCCGACTACGAGCCAGAAGAAATCGTCGCCCTCCTTTCCTGCTTCGTCTTCCAAGAGCGAACAGACTCCGCGCCGAACCTCACCCCAGCCCTCGAACAAGGCATCGAAACCATCGTCAAGATCTCCGAGAAAGTCAACCGCTTCCAAACCGCTCACCAGGTCATCCTCTCCTCGGACGACAGCAACGACTTTGTCTCCCGCCCTCGCTTCGGTCTGGTCGAAGTCGTGTACGAATGGGCGCGCGGCATGCCGTTCTCGCGCATTGCGGAATTGACAGATGTCCTGGAAGGCACGATCGTAAGGGTCATCACGCGCTTGGACGAGACGTGCCGCGAGGCCAAGAACGCGGCGAGGATCATTGGCGATCCGACGCTGTTCACTAAGATGCAGACTTGCCAGGAGCTTATCAAGAGGGATATCTGTGCGACGGCTAGTCTGTATATGTAGGGTGGGAAGGAGCAGAGGGTGTACTGCCGGTAGGCAAGGGGTATGATGGGTTGCTGGATTTGGGATGGGACCAAGAACGTATCACGACGCATGAAAGACCGCTGAGATGGGAGGCCTCAGTTGAGGCAGATCTTTGGCATGATAGAGTAAGCGAGCATACATGTAAACGAAACCATGTGCATGATCATGAGAACGAGCTCGAGCATGACTTGAGACAGTTCGAGACAGTCGCAGCAAAGAATCAAGTAAACAGACGACCTGCCGCATCTTTCAAAAGCGCTATAATGGTACTACCTCAAGTGCATAAGAACTCCGAGTAAGCTGACCCTGTGGAACTGATGAGAGAGATCTGGTCGCTTACATAGTGGTTTATGTAACTTCCTGTTCCTGTAAATATCGTAAAGCTCATAAATCTAATGCACTTGTGCCACCGTAGCAACAACCGGCGGCTATGATAGTCAACTACAAGAATTGCGATGGACCTTAGATAGAGCATACTACCCAACAGAGTACCGCGAGCAGTCGTTGAGCGACCATATGAAACACAACGAATCAAAAAGCTGTGCTCATGCATCAAAGAGAGAAAGAGACATGCCTTTCTCAATCCAGTAACACTCCGCCCACCCCTACCCGTCTTGGAGGCCGTCTCCGCCCTCGCCTCTGCTGGCGCGACGGCGTATTTATCCTCTCCTCACTCTGCGTGTCCTCACCGCCTCGGTCAGCAGCAGTGAGAGCTGACTCGCCAGGGTGGTCATTTCACTTACAGTCTAAAGTTTGACAGCAAGATTATTCCCTCCCGTCACACACTTTCTTAGAGCAACTCTAAAAGTTACCCTGCTGTGCTTCCATCAGTCGTCTTGGCGTTCCGAACCCTTGCTCCTGCCGAAGTTTTACGGCATCCCACCTTGTATCTTTGCTCAGTGCTCTAACAGCCCACCTACTGCCCTGCACGTCCACACTATTGTGTATTGCATAACTCCCAGCATCCTCGACCACATCCTCTAGGCCCACGACTCCCCCCGCCAATCCTATTCTTCCAACCCCGTAGCTGGTCGGCGCACCGCAACGCTGCCGCTTGCATCACCATGGACGCTGCCGGCTTGAGGAGTCGCATTGAAGCCACGCTTGCAACCGATGCGGACCACCGCCGGCAGGCAGAGGTGGAGCTGAAGGCCGTACGTTGACTTGGCTGTATGCAAGATTGCGCGAGACTGCTGGCTGACGCGATTCAACAGGCAGAGGAGAATCCCGGCTTCCTCGACACCCTGCTGACAATCCTCGAAAACGAGCAAAATGCTGGTATCCGTCTTAGCGGTATGCAATCCACCCTTTTCGCGCGGGACTCTTGGCTGGGATGCTGGAAGGAGGGACGGACCGTGTGGGAGAAGGAACAGCACGAGGAGTCATTCAAGGGAGCGCGCTGACATGTGACAATTCATAGCCACCGTCTACTTCAAGAACCGCGTGACCAGGGGCTGGTCGAAACCCGAAGACACACCTGGCACCAACCCCGTCTCGGACGAAGAGAAAGCCGCCGTCCGCTCACGCCTGGTGCCCGTCCTCGCCCACGCTGCACCGAACACGAGAGCACAGCTCGTCGTCGCCCTGCAGAAGATCTTGCACAACGACTTCCCGAAACAATGGCCCGATTTCGTTGACATCACGATGACCCTCCTGAACGGCAGCGACATGCCCTCGATTTTTGCCGGCTTGCAGTGCCTGCTCGCAATTTGCAGAACATACAGGTTCAAACTGGGAGACAGCAGGGAGGACTTTGACAAGATTGTGGAGGCTACTTTCCCGAGATTGCTGGCTATTGGAAATGGACTGGTCGACGAGGAGAGCTTGGAGGCTGCCGAGATGCTGCGCACAGTCCTGAAGTCATACAAGCACGCCATCTACTTTGAGCTGCCCATGCAGCTGCGGTCACACCAGGCCATGGTGGACTGGTGCACGCTTTTCCTGCGCATAGTCGCCAAGCAGGCGCCTCAAAATGCCATGATGGAGGATCTGGACGAGAGGGAGCTCAACCACTGGTGGAAGTGCAAGAAGTGGTCATACGTCAACCTGAACCGGTTGTTCGTGCGTTACGGCAACCCGGCCAGTCTGCAGAAGGGCAACGGCGACGACTACGCGGAGGTGGCCAAGACTTTCATCACAACATTTGCCCCGGAGATTTTGAAGGGATACCTGCAACAGATCGAGCGCTGGGTACAAAAGCAGACCTGGTTGAGTAAGCCCTGTCTGTCGCACACTCTCGCCTTCATGGACGAGTGCGTCAAGCCCAAGACCATGTGGGATCACCTCAAGCCGCACATGCCGATTTTGATCGAGCACCTAGTCTTTCCTGTTCTTTGCCAGACCGACGAGGATGTCGAGCAGTTCGACGACGAGCCCGCCGAGTACCTGCACCGCAAGCTCAACTTTTACGAAGAGGTTTCCGCGCCTGACGTTTCAGCTACTAACTTCCTCGTCACGCTCACCAAGGCGCGGAGAAAGCAGACATTCGAGATTCTGAACTTTATCAACAATATGGTCAGCAAATACGAGGCCGCGCCTGATGACCAAAAGAACCCCCGCGAGAAGGAGGGTGCTCTTCGCATGATTGGTACGCTCGCCAACGTTATCCTGGGTAAGAAGAGCCCGATCGCCGACCAGGTCGAGTACTTCTTCGTCCGACACGTTTTCCCCGAATTCAGGAGTCCTCATGGATTCCTTCGCGCCCGTGCTTGCGATACCCTGGAGAAATTTGAGTCGCTCGATTTCAAGGACCCGAATAACCTTGTGATTATCTACCGCAACATCCTTGAGTCTATGGCCGACCCAGCTCTGCCTGTGAGAGTGGAGGCTGCGCTTGCGCTCCAGCCACTGATCAGGCACGACCCCATCAGGACCATGATGCAGCAGAACATTCCCCAGATTATGCAGCAGCTGCTCAAGCTTGCGAACGAGGTCGACGTCGATGCTCTCGCAAACGTGATGGAGGACTTTGTTGAAGTGTTCGCCGCCGAGCTGACACCTTTCGCCGTCGCCCTTAGCGAGCAACTTCGTGACACGTACCTCCGCATCGTCCGTGAACTCATTGAGCGCAACAACACCAAGGAGGGCGAAGGCGACTACGGTGACTTCCTTGACGATAAGAGCATTACCGCCCTGGGTGTTCTGCAGACCATCGGCACGCTGATCTTGACACTCGAGAGCACACCCGACGTGCTCGCCCACCTCGAAACCATCCTTATGCCCGTCATCACCATCACCCTGGAGCACAAGCTTTACGATCTCTATAACGAAGTGTTCGAAATCATCGACAGCTGCACCTTTGCTGCCAAAACCATCTCACCCACTATGTGGCAGGCGTTCGAGTTGATCCATAAGACATTCAAATCTGGCGCCGAGCTTTACCTGGAGGACATGCTTCCTGCGCTCGAGAACTTTGTCAACTACGGATGGAGGAGCCTCATGGAGAACCACCAGTACCTCGATGCAGTCGTCGATATGATCCGAACTATCTTCAAGGACGACAAGGTCGGCGGAATTGATAGGATCTGCGGTTGTAAGCTTGCCGAGATTCTCATGCTTAACCTGCGCGGAGGAATCGACAACTACGTCCCCGAATTCATCGGCATGGCCATGATCATCCTTAGCAGTGACGAGCTCAAGGTCAAGTCGTACAGAATACACTTGATGGAGATGGTCATCAACGCCATCTACTACAACCCCAGGCTATCAGTTCACGTGCTTGAGAGCAATGGCTGGACTAACAAGTTCTTCAGCTTGTGGTTCTCAAGCATCGACAGCTTCACCCGCGTGCACGACAAGAAGCTCTCTATCGGCGCCATCACCCAGCTTCTCACTCTCCGTGCGGATGAAGTACCTCAAAGCGTGCAGCAAGGCTGGCCAAGACTCCTGCAGGGTGTCACTCGCTTATTCCAGACGCTTCCTGCGGCACTCAAGAACCGCGAAGAAGCCCAAAGGGAAGAGGACTTTGGTCTGGGAGATGACTTCGACGACGAAGAGGAAGACGACGAGTGGGAGGGTGAAGACTGGGACCACGAAGAGACCGAGGAGGCAATCGACGTCAAGGATGAAAGTACTGCTTACCTCGACTTCTTGTCTCAACAAGCATCCAAGTTCAACAGCGTTGCTGGCGACGACGACGAAGATGACGAACTGGAGGAGGAGAGCCTGCTCGAGACACCTCTGGACCAGATGGAGCCGTACGGTCTGTTCAAGGCCGCGCTTCAGTGTAAGTTTTCGAATATTTTTTCCTCATTCATCCGCAGTATGCTAACAATATCCCTTCCCCAGCCTTGTCCGAGTCGCAACCCCAACTCTACGCCCAGCTCACCGCCACCCTCTCCCCCGAAGAGCAGCAAGTCGTCAAGACCGCTGTCGAGGAGGCAGACAAGATCGCGCTTGCGCAGGCACAGGCTCAGCAAGAAGGTGGGGCACCTCCCGTCCTCAATGGCGCTTGAGCTAAACAGCACGTTCAAAGTGGCTGGCCTGACGCCGCTCGCGAAAATTGACTGAGGAGATGCCCTTTACGCCGATCGAGAGAGAGAGAGAGCGAGAGAGCGAGATGATACCCGTTGGAAGACGATGATTTTCAAGGAGGGCGGTGGACTGATCAGGTTCGGGGGCCGAAGCAAGCAGTTGTGACCTGTCGATGATGAGCTAGCTGGGTGGGCATGGTATACGCTATGCTATGCTATGCTATGCTATTCTATGGTATGGAATGATGCGGCATGATAATCCGATGATGATGATCATCCCCATCATCAGAAAGGGCGGAGTTGTTCTTTTTTTTAGCATGCATATTTGGTTATCCCCCCCCCTCTTCAACCTCCCCCTTTTTATTTTATTTTGATCGGTTCACCTTCCTCTCTCTCCCATAAGCAGTAAGCAGGTAGCATATATGCATGGCTGGGCGTTGTGGTTGTGGTACGTTGCGACGTCCTTTTCGTTCTCTCACACAACCCTTTCTCTCTCTCCCTTCCCTCGCTCTGATTCTCTTTCATTCAATCCTACCGTAGCTGTGTTTCAGAATCACCTCTGTTTGGGAAAAAAAAAAGAAAAAAAAATCTACGCTGCTCTTCCTGATGTGAATGGTAAGAGTAGGAGGGCAGGGTGAAAGCACGACGGCAGAGAGAATTTTCTCCCGTGGCTCTCTCTCTCTCTGGAAGGCTTGCGTGGTTGAGTGATGCGATGGGCAAGTGGATGGAATGGAATCGCCTCCTACGTTATGTAGGCGGTGGCATCGTGGCTCTCGGGGGACGTTGGGACTGGAAAAGGGGTTGGGTTGGTGATGGTAGATTGGAGGAGCTTGTTACGGTTTATCTCGTCCACGTCTGCTGAGAGAAGGGTGTTGGAAGCTTTTACACGTACGCGTAGGCCTGAGGTGAGACGGTTGTGGAGGATTTGGAGGGGAGATGTGATGAGATGAGATGAGACGGGGGTGATTTGGAAGGAAGATGGGAGTAGATGGGGAGGGCACCTTGGGCTGGCTGGTTTTTCGGGCTCCATCCCTCCCTCCCTCTGTTTCGCCCTTTTCTCTCTCTCTTTCTTGCCGTCTGTTCATGCTTTTTTGTTGTCGTGCGGCTCGTTGTTTGCTTTCGCCCGGCTCTTCTCTCCCTCGTTGTTTGCTACTTGCGTGGATCATCAGTCCACACGAGAAGTTCACTTACTTTTTCGCTAGAACGTGCTGGATGGAGGACGAGGATCAGATCAGAATCGGACGATGGCACATGCGCTCTGGCAAGAACGCGAGTGAAGTTGCTCTCTGTGTCGAGTGGGTTGACTTTCTGGAAGATACCTGTGTGTGTGTGCGTGAGAGAGAAAGAGAGAAAGCTCACAAAACCAAAAACGAGCCATCAAGCACGCGCGTACACGGGCTAGACCGCGCCAGGCTGGGCTCGATCAAATACCACAGACCTAGCTGAGCTCTGGATGAATCCGAATCGAAACGCAAAGGATCACGTATCGTTACTTGGCGGGGCTGCGGGTGAATGTGAATCTGAGCCTCAGTCATAGACAGAGAGAGAGAGTGAGGGAGAGCCAGAGCGAGACAAAAAGACAAACAAAAAGGGTGAAAAGGATCCTTCATTAGTCCCCCGAAGGCGACTTCCGAGAAGACTACAGTGCTGCTTTCCGATCCGAAATCAGACGAGACGAGATGGGCTGCATTCATTATTATTATTTTTCACTACTATTGGCAGAGAGGCGAAGCTTTCACTTTCCACTGTGGCTAGACTGGGTCCTAACTCTGGCTGGGTCCTTTTTCTCTGCTTGCTTTGCTCCCACGCGCACCCACAAACGCATGCATGCATGCATTCATGCACATATATATACATGCGGCAGTAGACCGGCATCGCGTCTGATTCTGCAGATTTAGAGTAGAAAGAGCGCGCCGTGCGACACACCGCGCCTCTGCTGTTCTGCTGCCGATGCTTGGAAACCGAAGCCTGGTGGATGGTGATTAGAAAAAAAATCAAAATCAAATCGTTGGTTAAAAACTGATCTCTGCCGCTGTTGGCGTCGTCGTCGATTGGACTGGGCTGATCTGCTTTTCCCATTTTGCCGGGACTGGACGGGGATTGGTGTGGTGTGCCAGCCTAGCGAGCCGTGGCGACATGTGTGTAATAACATGGACCGGATGTGCGGCGTGGGAAGGAAGGGAGGCGTGGATGGATGGATGGATGGATGGATGGATGGATGTATGGATGTATGAAATGTATGATGGGTATACGAGAAACTCCCAACGACAATAACCGCGGTGGATGCAGGGGCCATGTGGCCGGCCAGACATAAGTTTTTTTTTCGGTCAATCACGAGATGAGATTGATGGACCAAAGAGATCGTGTTTGTCTTGCTGTCCCAATAGTTGCATTCCTTCCGGATCAACGTGCCGGCGAGAGTAGAACAGTGAGATCTAATTGTGGCACGCCACCGCGGCAACGACAAGCAAAAGAACCGGGGCGCTTCTGGCTCAGCAGTAAGCGCGTGGCACTCGCAGGCAAGGCGTGAATCTACCTTGGTAGTAGCCAAGGCGCGCTGCCAAAATGAACCCGGCTGGAAGTGCTTTCCTGCCACGAGAAAGATGCTGTATTGCTTGGGAAAAGGATGGGATGAGATGGGTCCGGCTCCGATGGGATGGGGGAAGGCTGAAGCAAAACAAGCAATCAGCCGCCAAGCGAGATGGGATGCAATGTATAGCGTTGCTGTACTACTACTATCACTTGCCTCGACTTACTCTCGCTTGTCTTCCCTCGCGCATTGCCTTTGCAGTTGCATGTAGTCTCGCGTAGGCGGGACGGCGGGACGATCTGGATTGGGGAACGTTGATGAGTCTTGCAGAGTGTTGTAGAATATAGTCTGGGGTATCCTGAGAGTCTTCAGTTGGCTGGACTGGTTACAAGTAGCAGTAGCTTACAAGCGCGTCTCGTAGGACAAGTCATTTGGGACGCCGTGCTACCAGCGTGGCCTAGATCTGTCCCAATTTATTTATTCCCTGAGAGGCGCGCTATAGCCTTGCTGGAGTTAGCCTGGCACGTTTTGGCTTGCATGTACATCTGTGAATACCAAGGCGGGTAAATTGGATGTGGCTAACAGTGTACAGGAGACACGCGACTAGGTTGTCCGGGGGGTCCAAGACGGGCTTGGTGCGAAAGCCTCAAGAGGCCCGTGGGTTGGTGTTGGAAACACTTGGCTAGTGAGAGGGAAATTGGTATTGCATTGTTGGTGGTGGTTCGCGGGGGATTGGTGAGGTCAGGTGGGTGGTCACATGGACACTTTCTTTGTGCTGATTTAAAGCGAGAACCGAGGACGAGGGAAGTGAGGTCGAAGTGCTTGAGGACTGGAGAAGAGTCAAACAAGGGCACGGCTCCGGCCGAGGCAGTCCCTTTGGTCGCGTAAAAGAGATCTGTGGATCACGAGTCACGAGGCTCATCCATCACCCATGTCTCCTCATGTCTCAAAAGCGCCATTCTCCATTCCTCTCCTCAATAATCCCCATGGGGGCTGCTAAGCGGCACGGGAAGGCATGCACCGGTATTCTGTGATTGGTACCCTGTTGGTAGTCTGTACCGCACGACTACCGTCTGCGGTTAAATCGATTGCTTTTCCTTTATTGCACTCTGCTCGCTTACAGCCGCCAGGGTACAGTGTGTACAGTACTCTGCAGCGTGCAGGGCGAATGACCGGCAGGTCCAGTACCTTCCTTAGTGAAGTCGAGGCCGTCCTATGGATGTTTGGCTCGCCTCGCATTGAGCCTGATATCCCATGCCGTGCCACACATCTGGCTACCCTTCCTGGCCTTCGTCGTGTAGACGGCACGATCTGCCTGCTGCACCATCTCGCCGCCTGCAGATGCTATATAGTACTAACCCATGGCCTGCTCTTTGTCCCTTTGTTTCCGCCTCCCTTTCCCCAGGCTGAGTCGACTCTCTCAATCCCTCCATCTTCCTCTCCAGTCGCTAACCAACCGACCGGTCATTTACACTCGCTATGGCTCCCAACATCTCCGCCCCGAAGACCGATGTCGTCGCCGAAACTCAGGCCGCGGCCCCGGTCTTCCCTAGGGTCAACTGGAGGAAGTCGCCCAACATGAGGAAGCTGTACTTTTACGCTGCCATCCTGTGTATTGCTTCGGCCACCACTGGTTACGATGGGTGAGTCGGGACCGCAACACCGCCAATGGCTACATGTAGACCTGTAACTGACATTGCTACACAGCTCCATGTTGAACGCCATGCAGTTCTTCCCGTCATGGGTTTCATACATGGACACTCCGTCCGGAGTCACCCTCGGCCGTCTCAGCGCCATGTACCAAATCGGCTCTCTCGTCTCGCTTCCCGTGGTCCCCTTCCTCTCCGATCACTACGGTCGTCGTATGCCCATCATCATCGGATGCAGCATCATGGTCGTTGCCGCTGCCGTCCAGACCGCCGCCATCAACCTGCCCATGTTCGAGGGCGCCCGTTTCTTCATGGGTCTCGGCAACTCGCTCGCTCAACTTTCGGCTCCTCTGCTCCTCACTGAAATCTGCCACCCCCAGCACCGTGCTCGTATCACCGCCGTCTACAACTGCTTGTGGAACGTTGGTGCCCTGATCTGCTCGTGGATCTCATTCGGCACGCAATACATGGACAACGACTGGTCCTGGAGAATCCCGACTCTCATCCAGGCCCTCCCCTCCGTCATCCAGCTCATGTTCATCTTCTGGATCCCCGAATCGCCACGTTGGTTGCTCTCCAAGGAGAGGACCGAGGATGCCCTGAACGTTCTCGGAAAGTACCACGCTGACGGCAACATCGACGACCCTCTGGTGCAGTTCGAGTACGAGGAAATCAAGGAGACCATCCGCCTCGAGTTCCTGGCCAAGAAGAGCTCCTCCTACCTGGACTTCTTCAAGTCCAAGGGCAACAGGTACAGGCTCATGCTCATCATCTCTCTCGGTCTGTTCTCGCAGTGGTCTGGCAACGCCCTCTTCTCCTACTACGCCAACAAGGTCTACGAGGCTGCCGGTGTCGCCGGCTCCGAGGCCGGTCTCGGTCTCGACGGCGGCAACAAGGTCCTGTCTCTGATCGTCTCCATCTCTTGCGCCATGTTGTGTGACCGCGTCGGCCGTCGCCCCCTCTTCCTCGCCGCCACCGGAGGCATGCTTCTATGCTTCATGGCAGCGACCATCGCCGGCTCGCAGTACAGCAAGACCGAGAACCAGGGCACGGGCATCGCCGTCATCGTCTTCTTCTGGTTCCACGGCGTGTGCTACGCCTTCGCCTGGTCCGGGCTGCTGATCGCCTACACGGTCGAGATCCTGCCCTTCAAGCTGCGCGCCAAGGGCATGATGATCATGAACGTCGCCGTCAACGTCGCCCTCGTCATGAACAACCAGGTCAACCCGATCCCCATGGACGGCGTGTGGAAGGGCACCGAGTGGAAGCTGTACAGCGTCTACACCGCATGGCTCGCCTTCGAGCTCGTCTTTGTCTACTTCTTCTACGTCGAGACCAAGTATGTTGTTGTCCCCCCCACCGCCGTGTCATCATCAACATCATCCCTCTATAAATGTTTTCGATTTACTGACTTTGTTCTTTCACAGGGGTCCCACTCTCGAGGAAATCGCCCGCATCTTCGACGGCGACAACGCCGAGGTCGGCATCGCCCACATCAAGGACCACCCCGAGCTCTCCAACGACTTCCACAACGAGAAGCACTCCTCCGAGGCCATCGAGCAGCGCGAGACCATCTCCCACAAGGTCTAGAAAGAAGGCCTTGTCTTGTCCCGCGCCTGCCTTCTATGTTGATCGGCTCTTGCTGTTGTTACCGTTGTTGCTATCGCCGCATTATGCCTTGGGAATCTTGCTTCTGGAAATTTAGTCGCATTCGTTTTTAGTAGTTTTTTTTTTGCGCGACTCTACGGACTAACGAAGAGGGGAGGAGCGCGGAAGATGGATGGTGGGTGTGTGTGACGTTGCAAAAAAGACGTTGCGCACATTGTTGTCCGTTGTCTTCTTCTTCTTCTCCCTCGTTCGTTCGTAGTTGCGTGCAAAAGTAAATCTATGATATCCTCAAATCGCTGTTTTCTTCCGCTCTTGTCTTGAATGTTCATCCTGGCGCTCGTCTTCCTTGTTGTGAATGGCTAGATGAGTTTTGCCTTGGTGGTCTTTCTGCGTTCCTGGAGTTTAGAGGCAAGGGGAAAGGGAAAGGGAAGTATGAGGAACTTTGTCTCTTGCCTGTCCAAAAAGGGTCAAGCCTCGGTGCCATAAAAAGTGGGGCAAGTATGGAGAGTGAAGTGAAGTGAAGTGAAGTGAAATGAGGTAAGATGGTAAGCGTGGTAGTCTCCAAACTCTCCAAACTTTCCACCACGACTAACCAAGTTAACTCACTTTAGATAGCACTCACCAAGGTACCTTGATTGCACACCCTAACGTGCTCATAGACCAGAAGTGAATAGAGCGAGGATAGCGTAAAAAGATAAGATAGTTGGAAAGACATATGCTGAGGTTGGCTGGTGTCTGAGGAATACACTGCTACCTACCTACCTTACTCTTGTGTAGGTAGGTTGGGCATTTGCTTTGCACGTGAATAGGACGCTGCCGCCTGCTGCTTGCTTGCCTGCTGCTGCTACGCTTAGAGGTATGCATGTATTAATCGCTTCCTCTGTCGAAGCCATGAGATTTCGCTTAGCTTGTCGCTGCCTGAACCGCGGGACCCTGTGAGATGGTGTCACGTGTGTATGTAGGCCGGCGAGAGGACATGCATGTGTCTGTGTGTGTTCCTCTCATGTAGATGGGTGGATGGGGGTGTCACGGGAGGTGTGTCGTCTAAAGGCCGGAGGATATGTATATATGTTCCTTTCGTGTAGATGGATGGGGGTTGTCACGGGTGGTGTGTCGTCTAGAGTTGGGTACATGTATACTTGATAGATGAATACATGTGGGAGGTAATGTACATAAGAGGTAGGCGGGGTCTTGGCGGCCGAGGCAATTTTCTTCTTTGCTGTCGTTGTCCTTCCTTTCTCGTGTTGGTGTTTGACTGCGGATGGTGTTTGAGATGTATCACAGTATGTCTGTTGGATCGCAACGGGCCGTGCGAGTAATAGTATGAGGAGGGTTCATGTAGTTGGTGGTTGATGATGATGATGATGATGTTGACGATACATGGAATGATGATGGCTGGGAAGGATTATGACACACCGTCTCCTGTGATGGATTCTGTTTCATGTCATCTCTCTCGTCTGCCTCTGACGTTGTTGAGAAGTCGGCAGCACGACTAAGGAGGTTTCAGCACGAACAACCAACTAACTAACTTGAAGTGAGAGGCGATCCCCGTTGGAGGTTGGCGATTCGGCGATGGAAGTTTCCATGTCACATGTGATGATGACGGCGATGATGATTGCTATTAGTGAGCCTGTGACTAGCCTATTGTGTAGTCGGTAGTTGGAAAAGCAGTGAAAACCAACAAAGGCAAGGCAAGGCAAGGCAAGGCGGCCGTTTCTGCAGCCCTTTTCCGCTTGCAGCACTTTCAGGGCGAGCGGATGGACGACGGCCGCCGGCGTTCCCTTTTCGTGACCAACCCTTTTTTCTGACTACTACTGCTGCGCCGGCCACTGCCTTCCTTGGCCGTGGCTTGGACATGTCGGGAGTTTACTACTACTGACGACCTTGGAAGGTTGATCGTTGTATCACTACTGTGCCTGCTGTATACATGAGGCGGAGCGGTGTTTTGGTTGAGACAAGTTTATTGTTATTGAGACATGCATTTGTCTTGCAAAGTTGTACGAGCTATTGATGGGGCGGATTGATAATATGCAAGTGTCGATGCAGGCTCTTCCGGCGAGCAGACACGAGATCGCGTTGGCGCTATTCGACGGTCACGGGCGTGACGGGACGGGGAAGAGGCGGGAGCAATGGGAAAGGAAAGGCTCGTCGCGTCAGCGTAAGAAGAGGAGAAGCTCGTTGGAGAGAGGAGCATGTTGAGAAGGGTCTCGAATTGTCACGACTTGAGTGGTCGGCGCGGCTTGCAGGTTGGAGTGGAAGCGTGAAAGTAGTGACATCGATTGGCACGCGCAGAGATTTCGACTGACCGAGAGCCGGCCCATCAGAGTCTGTTCTGGTGTGTAGCGGAGTCACTTTGTGTGTGTGTGAAGGTATTGTTGTCATCAATTTTCAGCAATAATCTCTCCATCTCTAATACACTCATTATCATTATCATTTTCATCATCAACATCGATTCACTACCTACTCTTCCTCTCTCTCATACCCTCCTCCCCCTTCATCTCGACCGGCAATCTCGGCAGTGTCCGGGCATAGCAACGCAGTCGCTCGTCAGCGGAACAACGAGCAAGCAGCAGGCAAAAGTCCAAGCCCGCGCAGCCAGCCCGTCTAACAAAGGGTCAACGCTCACTCGCTCGCCTCGCCTCGTCCGCCCGGGGCCTAGCTAGCCTCTCTCTAGACTGGCGTGTCCTCCGTCGTCTCCGTTTCCCTCTCTCATCACTCTCTGGTAGCCACGCCTCCTCCTCCTCCCTCCCGGCTTCAGCCTGCCCTGTCAGTGTCTGTCCTTGTTTGCAGGCAGCCAACAGCTCTGTTTTCTTTCATTCAAGCAGATTTCTGTTCGCTGTTAGGCCTCTCTTCCAAGCATTGCTTTGCTGCGAAAGACCGTAGGACCTCTTCACTGCAGGCCCACCTCCTACCGCCTCGACTCGCAGTCAAGCTTGCATCGCTCCTGCCGTCACTGCTCTGCTGCCTGCCTGCCTCGTACACCAGAGACCGAGAGCGAGATCATCATCAAGACACGCCAGCATTCTTCACTGCCAGGCACCGACTTTGTTCGCGCACTCATCATCACCCTTGCGCCGCCAAAGTCTCCCTCGCACAACCAACACAACCTGGCATCTTCCTGGCTTTGACTCCTCGACTTCCAAGGTTTGACCTCGCCGCTCCTGCAACAGTCTCGCTTCAGTCAGTCACCCTGCGCCAACACCAACGCCAACGCCTGCGCCAACACCACCAGAACGACATCTTCCAACACCTCGCCTGCGGACGACCTATTCACTTAGCCACGTCCTCGCCGAACAAACGCGCTGCCGATTCCATCTCCGACCTAGCGCTTGCGACGTCATTCACTTTCTCGGATTGAGACAAAACATTCACCTAATCTTACTTCGCACGTCGTCAACCGCAACCGCCTGCGACTGTCTTCGTTGCGACAATCTTTGCTGACGGTCTTTACACCACAAGCACACTTTTTATTGCATGACTAGTCGTCAATAGACTCTGCGCCTTCACAAATACAGGCGCTCCGTCTGTGACGGCGCATCAGGAAGCAAGAAACGGTTCGTGGTTACAGGTGCACACCCATTCCGCGCGACATCCGCTGATACCTCTTTCAGGCCGTGCTAATCACGCCGTTTCTTCTTTTGACACCTCTGCAAGCATGCCGGCCTTCTACCCGCGCTCGCAACAGGCGACCTCACACCCTCTGACACCTCCGGACTCTGGCTCTGGCTACGGGTACAGCAGCATGCACTACCCACAAGAGCCATTCGTGCCCGCGCATCCCATGGGATCTGCTCGTCACGACAGTGCTTACGATTACCAGCAGCACAGCTACATGCAGCCTTCCGTCGCACCCGCGCCGCCAAACTACCAGTACCAGTCCGGTGGCTTCCAACCGACCACTAGCCTGCCGCCAATCTCCAGCTACTACGAGCCCATGGGCGCGCCAATCCTCCCGCCGCTTCGGATGCAAGAGCACATGTCTTTCAGCGAAGACTACCAACAGAGGCTTCAACACCAGCAGGAACAACAGAACGCCGCTCTGCGCGAGCAACAGCTCCAGCAGGCTGCCAAAGAGGAAAAGGCTACCGGCGGCGTCTCTGCCAAGCTTGACTACGACATGGATCGCATGACTGATTTTGTCACGCACTATACCCAGAAGATGTATGACCTTCACCTCTCCCCATTCTGCTTTGCAGATGTTGACATCATTCGAAGCTTTAATCAGCAAGTCACAAGCCAGCCTTCATTCCGCAAATGGGTTCATGCCGTTCTCTCAGCTACAAGACTGCCATCGGCCACCATCCTGCTAAGCTTGCACTACCTGTCCGAGCGCTTCAGACTCCACCCTACGTCTATCCCCACCGGCGAGAACCAAGTCTACCGTCTGCTCGCAGTGTCGCTCATCCTCGGCAGCAAGTTCTTGGATGACAACACCTTTGTCAACAAGTCCTGGTCCGATGTCACCTCGATTCGTGTCAAGGAATTGAACGCACTGGAGATGAAGTGGCTGTCTTTGATCAGGTACCACTTGCATGTGGAGCTCGAGGATGGTCTGCAAAGCTGGCTCGACGCCTGGAAGCAGTATGACGAAGAGCAGATCGCGAAGCAGCAAGCCGCTACCAGACTTTCACCTCTTGACACCAATGTCAACCGCCACTCGAGCGCCCGGGACCGCTACTCGCCTTACCCGACCTCTTACAGTGGCAGCGCGACCCGCAGCTACGGCACTCCCTCGTCTTCTCGCTCGTCGCAGTACACCAATACGCCTTACACCTCGGCCGATCCGTGGTCATCGACTGATCGCCTGAGTTACGACAACCCCTACAAGCGCCAGCACAGCTACCCTACGCTCACCGACATCGACGAGGCAAACCGCAGGGCATCACAGGAGCGCGACCAACAAGCACATGCTTTGTACAACAACCACTACCAGCTGCCTTCAATCGCGCATTCATACTACCAGAACACCCCATACAACAACCTGCAAGGTTGGGAGGGACACCCCTGGAACAACAACACCATGCACCGCGCCGACTGCACTTGCGCGAACTGTGCTTACCACCACCACTACCGAAACTACCCCATGGCGCCCAGCTACTCGGCGCAGACAGTCATGGGCTAGGTGTCGCTCAACTTCTGAACTTTTGTTCACCTGCATATATTGCCAGCGTTTCGATTTTTCGACCTTGTCATGCCTGCGTCACGTACTTCACGGCGCCTGCGATTGCCCGATTGCATAAAAGCCTTACCGAGCTGGTCTTGAAGCTTCTCTGGCTTCTGGATACGGCAGCGGTATTCACTTGCCGCGACTACGGTGCGACTGCTCAGATCCTGGATGGTCTTCCCGTACGCGCGACCAAAAAAAGCTTGCCGCTTCTTGTTCTCGATTTCACGTCATCAATTTCTGCTATTCTTTCTCTCTCTTGCACAGCGTAAACGGGGCGGACGGTGATCCGAAAAGGGGTGGGGGAATTCTTTCTTTCCAACAAAAAACGCTTTCTTGCTTTTTGATATCACATTTTACTTTGACGGAGTGGGCAGGAAAGCTTTTCTTCTACAGGTTGCTTCTTTAGCATGGCGTTGCTTGGGCTTGTCTCGTGCTTTTCTCTTTTCCCTCTGCTGCTGTTGCTGCTGCTGCTAGCTCTTTTTTGGCGCCTTCCTACCATCACCAAAAACTGTTTGTTTACTCTTTATCTTACTTCGCCAGGAAGGGGGAAAAACTAAAGGAAAGAAATCGGGGATCATAAAACATCATTCGGGGTTTTACTGCTACTGCACTGCTATTTTTTTGCTGGTCTTGAGGAAGAAAGAGATGCCTCGCCTTTTTCTTCCTCTTGCTCTCTTCCCTTTCTTCTTTTCTCTGGGGAGGGGTTAATCCTTTCTACACTTAGATCGTGGGACCTGTGTTGGAGCCCTTTTGCCCTTTTGCTTCCATTTTGGCTGGCTGCTATTTTTGATTTGGTTGATTGATCGCCTTGCTCGTCGAAAAGTGTTCATTCCGTAGCCCACAATACCAAAAATGGCTCCTTTTTTTTCCCTTCCTTCTTGAACTGCATGATAAGCTGCTGTCACTAGTATTCATCCTTGAGAATCGTTGTCAGAATCGCGACCACGTGGTAGTACTTCTTCCATGATCGCATCATGGCCATTGCTCTCCTGAGGTGCGTTCCAGGGAGAAAGAAGCCCGTAGAAGAGAGAAAAACAGAGTTCCTTAGGAGTAGACTTTGCTGGAAATGACGGGGATAGGCTAGTTTCAACCCTACCTTAGCCATCACGCTTTTTCAAGTTAGTTTTAGTTCTACATGCTGTGATGTGAGGTTGGTAGGGTTGGGCTGAAATCATACCTTACAGTATCACATCACACACACACAGATCAGCGGTTCGAGCTCCCTGCCCTGCACGCACGCATGGGTTTGTGGTTATTTCGCACCACCAGCCGATTCGGCACCCATCGCGATACTAGTCATACTATCAGTACAGTATGGCGTTGTTTGGCTAGCGAGATATGTCTTGCAGCCCGAAAACCTCGTGGCTACCTAGTTAGCAGGTTGCGTGTGCGTGGCTTGAGGTGAGTCTTGTGTCTCGCATCTTCGCATCGTTTTCGCCGAGCCCTGCCTGCCTGCCAGCCTTTCTTTTGCTTGCGGTGTGTGTGCAACTTCAACTTCGTTTTTTCGAGACGGAAAAGGCACTGACTGCGTGTGCATGGTTACCTGACTAACTAACTAGGTAGATCACGAATCTCGCTATCTTATTAAACTTGCCTACGCACTTCGCTCGCACGCACGCACGCTCGCCTTTCCTCCCTACCTTACCTACCCTCTCTTTCTCGTTTTATTTCGCTTTTCGCGTCTACGCTGTCGCGTGTCCTCAATACCTACCTACGGTACAGACAGAGCGATTTTTGGCATTGGTGTTTGCCTGATACCGGCAGTCTGCTTTGGATTTATGTACAGTACCTCTGCCTATATTCCGACGCCGACTAGGTACTCGACCGAGTATTGACTGGACTGGACTGGACTGGACTGAACCCGGATCAAAAACGACGATACCTTATACGACCTCCCATTCGCTCTTCCTAGACTCCAAACGGACTCGATCCTCTCACCGGGCAAGGCACCGCCGAAGAAGGCAAACGCACAAAAAACAACAAAAACCCCGAGTTCCGACGAGAGAATGAAGGAAAGCATGTCGTCCTAAGCCAGCGCGAGATTATTATTCCGAGATAAACAATGCGCGCCGGAGTAGGATTTCAGAGTCGTCAGTGGAAATAATTCTGATAAACTTGAAAAAAAAGCTGCTGGAGATCTTGATAGCTTCTTTCCAAAGAGCGTCACGAAACAAAAAGGAAAACGCCTTTGCCGGCTGCCGGGCCTGTACAGTACGTGTACCTGCAGCAAAGTACATACATCGGGACTTGGAGAGCGAGGGCAAGCCTGGCGTGAACGGATCTTGAAGAAAAAAAAAAGAAAACATCAATCAAATCATTTGGTTCGTTGCGATCTAGTCAAGACGCTGCTTCGAAGGAAACCAGTATACCTCAAGGAGGTACTAAAGTCGCCCGAAAACGGAACAACCAACAAACCCACGCAAACACACCAAAGCGACTCAACCCAAAACCCAAGCAGCGCAAAGAACTACAGCACAGAAACAAATGTCGCGCGCCCCACCCTCGCGCCGCGCCTCGCCACTCCCACCAAGCGGCGGCCCACCTCGCGACTTCAGCGGCTCCTACAACGGCAGTAGAAGCGGAAGAAGCGTAAGAGGAGGCGGCGGCGGCGGCGGTGGTGCAGCAGGCTTCCCTCACATCCCCCCACCGCCCTTCTCCCAACAACAAGGCCCACCACCACCACCACCAGCAGCATCAGGACCAGGCCCAGCAATCTCCGGCTTCCTGGAAGCGCCCCCGCGCCCCCGGCCCAGCAAACGACTGATCCTCTGCGAAGACGGCACGTGGCAGACCTCGGACGGGAACATAGCGCAGAAGCGGCGGACGAGCAAGATCGTGGGCGGGATAACGGCGGCCGCTGCGGCTCCGAGCAATGTTGTGCGGTTGGCGAGGGCGATCCGGCCGGTGAGTCGGGATGGGATCCCGCAGGTTGTTAATTACCATGTTGGGGTGGGCGTGGGAGGGGGTGTGATTGATAAGGTTTATGGGGGGGTTAGTGGGGAAGGTGCGTGTTTTCTTCTTTTTTCTTTTTCTTTTTCTTCTTCTTCTGAATGGCTGGGATTGGATTTCTGGGATTGGATTTTGGTGGTCTTGAACGTTTTTGAGATTTCCTGGTTGATGCGGAACGAGTCTTCGTACTCCCTCCCTCTCTCCCTCTCCTTCACTGCATCCAGCTGACCGACATTTCTCCAACACAGGCATGGCCGAAATCGTGCGCGCAGGCTACCAATTCCTCTCCGGCAACTACGTGCCCAACGACGAGATCTTCATTTTCGGCTTCTCGCGAGGCGCCTTCACCGCCCGCAGCATCGCAGGCCTGATCGATAACGTCGGCGTGCTGACGAAAGAAGGCCTGCCCTACCTGGCCGAGATTTTCCGCGACGTCCAACACCGGCACAACGAGAACTACAGGCCGCAGAATCCAGACGAGCCATTCCCCAACAAACCCAGCGTCCTAGACCCTTCATATGCCGAAGAGCTCGAGCGCAGAGGCCTGACCAGGCTGCACGTCCCGATCAAAGTGGTGGGAGTCTGGGATACAGTCGGCTCGCTGGGCACGCCGAAGATAGGCTGGCTGAGGCGTCTGGGCCTGCAATCTTCGGCGTCGAAGGAACACTCGTTCTACGACACGAGCCTGTCCAGCTGCGTCGAGAACGCGTTTCAGGCGCTCGCGCTGGACGAGGAGCGCTACGCTTTCGCGCCCGCGCTGTGGGAGAAGTTCCAGGGCAACACGACCACTCTGCGCCAAGTCTGGTTTCCGGGCGCGCACTCGAACGTCGGCGGCGGCGCGTACGAAGACCAGCAGATCTCTACCATCTCGCTTGCGTGGATGGTTTCGCAGTGTACGCCTTTCCTCGATATGAACGAGGACTACGTGCTGGATCAGTGGGAGGCGGTAGAGGATTTCGCCGAGAAATCAGGCGAGAAAACACGGCCTTGGGGTTTCGGGAAGATCCTGAACGGGATGGAAGGGATTTACGCTCTTGGGGGCAGCAAGACTCGCACGCCGGGTAGGTACATGGTTGTGGACCCCGAAACGGGCGCGACGACGCAAGACGCGCTCGAAGACACCCACGAGTACGTGCACCCATGCGTGCGGGCGCGTCTTAAACTCGGCGGGCCCGGGCTGAGCGATAGAGGCATGTACATGTGCGACGCTCTGCGGGACTGGAAGCTTAATATCGAATATCCGGACGGCGCTAAGCGACCTAACGTGTATTGGAAGCTGAGGACCAAGGACCGCAATGTCTCTACGCGTGTGATGCCCGAGGCGCCGCTATGGGGGATTGAGAAGGAGTTGCTGGATTATGATCCTGAGACGGAGGAGTTTGTTATGAGGCCTCCGGATGAGTCGAGGGGAAGGAGGTCGCGAGGGCGGAAGGAGAAGCGCAGACGTACGCCTGATGGATGAATGCCGTGCTGGGAAGAGGGTTGGGATCGCTTTGCGAAAAGTGCGCCAGGATGCCAGTTGCCAATCGCCGACTGCTCAATATGGCTGATACACAGAGTATCGTGAACGCACAAAGAATGTCGGACTGACAAAGCACCGCTGAAGCATACACCATCACGGAGGCAAACAGCTCTGCCAAAGACCCTCACTTCGCCTTCGGCGTCCGGATGACAACAACACCGTTGTCTTGCAGCTGCCAACCAACACCACTCTTGGTCAGCTCCTCCCACTTGGCATCAGTCGACCGTTCGACAAACACCCTGTCAGCATTCAAATAACTGCGGCCCAAACACTTGAGCGCATGCAACCTCATTCTCTCTTCCGCGAAGCCCATCAGAGCTCGCTGATACCCATCCACAGCGCGCCGGATCTGCCAAAAGCGAGGCCAGTCGTCATGCACCAGAGCCTTCAAGACGGCCGCTACACGGCGATCCTGATGCTCAAACTTCACCTTGAGCGCAAACGCTTGCACCAACTCGTTCTGCCGGCACGCCAGGTCTAGGATCATGTACCCGACATAATCGCGCAGTTCGAGCGGCGACAGCGGTGTCTGGGCGTGGATCGAGTGCACCAGGTGCAGCAGTGTCGGCTGGTAGGATTCCCACGAGCGCGTCAGGATGCTGGCTTGCGCGATGAACATGTAAGCGCGCTGGGCGAAAGCGTCGCGTCTTCGGGAGCCGAGGATTCCTTCGCGCAGTCGGCGCATTGCCATTAGTATGTTGGGGAGATCGTTGGACCGCTCTCGGGTTTGCGTTGCTGGAGGAGGCCGCGTTGTGGGTTGTGTGGCGCCTTCCGGTTTTGGACCGGGAGGTTGTGTGGCGGCACCGCTGCTTGTTGCTGTGGGGTGTTGGATAGATAGTGAGGCGAAGGCGGATTCGAGGTCTTCGCCACCGCTGGATGAGGCGCAGAATTTCATGTACCGTTCCACAATCTTGGTGTAGTAGCTTTCTTGTGTTTTGTGGTCGTGTAGTCTTGGGCGAGAGTCAGAGAGGATTGAAGACCGTGAGTGAGAGAGTGAGTGTGTATGGAGTAGGTTCGTGCAGACTAGATGTGTGTCAAGAACTCACCTGTTGTCTCCCTTCGAAGGCAGTCCATAGACATCGAGCGGATCTATCGTGACGGGTTTGAGTCGATTCCAGGCCCCCGATGGTCCCCGGCGTGCCTGAGGTCGGTTTGATGATGCTGAGTGATGGCTGTCCATGACTGGAACCGTAAGGGCGTACCCGTGTGCTGCCTCGGTTCGTGACACCTCGCTCGTGTACTCTCGGTTGTTGTAAAGAAGTGGAGTCGTGTGTCACGCCCAGCACGATCAACAATGAATCTGGATCCAGGTGGGATGGAAGTCGCAATGTTGGCCAGGGAAGGAGTGACGTTCTTTGGTCGGCGGGCGCCAACGAAACGTCTTTCAAATCGGCCTCTCACCGGCTTACGCCCGTAGATACCTACCATCCATCAGACCATTCTCGTCAACAAGGACATATACCTAGGCCATGGACTCTCTCAAGGACTTCTTTGTCTGACCTACAACAAACCCGACATCACTGCAAAAGTACCCACACAGAATTCCGTCATATGGCAGAAAAAATACACCCAAAGGAAGGAGCAATGCCGTCCACTACCATGGACCCAAACAAAAAACACACCACCGCCAACCCAAACCCAAGCCCCAAAACCAATACCTCTCCCCCCCTCACCGTCACCTGGAACGACCTCCCTCCCTGGCAGCAAGACAACCACCACATCCAAACCGGCTACCGCCCCGCCTCCAACTCCCTGACCCGCAGCATCGCCAGCCTCGCCTACCTCCACAACGAAAGCGTGAACATCTACTCGCACCTCCTCGGATCCTGCCTCGCGCTACTCTCAGGCCTATATGTCTACACCTCCGTGATCAAACCGCGGTTCGAGGCACACGCGACCCCGCAGGATGTGAGGGTGTTTGCGGCTTTTTTCGTCGGAGCCGTGGCGTGTTTGGCTGTTTCGGCGGGTTATCATACGCTGTCGAACCATTCGCGGTGGGTTGCGGGGTGGGGGAATCGGGCGGATTATTTGGGGTGAGTTGAGTTGTGCTGTGCTGTTGCGTGCTCGGGCAATGGGTGTTTGAGGGAGGAAAGCGGTACTGACATTTATGGTCTTGCCGACAGGATTGTGCTGCTCATCTGGGGCAGTTTCATCCCTTCGATCTTTTATGGATTCGGCGGTGACATGGAGATGGTGAGAGTTTATTGGGTGATGGTGAGTTCCGATTTTTTCCACTTCAAGTCTTGAGCTGTTGTTACGGCGAATTGGCTTGGAGAGCTGGCCGAGACTGATTCGACTTACTGCCAGATCACGAGCATCGGTGTAGCGACTGCCATCGTCGTGCTGTTCCCTCAGTTTCGAACGCCGGCCTGGAGGCCTTTCCGCGCTTTCATGTTCGTCGCTATGGGCTTGAGCGCTGTTGTGCCCGTTTTCCACGGCATCCGAGTCTTCGGCGTAGAACAGTTGAACGCGCAGATGGGACTTTATTGGCTGGTCACTCAGGGCTTCCTGTATATCCTCGGAGCCGGGATTTACGCTGTAAGTGACCTGATCCACAGCCGGAGTGCGATGAAGAACCTAGTTGGGACGGCCGATGGGTAAAGGCTGACGACGACTGACTGACATGTTGCGTTGACAGGCTCGAGTCCCGGAACGATGGGCACCAGGCTCTTTCGACATTTGGGGCAGCTCGCATCAGATCTTTCACGTCTTGGTGGTGTTGGCTGCCGGTGCGCATTTGGTCGGCTTGTTGAAGGCGTTTGACTATGCGCATAGCTCGAGGGGATTGCTGGATTGAAGCGTCGTCCATCTAACCTGTGGTCTTAGAAACACCTCTCGAAACTCTACCTCACAGGGGAAATGTCGAGGTCGTTACTACATTATAGCTCCGGGTCAAAAGTATTCTAGATTACCACAAAATGTACTAAGCGTACTGTAGTTGACTCGAAACACGCAGAGGTAGCCCCAGGTGATGATATGAACACTCGCGTGTATCATCCTGATTGGGATGTCGTCGTCGTCGTCGTCGCAAACACAACAATCAGATTCACTAGGTACTCCACTGATCAAGGGCTACATAGGGTCCATACCTACCTACATCAGTCGTGCGCGCATTTATGCTTTCCACTACCACCAGACTACCAGACTACTTTGTTTCGAACCGGCGTTCACTCCGTGACGGGTTGAGAGGATTTTCACGCTAGAGATCCCCTACCTACATAGTACCTTATCTAGAATGGACAATGTGCATACTATGCGGTATGAATCAGGTTTTGATTCGCTCACGGCCGGGTTTGAAGTACACGCCGGCTCGGGTCTGAGGTTGACGAGTGACGACGACGAGGCCGTTTCGTGGCTGTGTGTGGTGACTGGTGAGGTGTTCATGTTGGGCTGGCACGCTGGCTGGTGTGGAGACCCTTGGACGGGACGGTTTCGGTCTGTAAGGTAAAGACTAGAAAAACCTGGGTCGACGTTGTACTGTACTGTAGACCTTGTAAGGCGTGCGAACGGTCTTGGTATGACGTGGAAGAGTTGTTAGTACATGTACCGTACGTATCGTGCGCGCGTACTTACGGTAAGTACAGATGTGGTTGGGATGCAAGTGTTAGAGGAGAGAAAAGTCATGAACTGGGGGTTTGTCAGCAAGCCCCGTGCCCTTCTTATTATTCTGTCTGTCTGTCTGTCTTACGTAGATTGCGCCACAGAAGGATTTGGTAATGTGAAAGGATCCCAAGTAGGCAAGACAATCTATGTGAAAAAATGTGGCGCGCATATACTTGGAATGGTCTAGGGTGGGAAATCGCAAATTGATGAGATGCGTGCTGCACCTCAAGGTCCCTCAGCGGAAAGAAGAATCGGGACGGACAGGAAGGGAGTTCGTGGGCGTGTGGCGCACATGCCATGGCGAGTGGGGGGGTTGTTCGGAAGGGGGAAGAGAATAGAAGAGACTAGGGAAGGTGAAAGGCTGACTAGAATGATCATGGCAAGGCTAAAGGTGGCGGAAGGCTAAGATGACATGGGCAAGGCTTGTTTGCTAGAAAGAAGACGGTGCTGCTGTGCTGGGCAACGACGACGACGACGACGACGATGAGATGACGGACGGCGAGCGGGTGAGCCATGTGTCGTAGTGAGACAAAAGATCATCACGGTGACACAGTAATGCGTGTAAATTGCGTGTGATGTCGGTGTCGTTTTTGTTACTACTGTTGCTGCATAACGAAATGCAGGTTGCGAGTCAGGGTCACGGAGGGTACGGGTAGCTGAAAATAACATTTCGATGAAGACGAGATAGCTGATTGAGAGAATGGAACTACCTTAGGCATCGTCGACGTTCCTACAGCTCCCAGTAGTGAAGATTGTAAATGCCGTCAAGATATGCAAGACTCTCACCTACAGTGCATGAGTTGAAGGGGGGAAAAAGAGAGCGGCTATGTCGATCGTAGGTGGAGGGCATATCGGTGCAATCAGTCGATAGCGCGTTAACAGTCGGACCTTGAGCTCGGAGACACGAAGGATCGCCATGCGCCGGGGCTGATAGGTGTATCTTGCTTGCTTCTAATCAAGAGACGATGGTCTTGGGTTGTTGCTAGTATCTGTGTAGTGCTATCTTCAAGTCGAACGTTACATACTCGGCGATGAGAGATTTATTAGTATCCCTACAGTACCCTGCAAAAGGCTTATCATGCTTTCGTCCCTCAACACTGGTCTTGTCCCTCAGTCTTCAAGCATACTGATTATCTATCGTTACATTACTTCTCTTGCAATAATTCACTACCTACACAAATCCTACGCGCGGCAATACAAAGCTGGAAGTGGAGCCTGCATCTCTCTCAGCCTCTCACCCCTGCCTCCAGAAATAGGTGAGAGCGGGCCCTCTTATTGGGAGAGGGGAGATCCTCCTGAAACATCACTCCACGAGCCCTCAGTACATCTCCCGTGTCTGGCGTGCCGACTAAACCCTCACTTTCGGCCCTCCACCGGTGTCCGTGGCAGGCAAGCAGGCAAGGCAAGGCAAGGCAAAGGCAGGCAAGCAGTACCTCAGTCCGTCTGTCAGGTCAAGCCAGTCGTTCACCATCCCTCGGCGCTCGTACGTGCTGCCTGTCTGCTTCAATCCCACTATCCGACTGCATACAGCTCTACATACTCTGAGACACCCTCTACCACTGCATTCACAATCGTTCATCCTTGCCTCTGCCTGCCGCCGCCGCACGCCGCACGCCGTACGCCTATCACACTCCCGCCCCCACTGTCGCTACATATCACCTTCCAGCCTCCTCTTCGACCGCCGCCGCCGTCGTGATAAAGCCAAGTACCGTAGTATCCCGTGGCCACGTGCCCAGTCGAGCACCAACCTCCGAATCCGAAGATTCTCGACCGCCGCCGCCTCACATCAGACTGGAACCCTCGCACGAGCATTGCCGCTCTCCTGTGCGCGGTATGGCCCCGAACTGTTAGGTGGAAGAGCTGCGCATTTCATTCGACCATTCCGAACAAGCCCGGACCCAGCTGGAGGACGCCGGCCTAGGAAAGCCTTTGTACTCTAGAATTGATCGCAGGCGAGAGCATGACAACTATTGCAGCGGCGGAAGGTGCGCAGCCGGTGCACTCGCGACCCAATGGCGAACATAATAGGAGGGCTTCGGCGTACAAGACACCAGCTGCACTGATTGGCATGAAAGAGAAAGAACCCTCGCCCGTTTCACGAGCCGAATTACCACGATCCGCCTCGTACACATACATGCCTAATGCTGCTCACCACCAACACAAGTACGTCAACACCAACATAGTCTCTATTCAGGGAAGCTTCACCGAAGTCGACTCCAGCGCCTCAGACGACGCTGCTTCTCCACCGGATACATCAGGGTGGAACACGCCAGACGGCCTTGAGATCAACTCGTCTGCCGGCTCTGGACGCGATTTGGCAGCCCAGCTGCGGAACAACCCGAAGATTGTTTTACAAAAATTGGCCGACGAGGGAGCGCCGAATGGAGACGCGGCTGAGCCTCGTATACTCTCCAAGCGGAGCCCTGGTGATACCAGCGCGGAGTCTACAACGCCCAGCACAACGACTACCACGAATTCCGCGACCGCAAGGCCTAGCATTGGTAGAGCTTCCTCTTTCGCTACCAAGTTGAACCGCCGGTCCTGGACTCCATCTTTCTCCAAACCGGTATCTCGCTCGCCTTCACCTTCAAAAAAGAAAAAGTCGTTGTCAATATCGAGATCTGGATCTATAGGCGATGATACCGTGAAAGATCCAGCGCTTACTGGCCGCCCGAAGCTCAGGGAAAGAAGCAAGTCTATGCTTCGACGCAAAGAGTCTTCGAAGTCACCACAGCCGAAAGAAGTGACACCGAAATCGGACTCGGTCGCACCCAGTGCTGAAACATCCCCCGAACGACCCACCACACTTCGCCGGAAATCAATATCCCTACGCAACAAATTAGCGAGACCAACAGCTGCTCTCTTGCGAGGCAAAAGTGCCGACGAGGGCCTTATGCCGCCCGTGCCTGATGTTCCAACATATCACAAATCCTTCTCGACAGAACGCCTACCCAGCACACACAAGAGTTCAATAAATTACGACCGCTCGGTACCGGTACCTAGGCTCACATCTGGAGAGCGAACATTCTCCGGAAGTCACATCTCCCTCTCGAAAAAGAAAGACGAGCTTTGGAGCATCTTTCGATCTCTGGACGGAGACTACACGAAGTTTGCATCAAAATCGGTAGCACTTAAGGCCAACGTCCTGCGGTCGACACTACTTCCATTCTTAAGACAGTACGCGGTACACCCGTCTAACAGCACACTGAGGCCTGAGGATCTCGACAGGAGAGCAAGTATATTGAACAAGTGGTGGGGTGGACTGCTCGAGATGTTACACGGCCGCAATAATCAATCGATATCAGGCACGGATCGGCCTGCAATCCTGGACGGCATATCTGGAATCATGGAGCGACCCGAATGGCGAATGCCACCTTCGCCTTTTTCCTCGCTCATCCTGCGCGATGAGCGTGTACGATCGCACAGCGACCAATCTTGTGCTTCGGCTTCCTCGAGCACGTCAGACTTCCTCACAGAATCAGTCCATCACAATGTCCGGAACATTTTCCTGCAAAATTTGAGTGCCCAAATGGCGTTTGTAGTCGACAAGATGACCATGAGAAATGCTTCTGCGAGTTTGGTCACCTTTTGCGGGAAAGCGTGTGCGTACGCGTTCATGTTTGTACCTGGAATGGCCGACATACTCATTCGAGTGTGGGACCTTTCAGTGGACACGCTACGCCGAGTCCTCGAAGAAAACGGCATTGGAAAATTTGACAAGATGACCGAAAAGTCCCAGACCATTGCCAACTCCTTCCCGCCAGCCTTGTGGAGTCTCGACTTCCTCTCGCTGCCAAAAATGATGCGTAAGTTACGCACGCCGCCTCCGCTCCCACTGGGTACAAATCACATCAACTGGTGGGGCTACTGGCTTGAAAGATGGACTGGTCGAGAAAGCGATCTGTTCTATGTTTTTGTCAAGCACTACCACATCTTGGTTGCGGATTTCTTACCTGCAGGCTCTACGAAGACTGAGCGTATGTGTGTGCCTGGAATGTTGATGGTCCATGGCCAGATCTTGACGAATTTGGATTCTACGATACACCGCGATGCAAAGCCAAGTGGGAAAGACTCTACTCCCGCCGGATCATCTCCCACCTTTGACGATGTTTTCGCAGCCCCTGATGCTGTGGCTTCTACTATTCCCGCACTCCCGGCCAACGCCACTCGAATAATGGCCGAGAATCGGCTTATAATGTTAATACGCGACTTCATTTCAGAAAGAGCTTCAGATCACTCCGTCGCTCGGCATCTTTTCGCAGAGTCATTCAACGGTCTCTTGCAAAGCGCCACGCGTGGTACGTCTGTATTCGATCACTCGGCCTGCTATACACTACTTGATTTCCTGGAAGAGGCTCTGGTGATCCTCGCTCGTTTTGAGCAAGTCGCCAGCAGCGACACACCCTTGATTGATTCCAAATTCTGGGCTACTGTTTGCAAGAAGATCGCCAGCAGTGAGAACACATTGACAGAGATTCGACTTTACGCGTTTTTGTACACTATTTGGAACACCATGGCATCAAATTCCAACCACAAAGACGACATGTGTACTGACTTTTTACTGGACCCCGATATTTTCGAAAGCAGATTCAACCACTGGTGTCCAATGGTACGGGCATATTACATGCGACTCTTGTGTTGGCGCGTCGGCAGATTCGATGGGGAGGCACTCGAATGCGATCTGAAGGTCTTGGGATTGATGCATGAACACCTGTCGCTAACCTGGTCACACTACCTTTGGCTTCGGGAGGATGCAGTGCAGCGTCATGCTGTACTGCCACCAACAAACCCTTGCAACCCTGCACCGAGCAGGCGACTTTTGATCATCCGCACGGATGCGCCCATTCTCGTTGGTGGTGGTTCGTTCATCTCGTTCGACGGCTTTGTTCCTCCCAATCCTTCCTCGCATCTGTCAGCCGCCAAACGCTTCTCCGAAAACGATGCGATGATGGAACTCGAATCTCGACCGGACTCGTCGCATTCAATGGATGAGAACAACAGCCCTCCCAAAGGCATCCGCAGCATCATCCGCAACATGATGACCTCTCGAAACCGCCCCAAGAGTCCAGTCAGATCTCCCTCAGACCGCGTACCCTCCACCGCAGACGCCATCAACGACGCCCAGCACACCGCCTCCAATCGCTCGCCTTCCCAAGACCGCCACCGCAACACCAACGCAACCACATTGTCGATGCCTGACCCAAACCTTGCCAGCAGCAGCAGCAGCAACCCTTCGCCGCACCGCAACTTCTCCTTCAAATTCTCCCTCGACTACCACCCCAACGTCAAAGCCCCAGGCCCCATCCGCCTCTTCCCGCCTCGCCTCCCCAAACCCGCCCAGGAATTCTTCTTCCAGGGCAGGTCCGCGAAGGCCAACGGCGCTCTGCACATGCAGCCCATCGAGCCCAGGGGCCAGAGCCGCGAGCGGGCGCGCTACACGGGCCGAGCTCTCGCCGAGTGGATGATGGTCGTGGGCGAGTGCCAGAGTTTCTTCGAGCGCAGGAAGACGGAGGGCGTGCTTGAGAACCGGCACGTGGAGACGCCGATGCTGGGCGTGGAGGTTTTCAAGAGAGGGGGTTGAGATTTGGGGGGATTTCCGGAATTTGGATTCGAAGCTTGGGTGGGGGCTTGACAATATCGTCGATCTCGTTGAAGAGGTGGGAAATCTCTCCGTTTGTCTGTTTTGGGCGTTGAACTTCATTTTCTTCTTGCTTGCCGGAAGTTCTACGATGTTTTTTGCTCTGACTGTGGTCGGTCGATCGCTTGCTGTCTATCCTTTCGGTTGGTTGGCCGCTCTTCTACCAACTCTCTTGCGCATCGGAGTCTTGGGTGTTTCTTTCATTTTACGGGTGTAAGGATGTTCTCTGCCTTTCCCTTTCTGGGTGGAAACGGTGAAGTGGAATGGAATGGATAGAGTGGTGTTCTTGTTCTTGTCCCTTTCTTCCCATCCATCCCTCCGTCATACATACTCATATTTATTGCCCGTTTATTTGTTTTTATCTACGATTTTGGAGCGATTTCTTGATACGCGTGGCGGCCTTGCGTTTGGGTACATATTATTGTACATAGATCGGGAGGAGGCGCTTTGAGGAAGTTTTTTTTGGTTTGTTTTTCGCATGGCGACGGCGTTTTTGTTATTTGAGGTGCTGGGTACATTATTTAGGTGCAAGTGTGGTTAGATTTAGGGAGTTCATTAGGTATGAGTGGAATAGGTGGAGAAAGAAATATATGGAGTCATCATCTCTGTCATTCTGTTATCTCTGTCTGTCTGTGTCGTTCTGTGTGTCAACGGCTCCTTGATATTTTCATCAAGTTGCTTTGTTCTAAATCTTGATTTTCTTCGGAAATTGTATGCTCGTTTCTGTTGATTCGACGAGACGACTAGGTAGTTAGGTGCCTACGTAGAAATGGCAGGATATTCTTCTGCGTATGTTGTGCTAACACTCGGTTTTTTTTTTTGGGGGGGGGGGGAGATATTGACAGTCTTGAATGCATATACATGCCGCTCTTCTTCTTCTTCTACTTTGTTCGAGTCGTGTTGTTCTATGAACTCTGAGCCATTCTACATAACGCTCTTGGTGCCTGCCAGGGAATTGTGCACTTGTTAAGCAGGCTGGGTAATGTAGTTGAGCATCCCGCATGTCATCTCTAGTCACACATCGCACGAGTCCCGTCTTCATCGTGGATCCGAAACATTCCCATCCAATCTCGAGAAATGTTAGCGTAAAGAGTGAATATCATGGTGCTTGGACATACAAGTATGTATGTAGTCAACATGTTGCTCATTATCTACCAATTGATCACGTGAGATCCGGCTGAGCGTTCCACGGGTATAGATCGTCGCCTGCGAAACCCCAGGCGTACTCGCCGAGCCCGGCTTCGAGGTTTTCCATGAACTCTTCTGTCAGCAGGGGCCAGTCGAGGAGGGGTGATGGTCCTTGGCCTTGTCCTTGTTCTCCTCCTGCTCCGCCGCTGCCACCACTGCTGCCGCCTGTTGTTGAGGTTTGGGGGAAGAGGGCGAAGGTTGTTGTTGTTGATGTTGATGGGCGCTCCCATTCGATGTTAGTGTTTTGTGTTGCTGCTGGTTGGGTGGATGGGTGGGTGGGCTGGCCGGTGTGGGGATAGCTGTTGTTGTTGGTGTTGTTGCTGTTGTAGTTTGACCAGTCGGTTGCTTGAGTCGTTGACTGGAAAGCTGGAATGGTTAGGTATCCGTGTTGGTTGGGCTGAGTGCTTTTGTCGGTGGATCTTTGTTGTTGCTGCTGTTGCACTTTACGAATGCTGAGCTCTTTCAGTTCGTCAAAGACTACGGCGAAGCTACGTACGTCGGGCATCTCTTTCTCAAACGTATGCAGTACTTGAGAGCACATGTGCAGAGTTGCCACCGGAGAATGACCTTCGGAATTCGGAGAGAGATTCTCTTGGTCCACGGCAGATTTGTCCAAGCCCAGGCAGAATAAGACTGACAGACCGGCTGCGAATATCGCTTGGAAGTAACTTCGCGTCCACGTGATGTACTTCTTCTCCAGCATCTCGGAGTATAGAGTGATCACTCTGATGGCAGAGCGGAGGGAGAGCACCAGAAGATCTGCAGGCGGCGAGTTGTTGCTGAGCTTCGGTGCTGTGTGCATTGCTCCCCGGAAGAGCGTCAGTTTGTCTTTTTCCAGCATGAAATCGTACCATTCCGGTCGCTCGTACAACGAATTTGGGTCGGCGAACACGGGCGCATTTTGCCGCCATGATTCCAACTGCGCCAAGAAATTGTGCACTTTCATCTGCACGTATCCGGCCGAAGTGAATGGCATGGGAGTGCTGTGGGCGCTGCGAGAGCTTTGCCGTCGCCCGCTGTTGAATTCGGTGTGGATGTTGGAGCTGATCTGCCGGAGTTGGATGCAGAAGACGAAGACAGAGACCTCGGTCGGTTGCGAGGGAGCTACGTTCGATATGTCGGACAGAGAGGTGAGGTTGGCCGCTTTGAGCACTTCGTCGTCGGCCAGGATTGGGAGCTCCACCGAAATGTCCTCGTCTGCGATGGCGAAAGGGCGGCCGAGAATGCCCGAGCTGTAGCGGTCTAGGATGTAGCACTCCCAGAAGATCCGGCGCTGCTTCTGCTCTTCTATTGCCGACACAATGCCTTGCGGTGGAGCATGGTACCCGAGCTCAACACATTGCCGCATACAAAAATGCGAAATGCTCCAAAGAGACGTTCCAACATGGTGGTACATTCCGAACCGCCCTATTAAAAGGGAATTCTGGATCGCATCTGGACTACCTATCAGTGGTACAGACCCGATATGTGCAAGAGCTGCCAGGTAGTAGCCGAAGGGATGTTCCTTCGAGAGCCCGGATCGATATCTGGTCACGCCGCTGATGGCGAACAGCATGAACAAGCGGAATAGATCCTGCGATATACACTGTCTTCCATCCCCAGCACGCGTAAACACCTTGTTGTACACTTCGAGGACATCCTCGCGGACGAGAAAAGTGTGGTTGATGTGGAATCTTGCGAAGCTTCGAGTGCAAGATGGTTAGTATCCATTGTTCGGGATATCGAGAGTCTGTGTGACTAGGTACATACTAGTTCTCTAGCAGCGCCACAGCCTCTTCAGCTGAAGGAAGTTCGTTTGCTGACAATGCCAATTCTGGTGGCCTTTGGCCGGCTTCTCGCAGTCCATTCCGAGATCGAAAGCCAGTGCTTGCAAACACCGATTGTAGCAGGCTTATAATGTGTTAGCCAGGCATGACAGTATAGAGTACGTGGGAGGACAACTCACTTCAGACCACTGCTCTCTCCCACATAGCCACCGAAAGTGGTGGTTGATTCAGTGGACGGAGCATCTCTGGGACTCGTGTCGTCTTGAGTCCCAGGCAGACTACGCACAGTACCAGGTTGATGGCGCTCGGCACCTTTCTCGATCTGCTCGGTGAGTAGTCTTTCTTTACGCTCGAGGTCGTGGATGTATTCCCGGGTATACTGCTTCTGCGTGATGGGGTCAATGATGATGCACGCAGCACTGGCCTTGGAACATCCGGAACATTTTGGCGCGGCGTGATCGCAACGAATTTTCCGAAGGCGGCACCGTTGACATGCTGGGATTTGCGACGCTTCCTCTGCCATGTCGAAAACTACGCTTTGTACTTGTATTCGTGTCTACAGACAGCCTGATTCGCGCAATTATTACCCCAGAACCTTGGACACGGATACGGATATGCAGTTGGGTGGAGTCGGGTGGAAATGTCGGTTGTCGGTCGCGGATGCGGAAAACCACATCCGCAAGGCAAAGGAGATGGCCATAAAACACCCTTTGCCACAGAAAGACAAACCTGCGCTCATCATTATTGCGCCTTACTTGACATCTCCAAGCTCTTGTATCACTCCAAGGGTCGCATGAGTACTCACATGCAGGCATGTCTACCACAACGACTGTCACCATCTCCCAAGACCGGCCAGCGCAGGCCGGCCGAATGGATCACAGCATCTACCCACCCATAGAGAGGTTCCAGACGATCGACCGTCTACTCAAGAGCCACGCTGCAGAGCAGGAGCAGAAGCCCGCCATATGCTACCCTGTCAACACATCTTCGGACTTTGAGGAGCACACGCCTGCCGAGGTCGACAGGTATACCGATATCACTGCGCAGTATTACATTGACCATGGGCTAGAACGAGCAGTGAGCGCAGAGTCTGTGAAACAAAAGTAATGGCCAGCAGCTAACTATACATTTGCAGGATGCCACTCTTGATGAGGCACCGGTCATTGCGTTGTTGGCGGGCTCTAGTTTCGAGACGATCCTCACATTCTTGGCTCTAAACCGTCTTGGATACGCTGTACTGTTCTTGTCAACACGTCTCACTGCCTCTGCATATTCCAGACTCATGGAAATGGCCGGCTCCCATCGACTTATCACACACGAGAGCTTCCAGTCAGTTGCCACTGAGATCCAACTCGAAAAGCCAACCTGCTTGAGCATCTCTCTCATTCAGCGGACAGGATGGCATGCTCAGCCAACTGTCAACCCAATCACACGACATGATGCCAACGCTGTCGGAGAGGGTGGCAAGATTGCGTGGATCTTGCATTCTTCCGGCAGCACTGGCTTCCCAAAACCGATCTTCCTCACGAACCGGCAGTGCCTGGCGAACTTCAAAAAGAGTTTCAACCTACGATCATTCTGCACTTCGCCACTGTTCCACTCTCATGCACTCATGGAATTTGGGCGAGCCCTGTATACGAAAGCCGCGATGTTCTGGGTCAACCACAAAGCCCCCATCACAAGCAACAACCTCCTGGAAGCCATGCAAGCCGTGAAGCCACAGATGGTGAGCGCTGTACCTTACGTCTTGAAGCTGCTGGCCGAGAAAGAAGAGGGCATCGCTGCTCTAGCCAGGGCCCAGCTCGTCATGTACGCCGGAAGCAGTTGTCCCGACGAGCTTGGAGATCGCCTTGTTGAGGGAGGCGTCAACCTTATCGCCAACTATGGAGCTACTGAGACTGGACAAGTCATGACTTCCTTCCGGTCGTCCGGTGACAAAGAGTGGTCGTACATGCGCTGCTGGTCTCCAGTCGCCGACCATGTGCTTTTCGACGAAATCGCACCTGGAGTTTTCGAATGCGTGGGTCTTGAGGGTCTTCCGTCAAAAGGCCCGAGCAACAGCAAGCCTCCATACAGTAAAAGCAACCCCGAGAACAGTTTCCGAACTGCGGATCTCTTTACCAGACATCCTGACCCCAAGAAGAGCAACTACTACAAGTACCTCAGCCGATTAGACGACCGCATAACTCTTGTAAACGGCGAGAAAGTTCTTCCGATCCCGATTGAGGGCAGCATACGACAGGACGAGATCGTTCGTGAGGCAGTGGTCTTTGGACTTCAACAGACAATGCCTGGCCTTCTGATCTTCCGCGCCCAGGATAAGGCTCTAGAACTCTCTGATGAAGAATACTTGGATGCCGTGTGGCCTGCTGTGGAAGCCGCCAATGCAAAGGCTGAGACTTTCGCGAGGGTGATTCGCGAGTTGGTCGTGATCAAAGGCCCGGACTGTCTCTACCCAAAGACAGACAAGGGCACGTTCATCAGGGCTCAGGTGTATCAGCAATTCGACGACGATATTACCGGCGCTTATCAAAGACTGAGTGCCAACGATAATGGGAAAGCTAAATTGGCCCTGTCAGTGCCAGATCTGGAGGATTGGCTACTCGCAAAATTCCAGAAAGACCTTCGAATTCCTCTGCCAGACAAGACGACCGATATCTTTTCTGCAGGCGTCGATAGCCTCCAGACAACAAGAGTCTGGCGAGCAATAAAGCAGGAACTGGATCTTGGGAGCGGCTCTGAGAGTCTCAGCCAGAACGCCGTCTTCGAGCAAGGCACTGTGCAGGCTTTGGCCAAACACCTGTACCAACTTCGCGCAGGAGGGGACGTCGACGAAGAGGAAGACGAAACGAAAGTCATGCAAGACTTGATCGAGAAGTATTCCACTTTCACGACTCACTTCCCAACGATTGCCACACAGCCGACCAAGGAAGTAGTCATAGTCACCGGAGCGACAGGCAACTTGGGTGCATTCATCGTCGAAGAACTCGTCAAGAAGCCTGAAGTCGCCGAGGTTTGGGCACTTGTACGTGCTCCAGGTCAAGCTGCTGCTGGAGCTCGACTCATGCAATCCCTCGCCAGCCGCAACATCCAACTCTCAGACGCAGAGCTAGCCAAAGTGCATGCCCTCCCCAGCGATCTCAGCAAGCCAGATCTCGGCCTCAGCCTTCCAAACCTCAACCACTTCCTCTCGTCCACAACCACCGTCATCCACAGCGCATGGGCAGTGAACTTCAACCTCGGAGTCCGCTCTTTCGAGCAGCAACACATCCGCGGCACCCACAATCTAATCAACCTCTGCCTGCGCTCTCACCTCCCCACCCCAGCCAACTTCTTCTTCTGCAGCTCCGTGAGCACAGCATCAGGAACGCCCAAACCAGCCTCCATCGCCGAAACAGCCGTCGAAAATCTCAACCATGCCCAACCCATGGGCTACGGCAGGAGCAAGCTCGTCACCGAGCACATCACCCGCAACGCAATGCGCAAGACCGGCATGCACGCCCGCGTCCTCAGGATCGGCCAGCTGAGCGGCGACCGCCGCAGCGCCATCTGGAACGACACCGAGGCGATCGCTCTGATGGTCCGCGGCGCGCTGGCCGTGCGTGCTTTGCCCGCCTTGCACGAGCAACCGAGCTGGCTGCCAGTGGACGCTTGCGCCGACGCAGTGGTGGAACTCGCTCTATCGTCGTCGTCGTCGTCGTCGTCGTCGTCGTCGGGTCGCAGACAAGCCGATCGTTCCGAGATGACGCGAACCCGAGGCGATGACGAAGTTGACAACGGTCCCGCAGACGCAGACGCAGACGCAGACCTCGTC
>Ga0265797_10001235_pt1 | contig 45417 bp, 19 predicted proteins | sample P2T30metagenome_FD_192433 | JGI IMG/M metagenome (GOLD analysis project Ga0265797, IMG submission 192433) | Plant litter microbial communities from East Loma Ridge, Irvine, California - P2 T30 | ecosystem: Environmental > Terrestrial > Plant litter > Unclassified | place: USA: California...
GCAGCTATACTACTTGCTAATATTAGTTCTATGATACCTGCATGTTATGTGATTCTTGTAGTATACACTTCTAGAGGTTTTATTTCTTCTCACTTTTTCTAACTACTGATCCGCTCCATTGACCGCGGTCACTAGAAATTTAGTCCGGGCCTTGGCTACATGTGTGCTTTTTAAGAGAGTTTCTTCTCATATTGTTTATGCAGCCCTGTCTTGTTCTAGAAAACCGTGCTCCATTGCCCTCGTACGCCACCGCATTGGTCGATTACTGTTACAGTGGTACCCTGAATGACGGCAGCACTAGTCTTTTCCCCTTGTCTTTTCCCAATCGTGCAACGAGGAAAAGATCAATGGGCCGGGAAAAGCAATAGCCTCGCCGGCGCGTGGTCGCCACAGAAGCCGGTTGGCTGCCAAAGTCTCAATCACTAGTCTAGTTGAATCTTTGGAAAATGCTACTTTCATAAAGGAGGTTTGTTCTATTCCATATTCCAACCCCTTCTGCCGCCCGCAATACACGATTAGGGGCGTGTCCATTACTTCCCCATTTCTTTCAGCGATATATTCAGTCTCCTTTCCTTTGCTGTTTCCGTCCTCGAGCCTCTAGCAATACGTTGTTAGCTAGTACTAGGCAATTTCATCGACCCAGCCTCTCCGCAATGCACCCGTCATCAGCTGCAGATGCGATAGGTGGTCATACGTTTTGTGTATCGCCAATTTGGCGAGGAGACGACTTTACCAAGTGCTTTCGAGAGAAGTAAGTTTTTGATGACTTGGTCTCGCTACGAATTCGATTGCTCTTGTGCTTACATGTAAAGTTGCATCAATTTGCTCCTTCCAAGTTTCATCACCCTGGCCTCCGCCATCAGTCTGCTGATCAGCATTCGTGCGGATACGCGCCGGACTAAATGCGACGAGGCCCAGCATCGACCACAGCCAGAAGCTGCCAGTGTCTCATCGGACGAAGCTGATGTAAATTGCGAAGCGTGTGGGTGCTGTAGATGGCCTGGCACGCAACCCATCTCCGTTGGGAAACCCGTAGTCCACTTAAGTGGCGCTATCCTGTGCGAGCTGCTTGTGCTTGGCGGGCTGCTCAGCGTTAATCTCAGTTCATTCCTACAAGCAATCTCTGGCAGATTCAGCCTTTCGCAAGCAGCAACGGCGGTTGTATGCTCGTCCTACGCCGCTCTACTTGTTATCGTACCTCTACTCCTGGAAAAAGGGATGTGGCAGCAACGCCGACCATGGGCGCATTCTGGCACCATTTATCTCACTCAGTGGCTCTCAGCGGCGATTAGTTTGCGCTCTGAGCTGCTGGATGGCGGATTCAGCCTATCCTCCTGTACATTGCTGCTTGACCTCGGTCTCAAGACGATACTGGTAGGCATTCTTATGTCTACAGGAACTCAAGACATGGCGGTACCGACATCGCTCGAACAACGAGCCTCAGCCTTTTCGCGTCTCACCTTCTCCTGGATGGACCCAATCTTGCTGAAGGGATACACCCAGGGCATCGGTATCGACATGCTGCGGCACTTCGACCAAGCAGACAAGGCGCAGAATATCCTAGCATCTTATCGGCAAATCAGGAAAGACGCTACCTTATCGTGGAGATTGGCCTCCCTTTTCAAGACTGTATTAATTTTGCAGGGTACATGGGCATTAGTTGCGGGTATCCTCACCGTCGCGCCTGCTCTGCTCCTGAACCTGATCCTACAATCTCTCGAACAACCCGGACGCTACCAACCACATATGATATGGCTTCTTGTCCTACTTTTCCCTTTGGTCGATCTGATCAAGTCAGTTGCAGACGGACAGGCGCTTTGGCAAGGTCACAAACTGTGCCTTCGGGTGCGCGCTTTGCTGATTAGTGAGGTATTCCGCTTAACGCTGCGCCAAAAGCTTGTGCACGTAGCGCCACGCAACGTCTCAAATACAAAGATCAACCAAACTATGCTGGGAAGGCTGAGAACATGGGTCCGCTCGACGCTAGGGGCGGAAGAAGGCGCCATCGCCCTACCCATCGACGAGCCTACCGCTGGCCTTTCTGGCTCAGAAGATGGAAAGACCGGCTCAGAGGCTGATGAATCAGGTACCGGAAACACTATCAACTTGATGTCTATCGACAGCTACAAAATTGGCGATGCCATGTCGAATTTGCATCTCCTTACCATTCAAGCGCCTGTGCAGATTATCATCACCATCGCGATGTTGTATCGCATTCTAGGTTGGAGCGCATTGTCAGGTCTCGCCATTATGCTTGTCACGATCCCAATGAACATCGCGGTCAGCAAAGGCTTGGTACGCAACCAAGAAAAGATGATGGCATCGACGGATCGACGAATCCATGCATCTAATGACCTTTTCCGGAGCATTCGCACTGTAAAATTCTTCGCTCTCGAAAATCACTTCAGCAAAATAGTGAACGATGCGCGAAGAGTGGAGCTGAATGGGTTGCGAAAACGCTTCTTGTTGTGGGCGGCATTCGACACCACCTGGTACGCTGTTCCTGCCCTCATGACACTGCTATCTCTCTTCTGCTACACAACATTAGAGGGTAAGGCTTTGCACCCCTCCTTAGCCTTTGCCACCGTATCTATGTTCACGCTCCTATGCGTTCCTTTGGGCAATGTGGGATTTGTGTTAGCCCAGGTTATTGAGGCAGGCGTATCTCTGAGACGCATCGAAGTGTTTATCCAGGATGGAGAGCTTGTCTTGCCGCCTTTCAGCACGACCTTTGAATGCAACACGGACAATCCTATGTTGGGCTTCCATCATGCTCACCTCAGTTGGGCTGGGTGTGAAGAAACCGCGTTGGATGCACCCACAGCCTTTGAACTGCACGACGTGAACCTCTGCTTCCACACAGCAAAGCTTAATGTCATCGTGGGTCCGACAGGTGCAGGCAAAAGCTCTTTACTATTAGCTTTACTGGGTGAGATGCGATTAACGAAGGGGAATTTGTCACTTCCTGACATCCGGAGCCGCGCCTATGTCGCACAGACACCCTGGATATTCCACGGAACCATCCGGGAGAACATTTTGTTCTCAACTTCTTACGATGCAAAACGATACCACCATGTCATCGAGATGTGCGCCCTCGAGCGCGACTTGCATTGCATGAGCGCCGGTGATGCCACGGTCACTGGTGAAAACGGTATCACGCTTTCCGGCGGACAGAAGCAGCGCATCTCCCTTGCTCGAGCGATCTACTCGCATTCGCGCACGGTACTCTTGGACGACTGTCTCAGTGCGCTGGACCCACATACTGCCAAATTCATCTTTGAAAACTGCATCCGACATCTGCCCCGTCAGGGTCGTACATGCGTCCTCGTCACACATAATACGGCACTGTGCGTGCCGGCAGCTGACTATGTGGTCGCTTTGGACAAAGGTTGCGTCATCGCCCATGGCTCCCCCCGCCAGGTCTTGAATGCGGACGTGTTCCCTCGGGCTGTCCATGAAGCATTGGAATATGAGATGACGAAGATGGAGCAGGCGTCCAGTTCACTCCAGACGCCATTGGCGGCTTGGGAATCCCGACTGACCTCTCCAAACGGGAGTCACGACACCGACATACAACCTGTAGATACAATGCTTACATACCCAGACAGTGCGGACGCCGAGGATGCAGGCGTCGTGGAGTGGTCGGCCGGTAAGCTCTACTTGGTTGCCACAGGAGCTTGGCCATTCTGGCTGATTCTGATCCTTCTGTTTGCGGGAGGGAAGATGGCTGGTGTGGCGTCCACCCTGTGGATGGGACGATGGTCTAACGAGTCCATCTTGGGCGGTGATGCCCCTGATGCGGGCACACGATCGACTCTCCGGGCACACATTATGCTGCATCTCACTTCCCACAGCCGATTTGGTGTCTCTGGGTCCAAGACTCAGCACAACCTCATAGTACAGAGCCAATTGCTGCCGACAGATACCTCTAGTTCTTCGATCGACCCTTTGTACCATATTCTCATCCTCGGCATAATCAGTCTCGCAACCATCACCTTTATGATGCTGCGAGAGGCTTGGGCGGCTTTTGGTTCGCTAACGGCGTCACGAAAATTGCACACCAGGTTGCTCGAAGTCACCACCAAGGCAACATTCCGCTTCTTCGATACAACTGCCCTTGGACAGCTCATGAACCGCTTCAGCAAGGACATGGAGATCATTGATCAACAAATGACATCTGTCATGATGCACATTGTCAGCCTCATCCTCGACACGATTGTTTCCATAGTGGTCATAGCATGGACCACGCCGCAGCTTCTGATAGTGGCCTGTCTTATCCTTTGCATCTATCTGGTCATAGCCAGATTTTACCTACGCTCGTCCCGAGAGCTCAAGGACCACGAAGCTAGAGGCCGGAGTCCGTTGTTCCAGCAATTCGGCGAGGTGCTCACCGGACTCGTCACGATCCGTGCCTACAACAAAGAGCAGTTGTTCATCGACAGTAACGCAGAACGCATCGATACGCAGTCGCGGCCCTTCTTCCATCTTTGGGCTTCCAATCGCTGGCTAGCTCTCCGCACCGAGTTACTCGGAAACCTCTTATTTGTCCTGACCAGCGTCTTCGTTTTGCTGAGCAACAACATCAGCCCCGGCTTGGCGGCTGTCTCACTGACGTATGCCATGAGCTTCTCGAATTATCTCATCTGGATTGTACGCATGTACGCTATGTTCGAGCAGAACATGAACTCTGTCCAACGCATTTCTGACACGATGAGCGCGGAGCAAGAGGCGGATCCAGACACGGCGCAGTGCCACCCCGACGCTACCTGGCCCTCGCACGGAGTGGTTGAGTTTAGACGTTTCTCAACGCGCTACCGACCAGACCTAGACATGTGCCTTCGCGATATCAGTTTTCGCGCTGACCGTGGGGAGCGGGTTGGCATCGTAGGGCGTACGGGGGCTGGCAAGAGCACTCTAGGCCTTGCCATGTTCCGGGCCTTGGAAGCCGTAGAGGGCGAAATTCTAATAGATGACGTGGATATCAGTCAAGTTACGTTGCAACGCCTCCGTAAATCCATTACTATAGTACCCCAGGACCCCAGCCTATTCGCGGGCACCATCCGGTCCAATTTGGATCCTCTGGACGAACACACGGATGCAGAAGTAGAAGCAGTACTTGATCACGTGCAGCTGTCGGGCGCGGCTGAAGGCGCATTGCATGCAGGAACTCGTGTCATTGACGCTGGAGGCAATTTTTCGCAGGGACAGCGACAGCTGCTGTGCCTAGCACGGGCTGTCTTACGGCGCAGCCGCATCCTCATGGTCGACGAGGCGACGGCTTCTATCGACCATGCTAGCGACACGCAGATACAAGCAGTGTTAAGCAGCCTCGATGCTACCGTTGTGACAGTAGCGCACCGCCTTGCTACCGTTGCAGACCACGATCGTATCGTCGTCCTAGATCGGGGTGCTATCATCGAACAGGGCGCGCCTTGGATATTGCTCCGTAACCCTCACAGCGTCTTTCGCGCCATGTGTGAGACGAGCGGCGAATTTGAACGTCTAGTGCATATATCCGACTGGGCTCGGCGTGCTAAGAGTGCTGTGGTGTAGATTGGCTTGCACATTGCACCTTGCCATGTACAACTGCAGGGTGCTAGCACAGACGCTCGTTGCAGTCCGTTCTGACGGATGGCAGCATGTATGAGAAGGACAAGCGGGTCTGCTGCATAGACTTGTGGTGTGGTGCAGCAGAAGGCGTCTGGTCTGGGTATTTAAGCCGTGTGTGCACGCGTGGCCGTGGGCGATGCAAGCGACGCAGACTTGGGATTCTGCCACTATCCAGCCATCGCAGGCTCCGCCAACATCCTCGACTCGCCGCCCGAACGAACAGGTGCGGTGCCTGCGACGAAGACGCTGACTAGGCGCCATGTTGTCTCAGAGAGCTCAGAGCCTAGCCGCGGGGACCACGTTCAACGAGATGTGGGATGTCATCAAAGACGCATTGCACAGAGACGACAACGCCGGCGGACATGTGAACCTGGGCGTGGCGGAAAACAATCTAATGCGAGCGGAGCTTGAGCAGTACGTCGTGGAACACGTGCAGATGGCGGGCAGCAACGCGACGTACGACGACGGGCCGGTGGGCAGCGCACGGCTGCGGGCAGCCCTGGCCAGCTTCCTGAGCGCGCAGCTGCAGACGGCGCGGCGGCTGGAGGCGGGCCAGATTGTGGTGACTAACGGCGTGTCTAGTGCGCTCGAGCATGTCGCCTGGGCGCTCGCAGATGCAGGCGACGTCTTCCTGCTGGGCCGGCCGTACTATGGCGAGGCAACGCTGGGCCTGCGCCCGGGCGTGCGCACCGTGGCCGTCACGTTTGGGGCAACGGACCCGTTCAGTCGCACGGCAGTTGGGTGCTACGAGGAGGCGCTGGTGCGCGCCCAGGCATCCGGCCTTGTTGTCCGTGGCCTACTGTTGTGCTCGCCACACAACCCCCTCGGCCGCTGCTATTCACGCGAGGTGCTGTGCGCCCTGGCCGCGCTGTGCGCAAAGCATGGGCTGCATCTCGTCAGCGACGAGGTCTACGCACTCTCCGTCTGGCGCGAGCCCCGCTTTACGTCGGTGCTGTCGCTGCCGCTCCATGGCGTTATTGACGCCGCCCGCGTGCACGTCGTCTGGGGCATCTCCAAGGACTTTGGCGCCAACGGATGGCGGCTAGGCTGTCTCGTGTCGCCTGCCAACCCCGGCCTGCGCGCTGCCGTGGCTGCCGCCGGCGTCTACTCGTACCCGTCCTCCCTCACCGACCATGTCGTTGCGCAGATGCTCGAGGACCACGCCTTCACCACGGCCTATCTGCACGAGAGCCGCCAACGCCTGCAAGCCGCATACACACTGGCCGCTAGCCTCCTCCGCCAGCACGCCATCCCCTTCGCCACCAGCACCCACGCCGCCCTCTTCGTCTGGGCCGACCTGGGCCAGGCATATCGCCGCCGCAACCCGCGCCACTCCGACATGGACGACAGCGCTGTAGCGGACAAGCTAAGAGAAGCACTGTACAGGCAAAAGGTCTATCTGGCATGGGGCGGCAACTTCGACAGCGAGGCGCTGGGCATGTTCCGCATTAGCTTTGCGCACCCAGCCGACTACATGCAAGAAGGCTTCCGCCGCATTCATCAGGCACTGTCCCGCTCCTGCTCCCGCTCCCGCTCCCGCCTTGGATTAACCCGGCTTTAGCTTTTCATCCTCAATATAAGGCTTCCATCACGCCCATCAGACCTACAACAAGAATCTCGTAGCTTATCCTCATCGCCATGTCTTGATGCTCTATTGAACACGTCGTTAGCGCCTCGAGCCTACTCCGCTATCGTCACCTGCATGGCCATGTGCATACAACGGTGAAGCTATCTAAACTAGTGACATGCTCTATGTATAGCAGAACCGACCGCATGTGGATACCAACAAGTGAGTGAATACGACAATCACATGCCAGATGAGAGTGCACAACGACGAGGGGATGCTAAAAGATTTGCCGACCCAAGACACACGATCGATGAGAGTGCTCACCGATGAGGGCAATACTAGGTCGTTAGTGAATGCAGCTATGTTAGATGAGAGTGCACACCGATGAGAAGGAAACCAACCTGCATTTAGTTCGGCCGTATTTGATAGGAATGCATTTGCTAATTAATAATGTCGCTCGTGATGCGGTAGTTGTAAGTGGTTCGACGGCTATGCGTCATCGCAATACCATGTGTTGAAGTAGCTGGAACAAAATGACGACTTCGTGCACATAGCAATGGGAAGGACATACTCACAGATGATGCGAATGCAAGAACTGCACGTTAGATGAGACTGCTCACCGATGTAAGGAAGACATGCAGGAAGCGCAGATCAGATGTGGAGGATAATTCTGTTTGCTAACAGATGATAGTTTCCATGGGGTACGCACATCCCGACTGCGATGGCCTTCACCGCTGCAGCTTGCTTTGGAGTAACCCAGAACTCCAAGCGTTATCACAAACGTCATACACTGGCAACGAGATGACTGATGGAAGCCTTGGAATTCTCTGAGCTAGAGGGGATGTTGTTGCTAGCGCAACCTTACCCGTCGTCCCACATGTTCCGCAACTCCCAAATTAAGGTTCGGACCGATAAGCTTACACTAGTTGCGCCATATAGATACGTGCGCATCAGATCTCGGTTGCGCCTGCACGTCATTATACCGTGCGGGCGGAACCGAAGTGGCGATATGAGAACATGGGGGAGGGGGGGGGGGGCATTTGCCGCTTGCTAACTCTGGTATCCAGCGCTCTGACCTTCTTGATACAGACATGCCGAGATGGCTCTAATAGGGAACAGTACCCACCAAGACTCAACAACGGCACTTGCACGGGTCTAAGCGACAACACTTACGTGTAGAGTACTGTATACAGATGACGAAAAAGGCTGAAAAAGAGACGGCAAAGACGTCATGTAACTGGATTAATTGCCGGCTACTAGTCAGACAGCACTAAACGATACCTACGTTGCATCCGCTCCGTGCCAAACAAAACGAATCAAGATTTACCAGGTTAGCAGCGCTTTCTGATGACTGCTCTAGTCCCGCGTCAGCAGCCGCTGACGGCTGATCTATCAACACTGACTAGCATCTCGGCCTCGCGCGAAGACAACTAGGCCGGCAACCAAAGTCTGACTGCTGATAGGCGCTGATGAAAAGCTGGATGGTTGAACTCACAGCCGGCACCAAAACGGCAGGGACCGGAAACAGCAAATGGGCAAAGCCTCATTGTTTAGTGCTAACAAGCCGCCGATGATCCTACCGATGCTGGAAGCTGACGGCAAAAGTCATCATGCTCCCAGATGGATATTCCACAGAACAAGGTTTCTTTCCTTGGCTGGATTGGTAGTGAGGACAACGGGTAGTCGCGCTACTTTTTGAACGCGTGGACAGAGGAATCAGGCAAGCTCTGCGAGAGCATGACGGGTGCGAGACGGGAACAAGACGGGGTCGCATGCCGCTGCCTGACTCAACACCCCACTGCCTGGTGTATAATTTGTGAGTATTGGCATCACGCGCATGATCACCCGGAGAGCTAAACGGACTGAGCCAGCCGCCCAGCGGCCAGTAGGCCACAACTTTCCGCATCATGAGTACCTTTTGCACGGCACGGAACACCTGCGGACTCGAGCGCCGTTCCCTTTCCCCCTATGGCAAAGAAGCTGATGCCGATCTATAGTGAGAACGCCCACACTTTTCGCCTTGGCGGAGTTCCTATGGGTGTGACCGGAGAACTCGATGACAGTACTTTTTGAGAACGGGAAGCGCTGGGGTTCTTCCGTCCAATTCAACGCTAACCTAAAATCACTCTGCTAATAATCGAAATTCCGCTGAAACGTAGGATAGAAAAAAGGAAAACGGCAATCTTATGGAGTATTACACACTACGAACATGAAAGGAAGCAAAAAGAGCGTTACTAGTTATAGTGTTTGTTCTAGCTGTGATCTATCATGGTTGTTATCTATTGCTGGTAGAAATCAAGACGGAAAGCCTGGCGTTTGGCTATAGAACGAGAAAAGAGGTCAGTCAGGTAGCTGATTGGTGTCCAAGTGACGCTAGATGTTGGATGACGGCGTATGATGACGAAGTCAAGATGAACCGATAACGACCTTCCAAAAGCAATACTTGTCTTGCTACCTAGATCGCTGCAAGGAGATAGCAAGTAGAAGACAGAGGAACATGATCAAGGCGTGCCCTAGGTACAGGGTACCGCGTGAGACACTCGGGTGATCTAGTAGCCACACGAAGAAGCCTGACCACAACGGCGCCCCGATCATGGCCGCCAGCGTCTGGACAGTGCGGATGCTCATGTAAAGCTTTTGAACTAAATCCTTGTCGGACAAGGCGGTGGTGGCCAAGGAGCGCAGAGCATCAGACAGGCCTATGCCCGTAGCAGCAACGGCGACGCCCATGCCGTAGGCCAGTAGCGAGGGTGCCGAAGCGATGATTAAGACGCCCACAATGGTCACCATCAGACTGCCCAGGACGACCGCAAAGTCCACGGCTTTCTTGGTGTGCAGGCGCGGATGGAGAAAATACCTCGCGAGCCAGGGTAGGGCGAGGAGGGTCGCGGCCGAGATGATCTGCTCCATGGCCGTGACCTTGTCGATGTTGGAGATGCTTGTGTGAAAAGTGCTCGACGCCCACTGCTGCGTGGTCAGAGAGATGCATGAGGCCAGCGTGGTCCCGAAATACAGTATCATGACTGGGCGTGTGAACGGATGGCGGATCGTCTGGAGGACAAGCTGGATGGAAAGATGGAGATCGACCGTGGCGGCGCGTACTAGCGCGCGGAACATGGTCGGGACGGGCCCCTTGGGCGTCTTGTGCGCCCCCAGGGCGTTGCCGTGCTCCATCATTGGAGAGGAAGAGGCACCATGGGGCACCGATATTGCCAGAGCGTTGTCCGGCATCAGCGAGCGGCACTCCTCCCCCGAGGCGTCACCCTCATTGTAGGTCTGACTCGGCGTGGGGCGATCGCGAGGGAACGAGGCGACGAGAGGCACCAGCATGACATAGATGCCGACAATCAAGCCGCAGGTGATGAAGACATTAACATTGAGGAGGCTGGCGCTGATGAAAGTGCCCAGCGACGCGTTTCCAACCAGGATAGCGGTGAGGATGTTGAAAGTGCCCATCCTAGTATGTTTGCGCCCATGGTCAGTACAAGGACATCGTGTCTCACGAGGGGGAAGGTAGAGATATAGCGAAGATGAAAGAGCGAAAGGACAAACGGTGTGTACTCACATGCTGTCCCCAGGCACACTCTCTGCGATGTAGAGGTAGAGAAGGATTTCGCGCATCGGCACACCACCACCAAACAGGTCGAAGACGCAGGAGAGGAGCACCCAGCGGACATCCTGAATGCCGTTGTGGAAGTAGACTACAAGGCGGCGCGGACATTGTCAGGCTGGGCGACACGGCATCAGAGTGCAGGCTACTTACACACGCTGGTATACCACACCATGCGCAAGGCAAAACTGGTCGTGTTGAGGAGAAGAACATTCCTCTTGCCGACGATGGATGCAAGCTGTGTGTAGATGGGACCAGCCAGGAAGCCTGTATGTCATGATCAACAAGAGGACACGGGGTTGTGAGGGAACCAGCCAAGTTGCCCACCTGTGACAAGGATGGAGAAGTCGAGCGTGGTAGCGAGGACAGCGACGTGCGACTGCAGCATCTCGGTCTTGCACATGGCTTCGGGAATATCGCCATTGTGGCCCACGACGTCGGGGTCGTACGCCGTGTAGTAGGCGCGACAGAGTGACTGCTCAATTAGGAATGTCTGTGAAGCCCTGGTCATGGCGTAGCCGAGGCCGTCAAGAGCCATGGCCAGCATGGCACACGTCAGAACTCGGGCGCGAGCCGACGACATGGTACCACCCTGGTGGGACGGATGGGGAGAGTTAGATCTAGGGCAAGAGGTAGGCGTGTAGGAAAATATAGATATAAGGGGAGAGGAAGGTGTAGAGGGAGAGGTATCCATGGAGGAACTGGTCAGACGATAGCGGAGAAATGGATGTCAGAGGGGCGGTACATATTTACCAAGGGCAACTGAGACAAGGTTTGTTTTTGATGTGAGATTGGCGCTAGACATGGGTACGAACACCCACATCGCCAGAAAACGTTTGGAGTGCAGAACAAGCTGTAGATAGAGGATTTCGAGATATTCAAGTAACTAGGTTCGCGCCCTAAGAATCATCGGTAGCACGCCCGCGTATTCAGCGAATCACCAGCCATGCATGCCGTGCCGCGTTCATATCAACCAATCTTGCCATCTCTGGGTGCTACGGCGGCGGAGGGCATCGAGAGTGTCGCCCCCATCACAAATACCTAGCATTTTATCCGTGACGTAACCGGCAAGCTTCTGTGCCTCTGTCGACCACGACTCCACCTCTTCCCGGGTATAGCACGCAAAATCGCTCGCCTGGGTATCGTATCAGCACCAAGTCGGGCGTGTACCGGTAAGTGGGGAGGGCAGGTAGTCACCTCGGGTCTAACCCATGAGCGGCAATAGAACATGGCATACATGGTCCGCGGGTCTGGTGTCGTGTTGGCGCCTCCCGCATGGAGCGTCGAAGCCAGGAAGAGAAGCGCGTCGCCACGCGACAACTCCGCCGTCGTAAACTCATGCTCTTGAGCGCTTCTCGAATCCTCCCAGAGGTGGGATCCGGGTACGACCTTGGGGCAAACAGGGCATGTCAGCAGAGGCCTACCGAGAGTGACTGCTGTGTGCGCGCTGCAAAGAGGAAAGGGGAAGTATTCATCTGTTGCTTACTAATGTGGCCCCGTTTGCATAGGTGGTGTCAACGGCAGCGACCAGTATCCCAATGCCCAAGTCGGAACCTAGGCAATAACCCGTCTGCTCTTGGCTGGTGTGGACTTTCTGCCAGATGGCGTCGTCGCGATGCAAAGACTGGGCCTCACCATTCTCCAGGATGGTCATGCTGGCGGCCTGAGACAACATGGCATCGGTGCTGCGCTCGCTGGCGCTGCCGTGATCCACATCCAGAGGGTTGACGGTGCGTAAGAAATGGTTGACAACAGTCAGGAGATGAGGGTTCAGACACCACTGCTCTCTTGCTGTCGCACTACGCCCGAAGAGCAGCCCAGCATGCATACGGCCTTTGTAGCGTGTTCTCCACCCCTAGAGGCAACGTTCGTCAGGAGGTCGCCGTGATCGTTTATGGTCTACTTGCCTTATCGCCCATTCTGGACTCCATTACTTGTTGAACATCCTGGTATACCTGATGGAGTTGCTCTGGAGATGCGAAGTCGGTGAGAATCACGCCGCCATCCTTCTCAATCGCCTCGATGGCCGTCTTCGGAAGGCTGAGAGGAACCCGTCGTAACATGGTGAATGCGGAAGCAGGAATCAAAACCTACCTGAACTAGGATATCTCACAGAATCTATTAGAAGCGCCTAGGAGCGGGGTAACACGGTAGGCCTTGATAGGTCCCGGCGCCTCATGGTACGAGCAGGCTATGGGCTGTTCCGTGGTGTCAGTATGCGCAGGGGGGGGCGCAAAGTCTGCATGTGGTGTGGTGCGTAATTCAAAGGGCTTTGCAAGGGAGTAGATTGCGTTGACAATGCAGTGTAAGCCATCATACCTCTCTACAGGCGGGGTGAGGGATGGATACCGCCAATAAGACGAGGCAGTTTTTCCGAACGACTGCGAAGCTTGCCCTCTTATTGGCGATACTCGGGCCTTTGGGCTCTTCGCCAAGCACGGACAGGGGTTACATGGTCCAAAGTCGATGGAATGTCGTGCATGCCCCACTGGATTGCTTGCATGCCCCAATCCATCGCCGTCGCAGTAGTGTCTGCTATGCGTTCAAGGGCAGTAATGGGGAGCTTTGAGCATTTAAGGGCTCACTCCCGGCGTATTGCTTGCTCATAGATGATCTGTTAGATGAGGCGAGAAACATTTTCGACCAGAAAATACACCATTCTACCAGCGAGCGACGGCCCAAAGAAACACGACGGATATAATGGCTACGCCTGTCGCCGATGTGGGCGCAGCCACGGCCCAGGATGTCGCCCAGTATCATCAGTACAATGACTACGTTGAAGTCGTAGACGAATCGTCCCGAGCGCACGACCTGATCGAAGCGCACATGGTGCAGGACTCGTCCGCGCCGAGCGTGTGCGCCTGGGACGGCGGGTGGACGTATGGGGAGCTCGATCGGCTTTCGTCAGCCCTGGCAAGCCGACTGGCGGCATGCGGCGTGGGGTGCGAGGACTTCGTCCCCGTGCTTGTGCCCAAGTCGAAATGGACCGCTATTGCCGTGCTCGCCGTGGTCCGCAGCGGCGCGGCCTTTGTGCTCCTAGACGAAGCGCACCCGCAGCGCCGTCTGCGCGAGATTTGCTCTGAGATGCACGCCACCATGGTTGTGGCGGCCGAGGGCCTGCAGAGCCGGGCCAGCCAGCTGGTCGACGGCAGCCCTGTCTTCGCAGTGGGTGCGTCGTCCCTCCTATCTGGCGTGGCCGACGACGAAGCTTGGCGTGCGTCGCCTGTCACCGGGGCCAGCGCGCTCTACGCCGTCTTCACGTCGGGCTCTACGGGCCGTCCCAAGGGGGCGGTGGTGGAGCACGCCTCGCTCTGCGCTGCGGCCTTGGCGTCAGGGCGGGTGCTGGGCATGAGCGCCCAGAGCCGCGCCTTCCAGTTCGCGTCCTTCGCCTTTGATCCCACCATCATGGACTTCCTCCGCACGTGGATCCATGGCGGCTGTGTGTGCATCCCCTCGCCTCAGCAGGCAAGGGACGACGTCGCCAGTGCCTTCACAGCGCTCCGGGCCAACATGGCCAGTTTGACGCCCTCGGTAGCCCGGCTGCTGGACGCTGAAGCGCTCCCGGGCCTGCGCGTGCTTGAGTTTGCGGGCGAGCCTATGCTCCCAGCCGACATAGACAAGTGGGCGGATCGTGTCGTCCTCGTTAACGCGTACGGCAATGCCGAATGCTCTGTATACTCCATCATGCGCTCTCCAATGCGCCGTGACCTCCCTCCAAACAATATTGGCTACCCCGTGGCCTGCGTCGCGTGGATCGTCGACGAGACGGACGCCAACATCCTACTCCCGCCGGGCCAGACTGGCGAGTTGGTGCTCGAAGGACCCGGCATCGGCCGTGGCTACCTCCATGACGCCGCCATGACAGCCACGGCTTTCATTGTCGATCCGACATGGCTAGCCACATTTCGGGGCCTCCCGCCGCGTGGGACGCGCCTGTACAAGACTGGCGATCTGGCGCGATACCAGCAGGACGGGTCGATTCTGTGCCTGGGTCGTAAGGATACACAGACCAAGATCCGCGGGCAGCGCGTTGAGCTAAATGAGGTCGAGTGGCACATTCGGGACCAGCTTGAGCGCGACGACGACGTGGTCGTCGAACTAGTTCGCTGGCACGGTGCCGACCAAAGCCGGGCGGCGCTCGTGGCCTGCGTTCGGCTGCATCAGCCTTCGCGTGCCGCTGAGGAACCCCCGGAGCAAGGCGAGCTGCTCGCCCCACCCAGTGAGCCCTTCCGCCGCAAGATGGAGGACGTGGAGCGCGTCCTCCAGTCTCGGGTGCCCGCGTACATGGTGCCCAGCGCTTTTGTTGCGCTGCAACGTATGCCTCTTTCTCTTTCAGGCAAGACAGACCGCAGGCGTCTTCGAGAACTTGTTGCCAAGACACCTTGGGCTGAAGTGGAAGCCTATATGCTGGCGGCGAGGACAGATGACTCGCCCACTCTACTAACTACAGAGGGGGAGCGGCGGCTTCGAAACGCCTTTGCACATGTCCTGGGTATGGACGCAAATACCATCAGCCTCGATGATTCTTTCTTCCGTCGCGGCGGCGACTCGATCCTAGCGATGCAGCTAAGTGCCCACTGTCGCGCCCAGGGGCTGTCTATCACCACACAAGACGTTTTCCAACACCAAACCATCGCCTCCTTGAGTGATGTCATCGGGACACAGATAGGCCAACCTTTCCCACTATCTCCAGCGCAGCATGTACTGCTTCAAAGACATGAGCGTGCAGGGATCGAGACGCGCCGAGATCCAAGCCTCCATGGTTCCCGTGTTGTACGTTTGCCTGGGCTCTGCCAAATAAGCCAAGTTGAATCGGCATTGAAATCTCTTATCCGTCGACATCCCGTCCTCCGAACTACCTTTGTTGTGGGCGCGGATGGAAACTCGGCGCAAGTGGTGAATGATTCGCCCCATGGCTGTTATCTTTGTGTACCGGTGCACGTCCCTGCGGCCAAAGCAGGCGCCGACCAAACCGCGTGGAATCCGCATCTCGAGCGCCTGAATCTTCGCGATGGACCGTTACTTCTGGCCCAGCTCGTCGGTGTGGAAGGCACTGGGCCTCAGTACCTGCATCTAGCAGCGCCCGAGGTCGTAGTCGATCAACTGTCGTGGGACATAATTACTCACGACATTCGTAAGTATCTGGAGTCAGGCGCCGCCCCAGCACGCGTAGCTACAGGGTTATTCCAATCATGGTTGGTTACGAAGTCGCTACGATTGACGATCGAAGCCGTTGAGGCAAAACAGACACTACCGTCGTTGCTTGGGTTCGTGGATGCATGCACGACCACTGACCTACGTCCTCCCAATAAGCCTTTGGTCCAGTTCGAGCTGGATGCGGGTACAGCCACCACATTATGGAAAACAAGTGTTGAAGCACTTCGTGCCGATCCCAAGGAGTTATTTCTGGGAGTTCTATTCCATTCATTGAAGTCCATCTTCCCAGATCAAGAGGACGTTTTCATGCTTGTCGAGCATGATGGGCGAACGCGCCATGTAGTGCACGAGGTGGGTCAATTTACTTCGTACACATCGCTGGTTCTGTCGGCGAAAGATACAGATTTGCTTGGCGTCGTACGTCACGCAAAAGACGCCTTTCGAGCTGCATCCAGGAGGCACGATGTCAGCCGCATGCGGGCTGGTCAGATATCCATTGTCCTGCACTGGAATACCAAGGAGGCCCTCTCAGCATCTGCCACCGAGTCCGAATCCGAGATGCGCCGACTGTTCCAGCCATCGTTCGATTGGACAGGGCATGAGGCTTCATTACCACGTCTCCAGCCGGGTACCCTCGACGTTGTGGTGACATGCACACAGGAACTTCCATCCCTCAGTGTACAGCTGGTGAGTGCCCAAGAAGAGTTGACCGAAGATTGTCTGCGCCAGTGGTTTGAATGTTGCCGGACCTCGCTGGTCGAGATTCCACAGCAATGGGGCGAAGTCCAGCTCCAGCCACAACTCAGTGACTTTCCCCAGCTCGACATGAGCCAAGAAGACTTCAGGTCCGTGATCGACGACCTTGCACAGAACCAAAGGTTGGACATGTACGATATGGAAGACATATACCCAACCGCATTCATACAGCAAGGTATGCTGCTCAGCCAGGCGCGCTGCCCCTGGACGTACCGTTCCTCCACCACCTGGGAAGTGCGGTCACGCGATGGGCATCCGCTTGACCTAGCCCGGCTGCGTGACGCCTGGGTGAAGACAGCCATGGTTCACGCCATTTTACGGACAGTCTTTGTACAAGACCGTAATGGGGCGTATTACCAAGTGGTCCTGAAAAATCCCCGCCTAGCCATAGTGGTGCGCCACCTTGATGGCAAGCTTTCCGCATCGCCCCGGAACGAGTGGGACGAAGATGAGAAGCCCATACTTCCATGGAAGATTAAACTCGTGGCCAACGAGTGTGGTGAGATGGTAACTTGTGAGCTCCACATCAGCCACGCCCTAATGGATGGCGACTCGATGCGTGTCCTGGTTCGTGATGCCGGACTGGCGTACGATGGAAATCTCCATGCTCTGGAGCCTCCACAATATGGCCAATACATTGAGTACCTGCGTCAGTTGCCCCAAGAACGTGCTCTCGAGTATTGGAAAACCTACCTCCGGGAGACGGAGCCTTGCCTCTTTCCCCTCTCTGATAGTATTGAGCCCCAGACTGCTGAACGACCCCTTCAAAACATTGAAATTGTGCTGGACGACTCTTCGGGCCTCCGCCACTTCTGCGAAACGGAGGGTGTGACGCTATTCAATGTGATACAGCTCGCTTGGGCCATTGCGCTCCAGTGTTACACAGGAAACAATGCCCCCGTCTTCGGTTATCTAACGTCGGGTCGCAATATCCCCGTCAATGGCGCCGAGGATATTGTCGGGCCACTGATCAACATGCTGGTCAGCCGAGTCGATCTAGATCGAGGCGTCAGTGTCAGACATGGTCTTACGCAGTGCCGCGATCGCTTCACGGAAAGTCTTCCCCACCAACATTGCGCCTTGTCCGACATCTACCGTGTGCTAGGGCATTCCGGTGCTGGACTCTTCAACACTATCATCACATACCAGAAGGATGTGCCCGTGGAGGCCAATCAAAGTATCAAATTTGAACAAATTTGGGATCAACAACCCACCGAGGTAAGTCACTACCACGCTCCCCATGATAGATCAAATAGAGTACCGGGGAACAACCGGCTGACCTAGCATGTGCATAGTTCGAAATAGTCGTGAATGTCATCGTCTCTCGCGATACCATCGGCATTTCTCTCATCCACGAAGTTGGCAAACTTTCGGACGCTATGTCAAGTAGTCTCGGGCGCACATTCAGCACCGTCATCGCTGACATCGTTGCGCGTCCGGATGCTAGCGTGTCCGAGCTGAACCTCGTCAGCGCCCCTGACCTGGCCCGCATGCTCTCCTGGAACAGCCCTCCTGCCACACCGGTCAATGAGCCCGTACAAGACCAGATCCAGAGAATGTGCCTTCAGTTCCCCGAGCGGCTGGCCATCGATGCTTGGGACGGCGCCCTGATATACCATCAGCTGTGGGACCACGCCAACCGTCTTGCTGCGGTGCTGCGGTCTCACGGCGCGAAGAGCGAGATGCCCATTCCTATGTGTCTTGAAAAATCAGTCTGGGGGCCGGTCAGCATGTTGGCGGTCTTGCTGGCCGGCGGGGTCTGCGTACCCATTGACCCTAAGGCGCATGTTGAGCGAGTGCAAGCCATTATCGAGGAGACATCCCCATCCATTATCCTGGTTTCGTCCCAGACCGCCCAGATTGATTTCGGTTGCCCTTGCAAGAAAGTCGTTGTATCTTTCGATATGCTTGCCCTCTGGTCGAATCGAGAGGATGCGACTACAAGCGCCCATGTGCGACCTGAAAGCGCTGCTTTTTTGTTATTCACTTCAGGAAGCACAGGTCGTCCCAAAGGCATCATCCTGCAGCATAGTAGCCTTAGCACGTCATTTCGGGAACAGCGAGACCGTCTGCTCATGGACTCAGCGTCTCGAGTCTTGCATTTCGCATCCTATACCTTTGACGTCAGCGTTTTCGAAGTACTTACCACTCTCACGGCGGGAGCATGCATCTGTATTCCTTCTGAAGCCGCGAGAGTGAACGATCTGCCTGGGTTCATCCGCGATAGTCGGATAAACTGGATGATATCCACGCCGTCGCTCTTCCGCTTATTTCAGCCCGAGACCATAAGTAACGTGCGCACAGTAAGTCTGGCAGGAGAGATCATACCGCAAGACATCATCGACCTCTGGGCAGGTCGGGTGCAGCTGTTCAACGCCTACGGTCCAGCCGAGTGTACCATTTGCACTACTCACAAGATCGAACTCGATACTTGGATTCCTGGTACGATTGGACGCCCTGCTGGCGGGGAGGCATGGGTGGTGGATCAGTTCAACGTCAATCGACTCGTGCCGGTGGGCGCGGTAGGAGAGCTGCTTTTTCAGGGCCCTGTAGTAGCCCGGGGGTATTTCCAGCGACCGAATGCCACAGAAAAAGCTTTTCTACCAGGGCGGACACCATGGCTACCCGCCTCCTTTTCTGAGGGTCGAGGTGCCCTATATCGGACGGGAGATCTAGTGTCCTACAACATCGACGGGACTTTGCGCTATTTGGGACGCAAGGACACGCAGGTCAAGCTTCGCGGGCAGAGAATCGATTTGGAGGGCATTGAGTCCCAGATCAGGCGCCATCTTCCTACCGACCATAGTGTTGTATTGGATGCTGTTCAAACTAACGATCATGACAACACTAAGTTTCTGGTCGCCTTTATCCAGCCAGGGTCGGGGAGCGAGGGTGATGGAGTGGAGCTGATGGTAGCTGGCGAGAGCTTCCGCGCTCTTGTTTACGGCGCCCAAGCTAAGCTTGCTGCTACCGTGCCCAACTACATGATTCCCCAACTGATGATCCCCGTCACGCGCATACCCATGTCCAAGACAGGCAAGACCGATCGCCGGCTCCTGCGGGAGGCGGTGTTGGCACTATCGCGCGCAGACCTTGAAAGACTGGTCTGGGCGCAAGACGGACCAAAGCCGCAGCCGACCACACCAGCTGAAGAGGCGATGCAGCGTCTGTGGGCCGTTGTTCTCAGCCGTTCCAAAGAGGCTCTCGGTATCCAGGACGACTTCTTCCACAGCGGTGGAGACTCAATCATGGCTATGAAGCTGGTGGGACTTGTGCGTGCCGAAGGCTATTCACTGGCCGTCTCGGACGTCTTCCAACGGCCCACACTGGCCGGTCTGGCGGCGGGATTAAAGGAAACCGCGCCTCTGTCAAAAGGCCTACAGTACGTTCCTTACAGTCTCATACCGCCAGATCACCGGACGCAGACACTACGGGAAACGGCTATGGAGAGTTGTGTCGTGGCATCAGATGAGCTCGAGGACATCTACCCGTGCACGGCGCTCCAAGAGGGCCTCATGAGTCTCACCATCAAGCACCAAGGCTCGTATGTTGCACAGTATGAGTATGAACTCGGCCGCGACATAGACCCTCGCCAGATGGCGAATGCCTGGGACACCGTAGTGGCGGCAAATCCTATCCTGCGAACCCGAATTATACAAGCCCCATCTGGCTATTTGTTCCAAGTCGTGCTAAAGCACGGCACCGCTTGCTATCTCCAATACTCCGGTCTTGAGGAAGCAAAAAATGTAGCGAAGAAGCAACAGATTGGCCTGGGAATGCCTCTGATGCGGTGCTACTTGGGCATCGAAGGCGCCCTGACCCATTTGGTCCTAACCATCCACCATGCTGTCTACGATGGTTGGTCCATGACACTTCTACTCGAACAGCTGGAGTCGGCCTACAGGGGTATACAGCCAAGGATCCAGTCTTTCACGGGGTTTATAGACTACGTTGGCAGTCTGGATCCTGCTTCATGCCGTCAGTTCTGGCAAACTTACTTTGAGAGCATCGACACTATCTTGTTCCCTAAGCCACAGAGACACAACTATCATGCCCTCGAGGCTGCCAAAATGCAACTCATCGAGCAGAGGCAGGACATACCGGCGGCTTGCTCCCGCTTTACCCTTTCAACCATTGTCCGTCTTGCATGGGCCCTCGTCCTTGCGAAGCACACAGACTCGCACGATGTTGTCTTTGGGACCACTGTTGCCGGACGCAGCGCTCCCGTAGACGGCATAGAGGAGATGACTGGCCCAACCATCGCCACCGTTCCGCTGCGGGTACAGATCCATCCCTCATCCACTGTAGAGCAATGTCTAGATGACGTGCAGAGACAAACGATTGCCATGATTCCCTACGAAGGAACTGGGTTACACAGAATCCGAGACATCAGTGCAGACGCCGCTATAGCATGTCAGTTCCAAAATCTACTTGTGGTTCAGCAAAAGGGGAGTTTCTACCAGCCTAAACTATTGCATGAAGTGCACCGTTCCACGGACAATATTGCTGCCATCAACACCTACCCTCTGACGCTGTTGTGCAATCTGAACGGAGATCATGTTCTGACGCAAGCGTCTTTCGACCCACAAGTACTGGGTGCAGCCAAGGTCAACAATCTCGTCAGCCAGTTTCACAATGTCATCCTCCAGTTGCTTGGTCCAGTGTCTCTCTCCGTGGCCGACATCGCACTGGACGGAAAAGAGATGCCGCACCAGCTACGATCTTGGAACGAACACATACCATCCACGGTAGATGCCACGGTAGATGCCCTTATTGGATCCCATTTCGAGAACCGACCCGAGGCGCCCGCGGTTCATGCCTGGGACGGAGACTTGTCATATGGGCAGCTGAACAACCTGTCGGCTCAACTGGCCTCGATACTTGTGCAGAGGGGTATAGGCCCTGAAATCACAGTTCCGTTATACTTGGAGAAGTGCAGATGGACGCCCGTGGCCATGATGGCAGTCCTCCGGGCAGGTGGCGCGTTCGTCATGCTGGACCCGGCCCACCCACCTGACCGCTTGAAAAGTATTAGCTCCCAACTAGATGTGGCTATATTGCTATCCACGAGTACACTCTCCTCAACAGCCCGACATATCGCTTCTGATGTTCTTTATCTGGACCAGCTAGACTTGAACGACGCTCACGACGACACGGTGTTGATGCTGCCACACGGGGCCGGGGCCCAGAACAAGCTGTATGTAGTATTCACTAGTGGCACGACTGGGACTCCTAAGGGTGTTGTCATCGAACACGGTGCATTTCTAGCGAGCGCATTTGCCATTCAAGATACCCTAGGCCTGGGACCCTCTACACGGGCCCTGCAAGCAGTGGCCTACGCGTTCGACGTCTCCATATTCGACCATCTAGCTGTCCTTTTGGCAGGTGGCTGCTTATGTATCCCTCGCACCACGCACATCCACAGTGATCTGGGTGGTGCCATCAAGAAGATGGAAACCGACTACGCCCTCATGACACCATCAATGGCCGAGCTCTTTCGACCCGAAGATGTTCCTGGCCTACGCACATTGGCTCTTGCAGGCGAGCCCATGACAGCGGGCTTGGTGGCTACCTGGGCCGACCGCGTCAAGTTGATCAACGCATACGGCCCGGCAGAGTGCTCCGTCATTTGCTCCATCTTAGCGCCTGTCCACCGCCAGGGCCACCACCCCGCTAACATCGGCTTCGCGACCGGCAGCGCGAGCTGGGTCGTGGACAAAGACGATCACGACAAACTGGCACCCATGGGCACGGCGGGGGAGCTGCTGGTCGAGGGTCCAATCCTAGCGCGCGGGTACCTCCACGATGTGGTCAAGACACAGGCCTCATTCATACTTGATCCAGAGTGGACACGAAGGATGCTCCCAGCACGCGCCCCCCGCCGATTCTATAAGACCGGTGACTTGGTACAGTACCAGCCGGATGACGGATCGCTGCTCTACATCGGCCGCAAGGATACGCAGGTTAAGATACGAGGGCAGAGGATCGAGCTGGGCGAGATAGAATACCGCGTCAAAGATGGGTTTCCTGAAGCTGCGCGCCTGGTTGTAGACGTTTTCACGTCTGTGGACGAGGGTTCCACGCCCATCCTTGCGGTTTTCGTCCAGATGGCTCCAGAATTTGCAAGCCTGATGGGCGTACCATCTGCTTACCCTCCTTTCGCCTTGGTTACAGAGGCGTTTAGCAGATGCGTAGAGTTCGTACTGGCGCGCTTGCGCAAGACGCTGACAGCGGTTATGCTGCCGGCCGTGTTCTTTCCTGTCGTGCAGATTCCACTCACTGCGACAGGCAAGGCTGATCGCCGAAAGCTCAAACAGGCGGCCTCGCGCTTCACACAAGCTGACGTTCGCCGGTACATGCTGGTAGAACAGAGTAAGAAGCCTCCGGCGTCGGCCACTGAGAGACTGGTTCAGTCCACCTGTAGCCGCGTGCTCAACGTGCCAATTGAGGACGTCGGGATGAATGATAGCTTCATACAGCTTGGTGGGCACTCAATCTCAGCAATCCATTTTGTTGGTCATATTCGATCCACCGGCTGGGTTGTGGAAGTGGCGCATGTCCTCATTCAGCCCACGCTGGCTGACCTGGCGGCTAAGTTGCGCCCCAGTCAGATCACGGCGGCTTTGCCACATGTTGCGCCTTTTAGCCTCGTGAGCGACCAGGAAAATGTGTCTAATATGCGGCATCAAGCGGCTGATGCTTGCTCCGTGGCCGTCGACGACATCGAGGACGTGTACCCGGCCACGGCGCTCCAGACAGGCCTGCTGGCCTTAAGCTTGAAGCGTCCAGGCTCCTACCAAGCCCACTTCCACCTGAAACTTGCAGCTCATGGCGACAAGGAGAAACTCAAGCGGGCATGGGAGGCCACCGTGGAAGCACACTGTATCTTGCGCACCAGGTTCTTCCAGGGTGCTGATGGCGAATTACACCAGACTGTCGTTAATACCGGGGTCCAGTGGCACACAACAACCTGTGGTGACGACGGTGTTCCAAGAGCAACTCGCTTTACCGTGACTCTAGGCGATGCGCTTACCCGCGCTACCATAGTCCAAGAACCCGGACAGGCCCAGGTCATATTGGTGCTCACGCTGCACCACGCACTATACGATGGTTGGTCACTCCCGCTGCTTTTCAAGGACCTCCAATCGGCGTACCTGGGACATGCGCTGCACTCATGTCCATTCAACGGGTTTGTGGCGTACTTAGGCCAAGTCAACGTGACTGAAATGTCACATTTCTGGAAAACGGAGCTGCAGGGTCTGTCGTCTGCCCCATTTCCTGTACTTCCTACTGTTCACTACGCCCCGTCAGCCACCGAGGTTCTGGAGCATACCCTTGAATACCCCAATGCAAATGCTCAGTTCACAACCTCGACCATCCTACGTCTGGCATGGGCGGCCGTCATCTCTAGCTACACGGGGCTCGATGACGTCGTGTTTGGTACTACGGTAGCGGGCCGCAATGCGTCCGTGCCAGGGATTGAGGCCATGACAGGGCCAACCATTGCCACGGTACCGTTTCGCGTGCGCGTTGATCCCACGCAGCGGACACAGGACGCCTTAGAGGCGCTGCGGACGCGCAGCACGCAGATGATCCCGTACGAGCAGGCTGGGCTCCAGCAGATACGTACATTGAGCCCAGAGGCGGCCTTGGCCTGCCAGCTCCAGAGCTTACTCATCATTGAGTGGATGGAGCCGTCAGAGTCTGGCACTGAATTCGCCGATTTTATCGTCGATGCCAAGTCAGGCAATGACGATCGAGCGTTCTCCTCCTATGCTATCAACATCACATGTGAGCTTTTCGCCTCTTCGATCAAGTTCTGCGTAGCCTACGACCGTGCTGTCACTGAACCTGGTGTCATGAACATGATGCTTTTCCAGTTGATGCACACCACATCCCAGATCATGGCCAACTGTCCACTCGTTAAGGACACCTTGACTATCAGTCCTGAAGGGATAAAGTCTTTGTCACAGTGGAACACAATTCCGCCTTTTGAACCAAGGTGTGTTCACGACATGATCTTGTGCCATAGCCAGAGTACGCCCGAGGCGGTGGCGGTGAAGGCATGGGACGGGCAGTTGACCTACAGGCAACTCGCGGCATTGTCGTCACGCTTGGCAGCCTCGTTGCAAAATCATGCACTAGGTCACGAGCCTATCATTCCCTTGCTATTTGAGAAGTCCATGTGGACGGTTGTCGGTATTATTGGTACGCTCCTGGCAGGAGGGGCATTTCTTCTGCTGGATCCTACCCAACCTGCAGCGCGCTTACGTTTGCTATGCGAAGTCGTCGGTGCTGAGGTTGTTATTGCCTCGGAGAAGCAGGCTTCGTTGGCCGCCGCTGTGGCCCCAAATGCGTCAGTGCAACTCTGTTCCGACGTGGCAATCTGCGGATCCGTTGGTTCTGAGCACGCAAAAGCGCTGCCTCCTTCAGACCCAAGCCGACTTCTGTATTGTGTCTTTACCAGTGGATCAACAGGGACGCCAAAAGGCGTTCTGATTGAGCATGCCTCTTTCTGTGCTAGCATCGCCGGTGTGTGTCAGGTTCTTCCCTTTGGTCCAACAACACGCGTCTTCCAGTTCGCCTCGTACGCCTTTGACGTCGCCATTACTGACCACCTGGTTCCCCTAATGGTTGGTGGCAGCATCTATATTCCACGGACAGAGGACGTGAAGAACAACTTCGCGGCTTGCTTGCGCGAGTCCGAAGCCACGTATCTGGAGCTCGTCCCATCTGTCGCAAGAACGCTGGACAGAGAAGTCGCAGCGAAGCTTGATATCATCGCACTGAGCGGCGAAGCAAAGACGACCGCCGATGTAGAGCGGTGGAAAGACCGCCTCGCGAGCGGGTACGGGCCTGCTGAGTGCTCGGCCACTTCCAGCTTCCAGTTTCCTGTCACGGCCAACGACCATCCACAGGCGCTCGGAATGATGACAGGCGGCGCGGGCTGGGTCGTTGATCCCGCCGACGTCGAGCGACTCGTTCCAGTGGGCGCAGTGGGAGAGCTGATCATCGAAGGGCCGATTGTAGGCCGCGGCTATCTGAAGGATCCCGAGGGGACGGCCGCCGCCTTTATAAATCCAATGCAGTGGCTCCAACGTCTTCGAGGGGATACTCAGCCCCGGGTATACCGAACAGGAGACCTTGTCCAGCTACTGCCGGCTGGACATCTACGATTCGTTGGCCGGAAAGACCACCAAGTGAAAGTCCGGGGTCACCGAATCGAGCTGGGTGAGGTCGAGAACAACCTCCATCCCCTGTTTCCCCAAGCGACAAACGTCATTGTAGAAGTTCTAAAGCCGCGCGAACGACAGGATCAAGCCTTCCTTTCGGCTTTTGTGGACTATCCGGCTCCCCTGAGCCGACACAATGAGCATGGTAAGATGACGCTCTTACCCCCAAGCCCCTCGTTCCTGGCCGATGTACAGGAAGCAGAGCGGCAGCTTCGGGATACGGTCCCAGCCTACATGATTCCAGTCTTGTTTCTTCCTGTGAACCACTTTACGCTATCGAATTCCGATAAGGTTGACAGGAAAGCGTTGCGAGCGCTGGGTAACGGCCGATCATGGAAAGACCTCCAGGCGTACCTCAAGACCCGCAAACATAGGCGCGCCCCAGAAACCGAGATGCAGCAAGCTCTCGTGATGCTGTGTGCCAAAGTCTTGAACGTAAACCCGGAAGAGATCGACATTGATGATGGCTTCCTTTCACTAGGCGGCGACTCCATCAGTGCCATGTCAATGGTAGCCCACGGGAATGCGCAACACATCCGCCTCACGGTTGCTGATGTGCTGAGCCAATCCTCCCTCGAGAAACTTGCAGTCCGGGCACAGAAAGACAACTCGATGTTGATGGTAGTGTCGCACCCAGACGAGACAGCCGAGGTGCCCTTCGCCCTGTCCCCAATCCAGAAGATGTTCTTCGCCGGCATGCCCCCCAACTTGCTGAATCACTTCAATCAGAGTTTCTTCGTCGCGCTCACTCAACGAATCGCACCAGATGATTTGCAATCGGCTATTCATATTCTCTTGCGACGCCACGCCATGTTGCGATGCCGCTTCCACCAAATCAACGGCGAATGGATGCAGACCATCTTGTCCGAGCCGGAGCCACCTCTCTTCAATTTTTCTAGCGTGCCCAATCATATCGCTGTTGAAAAGAGGGTGCTGGAGATGCAGCAAAGCCTCGACATCAATGAGGGCGTTCTGTTCGCCGTCCACCTTTTCGACATCGAGAACCAAGGACAGTGTATGCTACTGGTGGCGCACCACCTGGTGGTAGATCATGTATCATGGCGCATTCTTCTCGCAGACTTGGAGCAGCTTCTTCGAAACAAGTCCGCATGTGAAATTGGGGATGCACGGTCATCTCTGTCCTTCCAGACATGGTGCCATCTTCAGAACCAATTTGTCCGTGAACGTATACAACCCTCAATCACCACGCCAGGATCCATAGACGAGCATGGACCTATACCGGCAGAAACCCTACGCTACTGGGGCTTGGTAGATAAGGCGAATACGTACGCAGATGTTGTGTCCAGTGTCTTTCGCCTGAGCCCGGCAGCGACAGTCAGCTTCACCAAGGACGCTAACACCGCGTTCCAGACAAGGCCGGTCGAGATACTCCAGGCTGCCCTTATCTACTCATTCATAAAAACGTTTCCCGACCGGGCGACTCCCGTTGTTCACAATGAAGGCCATGGTAGAGAGGCATGGGACGCGTCCATCGACCTCTCAAGGACGGTCGGGTGGTTTACGACCATCTGGCCCACGCCGGCGGTGGTACAGCCTGAGCAGAGCCTTCTCGAGGCAGTCAAGCGGACTAAGGACGCACGTCGCCAAGTACCACGCAACGGGTGGGAATACTTTGCCACGAAGCTCCTACATAGCGAAGGTGCCCAAGGACTAGCACTTCCCCTGGAGATTGTGCTCAACTTTGCGGGGTCTTTTCATGAGCTGGAAGATAAGAATGCCCTGTTTCAATTGCACGAGACCCAATACACGCGATTCGACACGGCAGCCCAGATACCCCGTTCGGAGCTCTTCGAGGTTGCAGCCGTAGTCAAACAGGGACAATTGCAGGTGCGCATCTCATATCACCGACACATCTCTTCTGAGCGGATAGAAAAATGGGCCGAGGCCTTCCAAACTGCACTGGAGGAAGCCTGTCACATCCTACCCTCAACCCCGAAGCAGCTCACGCTCGCTGACGTCCCTCTCCTGGATATCGACTACCGTGGTCTCGACCAGATGCTTAAACAGGTGGCCACCGTCTTCAGCGCCAACATCCCGATCGAGATCGAGGATGCCTATCCCTGTACCGGCATCCAACAAGGCATGCTGCTCAGCCAGGCTAAGAACGCGGCCCATTACGTGACGGGCACCACCTGGCAAGTTCGAGCCCCGGGGGGTGTCGACCGCCATCGATTCCTCGGCGCGTGGCAAGAGGTGGTACAGCGCCACGCGGCTCTCCGCACCATCTTTCTAGAAAGTCATGCGGGCCAGGTCTGGGATCAGGTCGTCCTGCAGTCCACACCAGGACATGTCATCATCCTAGATACACATGGCCCACCTCCCGCGGCCGATGATGTCGTGCCCATCACGCCGATATGCCCCTGGCACCTTGTACTGCATGAGGTGGGAGATGGTAGCTTGACCTGCGACTTTCGAGTCCTTCACGCGCTCGTAGACGGCGTCTCGGTTAACCTCCTCCAACAGCAGATCGCAGCGGCCTACGATGGCAAGCGACTCCCACAGCTAACGACGGGCTTGAAAGATTATATCGCTTATGTGCACGACCTTCCACGCGACGCCGCCACTCGCTACTGGGCCAACTATCTCGTGGGAACAGAACCCTGTATGGTACCTAACGTCAACAGCGACACGATAGAACGTGGTACTGCTGTGAAGTACGTCTTCCGGACGATTCCTTGTCTCGTAGAGTTGCGCGCATTCTGCGAACGGCACGGTGTTACTATGTTCAACCTAGTCCAACTTGCCTGGGGGCTGGTTTTAAGGGCCTATACCGGGGTCGAAACGCCCTGCTTCGGATACTTGGTCACTGGCCGTGACGTGCCAGTTGCCAACGTAGAACAGATCGTTGGGCCTTTTATAAACATGGTGGTTTGCAGGATCCATCTAGAGGGTAACAAAGCTATTGCTGAGACGGCTCAGTCAGTTCATTCAGACTTTCTTCAGGGTCTTGCCCATCAGCACACAGCCCTCGTTGAGATTTTCCACGAACTCGGTGTGTCTGGCCGGGGGTTGTTCAATACTATCGTATCGCTCCAAACCAGAACGGAGGAGAAAGAATTGCAGGGTGAGCCCTCGGGTCTGACCATGCGTCCGATCACAGGCGACGACCCGACAGAGGTAAGACACTTCCTTCCCAGCTGCTACCCCAATATACGTGGTGCTGTTGCAAATATTCTGGATGTATGACTAATAGCCATTGCGCGACAGTATGATCTCACTTTAAACATCAGTCTATCCAAAGATAGTATGGACTACGCCCTATGGTATTACGAGCATTCGTTTCCTCCGGCACAAGTGGCGGACCTGGCAGGGGCATTCGAGGCAGCCTTGTTGGGTGCTGTGCGCTCGGTAAATACTCGCGTGCAAGATATCTCCCTCGTAGGCCCAGATCACCTACAGTGGCTGCATTCGCGGAACGAAGTACTTCCCGAGGCTTATGATGAGTGCATCCACGACGCCATCTCGCACGTCATTTTCGAGAAACCCTCGGCGCCTGCCGTGTACGCGTGGGATGGAAGCTTCAGCTACGGAGAGCTGGGACGACTGGCTTCGCTCCTGGCCCAAGTCCTGGTCCAGAAGGGCGTTCGAAGTGAGCAATTTGTGGCGATCCATCTGGAGAAGAGCCTGTGGACAGCTGTATCGATGCTCGCCGTCCTTCAGGCTGGTGGCGCCTTTACACTGGTGGATCCGTCTCTCCCACTAGCACACAAACAGGTCCTTTGTGATGAGATCGCGTGCCAAGTCTTGATTACTTCGGCAGCTTCACGTTCTGCCCAGCCCTCTGTTCTGCACACCGTACAGATTGGCTATGATCAGGCAGATGAGTGGGCCACGACGTTAACCTGCGAATCCGGGAGGTATCCAGCGCAGCCTGACAAGCTCGCGTATGCCGTCTTTACCTCAGGCTCGACAGGCAAGCCAAAGGGCGTTCTGATCGAACATAGGTCCTTCTGTGCCAGTGCGCGGGCCCAGCATCGCCACCTGGCTATAGACGGCGCAACGCGGGTCCTGCAGTTCTCAGCGTACTCATGGGATGTCAGCATCATGGACCATCTAGGGACACTTATGGCAGGCGGGTGCGTCTGCATCCCTTCAGAGAGCCAGAGGATAAACGAGCTAGCGGGCGCGATCCGACAGTACGGCGCGACGTGGATTCAGACGACGCCGCCTGTGGTGCGTCTACTCACCCCCGAACAGGTGCCTTCGTTGCAGACGGTGGTGCTCATCGGTGAGACGCCTTCGCATGACGACGTGAAGACTTGGCGCGGGCACGTGTCGTTACGCGAGACGTATGGCCCCACGGAGTGCTCAGTCCTCGCTACCGTGAACTTGGATCTTGCAGGCGACCCACGGAACATTGGGCGGGAGAGTGCCAGCGTGTGCTGGATCGTTGACGCTGGCGACCACAACAAGTTGCTGCCAGTCGGCGCCATTGGGGAGCTGGTCATCGAAGGGCCGATTCTCGGTCGGGGCTACTTGAACGACGCCATCCTGACAGACTCGGTGTTTGTGAAGGATCCTGCCTGGGCGTCGGCGCTGCATCGTCCAGGCCCCGTCCGACTTTACAAGACTGGCGATCTCGCGCAGTACTGCTACGACGGCTCTATCCGATATGTACGCCGCAAGGATACACAAGTCAAGCTACGGGGTCAGCGCATCCACCCGGGAGATATCGAGCATCACATTGCCGACAGTTTTGAGGGAGCCGAACGCGTTCTGGTAGACGTGCTCTCGCCAACGGCCGAGGGCTCTGGTGCGGTGCTGGCAGCCTTTATCAAAGACGGCGACTTCGCGCCTGTGGGCGAGGCTGCAGTGCGTCCGGACGTGCTGGCTGCTCCCAACGAGGCCTTTGCCGCCAAGGTGGCACGGTGCCAGGCACATCTTGAGAGCCGACTGCCCAAGCATATGGTACCAACCCTGTTCCTCCCGTTAGCCTGGGTGCCCATGACTAGCACCTGTAAGACGGACCGCCGCCTGCTCCGAAGGCGAGCGGTCGAGCTAAGGCGGGACGAGATGGCGCACTACTTGGCCGCGGGGCCTTTGGCCAAGCAGGCGCCGACGACACAGGCCGAGTACACGCTGCGGGACGCATGGAGCCGGGTCCTGGGCATGCCAGCGGACACTATGGGCATCCACGATAGCTTCTTCCGTCTGGGCGGCGACTCCATGTCGGCTATGCGGCTCGTCGCCGATTGCCGCGCGGTGGGGGTTGCCCTCACGATGCATGCCATTTTCCAGCACCCAACGCTCCACCAGATGGCGCTGCACAGCGCGGCTGGTGGCCACGCCTTCCCTTTGTCCCTGGTGCAGCGATGCTTGATTGAACGCTGCCTTGGCACCGACAGCGTGGGATGCTTTCGGAGCTTTGTCGTGGAGAGCAGCCGGCCAGGCGTGGATGCAGAGTGGCTACGACGCGCCCTGGGGGTCCTGGTTGACCGTCATGCGGCGCTCCGTACGCGATTCGAAGCGGCCAGCCAGGGAGTGTGGCAGCAGCGCATCACAGAGGAGGTGGAAACGTCGTACCACGTGCGCGTGCAGCCTGCCCCTATGTCCAACGAGGGCGAGGTCCATGTCGCGCGGCAGCAAGGACCCAGCCGGCTCGACGTTAGGAACGGCCCACTGCTCGAGGTTTGCCTGCTCCAGGCTCAACCCGACGTCCATGGCCAGCGCACCTACATGCTGTTCTTCTGTCATGGGCTCGTTGCGGATGCAGCCTCTTGCCGCATCTTGACGGCCGACATGCTTGCCATGCTTGAGCAGCCCGGGCATGTCAGGACCGCCTCTGATGACGCAGCCCCAGCAGCCTTCCAGACGTTGTGTAGCCTGCCGGGCAACAAGGCGCATCTCAGTACCACGCCAGATGGCGCGGCTGCGTGGATGGAACCCGCTACGCAAGCGCATCCGCATCTGCATCGTACCTGCCGACAAGTCCACCTCGGCGTGCCAGGCAGTCGCCTGCTCTGCGGGGACGCTAATCGCGCCTTCTCAACACAGCCTCTGGACATTTTGCACGCCGCCCTCGTTCACTCCTTCTCCCAGATATTCGGGCTCCATGAAAAGCCCACCATATGCGTCCAAGGCGACGGCCGCCAATCGGGGCATGCCTCGCCGGACTTTTCGCGCACTGTAGGCTGTTTCGTTACCCTCTCGCCCCTTCAGCTTGATGCAACCCACCTCGATGACTTGGTCCATCTGGTCCGCCTCGCCAAGGATGCACGAAGACTACCTCCAACGTCTCGACTCAACACCGGCGAGCCTTCTGCACCATGGCAACACGGGATAGCCCTAAGCTTCGAAGCGTCGTGTTATGACCAAGACCATGGACTCAGCAACACCCCACATGCAATGCACGCTGCCCCCGTCGAGGTTTCTTGCCGTATGGTTCAAGACGAGCTTGTCGTGTCATTCATGTACAACGCAGAAACAAATAATGATGCCCTCATGACCAAGTGGGCCAACACGTACTGTGAGTCCCTCGCCTCGGCAGTCGCAGAACTAGCCTCCAGAGCACCTGCCTACACCCTGAGCGACTTTCCCCTGCTCCAACTCACGTATGAATCCCTCAGCAGCTTTGTGCTTCAAGTCGAGCATCTGGCCACGTCACAGGGCAACGAAGCTTTTCCAGCCATTCAAGACGCATATCCGTGCGCGCCAATCCAGCGTGGCATACTCCTGAGCCAGTCCAAGAATGTCCATCTCTACCACCCTCGCTTCGTTTGGAGATTTCACGCCACCCAGGCAGCAACAGTGGAGCTGCCTCGCCTCCGAAAGGCATGGCAAACTGTCCTCCAGCGACATGCCATTTTCAGAACCATATTTGCGCAGAGCAGCGCCGATGATGGCTTCTATAGCCAGGTCGTCTTGCGGTCAACACCAAATAACATAACCGAGCTACACTGTCTTGGCGACGATCCTCTCAGCCTGATTCGCAACCAGCGTGAAGCGAGTAACCTCGAATCGCCATATCCACCCTGGCATCTAATTCTGTGTCATACCACAACGGGCGAAATCTTCTGCGACTTGCAAGTGAACCATGCTCTCATCGATGGCACGTCCATCGCCATCCTGTCGCGCGAGGTTCAGCACGTGTACGCTGGCGTAGGCCCGGTTGGGGAAGGGCCTTGCTACCGTAGCTACATTGAATTCCTGCAGTCGACTCCTTCCAATGCCATAGTGGCCTATTGGAAAAAGAAGCTCTCGGATATTTCGCCCTCCTTGTTCCCCAGGATTTGCGCGACCCGAATGCATGCCTCATCAAAACCGTCCGAGCGGGTGCTGCGGAGTGTCAATCTTGAAATTGAGGACGCATCGCTCATTCACCACTTCTGTGCCCAATATCAATTGACTGTCTCGAATGTCGTCTACGTCGCATGGGCGCTTGTTCTTCGGTGTTATGTTCAGTCTGATGCGCCCAGTTTTGCCTACACGACGTCTGGGCGCGACGTACCTGTTCCAGGAGCAGAAGAGACGGTCGGCCCCTTCATAAATGCCCTGATCTGCCACGTTCAGTTACACCCTGAAGCGACGCTCCTAGACGTGTTGCGCACTGTGCAGGGTGACATCTTGAACAGCCTCAATTATCAAAACTGTTCGCTAGCAGAGATAGGCCATGCTCTCGCTATCGATACGGCTGAGCTATTCAACTCGAGCATATCTGTCCAAGACAACACTCCGCACCAGGACTCGTCTGATTTCTCCATAGTTGTCACCAGTGAGCAAGGGGCCGACCCCACCGAATACGCACTCTCCTTGCATGCGTTGGTTAACAAGCAAACTGTTGCGCTTTCCATCGACTATTGGGAGCATGAGTACTTGTCGTCCGAGCAAGCCGATCGGCTCATCTACACTTTCCGAGAAGCAATCAATACTATCGTGGCGCTGCCTCAGGCCACCGTTGTGCAGGCCAGTCTGCTGAGTACCAAGGATGTGGGCTTGATCAAGCAATGGAATTGGAACACACCGACAAAGCATGAGCGTTGCGTACATCATCTCGTTGAGAAGTACTTCCAAGACAGGTCCTCCTCCCCAGCCGTGCATTCTTGGGACGGAGACTTGACCTATGGAGAGTTGGACCATCTATCTGGTCGGCTTGCGGCCTATCTTGTGACACTCGGAGCGCGTCCTGAGACGTATATCCCGTTAGTATTTGAAAAGTCCAAGTGGACTGTTGTAGCCATGATGGCTGTTATGCGAGCTGGTGCGGCCTTTGTTCTTATGGATCCGACAACCCCAGTCCGCCGCCTAGAAGACATTTGCGCTGACACACAGCCCACCCTCGTTCTCGCCTCGGCCACCCATCGAGACATTTTGCAACACGTCTCGGCTCACACAATTGTCGTAAGTGCCACAAGCGAAAACACGTGGCCCACTCTTGCAGTTCCTGCAGTCCATGTTCAGCCATCCAACGTCGTGTACGCTGTTTTCACCTCGGGTTCTACCGGAAAACCTAAAGGAGTCGTCATGGAGCACGCCTCCTGCTGCTCGACGCTGGAGACGAACAAGGGACCCAAGGGTGTCGATCAAAACACGCGAACTTTCCAGTTCTCCACCTACTCCTTTGACGTCAGCATCAGCGACCATTTGCTGGCCCTCACTCAGGGTGGCTGCGTGTGCATCCCTTCGGCCTCCCAGCTACAGGATATCGAACAGGCGATCCAGGATGTTGGCGCAAACTGGGCCGAACTCACGCCTTCAGTCGCTCGGTTGGTCAACCCATCCCACGTCCCGGCACTCCGAACTGTGAACCTTGGGGGAGAGCCTATGACTGTCATCGACAAGTCCCAGTGGCAGGGCTATGCCCGGCTGGTCAACGCCTATGGAAATTCTGAGTGTGGCCCATGGTGCATGGCGCAGCCGGAAGTAACGGCGAGAATGGGCCCGCCTGACATCGGCGTTGGCACGGGTACGGTATGCTGGATTGTCGATCCCGCCAATCACCAGGCCCTCCTCCCAGTGGGTGCTGTCGGCGAGATCCTCCTCGAGGGGCCTTCGGTCAGCCGCGGCTATCTGCGCCAGCCTGAGCAGACTGATGCCTCTTATGTCCAACCCCCAGCCTGGATTAATCGCTTCCGGTCAGCAGTCTCGCGCCGCTTTTACAAGACGGGCGACTTGGCCCGCTACCAGCCAGACGGCACCATGTTGTACATAGGTCGGAAAGATACACAGGTCAAGCTGCGCGGCCAACGTCTCGAGCTCGAAGAAGTGGCTTTCCACGTACGCCAGTGTCTGCCGAAGCATGCTGACGTCGTTGTCGACTTGATCCGTCCGTATGGCGAGGACGCAAGGCCCATGCTGGCTGCTTTCATTCACGCGCCAGACGACCGCGGTGACCCTTGGCCCGAAGATGACAATATCCTCATGCCAGCGACGGCAGCTTTCCAGAGAATCGCTCTCGTGGTTCAGACTGAACTACGTGCGATGCTGCCCCGTTTCATGGTCCCAACGGCCTTCTTGCCCCTAGGACGGGTTCCGCTTGGCGCCACGGGCAAGTTGGACCGCAAGCTTCTCCAGGCTTTGGCTGCCCGGATGACGTTGGATATGCTCCAGGCGTATATAGCCCTGGCGCCCTCAGTCGACAAAGCACATCCGGCGAACGAGCTCGAGGGGTCGCTTCAAGAATGTGTGGCCTGCGTTCTCAACAAGAAGCCAGAGGAGGTTGGCCCGAACGATAATTTTTTCTATCTCGGCGGAGACTCGATTGGCGCCATGGAGCTTGTGACCCGCTGCCGCCGTAAAGGTCTGACCGTCACTATCCCCGACATTTTCAGATACAAAACAATCCGTCAATTAGCACCGCGAGTCAAGAGAACAAAGATCAGTCGAATGAATGGCGGGGAAGAAAAAGCTGGGGTACAATTTGATTTGTCTCCGATCCAGCAGGCTTTCTTTGACCGCGTCCCCGAAGGTCGGCTTCGCTATAACCAAAGCTTTCTGGTCGAGCTCCGGGAGCCCACACAGTCAATAGAGACGGCCATATACATGTTGGTGAGGCGACATGGCATGTTGCGCGCCTTGTTTCGGAAGGAATCGGGCGTGTGGGTGCAGATGATCACCGACAAGGTTAAAGAATCATTCCGCTACCGCAGCGCGGCCATTTCCAGCGCAGAACTCAATCATCACCTCGAAGAGAGCCAGGCAGCAGTGGATTGTCAAAATGGACCATTACTGGCGGTGGACCATGTCATTGTCGATAGCCGCCATTACCTTTCGCTTGTTGCACATCATCTTGTTGTGGATCTCGTCTCATGGCGAGTCATCATCAGCGATCTTGAAGTGTTGCTAGGAGGTGGATCACTTCTGCCGCAGCATTATCTGTCCTATCTCAGCTGGTGCCGTACGCAATCAGAACATGCTCGCACGCATTTGAAACCGCTTGAGACGTTACCGTCGTTGGAGAATCTTCACGACTTCGAGGCCGATGTTGAAAACTTCTGGAGTTGTTCGCAAGCCACGAACACTAACTCCGAAGCGATCTCGGCTGGTTTTACATTGGACTCCAACACCACAACGCTTCTTCTGGGAATCGCCAATGAGGCTCTACAAACAAAACCCGTGGAACTCATACATGCTGCCATTCTCGAATCCTTTCTTCGGACGTTCCCGGGACGTCGATCGCCCATTATTCATCAGGAAGGCCACGGGAGAGAGCATTGGGATAGCTCTATCGACGTATCTGAGACCGTCGGCTGGTTTACCACGCTTTTCCCCGTCCTGGTTCCCACAGCATCGGAGTCGGACTTGGTCGATGTGGTTCGACGCACGAAGGATGCTCTGCGACAGATACCGGCTAATGGCTGGAGCTACTTTGCGGCTCGCTATCTGCATCCGGAAGGGCGACGTCTGCTCGATTTGAAGAGACCTACGGAGATTCTGCTCAACTACCATGGGACATACCGCAGCCTAGAGAGAGAGGGTAATATTCTGCAAAGCACGTCAAGATTCGACGATCTTCCCCCCAGCATCGATCCACAGATGCCGAGAGAAGCCATATTCGTCATAGAGGCCTGGGTCTCCGGCGAGAGTATGCAGTTTGAATTCACCTACAACCAGAACTGCCTTCACCAAGACTTGATCCTTGAATGGCTGGCGACCTGCCAAGGCCTTCTTGGCGCGGTCGCTGAGGAACTGTCACACGCGCCTCGTCAACTTACACAGAGTGATTTCCCACGACTCAGCCTAACGCAACCGGAAATGGAGACGCTTTTGCAGCACTTCTCGAGCTTGGGCATCGCGGAATCATGTGTACAGGACGCGTACCCATGCTCACACCTTCAGCACGGGATACTATTCAGCCAAAGACGCAACGAAGCGCTGTACGAAACCAGAACAAGATGGAACCTGACGATTACCGGGATCGATGAGCACATGGCCGTTGGGTGCATCGAGACAGCTTGGGAGACAGTGGTGGCCAAGTACGTAGCACTGCGTACCGTCATTATAGAAAGCCCTTCTAGCCGTCCATACGACCAGATCGTGCTCAAGGACGGCACCGGAAATGTTTCCATCTCAAGCCTGTTCGGCCAACGGAAAGAGAAGCAGGGACTACTACCCTGGTCCTTTGCAGTCAGCCAAGCTTCCGATGGTGGCTTTGAATGCGCCCTCACCATTAGTCACGCTCTGGTCGATGGCCGCTCGCTTCAGTTACTGGGCGCTGAACTCGCCGCAATCGTGAATGGAAGCACTGTAGGTCTCGAAACTTTGCAATATGGCGAGTATATCTCATACCTGAGTGATATACCTGAAGAGAATGTCAACGAATATTGGGGACAGTATCTGCACGGGGCCACGCCATCCAGATTTCCCAAGCTGAGCGCCTCGTCTCAAGGACGATTGCATTCGGCTTCCAGGCAAATTCCTTTCCGCAGTCTCCAACGATTCTGCGAGGCTCATGCAACTACACCTTTCAACGTCATCCAGGTGGCCTGGGCTCTTGTGTTGCGCTGCTACGTGGGGACTGAGGATGTCTGTTTTGGCTATCTAGCCTCAGGGCGAGACATTGCCCTCCCTGGAATTGAAGATGCCGTGGGCCTTTTTATCAACATGCTGGTTTGCCGTCTTCGGCTAGATGACAGCCTCCCCGTTATGACATTGCTGGAGCAAAATGAAAGCAACTTTGTTCGTAGCATGGAGAACCAACACTGTTCCATGGCTAAGATACAACACGACCTTGGCCTCCATAGCGACCCGCTCTTCAATTCCGTCATATCGTACCAAGCTCGCACCGCTACAGGAGCTTCTGACTCGAACGGCCGTAAGGACAGTCAGGCAGTGAGGCTAGATACGGTCGATATCGATGACCCTACTGAGGTAATATATCTTTCTTTTGAGACTGTGACTTCGCTCATGCTGTCGTCACTCTCGCGCCTGACCTAAGGTTACTTGGCTAATGTATCCGATAGTATGGCCTAGTTATCAACATCGATGCTGCCAGTGACGGCATCGGACTTTCCCTCACTTTCTGGGACGAATATCTCGACCCCGAGCAAGGGTTCGCGCTCTGTGACCTCCTAGTACAGGCGGTTGTGCAAATTGCCGAGAATCCCCTTGCCACAGTAGCAGACATCGAGACGCTGAGCGATGCGGACCGCAAGAAAATATACGCATGGAACCAGAAACTTCCGCAGGCCGAGCGAGCCTGTGTCCACCACGATATAGAGGAGCAATGTCGGGCGCGGCCTGAGGCACCTGCCATCTGCGCATGGGACGGCGAACTTACCTATAGCGAGCTAGAGACGCTATCCTCGGCTTTTGCCGTGCAACTCCAGACGCTTGGGGTTGGACCGAATGTTTTTGTCCCTATCCTGCTAGAGAAGTCCTTGTGGGTGGGCGTCGCATTGTTGGCTGTCTTGCGGGCTGGCGGCGCATTCGTCCTGCTCGATCCAGCCCACCCTGACCTGCGTCTGCAGACCATCTGCCAGACCCTAGATTGTCAGATCCTTATCTGCTCGCCGATTGATCACGACCGAGCCGTCAGGTTGGCACCCCGAGTGGCGACTATCTCGCCTGCCGAGCCGGAGCGCTGGCCAGCGGGCGAAGATCTTTCATGCCACGCGGATCCAGGTCACGCGGCTTACGCAGTCTTCACGTCTGGCTCCACAGGGAAGCCCAAGGGAGTAGTCATAGAACACACGCACTATACAACCAGCGGGCGGTCTCTCCAGAAACGACTTAACGTTTCACCGCAGTCCCGCGTCTTCCAGTTCGCGTCGCATGCGTTCGACGTCAGCGTCAGCGATTATCTCACGACCCTCATGACTGGCGGCTGTGTCTGCGTACCCTCGGAGGCGGAGAGGCTCAATAACATACCCCACGCCGTTACTCGTCTCAAGGCCAATTGGTTGCATATCACGCCCTCGGTTGCACGGACGATACAGCCATCGCAAGTCCCGGGAATTAATACTCTTGTGCTCAGCGGCGAAGCCCTTCAAGAGGATAACTTGCATACGTGGGCGCCCGTTGTCCATCTGATCAACGCTTACGGGCCCGCCGAGTGCTCTGTGGACTGTGTGGTCAACGACCAGGTCGCATCGCACCCTGAGAGTATCGGAAGAGCGAGTGCCGCTGTGATCTGGATCACCGACTTTGCGAAACCAGACCGGCTGCTACCTATCGGTGCTGTAGGTGAACTCCTCGTCGAGGGCCCTGTTGTGGGAAGAGGGTATCTCCAAGAGGACGAGTTGACCCGTCAGGCATTCATTCCGCAACCAGCCTGGCTACAGCGGTTACGAGGAGCGGATGCCGCCAGCAGTAGGTTATACAGAACCGGTGATCTAGTGCAGTATCTTCCTAGCGGTGCCTTGAAGTACATTGGCCGCCATGATGGCCAATCGAAGATCAACGGCCAACGTGTGGAGCTAGGCGAGATCGAATCCCATCTCAGCAGGCTCTTTCCAGCCTCGCGGGGTGTGACTGTAGCGCTACTCCCGCAGCCGCAGCTCTCGTCACAACGGACACTGACAGCCTTTATACAGTGGGGAGAGGGTGCTTACAAGGATACAGAATGCCACATCCTGAAATCGAGTCTTGATTTCTGCTCCAGAGTTCGCGATGCCACATCACATCTCCGCAAGTGGCTGCCCCTCTATATGGTGCCTGTCCGATTTCTCGCCGTCAGCCACATTCCACTGAGCCGATCAGGCAAAGCCGATAGGACAAGACTCGGCGAGCTGGCATTGGCCACCGCGTGTGGAGAGCCCGGTGATGAGGTCCCGAAGCCGCCAAGGTGTCTGACCGTCGCAGAACAGCGAATCCAAAGGCTATGTGCCGACGTGTTGGGCCTCTTATCTGACCACGTCGACATTGATAGTGACTTCTTCCACATCGGAGGAGACTCCATCAAGGCCATGCAACTAGTGTCTCATGCCCGCCGCGAGGGAATGTCAATAACGGTGGGGCAAATACTGCGTTCCACTGCTCTTGCGGACTTGGGGAAGGCATCCCCACAGCCCTATGGCTTGCCAAAAGATGAGGTTCTCAGCAACGGCCACACAGAACCTATGGATGCTCATCTCCTTCGCTCCTTGCCTTGGCAAGCTCTGGCATTCCAGGAACATGATGTAGTTGACGTCTTGCCCACTATCGAATTGCAGGCCTTCTCTGCGTCTCGGCCACAAAACTACTGGTTCTTGGAGCTTAAGGGACCCCTAGACACGGCACAGCTGAAGTGGGCTAGCCTCGAGTTAATTCAGCACCACACCATCCTTCGTACTGCCTTCGTGCTGCAGAAGGAGAAGACATTGCAGGTGGTTCTGCGTCAACTTACATCCCCTCTTATCGAGCTGGATACATGTGGGACGGACCTGATGGCGTTTGCCGTGGCATATAGCAGGAAGGATTCACGTTCTCAGCGACTGTATGGAGAGCCACCGCTGCGGCTGACCCTGGTCCGACGCCATCACGAGCATCATGTACTTATCATGCGATTATCCCACGCTCAGTACGATGGCTTGTCCATTGTCATCCTCATGAAGAACTTGATGGATCTCTACCAGAAGCGCGACATGGGCACGGCCACATCTTTCACGGATTATACCCGCTATTGCCTACGCAGCTACACAGAAGAGGCACTCGCCTATTGGAGTGGGCTACTACGTGGCTCCTCTATGACAGTGCTGTCAACCCAACGCCCGGAGCTTGCCCCTGTCGCCGCTCGAGCCACCCTAGTCGAGGTCAACGCCAGCGTGCCACGCTTCACGCCGCCGCCCGGCATTACCGATGCGACCGTAGTCAAGACGGCATGGGCGCTCGCCCAAAGCCAGGTGCTGCAGGGACAAGCGGACCTCGTGTTTGGCCAGCTCGTCAGTGGGCGCAGCGGCGACCCTGGGCTGGCCGCAGTCGTGGGGCCTTGTCTGAACCTACTCCCCGTTCGAGTGCAGCTGGCAGGCCCAGGAGGCGGTGAGCACATCGCAGTGCTGCTGCGCCGGGTTCAGGACCAGCACGCCGCCTCGATCGACTTTGAAACACTTCCCCTTAGCGTAGTGGCAGCCCAATGTACGTCTTGGGATCCGACCGTCGAGTTCGGCTCTATTGTGCACCACCGATACGCTCCCGACCAGGTCCGTATGCATTATGGTGTGCTGGATGCCTACGTAGATGCCTGGTCGCCCGTCTCACTACCAGGGCGGAACATCTGGCTATCAAGCATCGTTGATGATGCCGGCCAGCTGCAGCTAGATCTATACTGCAGTAGCGAGGTAGCATCGAAAGAACGGCTTGAATACCTTTTAGACGCGCTTTGTAACGCGTTCCGAGCTCTAGTCACCTGCGGCGATCTAGGTGTCTTAGGTGCCGCCGAAGCTTCTGGAGAAAGCGCCGGGGGCAGCATAGCCAGTGCTTGAAATAGCGATGTGGAATGTGGAATGTAGAATGTGGAATGTGGAATGTAGAATGTAGAATGTGGAATGTAGAATGTAGAATGTAGAATGTAGGGCGTAGAATGTAGAGTGTCGTGGAGACGCCCTGTTAGTCACGCTAATAGCGTATGCTACTTCCGCTTGCTCGTTGTTTGCGACGCCCATCTGCGCGTAGGATGAGCTAGACCTCTACCGGCGCTGTAACCTTCTTGTCGTTCGTGTAACTAAGCCTGACACTCCCACGGTGCCCTCTGTCAACGAATACCGACTGTCGCGGCGGCGGGGCTTCCAGCTGGCTCAAAATGTGCCTCTCTCGTCTTCGCAGCATACTCCGCGGGCGAAACAAGTTAGTAAGAGAAAGAAAGCTTAAGGTAAAGAGAGCGCTGACCGTTGGAATAATATTTAAGCATCGAGTTGCCGCTCCTGAGTAGTCGTTTCTGATGAGGGTGTGAAAGTGAATGTTAAGCGCAGTAACTGCGGTTGTAAGGGCCAGTATCGCACTAAGGTACTGCATTTTCGCAACAAAGACGAGCTTTGAGACAGTTTATAGAGTAATGAGAAGTTTCAGGCTTTGGCGTATTACTTTATGGCCGGCTGTATCGAATCCTTGCTTACACGATTTTAAGATCACTTGTTATATAACCAGAGTATGCGATGATAGAGAGTAGTCGAAGCTCGGTTACGTACCACTCATACAACCTGGATTAACACACTACCTTCCTTTAGAAGTACATAGAGAGTATATCTGGAAATAGGTAAAAAGAAAACTTGCTCGTGGCTGTAGCTATTGCTGTCACTTGTTACCAGTTTTGTATCCCACATCCTACTCGGGCTAAAAAGTCCCATCTGGAAAATCGTCAAGGATTGTATCGTTGAAGCTATAATTATCGTTTATAAGCGCTCCGTGTTAAAGAGAGACAAGTCAATTCTGGAATAGGTGGACACAAACGTATCCTAAGCTTAGCAGTTACCCGTAGCAATACTCTTGATACCCAAAAGAGCGCCAAAAAACCGTGCATTAATGCGGTTCACCTTAAAATGTGTCTCTCTGGTGCATACAAATGGGTTGTGGTACAAAATTAGCTAAGCTCCTCCGTCTTCTACGCCCCTTAGCTACTGCCTCTGCCAACTATTTGAAGACAATATTGGGTAGCGCAAGGTCAAGGATGAAAGTCGTAGAATTGTCGAGGCTCTTTGAGAGCGTGTTGGAAGAGATTTTTATCGTCGTGTTGCCAAACTTCCCAGCAGAAAAGGCTGTACCAAGTAAGTCAGCCTACAGCCCAATCTCCATGTGCCTACACAAGAGGCTAATACCTACTTGCCTTGTCTGTAGACGCGCGGTATAGGTCTTAACCATTGTCTACATTAGTGCTACTTCATTGCCAAGCTTGTGCACGAGACCAAGTCGCCTTTGGTAGCACCAGCTACCAACGACAGGACTCGGACTACCAAGAGCATGTTGTTAGTACATCACATCCGTGTTGAGGGCTAAAGCTTAGAACTTTAAGCGAGGTTTGCTTTCCAGATGTACTGTCTAGCCCGCGTTTGCATGCAGAGACTAAGCGATGTCGGTAGCATGCTACCGCTGGGTAAGAGATCCGTACTCGGAGTGAAGTGGCATTTGTTCGCAGAAATCACCTACCTAGCATCCAATCGCATTCTTTAGGTATGAACGGTAGGATCGTGAGGGATCTCTCAATCTAGCTGCTGTCACAGTCTCGTCTTAGGGCGCCAAGTAACACGATTGTAATATCGTGCCCGCAGCCAGTAAGCGCTATAATTAGTAGAGCACGTATTTCGTAGACCGCGCAGCCTCAGCCTCGTAGACGTAAGTGTTATAAGGGGAAAGAAGGTAGAGGACAGCTCTCGCATCGCTAGCGAGCCAAGTTCGCGCTACGCAAGCGGACAGCGCCGCTTACACCGAGCAAGCCTATATAGCCAAGGGCGTCTACGACACCCAAGCCCGATACACATCCGAGGCAGGGGCACGGAAGTGGGCATCAGCGCATGCTCGAGTGAGAGTATGCAATATCCAAGGGTTGACTGGGTCGATTTTCGTAATTCTGGTACGACTTCCTTGGTACCATGTTGATGATGAGTTCAAGATCATGTGCAAGGCGGAAATGCTGATGCCTTGGATCGAGTGTAAGTACCTGCCATCTTCCCGTGTCCCTGACTATTCAGATAGTGTGAGAACATGCAGCCCACGCGTAAAAGAACGTGGATCATACCAAATCTTTCCACATTGTGCTTGATAGGACAACAACACCCTACGCCCGCCAGAGAAGACATTTTCTCGACAAAGTCTCAAAGCTCTAGTTAGCGAACCCTCAGCACAAGCTCACATCCTCTTCCCTCACGGCCACGGCGGATCCTCGACCCTCCTGAAGCACGCCACAAACTTCAACCCGTTGTTCCTCTCCACCTTCTTCCCCTCCTCAGTCTCCACCCTCATCGCCTTAACACACTCATCCATACCCACGCCCTCCACCCCATCCACCGTCTCCCCCTCCTCAAACACCGTCTCCACCCGCTCAAAACACGGATGTTTCTCAAAATGCCCCTTCATCCACTCATGCAAATCCTGCACATCCGTGATTGTAAACACCACACCCCCGGGGCGGAGGACGTATGCGTACTCCGAGTTGAGCGTGTACGACACGATTCGCGCTTTATGTTTGCGCTGCTTAAAATGTGGGTCTGGGAAACAGAGGAAGATTTTGGAGAGCTGGGCGCGTTGGAAGAAGTTGGGTAGGAATTTCATGGTGTTGGCGCGGATGCAAGACGTGTTTTGGTAGGCGTTTGTTGAAGCGTTTTGCACGCGGAGGGCGCGGACTTTTTCTTGCACGTATTCTGTTACTGAGGTGCGGATTTCCATGCCTGTGGGTCTGTGTTAGTTTGGAGGTGGCTGCTTGTGGTCCTGTGGGCGGGTTTTTCGTGGATGAGGTGGCGAGGAGGGATGGGGTAACTGACCAAGTATCAATGTGTCCGGGAACTTTGGTGCGAGGGCGAAGAGTAGGCCGCCGAAACCGCATCCTATGTCTGCTATTTCGACATTCTTTGATATCGCGTTTGCTTCCCGTTGCTCTGCTATGCTCATATCATGTGACTCATTCTGCGCTTCTTCCGTCTCTCTCTTGGGTTGTTTGGCGTACATGGGGTATAGACTCGCCCAGTCCATGTCTGCGGGGCTCTTTGGGCTGCATCATGTTAGATCCATTTCTCACCAAAGACTAAACCTTCTTACTAGGTGAGCGAGTGATCTGAGAAGGGATTCGCATGGGCGCGCTGCCTATAGAACCTCTTCTTGGGCATGGCGCCCTGCTGCTCCTCCGTCTGCAGCGACTTCTTGTACTCCTCGCGCCTTGTGCGCTTTGCTGCTTCGCCTGGCATGGTGACTTTGGTATACGCAATTATCAGATGTGCAAGAAAGTTGGGTCAAAGGCAGATGCACAGGTGCTGAGGTAATAGTCGATTAGCTGCGTTTCACGAATCAAGCGAGTTTTTCGCTAGCGCCAGGGTCTCTGGTCCACCACATCTGCAGCAACACAGCAAACAGCCGTTCGCGCAGCGATCTACTGCTTGTACGACAAAGCGTAGCGTGACGTAATT